>Ga0179587_10000168_pt1 | contig 28202 bp, 18 predicted proteins | sample CZODoug2_1_08_16_FD_185932 | JGI IMG/M metagenome (GOLD analysis project Ga0179587, IMG submission 185932) | Vadose zone soil fungal communities from Angelo Coast Range Reserve, California, USA - CZODoug2_1_08_16fungal | ecosystem: Environmental > Terrestrial > Soil > Vadose zone | place: USA...
TGTTCAGGAGTGCTGCTCGCGATGGCGCTTGATGAATTCCTTCAAGTATTCGCCGGCGTCCGTAATATGTTTCCACAGAGCGGCAGAGGCTAATTCGGGATCTTTCGTTTTGCAGACATCCAGAAGTTCGCGGTGCGCTTGGCCGGCGCGGTGCAAGTCACGCGTGAAGACCAGGTGGAGACGAGTGTATCGGTCACAGTTGATGTTAAGTTTCTTCAAGAACGACAGCATGACCGGACGATTGGCGGGTGCATAGAGTGCGGAATGGAAACTCCAGTTCCACCGGCCCCAGGACTTCACCTCCGAATCATTCTCAAGAGATTGTTCGTACTGGCGAAGGATGTCTTCAGCGCGCGTGAACTCATCTTCCTTCATATTAGGGATCGCGCAGCGCAGCATGTAGCACTCCAGGACCGCACGCGTTTCAAACAACTCCATGATCTCGTCGGGAGAGAGAGCCGAAACAACAGCGCCTCGATTTGCGACAATGGTAATGAGCCCTTCAGCCGCCAGATGGCTGAGGGCTTCACGCACAGGAATACGGCTGATCTGAAATTCGGTGGCAATGGCGTCCTGCCGAAGTTGTTCTCCTTCGCGCAATTCGCCACTGAGGATTTTTTCTGTGAGCCTCTCGACAACAGCAGCAGAAAGGGATTGTCGGGGGATCGGTGCGGATTGTTTTGGGGTGACCGTCTCCATAATTGGGCCAAAATCCACAAACATCATGATACTGGCAACTTCGCTTCAAGGATATCAACTCTAAAAAACATCGAGCAATCTTTAGAAAACTTTAAGCGCCACCGGTTCCAGATTATTAAAGGTACACATGATTTACAATCACCCGCACCGGGACTCACCATCGCCCCCCCCCAACAAATCTAGCGAGTTTGCTTTCTTCGTGAAGAACCCAGTTAGCCTAACAACAGGCGACGGCATTCGTGCGCCCCACTAAGTCAAACAAACCGCACCGAAGCAAAGAGGACGGGTCGCAGCACGGCAAGAAAGCTCAGTATAAGGGTTGACGAGCCGTCATGCATACAATATACATAATCCAGACGGCGCACCAACTTTATTTTGACTCGCGCTAACCGCCACTGTTTCTGACTCTTGCAGGTGGCTGATGACAACGAGGTGCCAAAAAATGTGTATTCCGCGGTTTTGCCTGAAGATCGGAATTCTGGCTTTGGGGGTGTCCACCGTGAGATTGGCCACCTATGCCCAGGAACCAAACGTCGCGCCCCAAGACAAAGAGTCTTTTCGATTCCGATTTGTTGGACCGCGAGTCGGGAATCGAATCGCCTCCGTGGCAGGAGTACCCGGAGACCAAAACACCTATTATGCCGGAGCCGCATCCGGCGGTGTCTGGAAGTCGGCTGACGGAGGCAACAATTGGGAACCCATCTTCGATAAACAGCCGGCCGCCGCGATTGGAGCAATTGCGGTTGCTCCTTCCGACCCAAGCATGGTGTGGGCCGGAACGGGGGAAGCCTGGGCCATTCGCGACAGCGACGTCATGGGGAATGGCGTCTATTTATCGACCGATTCCGGAAAATCATGGAATCACGTTGGCCTCGATGAGACGGGGAGAATTGGGAGGATTCTTGTTCATCCAACGAACCCAGATGTGGCCTATGTTTGCGCGCTGGGGCGCGCCACGGGGCCGCAACAAGAGCGCGGTGTCTACCGCACAACCGACCGGGGACAACACTGGGAGCGCGTGCTCTTTGCCGATGAAAACACAGGATGCTCCGGCCTAACGATGGATCCGCACAATCCCCGGATTCTGCTTGCCGGCATGTGGCAACTGGAAATGCACACATGGGGAGAATTCAGCGGAGGACCTGGCAGCGCGATCTACCTGTCCAAGGACGGCGGGACGAAATGGATGAAACTCGAGGGGCACGGATTATCGAAGCCGCCGGTTGGAAAGATTGACGTCGTGATTGCTCCGACGAATTCGGACCGCTTCTTTGCCTTGATCCAGACGAATGATCAAGGCTCGCTGTGGAGATCGGACGACGGCGGGGAACACTGGCATACCGTAAATTACCAGCGCCAGTTAATCGGACGCGCCGGGTATTACATTCGAATCGCTGTCTCTACCGGAAACGAAAACGAAGTTTATGTGGCCAATAGCAGCTTTCTGGAATCTTTGGACGGTGGTGAAACATTCAAGGAAGTGCCGTGGGGTGGCGACAATCACGATATTTGGATTGACCCGCTGAATCCGGATCGTTTCGTGATTACCGACGACGGCGGGTTGAATATTACGACCGTTCACGGGCGGGGATTTCATCGCGTGACACTGCCGATCGGCCAGATGTATCACGTCGCCGTGGACAATCAGGTGCCGTACTACGTCTACAGCAACATGCAAGACGGACCGAACATGCGCGGTCCCAGCTTGCCGTCGGGTGGCTTTGCCGAAATAGGCTGGGAGCGCAGAATGGGTGGCTGCGAATCGGGCTTCACGCTTCCTGACCCCCTGGATGCGAATATTGTTTGGTCCAGTTGTTATGCAAACGAAGTGACGCGCTGGGACGCAAGAGTCAAACGCGCACGCTCCGTGAGTCCTTGGATTCACACTCTGGATTCACCTCCGAACGAATTGAAGTACCGTTGCCACTGGACCCCTCCGCTGGCCATTGATCCATTCGATCACAACTCCGTTTATTACGGATGCCAGGTCATCTTCAAGACGATCAATGGAGGGCAGAGCTGGTCGGTCATAAGTCCCGATCTCTCGACACAAGATCCCTCCCGTATCGTGTCGTCCGGCGGAATCGTTGGCGACAATCTGGGTCAATTCTACGGTGAAGTCGTATTCGCGATCGCTCCGTCGCAGTTACAGCAGGGGCTCATTTGGGCCGGAACCAATGATGGGCAGGTCTGGTACACCAAAGATGCCGGTGCGACTTGGACGAACGTCGCCAAGAACATTGGCGGCATGCCGGCATGGGGCACGATTACCAGCATCGAGCCGTCACACTTCGATCCGGGAACTGCGTACGTCAGCGTCGATTTCCACCTAGTCGACAACCGCGATCCTTACATTTACAAGACCACCGACTTCGGCAAGACATGGAAACCGATTGTAGGAGGCTTGCCCAAGCATCCATTGGCATACGTTCGAATCATAGCCGAAGACCCCAACGTCAAGGGGTTGTTGTTTGCCGGCACGGGAAATGGAATTTATTATTCGCTCGACGACGGTGTCCACTGGACTGCCCTAAGCGGCGAGTTGCCGCACGCGCCGGTTACCTGGGCAGTCATACAGAGGCAATTCCACGATCTGGTCATCTCCACGTACGGGCGAGGGCTTTACATTTTGGATGACATCACACCGCTCGAACAAATGGCACAAGCAGTATCTGACAGGGAGGTCCGTCTGTTTGAGCCTCGCAATACTTTTGCACTGCTTCCCGGGGGACGCGGCCTAATCAACTATTCGTTGAAGTCAGCGCCAAAAACAGTTCCAAGAATTGAGATCCTCGATTCCCAAGGCACGTTGATCCGAAAACTCGCTGGGCCCCGCCGCGTGGGAATGAATCGGGCTGAATGGGATCTCCGCTACGAAGCCCCCAAGCTCGTGGCGTTGCGCACTGCGCCGGCCGAGAACCCCCACATTTGGGAAGAGCCGCGATTTCGCGGAACAGACGGCAGACCAGTCCTCCATTGGGGTATTAAGGAGGCGGAAGTCGGGCCGATTGCGCTGCCGGGAAAATATATGGTTCGCCTAACGATCGACGGCCAGACCTACACGCAGCCCCTCACCATCGTGAAGGACCCCAAGAACTCCGCAAGCGACGCGGAACTGGAAGCCTCCTTTAGGATGCAGGTACGAATCCGGGACGACATCAGCAAGACCGCCGAGTCGGTGAACCGCATCGAATGGATGCGCAAGCAAATGGCGGTAATCCAAGCGATGCTGCGTAGCGAAGGCGAGCAGCGTCCGGGGTCCAATGGTGAAGATGGAAGCAAGAACCAACAGGACGATGACAGAGACAATTCTAATCCGAATGCCGAACTGCTCAAGTCTCTCAAAACGATGGATCAGAAGATGCGAAACGTGGAGTACAAGTTCATTTCGCAGGCCGAAGCACTAAGCGACGACAAATATTATTCCTCGGCAGACAAGATCTATCTCAATCTGATCTGGTTGAATGCGGAGGTGGGAACGGGTGGCGGGGACGTGGCCGGTGGTGTTGGATCCGGTCCGACGGACACCACAGTCACTTTACTCCAGATGCTTGAGAAAGACCTTGCCGAGGCCGAAAACGACGTTGGAACCTTACTCGAGAAAGATGTCCCGGAGTTTAACCGCGTTCTGACCGAACGCCGCATAACTCCAATCACCGCTGGAGGCGCTCCTGCTCAGCTATCCGAACGGCAACCGGAATAGAAGAAGCCAAGTACGCGAAGCTGGCTCTTTTCAAAACCAACCTTTCTTGAAAGGCGGAACAAGCGATGACACCTTGCTGCAGAACTTTGGCCCTTGCCGCGGTGGTTGCCTTTCTTCCATTACCGGGGGGTCTGGCTCAGGGGACACGCGAGGACTACCAGCGCGCCCAACAATTTCTGCCGGGGAACCTGCGACATCGTGTCTATGTCGCGGATGTCATTCCGCACTGGATCGCCGAGAAGAACCGCTTCTGGTATCGCAAGGCCAGCACGAAAGGGACGGAATTCATACTCGTTGATGCCGAACAGAACGCGTCGGGCCCGGCATTCGATCACGCCCGCTTAGCGGCGTCTCTTTCAAAGGCTGCGAAGCGCGAATACCAGCTAACGGAGCTTCCGTTCGATACCTTCGATTACGGCAAGGACGGAAGGTCGATCTCGCTTCAAGTTGACGGGATGCCGTGGACCTGCCAGCTCGAAAACTATGAGTGCAAGAGAGAACCCGAACCCGTGGCAGGGCAGTATGAGGAGGCCTCGCCGAACAAGGAGTGGGTTGCCTATGTGAAAGAGCACGACTTGTATCTCCGTTATGCGCCGACCGGGGAAATCGTGCGGCTGACGCACGATGGCACGGAATCCCGAGATTACGCAACGCCAATTCCATCGCTGCGACCGATGGTGGCGCAAGGCACTCAGGATCTGAAGCAACGGCCTGCCGTGTTCTGGTCGCCCGATTCCTCGAAACTGGTGACCTACCGGATGGACACGCGAAGCGCGGGACGCTTCACGAACTTGCAATTCGTTCCAACCGGGCAGCTGCGCCCCAAGGCATTCACCGTCGTCTACCCCTTGCCCGGAGAAGTGCTGCCCAAAGCCGATCCGATCATCTTTGACGTTCAGAAGGGCAAGGCCATCGATGTGAAGACCGCATCCCTGGAAATTCAGTTTCAGGGTGGGCCGGGTTTCGAATGGTTTCCAGACAGCAAGGCTATTTATTACCAAGCCGACGACCGTGGGGAAAAGGCCATCGAGCTGCGCACCGTGGATTCCGAAACGGGAGAACAAAAGGTTGTGGTTCGAGAAAAGTCGGATCGCTACGTCGACCCGGGCCAGACCTTTTTCCGATTTCTGCGCGACTCCCCAGAAGTACTCTGGTCATCGGAGCGGGACGGATGGAATCATTTATACCTATACGACCAGAAAACCGGCTCCCTGAAAAACCAGGTAACCCATGGGCCCTGGGTTGTCCGTCAGATCGTCGACGTCGACGAGAAATCGCGGCGCGTTTATTTTTTGGCGAACGGGCGCGAGAAGGGCGAAGATCCCTATCAAACACACCTGTACAGCGTCGGCCTCGACGGGAACAACTTGATGATGCTGACTCCCGGGAACGCCAATCACACGGTGAGCATATCTCCTGACCATTTTTGTTTTGTCGATAACTCTTCGCGGCCTGATCTTCCCGGAGAGGTCGTCCTCCGAAATACAAAAGACGGCTCGCAAATTCGCGTCCTTGAACAAACCGACGCCAGCGAACTGCTCAAAACGAACTGGAAGTTCCCCGAGGCATTTCACGGCAAGGCCAAGGATGGCACGACGGATCTTTATGGTTTGATTTGGCGGCCATCCAACTTCGACGCCGCAAAGAAGTATCCCATCATCGAAATGGTCTATACGGGTCCCCAGGCATTCTTTGTTCCGAAGACTTTTGGCGCGGCGATGCGGGGCCTGCAATCGGTCGCGGAGCTCGGCTTCATCGTAGTGATGGTCGACGGTCGCGGCACCACGGGGCGCTCTCGAGCATTCCACGAGTTCTCGTATCGAAATCTGGGCGGAGCGTTCGAAGATCACCTCGTCATGATCCAGCAAATGATCGCTCAATATCCCTACATGGATGCGACACGTGTAGGAATCTTCGGGACCTCCGCCGGAGCGTACGGCGCTGCTCATGCCATGCTGGTATTCCCTGATTTTTACAAGGTTGGTGTGGCCATCTCCGGAGATCACGATGCGAGATTAGATAAGGCCTGGTGGAACGAGCTCTATCAGGGATTCCCGGTGGGGCCCGACTATGCCGAACAGTCGAACGTCACGATGGCGGACCGGCTCCAGGGACGACTGCTGATCGAGCACGGCGACATCGATGATAACGTCCACGTTGTCGAGACCATGCGGTTTGCCGATGCGCTTATTAAGGCCAACAAGGACTTCGACATGCTCATCGTTCCCAACATGTATCACGGCGAAGGTGGCAATTTGTATCTGGTGCGGCGACGGTGGGACTATTTCGTTCGAAACCTTCTTGGCGTGACCCCGCCCAGCAACTTTGAAATCCACGAGGACCGGGAAGCACCTCCGGGACGAACGCGATGATGCGCATAGTCTTGCGATTCGGGTTGCGCGGTTTTGATCGCCAACACCGCTGGGTCTTGAATTGCGCGCACTATTTCAGCTGTTTAGTGCTCGCTTAACCTGCCCTGAAGTGCTGGGCTTAGGCTCGCCACTCCGGTCAACTTGAGGAGGCGTTTGCGGTACATTAGAATCGATGGCGGTAGGTTTCCCTGACCGAAGACCATGCCCAAGCATGCCGACCTCATGAACCTGAATGCTGTTGCGAAGAAGGCCGGTGTCTCCACCGCCACTGTCTCTCGGGTGCTCAATGACTTAAAGGTGGTCAAGAACTCCACCCGCGCTCGCGTCCTCAAAGCCGCGGAGGAACTGAAGTATCATCCCAACCTGCACGCACGTTCTCTGGCCCGAGGCAAGAGCCGTACTCTGGGAATTCTAGTCTCGAATATGGAAAACCCCTTTTTCTTCGACATCTTCCGCGCGCTCGAATCGGCAGCGCACTCCCGCGGTTATGAAGTGGTTGTCGCCAACACGGACTACCGCTCCGAACAGCTCGTCTCCAGCGCGCGTCTGATGATCGGCTGGCGGGTTGCTGGGCTGGCAGCGATCGTCTCCGAGATGGACGCGGATCTCATGCAAGTCCTGACAGATACCAGAATCCCCATCGTCTTTTACGATGTCGGAACACCCAGAAAAAATATCACCAACGTCAGGGTGGACTACCGGAAAGGCATGAAAAAGATCATGGAGTATCTCTATTCGCTGGGTCACACCCGAATGGCTTTCGTTGGGCATCACTCTACCTTGGGGCCGATCACCGAACGACGAAAGACCTTTCTGGAATCCGTGGCGCACTGTTCGCCCAGCGCGGAAACCCACATCGTTGCCGGGACGGACGGCCTGGAAGGAGGGCGGCAGGCGGCTCGCGAACTGCTTTCTTCCGGCTTCCGTCCAACTTCGATTATCTGCGTGAACGATTTTATGGCCGTCGGAGTCCTGCGGGAGCTTCGCGATCAGGGCGTTCGGGTCCCGGAAGATATTTCCGTAACGGGTTTCGACAACATTAAGCTCGCCGAATTCTGTTCTCCGGCGCTTACCACCGCGCACATTCCCCGCGAGCAGATCGGTCAGATTATTTTCGAGAATCTGGTTCCCGATGCAAAGAAGGAGCAGCTCACGGGGCGCGAGATTCTAATCGACCCGGAACTGATGGTTCGTGAATCCACCGGGTTGGTGCGGAACGCTCAAGACGTAGCCGGCAAGCAGGAGAAGTTTGTCGCCGACTGAGAAGTCATGATTCTCTCCGACTGCAAATGCAAGCCTTCGGTCATAACGACACTCCGACCGGATGTCCGTCAAGGAGAATTGCACGCGTGATTTGGCCGAGCGTAACTTCGAACTTGCGCGGCGACGGCGGCAGCATGCGCGATCCGCCCGCCAGAGAAAGTGTCAGCTCACGCCGGGCATCATGCCACAGCATTTGCACGCCCATCCATTCGCCCTTGCGGTAGCTGAAGGAAATGCCGTCGTCTTCGTATAACAAGAACGAAGCATCGGCGCCGGGGTAGATCGAGATGGAGAGCGGTTGATCCACTTTTTCCATCACGTATTGCTTTACCGGACCAAGAGGCAAGATGGTCCCCGCTCGCACGTACAGCGGGGTGGTCTCAAGGTCGACCTTGCGGCTGATCTCGGCTCCGCCCGGCACACGTTCGCCGTTCCAAAAATCGTACCAAACTCCACGGGGAAGATAGATACTTCGCGAGGTGGCACCCTGCTCTACGACCGGCGCCACCAGGAGGTCGCGTCCCCACAAGTATTCGTCTTGGCACGCCACCGCCTGGGGATCGCGGGGATAGTGGAGCCATAAAGCCCGCAGAATTGGCATGCCCGTGGTGGCGCACTCTCGCACGACGCTGTAGAGATAAGGCAGCATTCGGTAGCGCAGTTCCAAATACTTGCGGCAGATCGGTTCCACTTGTCCGTTATGCAACTCGCTCGGATCAGGGATGGCCGCGCCATTGTAATTGTTGATCTCGAGCGGCCCGGGATCGCCTGTATTCCAACCCCACGGGAGGCGCAACTTCCAGTTCCGGCCATGGGATCTGAAGAGAGGACAGAACGCAGCGAACTGAAACCAGCGCAAAAACAACTCCGCAGTGAGTTCTTTTGTGGGCACAAATCCACCGATATCCGTTCCCCAGTACGGAATGCCCGAGAGCGCCGTGTTGATGGCAACGGGAATGTGAACCTTCAACGTTTCCCAGGTCGAATAGACATCTCCGGACCATAAGAATGACGCGTAGCGCTGCATGCCGGCGTAGCCGTTGCGGTGCAGCGCGTACGGCCGCTGGTTCGGCCTTTCGAGCTGTGGACCTTCCCAATACATCCGATTGCGAACGAGCCGTGAGGCAATGTCCAGTGAATCACCTTCATCCGGCCACCAGCCATCAACGCCCATGGCGAAGTCTCTGCGATGCGCATCCCAGTGGCAACACGCTTTCTCCTGGTCGACACAACCCAGCTCGCAAGGGTCGTCGACGGTACCACGGAGTTTGTCTGTCTTGATTACCACATGGAGTGCGGTACGAAAATTTTCGTTGTGGAGTTCGTCAAGGATTTCCTTGGGATCGGGGAATACTCGGGAGTTCCAGGAGAATGAGCCGTTCTCAGTATTCCACCCCGAGGGACAGAACCCGGTCCCGAGGTAGATCAGCGTGTCGCAGGGCAATTTCTTTTCCCGAAACGTTTTCGCCTCGGCAATGATTTCCTCGCGGCTAGCAAGCGTGCGGTGAGACTGTTGATAACCAAAGCTCCACAGCGGAGGCATCTCGGCATAACCTGTCAGACGCGCGTATTCGGCCATGATCGTCGCGGGTTCGCTCGCAGCGACAAAAAAAATGTCCAGGGGTAGCGCCGCATCGGGGCCAGCTGGCTGGAACTTGCTTTCTGCTCCCGTGAAGTCGAACGTCCCAAAAGGCTGGTGAATGAACATGGCCCATCCGGCGGTACCGATGAGCCAAGGAATGGGAACCCGTCCGCCATGCGTGCGAAGCTGAAAACCTCCTTGGCCGCTGCGCATCCGATCGGTTGACTTACGGCGGTCGAATTGCGGCCCGCCCTCACCGAGTCCAAGTAGCGGTGAATCGCCCGTGGAGAATGAGACGACGCCGGTGTCCTTATCCACGCTCAGATATTGGAGCCTCGCGCCTTTCAACGTTTCAATGGCGAAAGCCACGGGATCGGAAGTAACCTTCACGATCAAATTGCCCATCTTTGCTGTTCGCGCGCGTCCCGGGATACGCAGCTTCACGATGGGCGCCCCCCATGAAGTTTGCACCAGCGAACCATCTCCTGCGACGGCCATTGTTCGGCCATCTTCAAGCGCAGAAGTGCGGAGAATCGTGAGTCGCGCGGTGTGGGCGCTGACGGGAGCCACTTGAATCTCGACATCCTGACCGGTGATCCGAAGACCGGGCACCACGGATTCTGTCTTTCCCGGCAAAAGCAACGCTGCACAGGCAGCGGTCGCACCTTTTAAAACTTGACGGCGGTCAGGTCGTTTATTCATTGCGTGTCCATTCTGAGTTTTCAATCCCGGCAATTCCAATCACCGCTGTTGGAATTCGCACTTGGAATTGGAATCCAGGGATAGTGCTCCATCTGGCGACGCCGGCAACAGAATGGCAGGGGCGATTGATTTCTCTCGCGTGATTGTAATGGACGCCCCATTCGGATCCGCGGCGACGCGAACTTGTTGATCTTCGCCTTCATGACTCGTCAACGTCTGGAGCACACGGTCTTCGACTGCGACCTGATAGGTACCTGGGGGCAAGCCAGCGATTTGGAGGGTTGTCTCATGCGGGCGGCCGTCGCGGTTTTCCAGCCTTACGGTGATGCGATTTAGCGCATCATCGAACGCGATTGGTTGCCCTGCCGCAAAGCCGTCGCGCCCCAGCAGCAAATGCAAACGCTGGGAACCGCGCAGGACATGAAACCGGGCGCGGAGCCCGTCCTTAGGAATGACGTAGGTCAACGCGTTCTTCCGCTGCAGATCTCCGCCGTAAGCAATGAGTCCAAAAATTGGATCATCAACGACGACGGTCGCCGCCGAACGAAGTGCGCCGCCAAACCCGAGATCCATCTCGCCGGAATACCACCAGGGTCCGCGACCCATCTCTTTGTCGCCAAGCCAAGCTCGGCCCCAGGGCCGTGGTTCGAATCCACCGCTTGCGCCACCGTCGTTCTCTTTGCCCGGATACCAATACCCGTAGTTGGATTCCGGCGTTCCCGAATTCAGCAGCGCCCAGGAACTCAGATACGACGCGTAGGCCAGACGCAGGTAGGGCGCGGGATCCTGTGCGAAATAGAGCGCGTAATCGGAGATTGCCCAGCCGCCCATTTGGGCCATGTAACTCAGCGTGTAGCTGGCGCTGCCGGACGCACGAAAGTCGCTCCCCAGATAGTAATAGGCAGTTTCGAGCCACCCCCGGCAAGCCAAGTTCAGCTTGATTTGCTGATCCAATAGAGCCATGGCGTTCTCATACTTCACGGTCCGACGGAAGTCGTCCGGGGGAAGATCGGGAGACATCGCTTCACCGGACTTCAAGACGTGGCTCATCGCGTATTTCGCGAAAGCGTGGGTAGACTCGAATCCCGTGGAGTCAAATGGGTACTCCGACCCGAAAAGATAGGGGTGGTCGTTTACGAAGTACTTGACCTTTTTCTCCCAGGCCGCCCTCAGCCAATCGGCTTGGTCCTTGTGTCCGTTTTCTTCTAACCCCTGGATTAAGTCAGGGATGACCAACTCGTCGTACGTCCCGGTCTCATAGGCCGACCATTTCAAGATCTCCACAGGCACGGTGAAAAACGCTTTTGCGGTACCGTAGGCGCGCTCGAGATAGCCGTCCTTGTCGAGGTATGTGGTCATTTTCGGGTAGAGCTTGGCGAGCTCGTACATCTTGAAGTACAGGAGAATTACGTGCGGATAGTCGTAGATTCTCCAGACGTGCTTTTTTCCGCTCTGGTCGTCCTTCAGGCTGTCGCGATTGACCTTCCAATTGGGAATGCCGTAGATAGCATAGGGGTACGGTTCCTTATCGGTTTCTTGCAGCCCACCCCAAACGAAATTCTTGATGTAATCCTCAACGGCGTCGATTTCTGCTTGCACGGGATAGAAGATGTTTTTCCCCGCGAGGTAGGGCGCTTTGCCGAGAACGGTGTCGTCGGAAGCGACCGCGTACGACTGCAAGCCGTCGAGGTCGTCCGGACTGCGGAGGATTTGGTGCTTCATGTCCCACTGCGAAAAAAGCGTGTCGTACCACTTGCTCGGATCCTTGTGCTGCTCGTGCGATACGAGAAACGCAGCCCGCTTCTTGTACAAGGTTTCCAGAGGTTCGGTGACGAAAAATTCAAGCGAGAGATAACGGCCCTCGCCATAGTCAAGTTTCAGAAGATTCTCCCCCAGGCGGGAAAACCGAACCTTGTAGACTTGTACATCCTTCCCTCGCTCTCCGGCAGACTCGATTTTGGTTTTGTCAGGATACTCCGGCACAATCGCGCGGATCGGATTGTGCGTATGCAGTGAGAACATGGCGGTCAGGTCGCAGGGAACGGTCATGCCGGGAACGACGTTGATGTCGAAGAGATTCTCTTCGTAGAGCACCTCTCGCACGCCGGCGTAATCCTGCGCCCAGCGGAAACGGAACCCGTAGATTTTGGACTCCCCGGCATGTCCATTGGGCGCAAGAAGGACGTGGGTGTTTGGCAAACGCCAGGTTCCGCCTTTCGCGCGAAGTTCTTCTCCGCTTGCCGCGGAGTGGATGTAGGCCGTGTAGCTGCGGGGGAAGCGTGATGCTTCGAAGTATTCGAGAGCGGTGTCCGGAAGCGGTGTCATCACGAGGTATGGACCTTCCGCATTGGTGCGCATCCAAAAAATGAACGAGCCATTACCCGAGATGAGGCGATGTGCGATGAGCCTCTTGGTGTAGGTTTCCGTTTTGTCCCAAACGTACTGCGTATTGAAGGGCAGTGGCAGGGCCAAATCGCCAATCTCTAGGTCGTGGTCTGTGCCATTGCGCAATGAGATGGTCCAAACCAGAGCGTTATTCTGGAGTTGAAAGTTCTCCTTGGCCCGCAGGTCGGTGACGGCATCGACATGCTTGCTCTCGTCGTTCAAGCGCCATTCGAAAATTCCAGCGGTGGCGCTTTCGTCCAATTGCGCTTCGACACGCATGGCGGAAGTAGTGACTGGCTCAAAGGCCACTTTACTGTCCTGGTCCGCGAGGACGGAATAGTCTCCCTTGGCGCTTACCTCCTTCCAGCTCTCCCCGTCGCGGTAAAGAACGCGCCAGTTCTTTGGTAGTTTGCAGGGGTTCTCCGGATTGTCAGACTTTGCCCAAAAGACCTCAGCGGACCATACCTTCTTGGGCTCCGGAAAATCGTACTGCACCCACTCCCGTGTGCCTTTCTTGCGTGGCCACACAAATAGCGGAATCCCCATATCGTGCGAGGACTTCGGCACCTTCTGGTCGTTCAGCGCAAACACACCCGGGAAGCGCACCGAAGCCGAGGCCTTGCTGGAGGTAGCGATCGTCGGAGCTGGAACGCCGATGGTGTAACTGGGAGACAGCTGATCTTTTTCCGATGACTTGTCGAGCGCTGCCGCGGAGGCGTGCTTCCAGGTGTTTTCTCCACGCAACCGATACCGGATCAGGAGATCACCCAAGGTATCGCCGGCAGAAATGTACTCTGTATCGTACTTGTCGTGGACGTGTGTGACGCTGGTCACGCCGAAGGCCGAGTAGCGAACCTGGAATTGAGCATTGCCCAGGGATTGCTGAGCAACGGCGACCTGTTGCGAGCCGGCAGACAAAACCGCAACGAGTAGTAAGGAGGGAGGGCGCATCGTTTTTCTCTCAACTACCTCGATACTGTTGTTGACTACATCCTGCGGCAAACCACGACCGATCTAGTTTTACTCCCGGCCGCAATTCCGGATCAGGCGCGTGTCCCCAGCTACTGACCAGCGATTAGCTCAACCCAGGTCGTACCCTTTTCGAGCGGTACAACGTAGGCCTCTCGCTCGGTCTCTAGCGGCTTAACCGGGTGAAAGATTCCTACCCCTTGCAACTTGGCTGGCTGCTCGATGCGCAGACGAGCTGCAGATGTAAACTGCGTGACACCGCCGAGGCCGACACGAACCACGCCGGTCTTGGAATCCACCTCCACGCTCTCAAACTTTCCGGCATCGAGAGTCAGCCAGAGCCCTAAAGGGGCCACATAAACGCGCAAGCGGAAAGAATCGAGCGGCGCGACCTTAACCGTTTGGCCATCGACCCTGGCGTTGCCGCCGAAGGCGACCCAGCCGAATTCGGGATGACGGACAATGTAGGTTGCGGTGTTGAAGGCGTGGCCGAAGAAGTTCGGGCCATTGTCACCGGAAAGAGGATCGAACTTGAGCATGTCGGGGAAGGAATGGAATGCCGGAGCCAGAAATCCTTCGCGATCGATGTCCGTGAGCGTTCCCATCGTTCCGCCATAGCCGACGCGCAGGAGGTAGAAGTCGCCCGGATGCTCGCGATACTCCGCGAGCACGGGGATGGCATTGAGACCCGAACCATAATGATGGAGCTGCCGTTCGAGCCGCGTGTACTTGGCGGCAAAAACAAAATCCCAGTAACGCCGCGCACTTCCGTTGTAACCCCAGTGTGGGATCGTGGGGTCGTAAGCGAGGACGGCGTCGAGAGTCACCTCAGCCTTGTCCTGGTAATCGAAGTATTTCATCCACGCGTACACTTCTTCCTGACCAGTGGAGTCCCAGGGCATCTCGCTGCCGAACGGGTAGGCCTCGGCCTTCCAGCGGTTGGCGCGTGTTTGCATCCTGGCTTCGAGATTCGCGGCTTCCGCGGTCATGCCCTCGCGTTTGAGGTCGGCCAGAATTTGAACAAAGATGCTGCCCTCCATCTGGCCGAAAACGGCAAGGCCGTCAGCAAATTTGGCCATCGCCAGGGATGTTTCATAGGCATGCGTGAGATACCAGTCCCAGGGATGGTCGGTGACCAGGCCCTGGTTGTTGCGCGCCAGGCGATACAGCACCCAGTAGGCGGCAGCGACGTGAGGATAGTTGTAGGACCGATCCACTCGTTCGGACGTTTTCATGCTCCAGCTAGTCCAACTGCTCCAATCGAAATCGCTGCGATAGTAATTCGGCGGCAGCTGATCGGGCTGGTAGTAGAACAGACTCTTGCGCACACCATATTGATGTGGGCCGTCCCTGAATTGCAGGCCGCCCCAGAGCACGCCATCCACGAACTGTTGAATCTTGTCGAGCTCTTCGTTGTTGGGCTGGCCCAGTTGTTTCATGATGGACGCGAGCCAGGAACCCGAGCCGCCCTCATCACCCAAGCCAGCAATCCACACACGGCTGTCCTGCGTAACGATCTGGTTGGTCTCGCGATCATAGCTCATGACCGAGGGGCTACGATGGAAGGGATCCTTAGGATCGACAAACCATTGCTTGGTGGTCAGAAAACTACCCATGTTTGCAACGGCCTCCGCGGCGGGCTTGACCACAAAATACTGGATGGTCTGAACCAGTCCGTCTTTGTAGGTGATCGTTAGGCGCGCGCGCCCCCAGGAGTTGCCTTTGAGTTCATAGGCTTTCCATCCTAAGGACGGAACATCTCGTTTGCCGATCGTAATGGCTCCCTCGGGTTCGACAACCAATGACTTAATGCCTTTGGCGTATTTCAGGAACAGTTGCGCATCGATATCCATCGGCAAGACATAACCGGGGATACCAATGGCCACCGGGCGATGATTCTCTGTGAGTGTTTGCTCTATACCTCGGATGGAATCGGCTACCACAAACTTGAGCCCGTACATTTTCGACTCACCGGGAGCCAGGGTAAGCGATGTCGGCGGATTCCACTGCTGGGCGTTCTTCCACTCATGCTCGGCAAAGGCTTTGGTATGTACCATCCAATCGTAGAAGCCTTCAAACGTCACCCAGCGCGGTGTCGGATCGGTGAAGATTGGTCCCGGGTCCTTTCCGCGAGTTCTGCCCTGGCTTAAAATTGGGCCATAAGCCTCGAACGGAGTCTTGCCATCGGGCAATACCAGCAGCGCCGGACCATGGCCGTTAAGCCGGGTGACCTGGAGATAACCGGCATCCTCACCAATGTAAGGGTCATAAAAAGAACACTTGGCGTGGGCTTCCTCAAGCGAGCGATCATTGAGCACGTTATCGAAAACCATGGGAATGCCTAGTGCGCCGACCTGTACTGGCTCCCGCGTCTTGTTCTTTAGCGCGAAACGCAGGACAAGCTTTCCTTCTTCAAGCGCCCAGGTGCGCGAGATCTGCAGCGGAATGTCGGCGGGCAGAGTGGGTGAGAGATCAGCGGCGGCCAACACTGCGCCTGATGCCGGAAGCGCTATAACGGGGTGGCGGACGACAGCCGTCGAGAAGTTCTTCCACTCGTCCGAGCTTCCTATTCGCACGCGCAAGTTCAGGTCACCCAAGTGGTAGTAGCCGTCCTTCGAGCGTTCGACAATAAGATCGCCGGGAGTGAAATCGAATTCGGGAACCGCTTTAGGTTTGAGGCCTGCGACGGTCTGCGACGAACGCACAAGGTCGAGAGTAAATTCTGGAGTGTCGAGAGTGATCCTTCCCTGAGCAAGCATGGGCCCCGGAGTCGGAGGCTCTTTGCGGGCGTGTTCCTGCGCGCCCGATGTTTCGCACAATGCTGGAATCAAGGACAGCGTCAGCAAGCACGGCAAGATCCGACTGGCCAGCCGGAAGTAAGCTTTTCTCATTGGCTAAGTCTCATCTTGGCGTCCGCATTCTGCCCCCGGTCTACCATGTAATTCTCAACAATGAGAGAGCTTCTCTGGGCAACGTGAACTCCAACCTTATCTGGCTTTCCGTTGCCTTTCTCCATTGCGGTGAAGCCAATTGTTGCAGCTGAGCCGAATCTTCCAGGTGGCGATACTCGTCGGCAGAAGGATTTACCGGAGAGCCTAGCCGCTGCCACGCGGCAAACGCGTTGCTGTGACTGTCGTCGATGCGAAAGTGTTCGACCAGGACCTGCTTCACTGCCGGGGGCATTCCCCTCACTGAAAGGCTGACTGGAGTAGCCATCGCTGGTACATCATCATCGTGATAGTTCCAAGCGAGAATCGTAATTTCCCTCTCTTGGCGGGTCGCAATGGCATTGATATCCGGACGGCTGCGCACCCCGGTCCTCAGTACTTCGTCGGCGGATACGGCTCCCGCGCTGTCAACCGCCAGACGCCTTCCGCTCAGCAGCCCTAACATACGGAAGGCATTCAAGACCGGCTTGTCGATCCCGTTGCTGGCCAATTCGCGAAACCCAGCAAAATAAGGTTGGTTTTCGAACTCAAAAGACCAAGTCACTGCACCTTGGAAATTGACGTGCTCCTTTGCGGCTAACGCGTCGATCTGGTTCAAGATGGCCGCCGTATAAGATGCAAACAACGGTCCATTTCTGTAAGCGTTTTCAGGATGTTTCTCGGCCGAGCAGGCGGCGCAACCTTCAGGATCGGATTCTCCCAGGATGATCGGAGTGTCCCGCCACTCCGGAAACGAAGTAACAATCTCAAAACCACGTTGAATGGCGGCAAGTTGATTGCGCATTCCCATCCGCACGTGGCCGTTCTCGAGTGTCGGTGCTCCCTTTGCGTGAAAGCTAATGAAATGCAGCGGCGCACCTGTCTTACCAGTCGCGTAGTTGCGCTGATGCGCGCAATGCTCTAGGAACACGCGAAGAAACTCTGCGGCGTTGTTCCCAACAGGGCCGGTAGTGTCAGGACCTCCAACCTGCGCGCCTGGCAGTGCTCGCAAGACCGCGTCGACGGCATAGTCATACAGCTTGAAATATTCTTCCTGCGTTCCTTTCCAATAGCCGATATCTGGTTCGTTCCAGACTTCCCAAAGCCAGCTTCTAGTCGTCACATCGCCGTATCGTTCACGGAGATGTCTGACGAAACGAAACACGAGGTCTGCCCACTTTTGGTCGCTTTTGGGCGGATAAGCCCAGCCGGTGTAGATCGAACCTTCCGGAAAATTGTGCCGGTAAGGTTGGGGTCTGATGGAGAGTGCTTGCGGCATGAAACCAAGCTCCACGAGCGGCTTGATTCCCAGTTCTTGATAGGTATCGAAAATCCGGTCGACAATTGTCCAGTCGTAGATCGGCTTCCCAGACGCGTCTTCCGTATAGACATTCGTTGAGCCCCACTTCAGAGACGCCGATCCGTCACCGCTGGTGAACAGATTGTGGGTGCGAATATAGACCGGTAGCGGGCTCAGGGCCGCCAATTCACCGAGAAGCTTCTTGCCATTCGGGCTGTACGTGTAGTTCGGCTCGTCATAGCCAAAGGAGTTCCAGATGGGCTTTGATAACCCTTCTTCTTGATCCGCTTTGACTTGTATGTTCACAGCGGTGGCAGCAGCTTGCGCAAGCAGTCCACCGCTCCATAGCAATGAGGCGATGCTAAGCACCCCGGCACGGTGGAGCTTTCTCTGGCGATGGGAATCGCGATTCCCCGCCGGCCCTGGAGCGCGAGTGGGTCGCTCATAACGCCGAAGCACGCCGCGAAGGACCATGCCAATCATTCCTAAACAATGTAACCGCTTACACATGGTGCGGGTTAGTGGCCCCACCGATACCCGGGGGTCTTGGACTCTGGGATTCTAGCCGCATTGCGGTCCACAAGACAACGACTAACAGATTGATGGCCGGTGATTTTTAACTTATCAGGTGCAGGTCGAGATTCAGCTTTCGATGTCGCAGTCTACTTTCCGTTTCCTATTCCGACAGAAGCAGGGGTTTCAACAACAAAGGGCCGTGCAGGCTTAAGCGCCACACTCAAGAGCCGATCCCGCAACACCTTGGATTCGTGTGGCATAAAGAACATGGCTCCTTCAGAAATTGTCCGCAATTCTCCACCAGCCCATCGCCCGGACATGATCCCGCTGATCGAATGAGAGTTCGAGCGTAACAGCAGATGGCCGACTTCATGCGCAAGTACATGGCCCAAAAGAGTAGACGCGAGTGTCCGCTCTTCAGACATCCGTTGAATCCGATCGTAGAAGACATACCCGTAGTAACCCAGCCCTTTCTCATCCAGCGCAGCGGCGCCGAGCACATCGGTACGATCACGCACTTGCGTGCCCATTGCGCGAGGAAGGATCTTCAGCACGAAGTAAGTGGACCCTATGACGTGGCAACCTGTCGGTTGAATATTCTCAGATCTGTCAGAGCAGTTTCGCCAGACAGTTTCCACTCCCGCCTGGCGAAAAATCCGGTGCACTTGCATCTCTGCGGCGGCCAAGAGTTCTGGGGAAACGTTGGCGTAGTCGTAGACCGAGACATGGAGTTCTGGGCTCAAAGTCTCTTTTGCCGGCGCGTTCTGAGCGAAGCACGTAGGAGACAAAAACACCAGGGTCAATAGGGCATAACTGCCGTTGTGGCGGTTCACGGCGTGTCACCTCATGAGCGACACTGCCTCCCCTAAGCAGCTACCTCAATGCTCCACAGGCAACGAGTTGGGCATCGGGAGGTGACGAGCTAACCTGTTTGGCACCTACTGCTTACGGGGAGAAGTGACGGGATTTCCAGGCGGGTGTAGACTTCATGACTGCCCGAGGCGTGATGCCCCTACAAGCCAAACCTCCACAAGTCCTTCACTTACGCTGGCAAATGTCATGCTGCGGGTTCCTTTTCAGGGCTGGGACCCGGCCGGTGAGCTTGAACAAGCGGTTCAGCCACGGCCTGCAAGCGCAAGTCTCCTACACGTTCTCAAGAAACTTGACGACAGACCCTCTTACCAGCGTCGGGGGCAAATGGCGGCTGCAGCAACGGAGATCAGAACAATCCGAAACAGCGCTAGGGGCCAGATTTTTTTGTTCATGAGCACCGGCTCATTCCCAACTACACCCATCAGTTCCCTAGCCCGAAAAACCTCTCGTCCGCGAGAGGAGGATACTGGGAGGTTGGGGCGTGGCCGGGGTGACGACGTTTCAATCGGGGCACAAGCTTTTGGTCATCCTCAGCCCGAATGGCCAAAACGTTTTCGGGCAAACCGCTGACCGCGCTTCCCTCTCTGGGGCCTGCGCGAAGGGCGGCTATCTGACTCCGGGGTCAGTGACATCGAATCTCGGCGCTTATATCAACGCAAGGTGCTTTACCAAGCCGGCTCGCTTCGGAGCAGACGACCCCAACGCCCTGGGATTCGGCAACTCCGGCGTGGGAATTTACGACGGACCCGGACAAAACAATTTCGATCTGTCGCTTGCAAAAGAGCTCCCGTTCCGCTGGCCGCGCGAAAATTCGTCGCTTGAATTCCGCTCGGAGTTCTTTAACGCTTTCAACCACCCCCAATTCTGTGATCCGGACGTGGACTTCACGTCACCCACATTCGGGCAGATGTTCTGCACGAGTGTCGCAGCGCGCATTATCCAGCTTGCACTGAAGCTCAGTTTCTAGCAATTTCTTGAAACATTGAGAGAAGGAATCGACAACCTCTCGGAATTGCGCCTCAGAAGCAATCCATCTGATAAACGAAATCGTACAATTGGACTTCTGTGGCGCTTACGCGCGATTCAGGCCCCAAGCATATTTGGACCGGTAATTTTTAACTTACCAGATGGCGAGGTCATCTCCACAAGATAAGACTCGGTGAGACCGTTGTAAACCTGCTGGTTCGCAAATCTAACCATCTTTTTATTTCACCAATTAGTAATTGACCCGTCCGGGCGAAAGTACGTCTGCGCGCGATTGGTGTCGTATTTCGTTACTTCCAGAATCGGCGTAAGCTTGCTCATGTCCAGCTCGACGCCGAGTCCGGGTCTGTCGTTGGGATAGAGCTTTCCGTGCTTAAAATCCAGGCAGACAGGCACGTGCGGAAGCTCCTTGCCTTCAAAATTATATTCCATCAGCAGCGGACCCGAGAATGTACCGAGCGAATTCACCAGCGCTGCGGTGGCGATTGGTCCGGTGAAGTGAGGCACAAGGCCCACGAAATGCGTCTCGCACATCGCCGCGATCTTCGTCATCTCGGTAATGCCCCCCACGTTCGGCAGCGTAGCGCGAACGTAGTCGATATCGTGGTTCTCCACCAGTGGATTGAAGTCCCAGCGATTCCCCCATTCCTCGCCCGCGGCGATCGGAACCTTTACTAACTTTCGGAGACGCGGAAGGTCCTCGCTGAACGCCTCCGCGCGCACGGGATCCTCGACAAACAACGGCGCTAGGCTCTCGATCAGATCGCAACCACGGATCGCGTCGGAAAGATCGAATCGCTGATGAAAATCGATGCAGAAGTCGCCAGCTTTTCCTACGCCTTCGCGCGCCTGCACGCACTCCTCATAAAGCTGATTCAATTTCTGACGGGTATTGAAGGTGGTATTCGCTGGCGTGTCAGCCGCGCCCATGCGGAAGGCTCGATAACCGGCCGCGATAGTGGCCGCCGCGCGATCCTTCACGCTCATGCCAGGCTTGATGCCAGGGATGATGCCGGCGGTGTTGTAGCATTCACAGTAATTCCGCACCATGCCGCCCAGGATTTCGTGAACCGGCAGCTTCAGCACCTTGCCTTTGATATCCCACAGGGCCAAATCGAGCGCACCGAGCGCATGTTCCTTTTCACGCCCAGGCGGATAAAAGAACGACCGCGACATGTCCTGCCATAAACGTTCGATATGCTCCGGGTCCTGCCCGATCAGGCGTCCGGCGCACTGCTTCAGCGCATCCGGAAAACCGCCTTCACCGACACCTGTGATTCCCGCGTCGGTCTCGATAGTCACTACGGTATCGGCCTGATTGAACAGCGGATTCGGATTGGGTGGCGCGTAAGCTCGTACTCGCGTGATCTTCATCTTGGGCAACGCGGTTTGCAGCATCGGGAGATGCGCGAACGCATACACACCCGCGGGCATCGATTTCAGAAATAATCGCCTATTCATCGGATCTCCTCCAACAAGCACCGGTCCCCGGTGTAAATCTACTTCCGAGACGCGCCTCGACTAATCTCTTACTCCCGCAATTCCGGCCTGAAATTGACGATATGCGGAACTGGCAAAGACAATCTCACGAAGCCCAGCAAGAAATGCCAACGCCCTAACTTCTGGACTGACAACCTTAACGTCATAGTCCTTCTTGAGCATCAGGCGCCAAGCCAACTGCAGATTGGGCTGGCCGCTCAAAACGATTCTTATGCGACGCGGCGCGAGGAATCCCAGGCTGCGAAAAGCTCGGAGATCGCTCGCCAAGAGAGAGCCCAGAAGAAAGCTATACAACTCCCGCTGACCATACCGAGAATTCCCCTCAAGCAACCGGGTCATGAAGAGCGCGCGTGATAGACCATAGCGCTCGCTGGATCTGACTCCGCTTTCGAAGAAGCTCTTCTGCAGCTCCTGCGACCTCAGATCGCGCAATCGGTTCGCCAGGATCGTCTGCGTTCTTAGGACGTGCAGTGCTTCCCCAGAGAGCGTACTGGCTGATCGCACAATTCGACCTCGGGCATCCACCTCGATTGCTTTCGAATGCGACCCCACGTGCAAGAGCAGCCACGGCGCTCCGTGAGCTCGCGGCTGCGCCTTCGCGTGAAATCCCACAATCTCAGTCTCCTCACCCCGAATGACATCGCTGTATGCCACCTCTGATAATTCACACGGGACTCTACCGATTCGCACTCCGGGCACCAAGAAAAATGGTAGCGGACTCACTCGGGCAAAGCTTTTCATTCGTACGTTCTCCGCGAGCTTGCCCACGCCGGCGGGAGCAAGGACATGGGGCACTTCCAAAAGCCCCAATTTTGAAGTCAGCATGCCAGCCGCAAGTACAAACCTCGGAGGCGATGGTGCTCGTCTCGATAGCGAGCGGAAGGTTCCGCGCAGTGTGCTTTCAAGCAGTTCTCGGTCGCCGCGGATCGAGGTCTGCCGAACTCCTACAGGATGCTTGGACTCCCGCAGAATCCTGCCATCCTTCATAAGCCAAACAGTTGTGTTGGTTGTGCCAGTGTCCACTGCGAAATAGGTCAACTTTTTCTCCCATGTAGCGGTCATAGCGAATACTCTAAACCTGAAACCTGTGAGCGCCGCACCTGATAGGTAAATCAACATCGTCCAGCAAGGCTATCAACCTCCGCTTGCTCTCGTGCATTGGAAGTGTCCAGCTTGCCATCCGTCGGTCAGTCTTCCGCTTTTATATTCGCTGCTTAGTACGCTTCATTAGAGCCTTGCCGGCGGTGCTCCGCGCTACTTGCCGTTACCTGACATGTGGATTTGTGCTCTCACAACGGCAGCGCAGTACCATTGACGGTACCAAGGACCACAAAGTGAAACCCGACTTCGCCCAATACGGATTCGTTCATCAAGAAAACCTAGTAATGGCGTGTATCGGCGGCTCGCAAGCCCGCGGGGCAAAACTGGGTGCGACCGACGATACCGACTGGTACGGACTTTACATTCGCCACCGACCAAACTCCTTGGACGGGATTACCCGGATAGAAACGGACCCACTGGAACAGCCACGCGAAGAAGAATAGATACAGTATTTGGCTGCAAGCCAACTCTTGGCCCTTTCGGGCTCTGGCCGGAGGGTACCGTGGTGTTTCGACTGGGGGGCCGGGGGAAATATTTCCTGATGGCTCGTTAAGCATGAAGTTCGGGTGGACAAGAGGGAAGGACTCCGAGGCAAACTTAAAATACACGGCCGGAGGCTCGATGGACCAGCAACCACCATTGCGTGCACGTATTCCAGACGGCTACGGCGATACAGGATTTCAAGCCACTGCGCTGATCTTCCCAACCGAGGGATGCTGGGAGGTTACAGGCGAGGTCGGTGATACCCGCCTGACTTTCCTAACCCGAGTGGTTAGGGTCAGAAAGCACAATTAGATTCCTCTCGCTTGCGGTTTGCGAGTGCTTGTTGCTCTCAGGAATACCGGTAGTCGTCCAAACAGCGTTCGCCGAGATGTGAAGTCGATAGTGTAAGCTTCTGGCTGTTGTTGCTGATGCAGCAACGGAGGTTCCTTGGAAAAGAAACCAAATGCTGTGCTTGCAGTGCTATCGGCTGGCTTTGCGTGCGGCGTCCTAGACATTACCGCCGCGTTGGTGGTCTATGGTTTCTTCGGGCTCAAGCCTATGCGCCTCCTGCAAGGGATTGCCAGCGGATTGCTGGGGCCGAAGGCATTTTCCGGCGGGCTCGCGACAGTAGCGCTCGGCGTCCTTTGTCATTTCCTCATAGCCTTTGGGGCGGCAGCTGTCTACCTTGTTGCGAGCCGGGCTCTTGGTTTCTTGATAGAGCACGCCGTTGTTTCAGGAGTTCTGTATGGTGTAGCCGTCTATTTCTTCATGAACCGCATTGTGTTACCGATCTCCGCCGCGGCCAAACGTCCGTTTTCCCTTCAGATGATGATTGTCGGCGTGGTCATACACATCTTCTGTGTGGGGCTTCCCATATCTCTCAGCGTGCGCCGATTTTCGAGATGATCGAGGCTCGTTGCTCGACGGCGCGTCGCCCTCGTTTGGTGGAGTGATGTGGTCTGTGGCCTGCGAACGCTTGGTTAACGTGGACATGTGCCCTGCAGAGACGGTTTTCAAGCGGGCTTAGGCCCACCGTGCGCGACGTGGCGAGCAAGAGACCATCGCCGGCCTTGCAAACCTCTGCCAGCCTTTCCATGTGCCACACGTGATCGCGCTGAACGTGAACTTGTCCTTCCGTAGCAAGCAGCTAGCCGGACGCGGTGGTGAAGGCATGGTCGTAAAGCCGCTGGACTTCATTGTGCGTGGGCGACGTGGGTTGTCCCAGCCAGCCGTCAAATGTCGCGGACCTGAATATCTGAGAATTATTTACGGACCCGAGTACTTGCTGCCCGAGAACTTGGAGCGTCTCCGCAGCCGTTCGGTTTCCACCAAGCGTTCATTGGCACTCCGCGAGTTCGCTCTCGGAGACTCAATGACGGTCTGTATCGTCCTTGCGCTACCTAACCGCTGCCCTAGCAGGCTCTCGAAGTTCTAGCGAAGTGATCTCGATCATATCGCCGATGAAGGTAACGACGAAAGAGGCGGATATAATCCCGGCGTCCAGCGCGGCGCGAGCGCAGCTGGGAAAACGAGATGCAGCGGCGCTCTAGGACCGCCAGAGGTGAGTACTCCTTTATCGATTAATGCTGAGACGATGCGCTGCGCGGTACGCTCCGGCATTCCAGTTGCGATGTCTACTTCGCAAAGTGGGGTACACCAGAGGTACACGGAAAGGAGCGGCCCAACAACTCGTTCATCTTCAAGAAAGACTGGTGCCCGGGGTGGGAGTCGAACCCACATGAGGAAAAATCCCCGGAGGATTTTAAGTCCTCAGCGTCTGCCATTCCGCCACCCGGGCACGGCAGATAAGAAAAAGTAACATGCGCGGGGACTGCGCTCAATTCAAATCACAAAACGGGACGTGGAGCCGGTAGCTAGTTCTGAGCTCTCAGGAAGAAACAAACCGACTCTTTGTGTGTTCTAGGTTTTCCCCGAGGTTTTGCAGATTTGTTGTTTGACTGTCGCGAAACGCTTTGTCTTCATGGTGTCGATTCGAGAAGCGTGGGGGCGAATCTTGAAACGGGTTGCAGACACATGCTCAAGCGAGCGAGTTTCTTCGTTTTGGCGTAAAATCTCTTGACCCGATCCGTACCGCGGCGCATCTAAAACCTGACCGTGATCTGCGGGTGTATTCCTGCCCGCGACAGGAGCCAATGTGAGTCAGCCGAAAATTCAGCTGGACCTCGATCTTCTAAGCATCAATACCATCCGTACTTTGGCGATCGATGCGGTCCAGCAGGCGAATTCAGGTCACCCCGGCGCCCCCATGGGTTTGGCCCCGGTGGTCTACTCTCTGTGGCAGCGCTTCCTCCGCTACGATCCTGCGGATCCCACTTGGCCAAATCGTGACCGTTTCGTCCTGTCCGCCGGGCACGCCTCGATGCTTCTCTACGCCACGCTTCACTTGACGGGAGTGCGCGCGGTCAACACTCAAGGAAGAGTTACAAACGATCCCGCCGTCTCGATGGAGGAGATCAAGCGATTCCGGCAAATCGACAGCCGGACACCGGGGCATCCCGAGTCGCACCTCACCACCGGAGTCGAAACAACGACGGGGCCGCTCGGCCAAGGCGCAGGGAATAGCGTGGGCATGGCGATTGCCGGTAAATGGCTCGCGGAGAATTTCAACCGTCCTGGATTCGACATTTTCAATTTCAATGTCTACGCGATTTGCGGCGATGGAGACTTGATGGAGGGTGTGGCTAGCGAAGCTGCTTCGCTAGCGGGACATCTGAAGCTCTCCAATCTTTGCTGGATCTACGACAACAACAGGGTGACCCTCGATGGTCCCGCCGAGTGGTCCTTTAGCGAAGATGTGATGACGCGTTTCAAGGGTTACGGCTGGAACGCCGCGCACGTGACGGACGCCAACGATTTGGACCTCCTGGCGCGCGGCTACGACAATTTTCTCAAGGCGAAGGACCAGCCAACGCTCATTGTTGTGGACAGCCACATTGGGTACGGATCGCCCCACAAGCAAGATTCCTACGAAGCACATGGCGAGCCGCTGGGCGAGGCAGAAGTCAAACTCGTAAAGAAAAACTATGGGTGGCCGGAAGACGCGAAGTTTCTAGTCCCCGATGGAGTCTATGATCAGTTCAAGAATGGCGTGGGCAAGCGCGGAGCCGAGGCTCGTGCGGCGTGGAACACAAAATACGAAGAGTACAAGAAACAATTTCCGCAGCTCGCAGGTCAGCTGAACAGGATGCAGAGCGGCCAATTGCCCGACGGCTGGGATAAAGACTTGCCGAGCTTCCCTGCCGATCCAAAGGGCATGGCGACGCGCGAATCCTCAGGAAAAACGCTGAACGCCCTGGCGAAGAATATCCCCTGGCTGGTTGGCGGATCGGCAGACCTGGCCAAGTCCAACAAGACGAATCTGACCTTCGACGGTGCGGGAGATTTCTACCCGGATCAGTATCGCGGGCGGAACGTCCACTTCGGCGTGCGGGAACATGCCATGGGCGCGATCGTAAACGGAATGACGCTGTCGAAACTCCGGGCGTTCAGCGCTACGTTCTTTAATTTTAGCGATTACATGCGGCCGAGCATGCGTCTCGGCGCGTTGATGGAAATCCCTGCGATTTACATTTTCACGCACGACTCGATTGGCGTGGGTGAAGACGGACCGACGCACCAACCCATCGAGCAACTGGCGTCCTTGCGGGCGATGCCAAACATGCTGATTCTGCGGCCGGGCGATGCCAATGAAGTGGTGGAGGCCTACAAGGTGATCTTGCAACATACCCATGGGCCCTCTATCTTGGTTCTGACCCGCCAGGCCATGCCCACGCTCGATCGCGTGAAATATGCTCCCGCCGCAGGAGTTGCTAAGGGCGCTTACATTCTTGCAGATGCTCCGGGTGGGAAACCTGACGTCATCCTTATGGGCAGTGGCAGCGAGGTGTCTCTTTGCGTGGAAGCCGGCGAGAAATTGAATGCCGCCGGCATCAAAGCTCGGGTCGTCAGCATGCCATCATGGGAACTGTTCGAACTCCAGGACCCCGCATATAAGGAGAGTGTCTTCCCTGCGAGCGTGAGCGCGCGGGTTTCCGTGGAGATGGCTTCCACGTTTGGATGGGAGCGCTATGTCGGCCTCAAGGGGAAGATGATTGGGATGCACAGCTTTGGCGCATCGGCGCCGTTGAAGGACCTGTTGAAAAAATTCGGCATGGAAGCAGACAAGGTTGTGGCAGCGGCGAGGGGAGTCCTCGGAAAGTGAGCCGGCAATGAAAATCGTGATTGGCTCGGACCACGCTGGGTTCGAACTGAAAGTCGCCATGGGCGATTTGCTGCGGTCGCTGGGACACGATGCCCTGGATGTCGGAGCATTCAATGAAAATCCGTCCGATTATCCGGACTTTGCAGAAGCCGTGGGTCGAGCGGTGCTGGACCACAGGGCTGAGCGCGGCGTTCTGATCTGCGGCAGCGGCGTTGGCGCAAGCGTGGCGGCAAATAAATTGCCCGGGATTCGAGCCGGGATGTGCCATGACACGTATTCGGCGCATCAGGGAGTAGAGCATGACGACATCAACGTCCTGGTGCTGGGCTCGCGGGTGATCGGCGTGAAGCTGGCAGAGGATCTAGTGAAGGCCTTCCTTGCCGCAAAGTTCACGAACGAAGAAAGGCATATGCGCCGGCTAGGAAAAGTCAAAGCGCTGGAAGCAAAGTTTGCGGCGGGCTTGAAGCAATAGGAAAATGATCGGTATTCGAAGCGAGAAGCGCGGCCACCCCGCCGAGGCGTACAATAAAGTTTCGAGCCCTTTTCGAGACGAGTCGGAGTAGGGATCATGATTGCTCACGACCCCCTCCACGGATCCGGACGAGCGGCACTACCGCATCC
>Ga0179587_10000171_pt1 | contig 27952 bp, 19 predicted proteins | sample CZODoug2_1_08_16_FD_185932 | JGI IMG/M metagenome (GOLD analysis project Ga0179587, IMG submission 185932) | Vadose zone soil fungal communities from Angelo Coast Range Reserve, California, USA - CZODoug2_1_08_16fungal | ecosystem: Environmental > Terrestrial > Soil > Vadose zone | place: USA...
GATGGGATGAAGGATCTCAGGTGTGAACCTTCCCGGCAGCATTACCCCAATCGTCTATGATTGGCGAAATCCTATGTAAAAGGTAGTTTCGATTCTTATAGCTACGGATTCGATAAAAAGAGGGATTCCTGGGAATGAACTCTCGATTAAGACTCTCCTAAGTCGTTTATCATCAGCCAGATATAGGCACGATACCGCCTTTGCCGAATGCCTTCAGATATGTGATACAGTTACCGCCGTCGGGACCAATTTGAACCTCAGGCTGGCTTGGGAGGGACCAAAGCATATCTGGCGGAATGAATTGCTTCGCTGTGCAATTGGCTGAGGGTCTGATAGGGACAATATGAGACTGCCCCGGATTATCCTGGCTGATGATCATACCCTTTTTGTTGAGGCTTTGCGTAAACTAGCGGCTCCGCACGTCGAGGTCGTGGCGACGGTGGGAGACGGTCGCGCCCTTCTTGAGACAGCGCAGGCCCTCAAACCTGACGTAGTTGTGATTGATGTTGGGATGCCTTTACTCAATGGTTTGGATGCCGGCTTAGAGCTGAAAAAAAGGCTGCCAAACGTGAAATTGATTTTCCTGACGATGAATGCGGACCCTGATCTTGCAGTGGAGGCCATGAAATCCGGTGCATCCGGTTATCTGCTGAAGACGTCGGCTAGCTCGGAATTGTTCAGCGCTATACGAGAGGCACTTAGAGGGAAATCTTACCTCACGCCGCAAATTGCTCTAGCCATGCAAGAGTCTTTCATTCGAGATTCGCGGGGTACAAAGTGCCAAAAGTTGCTTACGCCACGGCAGCGCGAGGTCCTGCAACTTTTGGCCGAAGGAAAACCTATGAAGATTGTCGCTGATATCTTAAGAATTGCTCCGCGAACCGTGGCTTTTCACAAGTATCGCGTGATGCAGGATCTCGGCCTAAAGTCGAATGCTGAATTGATCCAGTTCGCCATAAAGAATCGACTTATAATCCAATAAATAAAACAGAAATAAAATATGCCTCGCTTCCGTCAATTTCCGCTTGATTCTGAGTTCGTGACGGCACCCCTTCCTTGAGGACTTATGTACCATTCCCGTTTCTGCGAATCCGATTTCTTCTCAGAGATTCCTCGAGAAAAGACTCTCGCTCTTGCCGCTTCAGCGTTACGCGATCTTCTCCAGATTCACATGTCAAAAGCAGTTGCACGTTATCCTCTCGGCCTAACACGCCATAGCGTGATCTTGCCTTAATCAGCTTGTGCACCTCCACGCGGGATAGCAGATGCGGACCGCCGAGCGATTCCGCCGTTTGTAGGACGCAGGCAAATCGCTCCACGGTTTCCATGTGGTAGTAGGCTGTTATTAGGTCCTTCCCGCTCGTCACCACACCGTGGTTCTCGAGCAGGATTGCATCATGTTTAAATACGAGTGGCTCAAGCCCCGCGCAAAGTTCCCAGGTGCCCGGGGTTCCGTATGGCGCTAGCGGAACTTTGCCGAGCGAGATAACCACTTCAGGAAGGATAGCTTCTTCCAGGGCGCGTCCAGCTACTGCAAACCCCGTCGCCGCTGGCGGATGCCCATGACAAACAGCCCGGACGTCGGGTCTAGAGCGGTAGTAGAGCAGATGCATCTGCATTTCCGAGGAGGGCTGACCTGTCCCGCAAGTAACCGCGCCCCCTAAATCGACAATCAACAAATCCTGTGGTGCCAAATCTCCTTTGCAAGCGCCGCTGGGCGTGACCAGAATCCGGTCTGCATCAAGTCGCACTGATAAATTGCCTTCACACGCGATGACGTATCCTCGCTCATACATCTGTTGACCGATCTTGCAGATTTCCACCCGGTGCCTGTGCTCGGTCTCTGACTGGTCCACTCGCTTGTGCATAGTGAAGTCTCGGATCATTGATGAATCTTCCGCGCGGCTGTAGCCTGCACTTCCCACATTGCATTCGCTCTTCCTTAAAGTGCTTGGGACAGTGACGCGGGCTTGGCCCTTGAAATCAATGTAGCATGCTGGACCTCTCCAGCGTTGCCCGATAGCGACTTCTAAGAGATGAGATAGGGGGCGGTCAGGCGCCCGCCCCTGGTTGTTTGTTTCGGCCCGCAGTTGCCTATTCTGAACCCGCAATCCGGATAACGCCCTTCCGAATCGCCATGCCAGTCAATGAAGCTGCGCAAAGTAAGGCACCGAGTACTCCGATCAGCGGGAAATCACTAGCTGTCTTTGGCAGCTTTTTGGGTGCCGGTTCGGCTGCCGCTGTTTCAACGGCTGGGGCCGGAGCGGCGGGAGTTGGTAACCTGACGACGAGAATCGGAACATCGGCTTTTAGTTCTGGGGGTGGGGGTGGTATCTTTCCAGTTCTCTTTATTTCCTGCGCAACTTCAATTGCTGACTCCTCGACCACTTTCTGGGCATCCACCTTCATTCCTTTCTTGAGGCCAAACGCGTCTAATGTCTGACCGTTGATGGTGAATTTCTGACCCTTTGGGATCTTGAACTCTTGGTTTTCGCCATTCTCCAGTGTCAAGATAACCGAGTTGGGGGGAGTAACATGCCACACGGTGCCAGTGACGGTTTTCACGGTGGTGATCGTTTTTGGCGTAGAAGTGGTAATGGTTTGCCTCTCCACCTTCATGCCCGGCTGGAGCTGATGGACGTTGAGTTGCTTCCCGTCTACGGTCACGGTCGTGCTTTCAGGCACATTGTCGAAATGCCGCATCGTTCCGTCCTCCATTTTGATAACAACGCTGTTGCCGGAGAGATAGACGATTTCGCCCCGTTCGACTTTAACGGCTTTTGTTGGCGCACCTTTTGTTTCCGTTTGTTGCGTCTGCACTTGGGCGGCTGCCGACAGAGAGAACGCGAGACAAAGCGCGCTTCCGCCCAGCAGGCCGCACAAGAGTGTTCTTGAGAGCCTGATAGATTTCATTTTTTCTTCTCCTTGTTGTTAGTGTTGTTGCCCGTGGCAATCGAGACCCTGCTTGCCGTTTGATTTTTCTGGCTGGAGTTCTCAACGGCTGCCGTGACGACGTAGCGTTTCGGCGCGCTCCCCACGTAGTAAAAGGGAAAGCAAGTCACCAGTGTCAGCGTCGGCTTTGGCACGGAGTTCAAAACGTAGGTATCGGCCGGCGTGACGATCTGAACTTGGCTGACGGCGTACCGATCTGTTCCGCCGGGGCGGAGAATTTCGATATAGTCACCAGGCCCAATATCCTTGAGCCCCCGGAAAAAGCCGTCACGATGTCCGGCTATTCCGAGATTACCCGGTCGACCGATTTGAGCCGTGCCAAGAATCCTCCCGACTCCGCGATTTAGCGTGAGATCATCTGTGTCGTTGAAGACCGGTACTTCAACGGCGATCTTGGGAATGCGAAGAATAGCGAGAGGCATGTCCGTTTTTTTGGTAAGACTGTCCTCATATGCATCGATCCGTTTGACGGACCAAAGCCGAAAGTCAATTTTTGAGGATAAGATGGGATCGAGTGCGATAGAGGGGGTCGGAGCGACACTTGTTGCATTCTCGGCCTCGAAGCGCGCTATGGCTGCCCGCGATGCAACGGCTCTGTGAAATCGCGCGGCTCCCCATATGGCCAAGAGCATTAGACCGATTGCGAGGAGAATCTGTTCTGCTCTTTGAATCTTCATTACGGTACCTGAAGACATTCCAACCATCTTTCATCCAAAACGTGACAAGTCACCTGGAATTACCGACCAGTTGGACCAGGAGGTAGCCCCAGCACTTGGCAGATCTTTTTGCTACCGCCAATAGACAACTCACGTTGTTGGGAGCCAGAAGACAGTTGATGGTCACTTCAGAGAATGTCCCAAGCAGGGCGATTCGTCTTGCGAAGCAATTGTGGTTCTGGTCTGGGCTTCCGCCACTACGCTCCATCTTTTCCTCTCAAACCACAAACAGACTTTGGAATCGGGGCGGTCGGAGTGAAACAGTGCCTTGCTCCGCGTCTGGGCATGCAAGATAGGCTGGGTTCCAGTTTCGGCATACTGTCAATAGTTACAGTCCTGCGTTTAGCGAACATGCGCATTCCCGAGCCGTACTCACTGCCCTCTGGTCTTCACTCCGGTGTAACTGGCTGGCTTTCCCAGATTCATGCTTTCGATATCCGAGATACGCCAGGCTTGGACGATCCCACTGGTATTTTTGCCAGTTTTCCGAATTCGCCGACCGGGCTACAGATTGGTTTGACAAGTAGCAACAGGAGTAAGGAATGCCAATCCGCATCCAAGTCTTATCGAGGCAATTTACTGCCCTGATGTGCTCTCTTTTGCTGGCTCCCGGCGGACCGCCCTCGGTAGCCCAGGCGCATGAACAACAAGAAGCTGCCGCGGCCCAGGAGCAGCCTCCAAAGATTCCGAATGATCAACTGGACTCTCTAGTGGCGCCAATCGCTCTTTACCCGGATCCGCTCTTGGCTCAAGTCCTTGCTGCATCAACCTATCCTCTGGAAATCGTCCAGCTTCAGCAGTGGCTCACAAAGAACAAAGACCTAAAGGACAAAGCTCTGGCGGACGCGGTCCAGAAGCAACCCTGGGACCCGAGCATTCAGTCGATGGCTGCGCTTCCCGATGTCGTTAAGCGACTGGCAGAAGAGATTGGGTGGACGACAGATCTTGGTAATGCAGTTCTGGCCCAGCAATCTGATGTGATGGACGCAGTGCAGCGAATGCGCGCGAAGGCCAAGGATAAGGGAAACCTGAAATCCACCGAACAGATGAACGTCGAAACAAAGACTGTCGAAAGTAAGAACGTTATAGTCATCGAACAATCCAAGCCGGAAGTTGTCTATGTCCCCAGCTATGACCCCGTGGTTGTCTACGGTGCGCCGCCGTACCCGTACCCGCCGATCGCCTATCCGCCTCCTGGCTATTACGCTGCGGGCATGGCGGTTTCGTTTGGTGTTGGAATGATGGTTGGAGCAGCCATGGGCGGAGGCTGGTGCTGCAACAGCGGATGGGGCGGAAACAATAATATCAACATAAATAACAACAATAATTTCGTGAATAACTCAAATAGACAGAATATCAGCAATACCGGCAATCGCACCGGAAACCGGACCGGGAGCGGTAACAGTTGGCAGCACAATGCCCAGCACCGTGGTGGCGCGCCATATTCGAACAAAGCAACGGCCAACAAGTACGGCGGTACCGCTCGTGGCGATTCCATGTCGAGCCGACAGGCAAACGCCCGCCAAAACCAAGGGCAAATGGGGGGCAGGCAGCAGGGGGGAGCGATGGATCGTGGCGGTAGACAACAGGCGGGAAGCATGGATCGCGGCGGAGGCGGCGATCGAGTTGGCAACCGAAGCGTATCGTCGGGCTCCAGTGCCAGTTCCAGGGGCGGCGGCCTTAGCGGAGCTTCGAGCCGCACAAGCGGAAGCAGCGCGCGGGCGAGTAGTTCACGCGGCTCTTCCAGTATGGGTGGCTCCCGCGGCGGCGGCGGGCGGCGGCGGTAATCAATCCATGAACAAGGAGCAGCATATGAAGTCACAGCCAGCAAATATATGCGGGTTGAAAACCCTCGGAGCGCTCTTGCTAGTCGCCTTGGGTTGTACTGTGGTAATGTTTTCGCAAGCACAGCAATCCGAAAAGCAGGCAACCACACCATCTCAGCCAACGCAGAAAGCGTTTGCAACACCCAAAGAAGCCGTCGAAGCATTAATTCAAGCGACGGAAAACTTTGACGCACCTGCCCTAAAAGAGATTCTTGGCCCGGATGGCGAGGACTTGGTTTCTTCGGAAGACCCCGTCCAGGACAAGAATAATGCCATTGCATTTGCAGCAAGAGCCCGCGAAAAAAATGACGTCGCCATCGACCCTAAGAATTCCAAGCGTGCCATCATTTCCGTTGGCAGTGAGGATTGGCCACTTCCGATCCCGCTTGTGAACAAAGCGGGGAAGTGGATTTTCGACACCAAGGTAGGCCTCCAAGAAGTCCTTTTCCGGCGCATCGGTTCCAATGAACTGGACGCCATCCAAATTTGCCGTGGTTATGTGGAGGCGCAACACGAATATGCCCTGGAAAAACACGATAACGCTGAAGTGAATCAGTACGCGCAGCGGATCATCAGCGCTCCGGGAAAACACGACGGTCTTGCGTGGCGGAATCCTGACGGAAGCATGGGAGGCCCCGTCGGAGAGGGGATCGCCAAGGCTCTGGACCAAGGCTACACGAATAAGAGCCGAGCATATCATGGCTACTATTTCAAGATTTTGAAAGGACAGGGCCCCGCTGCTCGGCTTGGCCAAATAGATTTTGTTGTGAACGGGGCGATGATCGGCGGCTTTGCTCTTGCCGCTGCCCCAGCAGAATACCGCGTCACGGGAGTAAAGACTTTTCTCGTTAGCTATGACGGGGTTGTCTATCAGAAGGACCTAGGGCCGGAGACCCTCAAGATCTTCAAAGACATGGAGCTGTACAACCCCGACAAAACGTGGGTTCGCACGGACGACAACTGGTGATGCGCTGGAGCCTCGTTCAGTCAGATTTTTTTCTCAAAGGAGAATAGGTAATGAAAAAACTAGCCTTCTTAACGACTGCATTCCTTCTGTTGAGCGTAAGTGCTGTACTAGGTCAGGATGTTCGCTACGATTTCGACAAGGAGAAGGACTTTTCAAAATACAAAACTTACAAGTGGGTAGCGATCAAAGGAGCCGACCGGCCAGATGACCTGATGTCCAAGAGAATAACAGCTACCATTGACGCTGAGCTTGCCACGAAAGGGATGACCAAAACGGAGGCGGACACTGCAGATCTTTACATCGGCTATCAGACCGCCATCGGCCAGGAGAAGGAATTCACGTCCTATAACACGGGTTGGGGCTATGGCCCTGGCTGGGGCGGAGGATGGTATGGCGGTGGCGGAATGTCCACGACCTATGGATCGACGTCCACGGTTTACGTCGGCCAGCTCGATGTGAGTATGTACGATCCCGCCCAGAAGCAGCTCGTTTGGCGCGGGGTTGCGACGAAGACACTCGATCCCAAGGCGAAACCGGAGAAGAAAGAGAAGAACATCACCAAAGCGGTTGCAAAGCTCCTGAAGAACTTCCCCCCCAAACCGAAAAGTTAGTCGACTTTTCCTCTGCCAGGCAGTTTCGCTCAGGGGCTCAGACAGCCATCGAAAAGCGATTCTGGAAATCCATCCCTGAATTGCCCGACGCTGCAGAATGCTTGCCGCGCCGAGTGAAAGCAAGATCGGTGTGTTTCAACCGCACCCTATCGGAGCCGTGGGCTTGAAGATCCGAGCCCGCGGCTCTGCGAACTCCAGTGCTCCTTCTGCACCGGCAATCGGCTGTCAGTCTTCAAGTTAACCTCTAGCGCGTCGGAAGTCGCGTTCTCCGGGAACTATCGCCATTTGTGACGTCGCCTTTCTGTCATTTCTGCCAGTTTCCCATAAAGCAAATCAGTGGCTCTCTTAGCTTGACGGTACTTTGGCAATCAGGGCTTGACATGGCAGCTTCACATAGCACTCTTGTTGGAATCGCGCTTCCCTTAATTGGCCTTGCCTTTGCGTTATCAGTGGCGGCTCAATCTCAATCCAGTGGCCAGCTTCCATATATCAGCGCGCCGAATGTCCCGGATTCCGGAGCGCCAACAACTCGAGTGCAGCCCCTAATCCAGCCTGTCCGAAGCGCCACCGAACAACAGAGAGGCGTTGATTGGGGACATCTAATCGGGCAATCTCTTTTTTTCTCGAGTTTTGAAAATGCGTTCCGTTGTGCCACGGAACAAGGAACTCGCGACGGATTCTCCAATCCTTTTTTCCGTGGCTACTTGAACTCAGTGGGAAACCTCCATGGCTGGAACGATGGTGATCCTTTCCTCGTCAATTACATTGGTCACCCCATGCAAGGGGCCGTTTCTGGATATCTCTGGACGCAAAATGACCGTGGATATCGCGACATTCAATTCGGACAAAATCGTAGGTATTGGAAGGGTAAGCTTCGCGGCGCAGCATATTCCTACGTTTACAGCGTCTTGTTTGAGATTGGTCCGATTAGCGAAGCATCGATCGGTAACATCCAGAACCTATACCCTGCACAAGGATTTGTCGATCACGTTGTTACCCCGGTGATTGGGTTGGGATGGTCGATTACAGAAGATGCGCTGGACCAATACATCGTCCGGTATCTCGAAAGGCGCACCTCAAACAACTGGGCTCGCCTACTTGTTCGTAGTGGCCTGAATCCTGCCCGCTCAATGGCCAACACCTTGGCCTTTAAGCCTCCCTGGCATCGCGATAATCGACCGGGCGTGCGCTCCGCTCAACTTCAAGATCTTGAATGGATGGAGTCTTTGGGAGAACGTAACACCGCTCTCATAAAGGTTTCACCACCCCCAGGAGACGCCCCCTTTGAATTCAATCTCACGGCCAAAGTCATCACTTACATGGGAGATGGACACGCCGGGCCCTGCGTTGGTGGCGGAGGGTCCGTGGCACTTCGCGTATCTTCGCAGTGGCAGTTTGTTGTCGATGTTAGTGGCTGCAAGTTGCTTGGTCTCGAGAACAATCTCAGCGGAGATGTTCTCATCTATCTAGCGGGAACACGATGGACTCCTCTACCCATGGGCCGCTGGACACCCCATGTCGCGATTCTGATGGGTGGAACCAAGCTTACGCAGGAACTTGTTGATCCTCAGCTCAGGAAAGCAATCGAATCTTCGGCCGCGAACTCTGAGCCTCCTTACGTACTCCACACCTTGTATGCCAAAAACTGGGAGACCAACGGGTTCATTATCCAGGCCGGCAGCGGTCTGGATGTGAAACTTAACAGTGCCCTCTCTTACCGTGTCGTCAACCTAGAGTACTCTCAATCCTGGACTAAAGAGCTGAACGGCATGAACTATCAAAATGGTTTTCAGTTTACTAGTGGCCTTGTCCTCCGCATGGGCATCTGGTGATGGATGTAGCATCTCACATCAGCTTCTGGTGTGGGCGCGCCAAATGCCCGAGCTGCTAGCGCTTTGGCTATAGTGTGGAGTAAGCTTCCCGATATTCGCCCATTGAAACTGCGTCTGACTAACTGTTCTTGGCAATCGCCTTACCTCTGTCAATTTTGACAGGTACTGGGTTTTTCCAACTATGTGGGACACTTCCATATGGCACGGTGTCCGGCCGGCTTGAAGAACCAGCCCCCGGACGCGAATCTGCTCGGTTCGATGACATGAACGCATACTTCATTGGCAAGAAAACCGAATGGCCCAAGCGGAGGAATGGGGGAGATAGCCCGGCGAGCTCCAATCGACGGCGACCCATTGGCAGGAAGGTGGCGAGGATCATCCCCGTCCTTTTTGCATGCTACTTTCTATTTGAGCCACTTGCGCAAGCGCAGGTCAAAGAAGTCCGGCGAATCCTCGTGTTTAATGAGCTGGAGCTGGGGTCGCCTGGAATCGCGGCCATCGACAACGGGCTAGTCGCTGCTTTAGAGAACTCACCTTACCGGATCGAATTCTATAGTGAGAGTCTGGATACTCCTCTTTTTCCCGACGAGGCTTCCCAGCGCCAATTTCGTGAATGGTTCTTACTCAAGTATCGCGAGCGGAAACCAGACGTGATTGTGGCCATCGGGCCCTCCTCCATTAAGTTCATGGTCGAGTCGCACGAGGCATTTTTTCCGAATACCCCGATTGTTTTCGGTGGAAGTCCCGAGCCACTCGCGGCAGGTTTGAATCTCGACTCGCATTTTACTGGCGCTTGGGCAGCAGTGCAGCCGGAGAGGACCCTGGAGGTGGCGCTTCGGCTGCAGCCCAGCACCAAACACGTGGTAGTGGTGGGCGGCGTGGCACCCTATGACCGCTACCTTGAGTCCATTGTCAAGGAGAGGTTTCGCCGCTACGAATCGAAGTTCGACTTCACTTACCTCACGGACCTCGACATGCCCACCCTCCTCGACCGACTAAAGCACCTGCCGACCCACACCATTGTCTATCACACCTCCTTCATGCTGGATGCAGCCGGGAATCACTTCATTGACGCCACTCAATCAGCTCCCCTGGTCGCCGGCGCCTCGATTGCACCAGTCTTTACCGTGGACGACGTGGACGTCGGTCGAGGAACCGTGGGCGGGGACGTATTTAGCTTTTCCGAGCACGGGCGGGAAGTTGGCAGGATTGTTGTAAGGATTCTCAATGGGGAGAAGCCGCAGGATATCTCAGTCGTCAGGGGCGATAACATCTTTCTGTTTGACTGGCGGGCGTTGCGGCGCTTTGGACTCAACAAGGGCACATTGCCCCCTGGAAGTATCGTGCTCAACCGGGCGCCCATTTTCTGGGAACAGTACAAGCGATACATCATTGCTGCCATTTTGCTTCTCTCAACACAAGCACTGATCATTCTCGGGCTCCTATGGCAAAAGGTGAAGAGAAAGAGGGTGGAAGCAGCACTGGCTTCCTCCAACGAACGGCTTCGCATGGCGATGGAATCAGGCAAATCCGTGGGATGGGACTGGGACATAAGGACGGGGCGTGATCTTTGGTTCGGTGACCTGCGTACGATGTTCGGAATTTCATCCCATACGTTCATTGGCGAGGCTAGCGATTTCTATCGTTACGTCCACCCCGAGGATCGACAGCGAGTGTCTGAAGCGGTGGCCTACGCAAAGCGCAACCGTGAACCCTACGCTGAGGAGTTTCGCGTCGTTCGGCAGGACGGGATTGAACGCTGGGTCGCTGCTAGGGGGGAATTCAAGTATGCAAAAAATGGCGACGCAAGCCAGATGGTCGGTCTCGCAGTGGATATTACGGAGAGAAAACAGATTGAAGACGCACTGAAGAGCTCCGAAAGGAAGTTTTCTAAAGTTTTTAAAGAGAGTCCTCTCTCGCTCACTTTGACCAGTGCAAATGACCATCGGTACATCGACATTAATGACACTTTTTCTCATATAACCGGTTGGAATTCTGAAGAGGTGATAGGACGGACGCCCTTCGACATTGGTCTCTGGGTTGATCCGGACCAAAGAATCCAGCTCTCGAAGCGTCTGTTGGCCACGGGGAGTTGGCGGGGCATGGAGTTTCTCTTTCGAACAAAAGACGGCGAGATCCGCGTCGGCATGGGATCGGCGGAATTGATCGACGTCAGCGGTGAACCGTGCATTCTTTCTGTGGTTGCGGACATTACCGAGGTCAAGCGTGCCGAGGAGGCCAGACAAGTTTCTGAGCGTCGCTTCAGCCAGTTTTTTGAGACCCTGCCTGAGTATTGTTACATGACTTCTCCGACCGGCGAAATTCTGGACGTTAATCCCGCGGCTTGCGAAGTTCTGGGTTACACGAAAGAAGAACTCATCGGGAAGTCTCTGTCTGCGATTTATGCCCCCGAGTCAGTACCTAAATTGGTCGATTTGATTGATAAATGGAACAGTAAGGGCAGTCTTCGCAACGAAGAGATGGTCATTCTCACCAGGGAGAGGAAAAGGCGAACCGTCCTCCTCAATGCAGGCTCCGTGAAAGACACAATAGGGAACATTTTACACTCCGCCTCGATACAGGTAGACATAACCGATCGCCGGCAGATCCAGAAGAAGCTGCGCGAGAGCCAAAACCAGTTAGAGAGTATTGTCGCCTTGGCGATGGACGCCATAATCGCTGTCGACCAGGATCAGCGGATCATTGTCTTCAACGCTGCGGCAGAGAAAATGTTCTCTTGCCCGAAACAAGATGCGATTGGAGCTCCAATCGACCGCTTCATTCCACATCGTTTCCGCGCATCCCATGTGGAACATATCCGCCGCTTCGGTGAGGGAGGCGTCACTTCTCGCGCTATGGGTGATCAAGGCGCGTTGTGGGGTCTCCGGGCAAGTGGCGAGGAATTTCCTATTGAGACTTCCATTTCCCACACCGAGGCCGGCGGGAAGAAACTGTTTACCGTCATCATTCGCGACGTCACAGAGCGGCGTCTTTCCGAAGAGATTCTTAAACGAAGCGAGAAACGCAGCAAGGATCGTATGCTTCGCTCACCCGTGGCCATGGTAGTAACTCGGGGAGAAACAAACGAATTCGAGGTTATCAATTTCAAGTTTACACAGCTGTTTGGGTATTCCATCAAAGACGTGCCCGACGAGGCTCATTGGTGGCTGCTTGCATATCCGGATGAGGCTTACCGGGAAATGATCAAAATAGAATGGCAGCGGCGCGTGCAGAAGGCCATAAAGAGCGACATAGAGATTGAACCGATGGAGGCGACAGTTCGCTGCAAAGATGGTTCAATGCGACACATAGAATTTCATTTCGCTTCTTTGGGAGATACCGGTCTGGTCAGTTTTGTTGACTTGACTGAGCGTCAATTGGCGCAAGAAGCGCTTCGAGAGAGCGAGGAGCGGTTTCGGTTGGTTGCCAATGCAGCCCCTGTGATGATTTGGATGTCTGGCCCCGACAAACTCTGCACTTATTTCAATCAACCTTGGCTGCGGTTTACGGGTCGATCCATTCATGAGGAGCTGGGAAATCGTTGGACAGAGGGCGTCCACTCCGAAGACCTGGTGCGGTATCTGGATGTGTACACAAAAGCGTTCGACCGGCGTGAGACATTCGAGACGGAGTACAGGCTTCGGCGGCACGATGGAGAATACCGCTGGATTCTTGATCTAGGAGTTCCAAGGCTCAATGCGGACGGTTCCTTTGCTGGTTACATCGGCTCATGTCTCGACGTCACGGAACGCAAGCTGGCCGAAGAAACCCTTTCCAGTGTAAGCCGCAGGTTGATTGAGGCGCACGAGGAAGAACGTGCCTGGATTGCTCGGGAGCTTCACGACGATATTAATCAACGCATTGCGTTACTGGCAGTGAGTATGGCACGCTTAGAACAAGATGTTCCTGAATCGTCGGTTGGATTAAGAAATCGCCTCCAAGAAGAAATCAAGCACCTCTCCGATATCGGAAGCGAAATCCAGGCCCTATCCCACCGTCTGCACTCCTCGAAACTGGAATATCTGGGCCTGGCAGCGGCAGCGGCCAGCTTTTGCAGAGAACTTTCCGACCAGCAGAAAGTGGAGATTGAATTTCATTCCGGCGATATCCCTAAGAAGCTCCCTCAAGAGATCTCACTTTGTCTCTTCCGCGTTTTGCAAGAAGCCCTGCAGAATGCGACGAAGTACAGTGGTTCTAAGCGATTCCAAGTGACGCTCAGCAATACATCTAGCGAGATTCATCTAACCGTGCGGGATTCGGGGATTGGATTTGACCTCGACGAGACGCTCAAGGGTCACGGCCTGGGCCTCACCAGCATGAAGGAACGGCTGAAGCTCGTCGACGGGAAGCTTTCCATTGACTCGCAACTGCAGGGGGGAACCACGATCCATGCCAGCGTCCCCCTCAGTCCCGGTCCTAAATCCGCCCGGGCGGCCAGCTAGAAGCCTGCCTCCGGAGACCTTGGCAAGGTGTCACTGTTCGATGTGACAGTGGTCTCAACCTCGCGGACTCTTCTACTTTAGACTCATGCGTTCGTGAGGGTGATTCGGAGTCCTTCCTGTACACGAGAAAGGGGCAAGACCATGCTGACCGCTTCCATTTGTAGGTTATGCGCGTCCCCCCAACCTATCGGAACTTGACGCCGAAATGAAAATTCATTTCCCTGGGCTGAGGAGTCTTGACCGGCCCCCCATTTTTGCATTCTCTAAACTGTTGGTCTGCCTGGATTGTGGCCTTACGGAATCAATTATGTCTGAAGCAGAATTACGCCAGCTTAGAGAATCTGCTCCCAGGGTTGTCAGAATCTCTCTCTAGCGATCTGGGCCCCGGCAGGCCGATATCTAGCAGGATCAAATCGGGGCACAGTTCTTGCGCTCTCTCGACGGCATGCGACCCGTCCCCAATCTCGCAGATCACTCGAAAGCGCGGCTTCTGTCCCAGCAAAGCGGCAACCGAAGTGCGATAAGGCTCGAAATCTTCTACGATCAGAATCTGCAAAACTTGACGCGGGAATTCCCCTACGTTTGTGATGGCCTCTCCATCTTCCTGAATCCGGTTATGCAACAGTTAGAAGGGGAGGTAGCTCTGTACGGTTGCACACAATCCAGCACAATTACTTAGGTTCGGCCCTGGCAGCTCGATGCCCCGCGGTGTCCTGCGACCGCTGCAAGGGCGCTACGACTGTGTTGCCTGCCAAGAAGCGTAAGGCTTCGAGATATTGAAATCAAGACTTTGATGAATCGTTCCCACCATTAGCAAGCCAAACAGTCTGCCCTAATTAGGTTCCAATCGGAATGTCCATAGAGCGAGCCCCGACAACGAGGGTGGGAGAGTCCCCGTAGCTGTCACGAACTTCATTGTTCGAGTCCGCTGACTGTAAGAAGTTACAGTTGCCCCTATTCTTTCCCCCGTCCAACCTACCGTCGTAGGAAGTGTCGTGTTTCCGGCCCCTCTGCTTCGGACGATGGCGATCTGGAAACCTGCATGGTGAAGAGTTGAGACGAAGGAGGTCCGAAATGCGGACTCTCAAGGTGGTTTCTTTAATCCTAGCTTTCTTGGCGGCAGGCTTGATGCCCGTTGCTGTTGCTGCCCAGTCAGACTCTTCTAATCAGAACGTGCAGGAGCTGCGAAAACAACTTGACGAGCTACGCGAGCAGATGAACAAGCTGCAAGCCCGGCTCGGCGATCTGGAGAGCAGCAAGGTTCCCGAGGTAGGAGCACCTTCCACGGCTCCATCCAGCAAACAGGAGGGAACCATTCAAACCGCCCAGCCACCGCTCCAAGGTGAAACCTCCAAACAAGTGGGCGAAGCCACGGCCACCTACACGACATTTTCTGAGGATACCGTTGCCGCTGCCCGCTTCAATAACGTCCCGCTTGATCCCAAGTACCACGGATTCTTTCGCTTGCCAGGGACGCAAACGATTCTGAAAATCGGCGGCTACTTCAAGACAGATTTTATCTACGATCTGAAACCTGCTGGCAATACCGACTCATTCGTTACTTCTTCGATCCCGATCCCCTCGATAGCAACTGTAAACAACTCAACCGTGTCCATCCGTCCGACGCGTCTGAGCCTCGACTTCCGAGTCCCCGGCGCCAAAGTCGGAGATGTGCGCTTCTACCTTGAGGGCGACCTGTTTGGAACCAATGCGACCACTCCGCGCCTGCGCCATGCCTACGCCCAGGCAAAAAACTTCCTCATCGGCCAAACATTCTCAAACTTCATGGATCCGGACGCATTCCCTGACACTCTCGACTTCCAGGGACCAAACGGCATGGTCAGCGTTCGCAATCCTCAATTGCGGTATGGATTTGCTCTGAGTCCAAGCACAACACTCTATCTTTCACTGGAAAAACCCAGCTCCGATATCGCCTTCAAGACAGCCGAATTTTCTGCCCAGCCCAATGCTCCCGGTCCAGACGGTGCGATTCGCCTTCGGCAGGAATTCGAGCGCGGCCACTTTCAGGTCGCTGGGATATTTCGTTCCATCGCGGCTTTTCTCCCGGATGGGAGAACAGATTCCGTTTTTGGATGGGGCGTAAACGCCTCCGCAGGTGTGGAGACCTTCGGCAAGGACAATTTCATTTTTGCGGTGGCCTCCGGCCACGGAATCTCTCGATATATCCAGGACACGTCAGGTCTGGGGATTGACGCAGAGCCATCATCATCTACCTCTCTCTCGGCAACTCCTGCGGTGGGTGTCGAAGCAGCCTATCAGCATTACTGGAAGAAAAGTCTGCGCTCAAGTGCTGTCTATTCTTACGCCGCGGTAGACAATTCCAACTTCGCCCTGGCGGCGTCATCCTCGTTTCACCCCTACAACCATGGCACCTACACCGGAACCAACCTGATCTGGAATCCCTATGGATCACTTAATATCGGCGCGGAGTTTCTGTACGGTTGGATCATGCGCCAAGACGGCCAAAAGGCAAATGCGCCCCGCATGCAGTTCAGCGCCAAGTACAGCTTCGTGAAAGTGGACGCGGACAAATAGTAGCTCCCGCCCTCTTCGAGCCTGGGACGACGAGACTGGGGCCGCAAAGACAACGTCGATGACCGAGAACATGAACCTGCGCAAGAGCTCTTGGGCATGCTTACGAACAACTCAAAGAAATCAGCGCGACTCCAGAGTAATGGAGACTTCGAATGCGAAACACGAGAGCAGGGATCAACGCCGAACTGAAGAGAATCGTGGACCTGTGAGATTTGACAGTATTCTCTCTTGCCGAGAAGTTTAGAGTTTTGTTTGGATGCATTACCAAACAAATGTGTCGCTTTCGAGGAATCGGGCCTGTCATGCGGGTCTATTGTTTTTGGTAATGCTAACGGCACTCATCGCCTTTGCTCAGAAGACCTCTACCACATTTGACAGAAATTTCGACTTTTCTGGACACAAACGTTACGCTTGGGGGCAAAACCACCTCATGACTCGCCAGCACCCCGATACCAACGAGATTATGGACCTCAAGATCGTCAAGGCCGTGAACCAAAGCCTTATCGCGAGGGGTTTTGTCGAAGTCAAGCATAAACCGGACTTCTACATTTACTACGATGGGGGTGGAGATATGCAGGCCAGTGCCGGGGCTCAGGAACGCGCGAACTCTACTCCTGCCAGTCCCGCTGATCGCACTCCGACGTACGGGCTGGGCAACGGCCCAGCGATGGCTCCGTCCACATGGCTAAAGGTGAATGGCCAAATCGTGTTCTACATCATGGACGAGTCCAAGAAAATCGTATGGGAAACAACATACAACAAGACGTTTCGTGATCCCAACAAGGCGATACGTAATCTGGATAAAGAAGTGAGTGAGCTAGTATCAAAATCATTCAAAGAATTTCCGCCTAATACTAAGAAGTAACCAGGTTGTAGCCCTGCCCACGAGGCGCTTCCAGTCTTGAAGGAAAGCTTTCTGTGACGGGACTCTAATCGAAGAGCCGCTTAGAAAACCCTGAGCCCATACGGTAACGGCGCAAGTAGCTCGGTCGGCCTGCAGGTCACCGCCGCCAAAACAACATGGCGGATCCTTTTTCAAAAAGAAATTCCGCGCTAGCTATAACTTTTGCCAGTTGCCCGTGTATGTTAACCGCTGATTATTGAGTATGGGCCGAAGAGCGAAGGCTATTCCCCTCCGCCTTATCCAGGAATCGGCTCATTTGACCAAGTGCTCGTGGACTTGTCGTGATTTTGGGCAGCACTAATCCGACCTTGTGAAGCAAGGAGTAATTCTCGATGGCGAAGCAGGATGATGACAACCATGACGGACGCTTGAAGCGCAAGGAGTATGGGAAGGAGCTCAGCCGGCTCCAAGAGGAGCTCTGCAAACTTCAGGACTGGATCAAATATAAAGGGCTTCGAGTAATCATCGTCTTCGAAGGGCGCGACGCTGCCGGTAAGGGCGGTACAATTCGCGCAATCACAGAGCGGGTCAGTCCGCGCGTTTTCCGTCTAGTCGCGCTGCCCGCTCCATCCGACCGCGAAAAAAATCAAATGTACATGCAGCGTTACATGCAACATTTTCCTGCCGCCGGGGAGATTGTCATCTTCGACAGAAGCTGGTACAACCGCGCCGGAGTGGAATACGTGATGGGTTTCTGCACCAAAGAACAGCATCGAAGGTTCTTGGATCTCTGCCCCGAACTTGAGAAGTACATGGTGGACGGTGGGATCATTCTCATCAAGTATTGGATGGAAGTCGGAAAGAAAGAGCAACAGCGCCGATTTGAAGCCCGGATTAGAGACCCGCTCCGCCAATGGAAGCTTAGCCCCATGGACTTGGAGTCATTTCGCCGCTGGTACGAGTATTCCCGTGCGAGAGACCAAATGCTGGAGGCAACCGACAGCAAGCATGCACCTTGGTACATCGTTCGGTCGGACGACAAGAAAAAAGCGCGGCTGAATTGCATTACTCATTTATTGAGCAAGATCCCCTATGGCAAAGGTCCGCGGGAAAAAGCGAAATTGCCAAAGCGCAAGACCAAAGACAGTTATGAAGATCAGGTTCCCCTGAAGGGAAGGCACTTTGTCCCGGAGAAATACTAGATCTCTCCACTAGAGTAACTTGCTTCTTGGAGGGGAAAACCCAATCAGCCAAGAGTATCGATTTCTCGCTCGTCCGAGACGGTAGTTACGATCGTCTTTCGCAAATTTGAGTACTAGCGTTTGCCTCCGGCCATCGCTTTGGCCTCTGCGCTTCGCGCTTTGTTGGGTGTCTCAGTGAACGCGGCCCCCCTACCCACTTCCAAGACCCGCTTGGGATCCAAGGAACCGTAAAGTTGGACGAGCTTGGCCACGAGTCCGGTCCAACCGGTCTGGTGACTTGCGCCCAATCCGGCGCCATTGTCGCCATGGAAGTATTCAAAGAAGTAGATGTTGTCGCGCCAGAAGGGATCGCTCTGGAATTTCTCTGTGCCGCCATAGACTGGTCGGCGGCCATGGTCGTCGCGCAAGAAGATCCGGGTCAGCCGGTCCGAGATCTCTTTGCTCACCTCGAAGAGGTTCAACAGCTTGCCGGAGCCGGTGGGACATTCGATTTTGAAATTGTCGCCGTAGTACAAATAGAAGTTCAGCAGCGCTCTGATAATGAGCGCGTTCACCGGCATCCAGACTGGTCCCCGCCAGTTGGAGTTGCCGCCGAACATGCCGGTGTTGGACTCGGCCGGCAGGTAGTCTACGCGGTGCTCCTGGCCGTTTACGTGTAAAACGAACGGGTGCTGCTCGTGGAATTTGGAGAGCGAGCGGATGCCGTAGGGGCTTAGGAACTCCTTCTCGTCGAGCATCTTGGTCAGCATCCGACGCAGCCGCTCTGGGTTGACCAGGGCCATGATCCCGCGCTCGGCTACTCCAAAATGTCCCGGGCCCGTGGGATGAATGGTTTTCCGGAGTTCGGGAATGCGACGCAGGCGTTCCTGCACGAGAGCCATCGTCCGCGGGATGCGGTCCCGCATCCACTTTTCGGTGACCGTCGTGGCGCACAGCGGCAGGAGTCCTACCATGGAGCGGACCTTGAGCCTCTGACAGCTGCCGTCGGGGAGCCGCAGCAGATCGTAGTAGAAGCCGTCCTCCTCATCCCACATGCCATCATGGCCTGGCCGGTTCATGGCCGCTCCGATGTAGTAGAAGTGCTCGGCGAACTTCATAATCATGGGTTCGTAGGTGGGGTCGTTAGCGGTGATCTCTAACGCTAGTTCCAGCATGTTTTGGCTAAACAGGGCCATCCAGGCCGTGCCGTCCGCTTGCTCCAAGTGACCACCGGTGGGAAGCGGGGCGCTGCGGTCGAAAACGCCGATGTTGTCGAGACCGAGGAAGCCTCCTTCGAACACGTTCTTGCCGAAGCGGTCTTTGCGGTTCACCCACCAGGTGAAGTTCAGCAAGAGCTTGTTGAAAGTCGACTTGAGAAAATCCAAGTCCGTTTCCCCGCGCAGTGCCTGCTCGAGGCGGTGCAAGAAAAGAGTGGCAAACGCGTGAACCGGGGGGTTCACGTCACTGAAGTTCCACTCGTAGGCGGGCATCTGGCCGTTGGGGTGCAAGTAGGCGGCCCGGAGCATCAGCTCCATCTGCTGCTTGGCGAAGTCAGGGTCCACGATCGAGAGCGGCAGCGTGTGGAAGGCCAGATCCCAGGCCGCATACCAGGGGTACTCCCACTTGTCGGGCATGGAGATGATGTCTTGGTTCAGCATGTGGAACCACTCGGAGTTCCGGGAATTTCGATATCCATGATGGAGCGGGTTGGAGTGGTGCTCATCCAACCAGTTGTCACCGTCGAAGAAGAAGAACTGCTTGCTCCAGAGCATGCCGGCGAGAGCCTGGCGCATCACCTTGGCCGCATCTTCATCCACCGATGGCGGCGTGACCGACTTGTAAAACTCATCGGCTTCACGAAGCCGGTCAGCGAAGACCTCATCAAATTGTTTCCCGAAGGATTTGCCCTGCTGGTCTGCAGAACTGCTGGAAAGCCGCAAGCAAATCACTTTGGTCTGACCGCCGCCTACATTGGTCTTGTAGTGCGCGGCGACCTTCGTGCCCTTCTTTTCGGGGTTTACCGCGCCCTTGTTGCCCTGCACAACGCAATTGTTGATGCCATCTTTGACGTGGAGGCTCTCGTTCATTTGCCCGGGGAAAAGCAGTTCGTGGTTTGTTTCGTTCTCGGTGAAGAGCAGCGGCACATCCCCTTCGCAGGAAAAGATGTATTTACCAAGCAGCGGATGCTTTACTGCGATGGCACTCATTCCCGCCACGGTCTCAATCTGCTCTAGGATTGGTTTCTCGGCGGCCCTGTTGGATGCAGCAATCCACGCCGACCAGTCGTTGCGAAACCACAGCGTCGGCAAGAGATGCAGTTCTGCCGCGTCCGGTCCACGGTTGACTGCCGTGATCCGCACGAGGATGTCTTCCGGACCGTCTTTGGCATATTCCACAAAGACGTCGAAATACCGGTCGTCATTGAAGATGCCGGTGTCGATCAGTTCATACTCCATGTCGTTCTTCGAACGACGGCGGTTCGTCTCCACCAGATCGGCGTAGGGATAGGCCGCCTGCGGGTATTTGTAGAGGTACTTCATGTAGGAGTGCGTCGGCGTGCTGTCGAGATAGAAGTAATACTCCTTCACATCCTCTCCGTGGTTGCCCTCGCTATTGGTCAACCCGAAGAGTCGCTCCTTGAGGATAGGGTCCCTACCGTTCCACAATGCCAGCGCGAAGCACAGGCGCTGTTTGTCATCGGAAATCCCGGCTAAGCCGTCTTCGCCCCAGCGGTAGGCGCGCGAACGGGCATGATCGTGGGTGAAGTAATTCCAGGCATCACCCCCTTCGCTATAGTCCTCGCGCACCGTACCCCATTGACGCTCACTTAGGTAAGGGCCCCATTTTTTCCATGGAATGCTTTGAAACGTTGCTGCTTCAAGACGTTCATTTTCCGCGGTCTTGGTCATGGTTGCTCTCCCGTGCGCTCTTGAGAGGTTGTGTTGCGGCCAGTTTCTGCCTCAAGGCTTCTCTATTTTGAAAACCCCCACCCCGGCAGCTCCATGTAAAGCCCGTGATGAACCAGCTCATCGCCATCACGCTCATAAGCTGCCGTGCTCATCAAGTCCTGTGCGCGCTCCATTTGGCCGCGCAATTCCTCAAATGGGAGTTGCACATAGCATTGGCTGCGGTTTGGAGCGCAATTCGCAATTAAGACAAATGGAGGACATTTCGATTTTTGCCACGCAAAACAGACCAAACAGTCCGAAATCTAATTGCCGTCCTAAGCTGCCGCGCAATTGAGCAAGCTCCACTCTCCATCCTGCGTCTCCGGCAGGTGCGCACAATTCACGAGGCGGGCGTAAAAACCATTCGCATCGTAGGCGGCGGCGAGGGTGAAAGGAACTGTCAATACTTACAGCTGTTGAGGCTTGGCCAAGTCCCTACATTGATAAAAATGCAGTGCTTGGCGGCAGAGTTGCGCGCGATTGTTCTCCTCTTCAGCGGATGTCTTGCCGCTACCATCTGTCGTGGGCAAGATCTCGCGCCCCGCGCATATGTCATTACCCCTCTGCACTCGAATGCCGTCAACTTGACGTATTCCTTCTACAACGGAAATATTATCTTTGATGGAACCGTCCCAATCATCGGCGCCACCGCAAGAGTTAATGTCTCCGTTCTCAGTCTCTCCCACTCACTCAACTTTTTTGGCCGCACCGCTACCATCACTGCTTCCACGCCGTACGCGGTCGGAAACTTCCGAGGGACTGTCGCCGATGCAGAGACGCTCGCGCACTGTTCAGGCCTCCTGGCGTCCAGCTTTCGCTTTTCTGTGAACCTCAAAGGTGGCCCAGCGATGAACGTTCAGGAATATCTAAAATGGGGGCAAAAGACCATTATCGGTGTCAGCATCAAACTGGTGCCTCCTACGGGTCAATACGACCCGACCAAACTCATCAATCTTGGTGCTAATCGCTGGGCCCTCAAGCCAGAGCTTGGGTATTCCAGACGTTGGGGCCATTGGATCCTTGATGCATATGGAGGAGTCTGGTTTTTCACCACAAACTCTGATTTCTTCTCGCGCAACCGATTCTCACCTGGCACCAACACGCAATCGCAGAGCCCAACAGGCTCTCTCGAGGGACACCTCAGTTATGATTTCAAGCCCAAGTTGTGGGTCTCGCTTGATGGCAATTATTGGTTCGGCGGTAGTACATCCCTGAATGGTGTACAAAACGACGCCACGCGCCAGAGAAATTCTCGCGTTGGGGCAACGGCCTCAATTCCTTTGACCAGGCACCAGTCAATAAAGCTCAGCTACAACAATGGCGCCTACATCCGCTACGGGGGGAATTACCAGAACATCTCCATCGGCTGGCAATATTCGTGGTTGGGCAGACCGAACTGAGGAGAGATCCTGAGACTCAAGTCTGCTGGGCCCTTTCGGCCCGTGCCATCAAGGCGCACTCGATAGGCCTAGTGACACGAGCCATCGTCCGCAAACTGCCCGCTTGCCGCCATCGCAGCGAGCGAGCGTGCACAGTTCATGATTCTTTGGTCCAGCGGATCATTATTGAGCGATTCAGGGGATACATATGTCCTAGAATTGTTGGCTTCCACGAATCGGTCGCACAACTTCTTCATGTTATTAAACTCATTTGTGAGCAGCTGAAACGCTTCCCGGTCTGATTCAGTTGAGACTGCAAGAGATGCCAACCTAAGGCTTTGCTGAGCCCGGACGCGATAATTGTCTGCCCAGCCTATGGTCACGGGATGTCCGAGCTGGACCGCATTGGTCAGTGTACTTCGCCACTCTCTGATCACTGCCATCTCTTCGATGCCCGCCCTGATGAAGTCCTTGGTGAAGCCAGATGGAGAAGGCTGAGTTATCGCAGGAGCCGGTGTGGCCACACCAGACAGCGTCAGCGTGATTTGATTTTCGCTGAAGCTCAAAGAACCATTCGCCAGTCGCGCTAGTGCCTCGATCTCCACGTAGGCATGTCCATCCTTTTCGATGACCGCAATTTCTCCGGGATGGCCATTTATAAGTAATGTCCGGCTCTTCTGTGCGGCTTGCGCAAAAAGAAAAGCGAGTATGACCAATGACACCGCGATTGCCAACTGTGCCGCGATTGACTTCAATCTCATACAGCCTCTCCTAAAGCAAACGCATTTTTGAGCCATGCAGCAATGAGCATTCCCTCCCGGCGTATCCGTAGCCGCGACGAAACGTCGAGACTACGGAAATCACCCTGGGACGTGCTTCGTTCAGGAGTCTTCCACGTCATCACTTTCAGTCAGGTCATGAGCGAGACGATGATGGTGCCCCAAGTCGTCAGAAAGATATGACCGAATGCCGCCGTGTACGAGTAACCTAGTGTGGCCACTGGGCTGTCTGATTTCTCTTGCACCGCAGCGACGCCCGCAATCATCGTCTGGGCGCCGGCGATTCCTCCCAGCAATAGTGCCGGGTTGAGTTTAAGAACGTAGCGCCCGAAGAAAAGACCTGCGATGAGCGGTGTTAGCGTCACTACTACGCCCCCGAGAAAGAGAATGTAGCCATATTCTTTCACCGCTTGCACAAAGATCGGGCCTGCTTTTAGCCCAATCATCGCCACAAACGCTGCCAGACCAATCGACCGCATGAAGAGAATCGCGGCATCTGGGATTATTCCGAACCAAGGACGCACGGACCGCATCCACCCGACGATCACCCCTGCGAGGAGAGTACCAACGCTAGTGCCCAGCGCTATTCTCAGATGGCCTACGGGTATTGTGAGCACGGCCCCGACCAATACTCCGATGAATATTGCTATTCCGAGGACTGAAAGATCGCTCTCTGCCGCTGGGAGAATCACCCGGCCAGCAACAGGGGCCAGTTTGTCGACTGCAGTTTCAGACCCGGTTACATGGAGTGTGTCGCCGCGTTTGATGACCGTGTTTGTCCCGATCGGAATTTTATGACCACCGCGGGTAATGCCGCGGAGCAAAACACCGCGGGCCTCCTCGACACCATCAACGATCTCCTGGAGAGTCTTGCCTGCGATTGTCTTGCTGGTGATATACAGATCGAAAGATGCTACTGGAATTTCCAGCAGTTCCGGGTCAGCGACCTCGTGGGCGGAGGGACCAAGTAGTTTGATCATGATTTCGGTACGCCCGAGCACAGCGACCGTGTCATTTGCCTCGAGAACGGTGGTGCCGACGGGTGAGAAGATCTCCCCCTTACGTCGAATTCGCTCAATAAAGAGGCGGCCACCGGACACAGATTGTTCGGCTTCTGCGACTGTTTTACCAACGGCGGGCCCGCCTTCAGGAATCGTATACGCGCGAAAGCCGATAGGTCGCCATGCGGAATAGACTCCAAGTTTCGAGCGTTGGATTCCCAGGCTCGCTTCCACTTTCTTCGACTCCGCACGCAGATCGAAGCGAAGGAGCTTCGGTCCGAGACTGCTGCAGCACCAGATAACACCCAAGGTCCCGAAGATGTAGCAGATCGCGTCCGCGACAGCTACGTGCCCGATCCATAGCTGCTTTTGTTCGTCAGGCAGGGACAAGGAACGTATTGCCTCGCTTGCAGTGCCGATTGCGGGCGACTCCGTCAGGGATCCAGAAAGCAAACCGGCGGAATAGCCTGGGTCAAGTTTCAAGTAATGAGCGACCGTATACGCTGTCAAAAGTCCGATCACGGGAACAAATACACCGAGCACAGCCCAGCGCCAGCCATCTCCTTTGAGATTTTGAAAAAAACTAGGCCCCACCGAGTAACCGATTCCGAAAAGGAATAGAAGGAACACGATCGATTTGGCTTGGTCGGACACGGGCACGTGAAAGAAATCTCCAATAAGTATTCCCCCCAACAAGGACCCTGTCACCACACCAAGTCCGACACCACGAATTTTCAGACGCCCGATCAAGTACCCTAGGCCCACTGCCAGATAGACTCCCATTTCGGGATACTTCGTAAAGAGTTTCGCCAACCATTCCATTTGACATTCCTTCTCGGCGGCCTCTCTCTGGAGGACCTCTCAAGTGAGTTCTAGAGTTGGTGGGCGAGCCCAATGCTCCCAGCTGAAGCGTGCATATTCCCACCTACTTCGCAAGGACCATCGCCTGCTCTTCGGATCCGGAGCGCCGCGACAAGCTATCGCGCGGCCGCTCGTTCCGGTTTCTCGACACGCTTCGAAGCCTCGAAGGCATCCCGGTAACCGCGCGCGACCGATCGAACGCCACGTCCGATGTCCTCGTACGCTTCGTCGGACAGATTGGCCAGGGACACGCGCAACGACCAGTCTGGCGCCTCGAAACCGCCGCCGTTCAGCAGCACGATCCCGTGGTTCTCCGCAAGACGGAAGGCGAGGTCGAGCGGGTGAACGTTCTTCTTGAGGTATTCGACCGCGTCCTGTCCGATGTTCTTGCGCGCCCAGAATTCGAAGTCGATCAAGCCGTAGTACGCGTTATACAGCGTGTTCGGGGAGACTTCGATCCCAAGGGCTTCGATCATGGCCATGGCGCGCCGGTGCACGATCTCCATGCATGCCTTCTGATACAGCTTGGCTCCATCCATCATCTCAGCAAGGGAGAACAGGCTCATCATGACCTGCTGGGGCAGCGCGAGGCCGGCCGTGTGGTTGAGGGCCACATCCCGGCTGTCGGCCACGATGCGGTCAATGAACTTGATCTTGCGCGGCTCGAGGACCAGCGTGCCATACCGTTTGTCGAGCGCTTTCAGGTCGGCATCCGGAAGCTTCGTGAGCATCTTGTCGAAAATGTTGTCTTCGTGGACCGCGATGACGCCGAGTCGCCACCCCGTGCAGCCAACATATTTGGAATAGGAGTAGACGCCGATGGTGTTGTGCGGCAGTTCGCCGAGCAAAGATCGGAAATCATGGACGAACGTTCCGTAAACATCATCGGTCAGGAGCATGAGGTCGGGACGTTTCGTCTTCACCAAATTTGCGATCTTGTCTATCACTTCCTTGCTGACGGCGACGCCCGTTGGATTGCCCGGATTGACGAGGAAGAACGCCTTGACCTGGGGATCCTCCAGCTTTTTGAGCTCTGTGTCCGTGAACTGAAAGCGGTTCTCTTGCGGGGCCTGGATAGTGACGAACTTCAGCCCGTAGTCCTCGAGATGCGGCAGCTCTAGGTAGGGTGTAAAGATCGGGGTCCCCAGGGCGATCGTGTCCCCGGGACGCAGCAGGCGATTGGCCTTCAGCGATTTGAAGATGTAGCACATCGCCGCCGTGCCGCCCTCGACCGCGTATAGGTCGAACTTGCCTGCCGGCCGCGGTTTCCCGCACATCGCCCACATCAGGTACTCGTGCACAATGCGCTCGTTGTGGACCAGCATGCGGTCGGGGACCGGGTAATTGTCACCGATGATCGAGTCCACGAGTTCATGAACGAAGGCGTCCGGCTCGAACCCGAACGTCTTTATCGCAAACGGTACCATCGCCGAGAGAAAGGACGCGCCAGGCGTGTCGGCATGCTTAGCAAGCCACGCTTCGAAACGGCTAGCGATGCCTTGAGGCTGCGGCATTCCACCGACACCGGCTGGATGCTCCATCACCCTCTTGCTTTCGGTGACCGCGAACTGACCGAGCAGGAAGAAGCCTTCACGCGGAGTGGTGGCGATCCAGTTGGGGTTTCCTCGGCCAGCATTGAGGAATGCCGACTGTGTCGTCCGGGAGCTCTTCCTGGCAAGCTTGATCAGCTCGTCTTTAATCTCAAACGGGCCCAACGTCTCGAACTTACGGAGCTTCACTAGGTCCATGATTGTCCCCTTTCAAAAGACGTCACGACAGAAGCATGATGCCTACCATGCCCCAGATCGTGAGAAGAGTGTTGCCGATAGCATAAGTAACGGTATAACCCAACGCAGGTACCTGGCTCTTGCCCATATCGCAGACCAAGCCGAGTGAAGCCGTCGTAGTGCGCGCCCCGGAAACAATGCCGAGGAGAAGCGCGTCATGGAAGCGGAAGATGTACTTGCCGATGAACATACCGAAGATGAGAGGCAATGTGGTCGCTAAGGCCCCCCACAGGAACAGGCTGATGCCCTGCGTCCGCAGGCCGTTCACGAAGCCCGGGCCGGCCGAGATGCCGACTATGGCGATGAAGATATTGAGGCCGACCGAGTTCATGAACCACACAGTGGGCGACGGAATCCTCCCGAAGAACGGGCGCGTCGAGCGAAACCACCCGAGCACGAGCCCTGCGATGAGCGCGCCACCCGCAGTCGAAAGCGTCAGCGGCACTCCGCCCACCTTCAACACCAGCGCACCGACCAGTGCGCCGACCGTAATCCCGGCGCCGATAAACGCGACGTCTGCGACATCCGTTGGCCGGTCCGCGGCTCCCAGCAGCTTGGCGGCAGCGGTAGTGTCCTGGGTCCGCCCGACGAGGGTGACGATATCGCCGCGGTAAAGCTGCGTGTTCGGCAGAATGGGGATCGTAGTGGCGGTCGCGCCTCGCGTGATTTTCCGCAGGAACACGCCGCGCGCCCCGGGTAGCCCAGCCAGTTCGGCCAGCGTCTTGCCATCGACTGCCTTGTTGGTTACATAAACGTCGACGCCCTCCACCGGAACGCTCAGCAATTCGGGATCGTCGACTTCTATCGAGACTCCTCCAGTAACGCTCCCGACCGCTTCGCGACCGCCTGCGGCCACCACCAACTTCGCGCGTTCGCCAATAATACTGACGAGCGCCTCGCGAGCGCCTGCAACCGCCACCACATCACCCTCGCGCAATACCGTGTCCGCAGTTGCCTCCTCGATGACCCCGCTACGCCGTATGCGCTGGACAAACACACGTGCTTGCGGGAGCAGCGCTTCGGCCTCAGCGGCACGGAGGCCGATGACTCTGGCGCCCGGCTGCACACGGAACGCACGCACTTCCCAGCGGTGCCAAGCTGTGCCTGGCCCGCCAAGTTCCTTGCTGCCTCCCTGCTTCTCCTCGTAGTCCTTGCACGCGGCTGCTATATCAAAGCGGAGCAGGAAGGGGCCAAGCAGGGCGATCACGATCGCAGAGCCGACCGTGCCGAACATGTAGGTCACGGCGTAGGCAACTGGCATTGAGTTGAG
>Ga0179587_10000172_pt1 | contig 27939 bp, 27 predicted proteins | sample CZODoug2_1_08_16_FD_185932 | JGI IMG/M metagenome (GOLD analysis project Ga0179587, IMG submission 185932) | Vadose zone soil fungal communities from Angelo Coast Range Reserve, California, USA - CZODoug2_1_08_16fungal | ecosystem: Environmental > Terrestrial > Soil > Vadose zone | place: USA...
GCGGCTCAGCACTCTTGCTCTGCGCCTTGGCCGTCACAACTCCCACTACGAGGAACGCACTAAAGCCGAGACACGAGACGTTCCGCATCATTACCTCCTTCAGAAATATGCACGGGCCTGCGTAGCCGGCCCCCGCGGCGACCACGGTTGAGGAGCTTCGCCGGCCTGAATCCGGTCAGAAGATAAACTTCACGCCAAGCTGGAGCTGCCGCGGTGGCGAGATGATGTCCGTCGGCTTGCCGAATGCCGGGCCGGCGCTCAACGTTCCGATATAAGACTCTGCATCGAAGTTTGGATGGTTGACGACGTTAAAGATATCCAGCGTGGGGATAATCCGCGCCTGCTCACGGATGCGGATCGGCCGGGCTAGCCGGAGATCCCAAATATAAGTCGCGGCCGCGCGTCCCGCGTTGCGCCCCACGCCAGCGGGGCGATCCTTCAAGTGACCGTCGCCGTTGTCGTCCGTGCCGGTAGTGATGTTGTAGGGCCGGCCACTCTGCAGCGCAGCGATGGTCGAGGTTTCGAACCCCAAGGGCAACTGGACGATGCCGCTCAGCACAAAGCGATGGCGCGCGTCGCGGAGCGTGGGTCCTTTGTCCGCAGCGAGGTCGTCGCTGTTCTGCGGGACGCCCGGCTCGAAGATGTCGTCGGAAAGACTCACGGCCCTGGACAGCGTGTAGGAGGCCTGGAACTGAACGCGGTTGGCAAGGTCCTTCCGGGCGCTGATGAGTAGGGCGTTGTAGTGGGCCAGATTGAGAGTTTCGAAGCTGGAGAACAAGCCCAGACCGGCGAAGCGCGGAGGCACGACGGTGCCGTCCGTCTTGGTGCCCTGCGGGTTGAGCTCGCGCGTCATCCACCCATGTAGGCCGAGAATGTGCGCGTAGGAAACATCCAGCACGATGCCGCGCGGCAGTTCATGACTTACAGCGATGGAGAACTGCTCTGTGTAGGGCTGGTGGACATTGCCGTTTATGGCGAATCCGCCGGGTGTTTGCGGCGCGGAGAACGCTGGATCGTTCAGGTCGGGTTGAGATGGACTGAAAACGCCGAAAAGGTACTTCACGCCATCGAAGGTCCGGTCAATGTAGGAAATCTCCCAAGGCGTCGAGTCATAGTAAATTCCGAAGCCGCCCCGCACCACGGTCTTGGAATTTCCCAAAACGTCGTAGGCAAAACCCAGGCGTGGGCCGAATGCCTTCTTGTAGTTTTCCCGCGTGCGGCTGTTGAAAAAGGGCGCCTGCCCTTCGAGCGGATGGTGGAATCCGGCATCCACAAAGCCGCTTTCGAATTCGTACCGCAGTCCAAGATTGAGGGTGAGGCGGCGGTGGATTTTCCAGTCATCCTGGAAGTAGTAGGCCATCTGCCAGACGGTGGTCCCGTTTTCGCGCGTGGAGCCCAGCCCCTTCAGGGCAAACAACAGGGGAGAAGGCGTACCGGGCGGGAGGTTCATGTTGCAACTGTTCGGCGAGGAACAAGTGAGCGTGGGGACGTCGGCGCCGAAAACGAAGACGCCGTTTTTGAACAGATCGAAGAGCGCGTTGTACTTGATGCGTGGGTTCACGTCCACGCCGAATTTGAGGTTATGCGTGCCGTGCCCGTTGACAATCGTCGTGAAATCGTCCCGGAACTGCAGGCGGTCCTGCTGCACACCCTGGGGCGTGGAGGCGTTCTGGCCCACAACCACGGACGGAAATCGCAGATTGATCCCAAAACTCGTGGGGTTCAGCTCGTTGATGAAGCGGTTGAAGTGGAGGGTGAACTGGTTGACGGTGGTGGGGGAAACCACCCAGGTGTGCATCCCCTGCCAGGAGATGTTCTCGTTGGTGGCAACCTGGAAGGCGCTGTCGGTGGGCGCGCCACCAACCGAAATATTCGGGTCAATGCGCAGGCCTTCGCGGGAAGTGTTGCGCTGGAAAGTAGCGCGGAAGCTGAAGGTATGGTCGCGATTGAAATGATGGTCGAGGCGGCTCACCATCAGCAAATCGCGGAATGGCGCTGGGAAAGAGCCTTCAAACTGCGGGAAGATCCCCGCGGTGTTCACGGTTTGGGCCTTTTCCTGACGGTTGCGTTCAATGGCGAAGAACCCAAACGTCTTGTCCTTAATGATCGGGGCGCCGAACGAGCCGCCGAACTGTTGGCGGCTGAAATCCGGCTTGGTAGGCTCGAAAAATCCGCGCGCCTGCAGGTCCTTGTGACGGAAAAGTCCGAAGGCCGTGCCGTGGTATTGGTTCGTACCGGACTTGGTCACCACGTTAACGAAAGGCCCGGAGGAATGGCCGTACTCGGCGGAAAACTGGTTGGTGATGACCTGAAATTCCTGGATGGCATCTTCCGGCACCAGCCCCACGGGCCCGCCGACAATGTTGTCATTGAAATTTCCTCCGTCCACGCTAATGCCCGAGCTACGCGCGGTCGCCCCGCCGGAGACGACGCCGCCGTAGAGGCGCTTCGTTGGGTCGTAGGAGGGCGCGGAGGCCACACCGGGAATCAGGTTGGCAAGCTGCTGGAAGTTCCGGTCGTTGATGGGCAGGGTCGCAATCTGCAACTGCTGGACGTGTCCTTGGATTTGAGAACTGGCGAGATCCACCTGCGAAGCCTCGCTGCTGACACTGACTGTCTCTGCCTGCCCAGCCAAGTGCAGGGCAAGATTGGCGGTAAGAGTATCCCCGACATACAGATTCAATCCCTTCAGCGTTTCCACGGCGAACCCGGCCTTGGCGACGCGTACCTCATATCGGCCGCGCGGAAGGAGGTTGAAACGGTAAAGACCCTCCTCGTTCGTTGTTGTCTCGCGGCTTTCCCCGGTTTCCACGTTCACCGCGGTTACCTTGGCTCCCGGGACGATCGCTCCTGAAGTGTCCGTTACGAAGCCCTGCAGGTTGGAGGTGACCACTTGCGCGTTCACAGGCACCACCAAGAGCAAAGACACAATCACCACCAAGGTCCATGAGGAAATTTTGCTCATGCCAAACTCCTAATTCTGAGATCTTATCTTGCCTTCCTCTTTGGTTCGCATCCCTGCCCCACAAAATCTTTGCTCGGCGCACGAAGTTGGCCCGTATACACCCCTGAATGCGAAGATGGCACTGAGTCAAGCATAGTTGCTCCTAAGCGTCAAGCACGCCTCGGGCCTGACGAGATGCCGACTTGAACGAAGCCGCCGGGCGGCTACGTCCAAACGCCCAAACCGGACAAGTTCCGATGATTTACCATTGGCCGTTCTGAGGATGAGCAGAGCCACTCTGCCGTCATAGCACATACCAAGGTCCTTTTTGTTGTGGTAATGAAGCGGCATACTTTCGTCGAACAATGGGCTAAAGTGTCTGCTAATTTAGTCTGACAGTCTGAAGTTGCAAGGAGGAACTATGTCACTCAGTCTCATCAAGCTGCGTTTTCAGGCCCTGGTTCTGGTTGCCGTATGCTGCGTCGCAGCTTCCTACGGCTCCCAGGGTTCAACAAATGTCATTACCGGTACAATCGAAAAAGTAGATTCCGGTGCGAAGACGATTGCCGTGAAAACTGTCGATGGCACCGTTGAAACGGTGAAGTTCACCGACAAGACCACTGTTCACGGCCTCAAAGATGCAGCAAAGGGAGCTGACCTCGCAGGCAAAGAGGGCAGCCATGTGATCGTCCACACGGTTGGAGAGGGTGCTGACAAGGCGGCACATTCGGTCGAATGGGTCGGCGATAAGACAGTCCATACGACTGAGGGTACTGTGGAGGACGTGGGCAAAGCTTCAAAGACCGTTGCCGTAAAGACCGCCGATGGCACCAAGGAATCCTTCGTCGTCGCGGATCATGCAGTAGTTAACACAGGTAAAGATGTCGCGCGCTACTCTGCACGAGGCGCTAAGAAGGGCGAGCATGTGACCGTGTATTACACCGAAGAGGCAGGAAAGAAAGTCGCTCACGTGTTCAAGCACCTCTGAATCAGGACTACCCTGATTTTAACGAGACGGTTCATGCCCGATTAACCAGAAAATTGTCTCGGCTGGTGCTCAACACCTCCGGTATACCTGATATTCGACTTTCGTAATACGATTGTCTTCTCATGGCCTTTGGACACCCAGTCGCCCCCCGCCGAAGCAGCATCTCCGCTCCATTACACTCGCGCTATCATTCGCCCAATTCGAGGTGCATCCGTGTCTCACTCCACCAGACGTGAATTCCTGAAAACCGGACTCGCTGCCGGCGCCCTTGCCGTCACCAGAAGCCTCCCGCCGAGCGCAGCTCGCCAGATCGCGACAGATTGGGTAACGCTAGGAAAATCTGGAGTGAAGGTGACGCGGCTCGCGTTTGGCACAGGCAGCTTCAGCGGCCAGGTACAGCGTGACTTGGGACAAGACGGGTTTACGAGGCTGGTGCGCTACGCCTACGACAGTGGCATTCGCTTCTTCGAGACGGCTGAGTCTTACGGCGAGATGCACAGAATGCTCGGAGTGGCCCTAAAGGGCCTTGCACGTGATAGTTATCGCCTTATGTCGAAGGTGACCACCCGGCAAGGTGTGAATCCGCAAGAGAAATTCGACGAGCTGCGCAAACTCGCGAATACCGAATACTTCGACGTGATGCTGTTGCACTGGCAACATACCGCAACATGGCCCGCAGACACGAGCAGGTGGCAGGATGGAATTCTGGAGGCTCAGTCGAAGAAGGCTATAGTAAGTCACGGCGCGTCGGTTCACGGGCTTCCGGCGTTGCGCCAAGTCCCCGGAAACAAGTGGCTCGACATCGCTATGATCAGGGTGAATCACAAGGGCACCAGAATGGACGCCGAGGATTACAACACCCACGGACTGGGCAACGTCACCGAAGTTGTCACCCACGTCAAGCAGGTACGCAAAGAAGGAATGGGCGTAGTCAGCATGAAACTTGTGGGAGAGGGTGCGTTCAACCGTGAGGACCGCAAGGCGGCGATGAGATTCGCGTTCAAGAACGCGAGTGTCGATTGCGTTACAATCGGCTACAAGAACACTGCAGAGATCGACGAGGCGATCGAGAATCTGAATCTGGCACTCGCGTAGTGGGCCGGGCGACCCCCTCGTAGTACGTTGTCCTCTGACGATTAAGGAGTAAACGATCGACTTCTGAACGTGCATCGGTGCGGCAAGCTGTCACACGCGGTCGCCAGTTTGTTGGCATTGTAGAAGGCTTTTGCTTCAGTGCAGGCCAGGTGCAACTCTGATAACGCGCATCGCGGAGAAGTCTCCGGGAATCGCGCGGATGTCGGGCCTCGATCGGGCGCCGGAAGAAATCTCAGAAAAATAAAAGCGATGCCCAAAAAAGTTGTGCCAGGTTTGGGGGTCACCCCACCGTTTTCAGTCCAACTTCGGTCCAATTCAAGGGCGAGATAAGTGAAGCGCTTCCTCGTAAGCGACACCAGAAGCGGCACTTAGAGTTTTGTACTGCGTACCTTCTAAGCAGAATGCCGCAGGTTCGAGTCCTGCCGGGCGCGCCATCTCATTGAATTGAAAAGAGTAAGAAGAATCGCTCTTCACCGTTGACGCTCTACTCAAAAAGCAGATGCTCATAATTGAGTTGTACGCCTGCCTCCCAAGCAGACGATCACAATTGAGAAGAAGAAACGCCTCGTAAGCAGAGGCGCTGCCTTCGCCAAGTGGTGTCCTTTTCGAGGAGCTTGGATCCCATGAACAATACCCCAAGTTTCATGTAGGATTGCAGATGTTATTCGATGTTGTGGATGAGCTGAATACGTTGGTTGTTACTGGTAAATGTGCGAGACTGAGGCGATTCAGGGCCATTCGCAGGCAGGAGAGTGCCGCGTGGGGTCGACGATTTCCTCGCTCATTGGCGCGGCTGAAAGCGGCGATAACGCGGCCGCGGATGCATTGTTCAGCACTCTGTACTCTGAATTGCACCGACTGGCAAAACGGGAACTGGCACGACGGGGATCCCCAGCAAGCCTCAGCGTTACGACACTTTTGCACGAGGCCTATCTCGACATCGCCGCACGTGAAGGCAATAGCTTCCCCGACCGGCCGCGGTTCATGGGTTATGCCGCACGTGTGATGCGCGGACTGATCATTGATCACGCCCGGAGCCGCAACGCAATCAAGCGCGGGGGTGAATTCGAAATTACTTCGCTCAAAACCGACTCAGGCGAGAATCCTGTCGACGCCAAAGAACTCTCGTCGATCAGCGATGCCTTGGACCAACTGGCGAAAGTCGAGCCCAAGCTGGCTGAACTCGTCGATATGAAGTTTTTCTGTGGGTTCACTTTCGCCGAAATCGCCGCCCTGGAGAACTTGTCAGAACGTACCGTACAGAGAAGGTGGGAAAAGGCGCGCATCTATCTCCATCGCAATATTCGCGCGGATTTGCCACTCTGAGGAATAGATGTCCAAGCTCAGTCCCGATCAATGGCAGGCTCTTAGTCCACACCTCGACCAAGCGCTGGAAATGACAGACGATGAGCGCTCGACCTGGCTATCCTCCCTTAAGAGCGAGAACCCAACTCTGGCATATGAACTGGAAATACTGCTTCGGGAGCACCGCGTGCTTTCTGAGGAAGGTTTTCTCGAGGCGAGTGCTTTGGAATTGCCGGGCGGGCCTGGCCTGGCAGGTCAAACTCTTGGTGCCTACACTCTGGTTTCGCAGATCGGCCATGGGGGAATGGGCACGGTCTGGCTGGCAGAACGAAACGACGGGCGATTTGAGCGGCGCGTCGCGGTGAAGGTTCTCAATATTGCGCTGATGGGGAAGGGCGGCGAGGAGCGGTTCAAACGCGAGGGCCGCATTCTGGGTCGCCTGACGCATCCCCATATTGCGGAACTGATTGACGCAGGAGTGTCACTCACTGGCCAGCCCTTTCTTGTTCTCGAATACGTTGAGGGCGACCACATTGACCGCTACTGTGACCAGCACGGGCTCGATGTCAGCAACCGCGTTCGCTTGTTCCTCGATGCATTGCGTGCCGTAGCGCAGGCACATGACAACCATATCGTGCACCGTGATCTGAAGCCCTCGAACATATTAGTGCGAACAGATGGTCAGGCGAAGCTTCTCGACTTTGGAATTGCCAAACTACTGGAATGCGACGGACAGACTGGGGAGTCCCCGCTCACGCTCGAAGGTGGGAGGGCGCTGACACCCGAATATGCTGCTCCCGAGCAACTAAAGGGCGAAGCGGTGACCGCTGCCACGGACGTCTATGCCTCAGGAGTCCTGCTGTACGTACTTCTGACGGGGCAGCACCCGGCCGGCGCAGGTCCGCGTACGCCTGCGGGTCTGGTCAAAGCGATCTTGGACACCGAGCCCCCTCGTCCTTCGGAGATCGTAGCTCCAACGCAGACAAACGGAGAGACTGCCCTCACCAATGCCAGGAGACGCGCCACGACGCCCGACAAGCTGGCCCGGTTGTTGCGCGGCGACCTCGACACGATTGTCGCGAAGGCGCTGAAGAAGAATGCGCAGGAGCGCTACGCCTCGATAAAGGCCTTTGCTGATGACTTGCAGCGATACTTGAGACACAAGCCTATCAGTGCTCGACCGGACGCAATCGCCTATCGCGCTGGCAAATTCGTGCGCCGACATAAGAGCAGTGTAATCGCGACACTGCTGGTAACGCTGGCATTGATCGGCACCACCACGTTTACATGGTTCTTTCCTCGTCGCACCGCACCTCTGCCGCAATTCAATCAGCGAAGGCTCACGGCAAACGCTCAGGATTCGCCCGTGCTCGACGCTGTGATTTCTCCGGATGGCAAATACTTAGGTTACGCTGACCAGCAAGGAATTCATCTGCAGCTCGTCGCAACGGGCGGAGCTCAAAGTGTGCCTCTGCCTCCCGCCATCCAGCCGGAGAAGGCCTCCTGGGCATTCGGGAGTTGGTACCCTGACTCCACACGATTCCTAGCTTCTATCAGTTTTCCTGGATTGCCATCCAGCGTGTGGTCGATTCCGATACAAGGGGGCGAGGCACAGAAGCTTGCTGAAGTTGAGGATATGTACGGGGGAGGAACCGTTTCACCTGATGGTTCGAAGATTGCCTACAAAAGACTTCGGAGCGCCATTGGAGCGCGCGAGATTTGGTTGATGGGTTCGCACGGTGAATCTCCTCACAAGATACTGACAGCCGAAAACCAGGCCACAATTAGGAGCATTGCCTGGTCGCCGACGGGAAACCGGTTAGCATACCGCTATAGGCGTGGCCAGGGTAACCGCACAGAGATTATGGTTCAGAGTTGTGACCTCAGTGGCGCAGACATAACGACGATCCTCCTGGACAACCATCTGAGCGCATTCACTTGGACATTGTCAGGACGTTTCATTTATTCGCGAAACTCGGAAGTCGGCTCGGCTGAGTCCGATAATTTGTGGGAACTGCGAGTCGACGGCAAGAACGGAACTCCGCAGGGCAAAGCACGCCAGCTGACAGATTGGTCGGGATTTTCTGTCTATAGCTTCAGCGCGACGGCCGATGGAAAGCAGTTGGCTTTTCTAAGAGGCAATGACCACGCTTCGGTTTTTGTCGGGGATCTCGCCGGCAACGAAAGCCGTCTCGTGAACTCCCGCCGGCTGACGCTCGACGATAACTACAATCTCCCCCTGGCATGGACGCCAGACTCTCGCGAAGTCATTTTTTCATCGCAACGTGCCACAAACCGGCTGATGTATCGGCAGGCGCTAGATCAGGGCAGTACCGCTCAACCCATTACGCCCGCTGCTGGCACGAATTTCTTGGTGGCTCGGTTGAGTCCGGATGGAGCCTGGATACTTCTGGAGGGCGCGCCGAGCGGCTCGCACAAAATGGGCCTCTATCGAGTTGATCTAAGGGGTGGCGCTCCTCAGCTCTTATTCAACACAGAGGGATTTGTGATGTTTTGGTGCACAACCAGGGCCGCCAACTTTTGTGTGTTCGGACAGCCATCTACGGGAAAGAACGAGTTGGTGGTTGCTGCGTTTGACCCACTCGGCGGTCCAGGGAAGGAACTGGTACGGATTCCGCTTGAGGCGGGCAGCAATGCCGATATTGGATTCGATTACTCGTGGCAACTCTCTCCTGATGGTTCGCGGATCGGCATCGTGAAAAGTCACGGGAATCAAATTCGGCTAGTGCCACTGGCGGGAGGTCCAACGAGAACGATTACGATAAAGGGTTATTCCGACCTTATGGATCTCAACTGGGCAATTGATTCCCAAAGTATATTTGTATCAACCCTGGAACCAGGTGGCGCTACCTTGTTGCATGTTGCCCTTAACGGCGACGCCCAGCCTGTCTGGCAGCGGCCCCAATTGAACGCCACATGGGGTTTTCCGTCGCCTGACGGACGTCATCTCGCCCTTTTGGGTGCGAGTTCAGAGGCAAATGTCTGGATTATCAGCAACTTCTGAGCCGGTAGCGGCCCTGAGCCAGGTGATTCTCACACCTGCGTTGCCCGGCAGCTGGCCGAATCAGAAGCTCAAACGCAATAGTCTTTCAACCTCTTCCAGTCTTTTCTACCCGTTGTCGTCTTTTCCCTTCCATTTCCGATATCTCAAGTAGGGACCAATAGTTCCAGTCTTACGCCGGCAACATGCGTCGAGCGTAGCCGTGAATTACGGGGCTGGGGCCTTCGAGGTTGCGTGGACTTGCAAAATCCCGATTAGAGGAACAAGGAGAAATAAGTGAACAACAATTGCAGCAAGAAGTTCCGGGGCGGCGCAGCCGCTCACATCATTCGTGGAACAATGGCAGTGGCGTTGGCAGTGCTGGCCGTTTCCGGTATTGTCTACGCCCAAGAGAGGGGCCAAGACAAGAGGGAAGAAAGCAACTTTAGCAGCTCGATCCCGAGCCCAACGACACCGGAAAGGATTACGCCTCCTGCAGGAACTTCTGCATTCCTGCTGGGCCACGGGGTCGGCACGCAGGGCTATGTTTGCCTGCCCAAAGACGGGGGCGTTTCCTGGACCGTCAACGGTGCCCGTCCCGAAGCTACCCTTTTCACGCACATTTTTGGGGAAGCGGTACAGATCATCACCCACTTCCTCAGCCCGGTCGTAAGTCCAAATGACATCGGCCCGAAACCGTCACGTTTCGGCGACGTAACCTGGCAGAGCTCCTTCGATAGCAGCCGGGTGTGGGCGCAAAAGAAGAATTCGATTACCGCCGGATCCGATGCGAGTTGCCCGAATGGCGGCGCGATTGACTGCCTGTTGCTGCAGGTGATCGGCTCTGACGAGGGACCTGCGGGCGGCAAATCCCTAACCAAGACTACCTTTATTCAGCGTCTGAACACCAAGGGTGGATCTGCTCCCGCCAATCCCGCTACCGGTTGCTTAACTTCAAGCGATGTGGGTCACCAGGTACTCGTGCCGTACAGCGCCGACTATTTTTTCTTCCGCAACGATCAGTAAGAACTGGGTTGCTGTCGTCGCACAGCGAATCCGCGCATGCGGAGAGTCGGATAGCTGAAGTGCTCTTCGCGTGCGCGGCTCTTGCAATCTCTTGACCAGGCACGAGTTCGCCTACAGAGAGCCGATAAGGATGTGGAAACGCTAAGAGGCGAGCTGTCCTACAAGGAAGAGCAAGCCAGGCTTAGGAGGTGATCTGTGAAATTCAAGACAGTCGTCATCTGCAGCAAATGTAAGCAGCCCATTGTCCCAGGAGAAGGCTTCGGCCACGTCTGCTTCAAGATTCCCGGCAAGGAGGGCTACCACTTCTTCCACCGCGGGTTTCGTAGCGGGGACTGCTGGGAAGCTTACATGATGGAGAGCCGATAAAACGAGGAACGACTCTGAGGGTCTGTGTAAGTTGAGAATTGGACCTACTTCTCAGAATGAGCAATATGGCGAAATTGATAGCGAAACAGACAGAGAGCAACTTGACCGAAGCAGAAGCCATAAGGCAGGCCAAGGACGGCGTCGCCGCCGCTTTCGAATACCTTTACAAGGCGCATTGCCGACGCGTATACAGCCTGTGCTTACGCATGATTAAGAATCCGGCCGAAGCCGAAGATTTGACCCAACAAGCATTCTTGCAGCTCTTTCGAAAGATCTCCACGTTCCGCGGTGAGTCCGGTTTTTCAACTTGGCTGCATAGAGTGACTGTGAACATTGTGTTGATGCATCTACGCCGGAAAAAGCCGACTGAAATTCTAGCCGAAGACTTCGAGCCCTGCACCTCAAATGGCGAAAGTTCGAGTGAACACGGTTCTAGCGACACTTCGATGTTTGGCGCGATCGAGCGGCTTAATCTCATGCGTGCAATCCGCAAGTTGCCGTCCGGTTACAAACAGGTTTTCTTGCTGCATGACGTCATTGGATACGAACACAGCGAGATCGCGGGACTCTTGGGATGCTCGACAGGCTGTTCAAAATCGCAGCTTCACAAGGCCCGCAAACGACTCCGGTGTCTATTGCAAGGAGAACAAGGACGAGCGGAAGTCAATGTCGCCGCCGCGTAGGGCGGAAATCCGGCCAGCACCAAAATAGACCGAAACGCCACCGGTACGGCACGCCGAGCGTTCTTCACTCTAATAACCTCGGATTACGAATTCCCGGGTTTCAGGTTCGGTGCCGACTCGGGCCCGAGCGCACAGATGTTTTTTGCTCTAAGGAGGAGCTAGGTACAGTGAAACACAAAATTGCTCTTTGTTTTGTCTCGTTTTTTCTATTCGGATTTCTGCTTGCCGCCGCTAGCGCCACCGCGCAGACGATTGGCTACCGGCAGACCAATCTGGCGTCGAACCTTCCGAACGTCGCCAACAATGTCAGGCCAGGCTTGGTCAATCCGTGGGGGATTGCATTTCTTCCGGGGCAGCCATTTTTCATTGCCGACAATAAGTTCGGACTTGTCACCTCTCATGACACCACTGGATTTAGCGTCGCCCCCGGCGGTTTCTCAGTCCCGAATGCCGCCGGGACTGGAGTCGACCATCCAACCGGAATTGTTGCCGATCCGAATTCATCCTTTGGAGGCCCATCGCTTGTCAAGCCTTTCATTCTGGTCACCGACGAGGGGACAGTGTTCACCTGGGGCCCGGACGCTCGAGGCGATCTTCCCCCGCAGGCAACACTGGTGCGCAATGACTCCTCGAGAGGCGCCGTTTACAAAGGTGTGGCGATCCTAAACTCTTCGTTAACGGCACCGGCGCTGGCGGTCACGGATTTCCAAGGTGGATTCATCGAGACTTTCCTTCCCGGATTTAGACCAGTGGCACTTCCGGGTTCGTTTGTGGATCCGACCCTGCCCGTGGGTTATGCGCCGTTCGGGATTCAAGTGATTGGAAGTCAGGTCTTCGTTACGTATGCAGTGCAAGACGCCGCTAAGCATGACCCGATCGCTGGGCGGGGAAACGGCATCGTCAGCATTTTCGATATGGATGGCAATTTCGTGCGGCGATTCGCCACCGCCGGCGCTTTGAACGCCCCTTGGGGAATCACCCAGGCCAGCGCCAACTTCGGCCCGTTCAGCAACTTCATTCTGATTGGCAACGCTGGCGATGGAAACATCAACGCGTTTGACCTCGCGACCGGAAACTTCGTAGGCAAGCTGAAAGACGGCGACGGCCACGTTATGGCCAACATTGGTCTTCACGGTCTGGCCTTTCGGTCCGACGGATTTGGGGACCCGAACACGCTGTACTTCACCTCGGAATTCCAGAATTCAGAGGACGGGCTATTCGGCGCAATTATCACCGGCCTGGTCAGTCTAACTCGAGTATCTGCTCCAGACACCCCCACCAACACAAGCGCCACAATTACGGCCATCGTTGCAGCTGCACTCGATAATCCGGGAGCCCCGACCGGCACGGTCACTTTTCTGGATGACACGAATCGGCTAGGGACGGCCCCGTTGGTCAATGGATCGGCTGCCCTAGACGCCGCTCTCAGCGGCGTGCGCAGCCATAACATTACTGCTCTATATAGCGGCGATGCGGTTTTCTTGGCGAGCAGCGACATCATCGCAGTGCAAGTAATGGCGCTACCTACAATGCTGAATCTCGTGGCACCCGCAAACGCCGTCGCCGGCTCAGCCGTGACCTTGACGGCGACCATTAACTCGACGGGAGGAACGCCCACGGGGGAGATTGTATTTCACGATGGAAATACGAGCCTGGGAAGTGCTCCCCTGAACGGCGCTGGCATTGCCACCCTGAGGATCAACACTCTGGCCGCCGGCGCCCATTCTCTTACGGCGTCCTATGCTGGAGATGGGAAATTTGGCAGCAGCACGTCTGCCGCAGTATCCATCAATATTGAGAACAAGGACTTCTCCCTAGCCGCAACTCCTTCAAGCGCAAATGTTATTGCTGGCCAATCCACTCAGTTCTTGCTGGCTGTCACGCCGGCCGGCGGTTTCGCGGACAACGTCACGTTTTCTTGCTCGCCGGTTACCGGCATCACCTGCACCTTCAACCCGGCGATGGTTACTCCCGGCAACGGAACCGCGAACACCACGTTGACAGTAACCACCTCCGCCAGCGTTCCTCGTTACGGCCTCCAGATGCCGGACTTGATCGGACCTTGGGCTCTTCTTGTCGCTTTGGCCTTGTTCAGCCTCGTAATATGGCGTGGCGGGAGACTGCGACTCGCTCGCGGTTCGCTGCTGACCGCCGCGGCAGGGGCGGCGATTGTTGCGCTGGGGCTCGCGATCGTTGGCTGCGGTGGATACGGCAGCAGTACGCAACCAAACCGTGGCACCGCTTCAATCATGGTCACCGCCCAGTCTGGAGCTGTTTCTCACACGACGACCGTGAAGGTCACAGTGCAGTAACCTGAAAAGAACGTCGATGAACGAATTATTTCTGTACGAGACTTGGGTCGACAGCCAAGTCCCGTATTGATTTTCTCTGAAGCACCAATCCTGCGCTCCTGGGCGAGGAGTGTCGATGGATGTTGAACAGCCTCACCGGTGCCAACGTGCAGAATGGATATCGTTTTCTCATCACCCGTGGGGCCATTCAGTTGGTGCGGTTCGAAACTCGCCGCAGTTAACCTGCTAAAGCCTCAATCTTTTCATCCTGCTTGTCGTCTTTTCCCACCAGATTCCGATATCTCAAGTAGGGACCTATAGTTTTGCCGCTACGCTCAAGGCATGCTTCATGCCGCCTGTGTAGCGGTGAAGCCCAGGACAAGGGCCTTCTAGGGACCCTGCGAATGCACAATCTAAGTCGAAAAATAAGGAGAAAGCATTGAACAACAATTGCAGTGAGAAGTTCTGGAGCGGTCGAGCCGCTCACAGCATCATGCGTGGCATGCTGGCGGCGTTCGCAGTTTTGGCCGCCTCCGGCATCGCCTCCGCCCAAGATAAGAAGGACGAGATCACTTTCAACCTGCTGCCGAACCCGGCGGTCGTTGACTGTCTTCGTGCAAATCCTTTTGAGGAGCCGCGGGCCCACGCCACGGTCATTCGTGGCAAGCAGAATGACACGCTAATTCTGGATCTGGACGGGATCAAGCCGGGTCTCGCGTTTGACCTGTTCACCGTCCAGAACAGCTTCTTTCAGGCCAATGGCACCAAGGACCCTAATTTCACGGGAACCTTTGGTTTGGCCTGGTATCAGTCCGATATCAAGATTGGCAAGCAAACGGATGACGGCCATGTCCAGATCAAAACGATTCTTCTGGACGATATCTTCGGTTTTGACCCCGACGTGCGCTTGGCTCCGACAAACACTTTCCATCTGGGTTTCTGGTTTGACAATCCCCCGGATGCGGCGGCTCTGCCCAGCTGTCACTTCGACCCGACCAAGCCCACGCCGTTCAACGGCGAGCATAAGGCCGGACCTTTTGCCATGCTCAGTGTTCCTGACGCCAAGACCGGATTGGGCCCACTCTGCACGAACCCGAACGATTCCACAACGCCAGCCAGCTGCACCCTCTAAACTCACGCTGTGACGAGAGGGCGGGGCAATGACTGATTGTCCCGCTTTCCACTCCACGCATCAGCCAGGGAAGACAAAAACTTAGGGTTGGAAAAACTCTTACACTCGACATTTTGGAAGTGGTTGCGGCTCAGACGTTTGGAGCTAATGTGAGGGGAGAAAGCGAGAGGCGATCCTAATGGCCAACATTAAGACAACATTCTGGACGCTTGGTTTGCTTGGGATTTTGACCGGCTTTGCGCTTGCGGCCGCAGACGATTACAAAGGCTTGCGTGGTTCGGAACATAAGATACCTGCTCTCCCCTCGACCGCTGTGGAGAAGACAGTTTCGGAATTTGAAATTAAAGATTGGCCCAGGAACCTGCGGACCGATCTGAAAGGGTCCTTAATCAAAGTCGTCCTCCCAGAAAACGCACCGGACCGGCCCTGGAATGACGCTCTCATGAGGAAATTTCGCGAACTCACCGGTATTGAGGTGCAGACGATCCGACCTGGCAATGACACAAGCGCGGTCTTGTCGAGCTATCTGCGCGAGTTCGAAACCGGCTCTCCGCACGCGGATGTGTACGCAATCGACATGGTGTGGCCTGGGATTCTGTCGGACTACGCTGAGGACCTGCGTCCGGCCTTCGGTGATATGAGTGACATGGTGCCCGGTCTTGTTGAGAACAACACTGTGCGCGGTAAATTGATCGCTGTTCCATACTTTGTCGAGATCAGCCTGCTCTACTATCGCCGCGATCTGTTGAAAACATATCATTTCGTAGAACCACCGCGTACGTGGAACGAGTTGGAGCGCCAGGCAAAAGTGATCGCCAAAGGGGAACGGGCAAACGGCAGAGGCACGTTTTGGGGATTTCTGTGGCAAGGAGCTGCATCTGAAGCTCTGACTTGCAACGCCCTCGAGTGGCAGATTTCCCAAAGTGGAGGTTCGCTGCTAAAACCCGATGGGACGGTCAGCCTTGAGCATGCTCCGATGGTGCAAGCCTTGGAGCGTGCCCGGCGATGGATCGGTACGCTTTCGCCGCCAGACGTTACTGGCCAGCTTGAAGATGATTCTCTTCGGATCTGGAAGAACGGTAACGCAGCTTTCATGCGCAGTTGGCCGTACGCCTATGTTGAAAGCATGCGGCCTGACTCGAGCGTTAGAAATCAGGTCGGAGTTACCCTGCTGCCCAAGGGAGACGATCCCGGAGCACGTCACGCTGACGTTCTCGGTGGTTTCCAGCTTATGGTGAGCAAGAAATCAGCCAACAAAGACGCCGCCATCGAGCTCGTTAAGTTTCTGACCAGTCCCGAAATTCAGGGCGTGAATGCTGCGACGCGAGGATATGCTCCGACCCGACCGGCGCTTTACGACTCACCAGCGTTAAAGGCAAACCAGTTTTTCGCGACTCTGCGGGACGTGCTATTGAACGGAGCAGTGACACGACCATCCACGGCCGCCGGTCCACAATACGATCGCCTGTCGACAGCTTACTTCACCGCGGTGCGTCAGACATTGATCGGGGAAAAAAGCGCAGATGCCGCGGTGACTGAACTCGAAAGCGAACTTCACCGCCTTAGCGCAAAATAGGAGTAGCGTTTCTTCCTCTAGACGCAATGGCAGAAATATAGGGCACGGCCTTGATCTCGATGAGCGGGAACGGTGGCGTGTGCTTCGAAAGGCTCGTATGAATCGTATTCTCGTCATTGGAGGGACGGGCACCGTCGGCCGCCAGATTGTCTCTCGATTGGCGGGTACGGGCGCGCAAGTCCGCGCGCTGGCGCGCAACCCAGGCGCGGCTCGATTGTCACCAGAGGTCGAGGTGGTTCACGGAGATCTCACTCTCCCCGAGACCCTTGATGGATGCCTCGATGGCATCGATGCGGTGTTCCTGGTGTGGACCGCCCCGGCGGCCGCTGTTGCTCCCGCTTTCGAGCGGATCACGAAACACGCACGGCGCATCGTATTTCTCTCGGCTCCGCTCAAAACGGCACACCCGCTCTTCCGACAGCCCAATCCGCTCAGAGCGATGGTCGAGCAAATCGAGCGGTTGATCGAGACCTCAAGACTCCAGTGGACGTTTCTGCGGCCCGGAATGTTCGCCGCAAATGCTCTGCGCTGGTGGGCGCCGCAGATTCGCGCCGGCGATGTCGTGCGCTGGCCGCATCTCGCTGCTCCTACAGCCCCGATTGACGAGCGTGACATCGCCGCAGTCGCGGTCCGCGCGTTGTGTGAGGACGGACACGCCGGAGCGGAATATGTTCTGACCGGACCGCAATCGCTGAGCCAATTCGAGCAGGTGTCCGCGATCGGTCGCGTGATCGGCCGCTCGCTGCGCATCGAAGAGATCTCGCCAGACGAGGCGCGGCGTGAGTTGCTCACGATCGGGCCGGCGGTGGCAGTGAATATGCTGCTCCAGGCCTGGGCTGCCGCCATCGGCCAACCTGCGCACGTTACGTCCACAGTCGCAGAGATCACCGGAGCACCCCCACATACGTTCCTCGACTGGGCCACCGATAACGCTGCGGAGTTTCGGGCGTGATCGCGAATTCCGAATATACGTTAAACGCCCGTTGAGGCTCTTTCGGCGTATCCATCTCTGGAGTCACCGCGATTCCGGCCGGATTACGGACTTATCGTCCACTACGCTTTAAGCCTATGCTGCGGAGATCGGGATTGGTCCTACGCCAGTATCAGCGCGAGTTTGTGAGCAGCGAAAGTTGAAACCTGAGGTGCAACCCATGGCGACCCTTCCTTGGGAGATAACCCATTCGGTCGAGACGAACGCAAGTCCTGCCTTTGCTTGGCACTACTGGACCAATATCGCCAATTGGGACGACCCGCCAGCAGAGTTTGAGTTAGACGGACCGTTCGCCACCGGGTCGCGCGGGGCCACGCGGTTGCCGGGGCAGGAGCCGCTACACTGGTTCATCCGAGACGTTACTCCGCCCAACGCAGCCACGATCGCGATGAGTTTGGACGGTGCTGCACTGTCGTTTGAGTGGCGATTTGTAGGACTCGCCGATGGAAGAACCCGGCTCACAGAGCGAATTGTCTTGAAGGGTGAGAAGGCCGATATGTACCTTTCGCGGGTGAAGGCTGCGTTCACGGCAAACCTCCCTGACGGAATGAATAAGCTCGCCACGGCGATGGCCAACGCCGATCCGAGCCGCAAGATCCCAACTCCTGGTTAACCGGACAGAATCCAAACTAATGATCTGAAACGCAAACGCTGGGAAATGGGTTGATCTCCTCAGCCTGGAAACCGAGAATTTCCAACCCACAAAATGCAATGTCTTGTGCGACTTGGGCGGTGTTTGGCAGTCCCCACCGGTCACGGCAGAATCGGGACGCAACGATTTTCTTAATGTGATCAGGGCCTAAATTGAAAGGAATTATCCGACATTCCTGTGTCTGGATTTCGTCGAGATTTAGACGGCTCAGGAGATGATGCTGTAAGTTTCAGCCCAACTTCAGTCCAATTCAAGGGCGAGATAAATGACGCGCTTCCTCGTAAGCGACACCAGAAGCGGCACTTAGAGTTTTGTAATGCGTAGCTTCTAAGCAGGGGGTCGCCAGTTCGAGTCTGGCCGGGCGCGCCACTTCTCATTTATTTACAGACGGTTATTTCCTCTTCCTTTTCGCCATCGGGCTGACTGTCATAGAAATGTAATACCTTGCCCGCACACTCGCTCGTTCGCCTTTCTAGGTTTTGCCGCACTTGCTCCACCATCCGTGGCTCGCGAAAATGTCATCGCAGCCGAGGAGCCTAAGAATCACGAACATCCAGTTCAGTGAGTGCATACCGAACGACTCCATTCAGCGATTTTCAACCAACCAAATGTAACATTGTTGCATTCCGATCGCCTCGTTAGCCCAGCCGCAGTTTCATCTTCATGAATGTCGCTGATTTCAAAGGCATTCGCCGAGGATAGGATTTGCGGGAGGCACAGTTGGTTTGACTCTACCTTTGGCTGCTCTCTTGCGAGACTATGGTAATCAAAAATGCGTTGCGGTCCGAATAAGAGAACTGGTGTCCCGCGACATCTGCGCGGTGCTCGATCGATCTATACATTTGGAAACCATCGTTCTGCACCGCATCAAAATACTTCACGTTTTTGAGCACAACGCCTTTTCCGTCGACCCCAGGCTCGCGCTGAAGTTTCAAGTATGCCTGCTTTCCATCAGCCAGCTTGGCCTCGACAATGTCGCCAGATTGGCGGATCTCGATGGGCGCTTCCTGCACTTTTAGCTCACCCCACTCCAAACCATAGGTCTTGAGAATGATTGGGGCCAGGGCATCGCGCTGCGCCTGGGTAGTCTTTGGATCGAAGGAAACCGTCACCCACGTTGCCTTCTTCTCCGTCCCCCATTTGTCACCAATATCGCCCGTCAACCAATATTTGGTATTAGCGAGGTCAACGTTCCCGGAATGCCCCTCACGGACGGTCACCGCCATGTTGAACTCGCACATGGGATGTTCCGCGTGTTTGTTGAAATAGCATGGACAAAATAGATGACAGCTGCAAGCCTCAACGTAATCTGCCTTCATCTTCCAAGCGGGCCCGCCTGGCGCCGCAGCAAGTGACACCGCCAGCGCCAGGACCAACACAACCAATGGTAGTGCTTTCATGTCTTCTCCTTTTCCAAACAAGATGGGTTAAGCAAGATGAGTCAAGGATATGTTGAATAGTTTCCTGTTTCTCCGCCGCTTCATCGCTGGACTTCTGGTTAAGCTATTGGCCGGCGAAGGCCTGGCAGGAAACGTGGGGGTGCCAATTCACGAACGCGCCATTGGGATTTTCCTTCCATGCCCACACATGAAGCGTGTAGAACGCTGGGAGTCCGAAGCGATTTGGGCTTTCGAAATAGTGAAAGAGCTGTCCCATGAGCTGCGGCGGTTGTCCTGGATGAGCCTTATCCCAGTCGCTCGCAATAACCAAGAAGTCGGCTCCGATCAGTTGCAGGTGGCCGTTTGGCATCGGCTCGTAGATCACGATCTGGGGACGCGTGGCGTCTATCACGCCGGCGGCTACGAGGGGCATGTTCACGTAATGTAGTCCCATCGCCCCCGCGTCGGGTCCGCTCACGCAGCCAAATAGCAGCGAGTACCCCTCCGCCTCGGCCACCGACACATCCTTGAAGCGCTCGGTGTTATCCCGAACAATCTTCAGAAGTGCACCTTGGGCGCGCGCTAATTGTTGAGAAGGTGCTGTCGCCTCGTGCGAGTGCTCGTTTTGCGCCAGCGCGCCCCCGGGACAAACGCTCATCAGAACGAGAGCCATCATCCAACACTGGAACTGCGTCGCGAATCGTCTGGTTTTCACGGTAGAAGTCTCCTTTGTTGATTTCAGGTTATTGTCGTTAGCCCGCCCCTGTGCCTGGCTTCCCCTTCCGAACCAACCCCGGATGCTTTAGAATCGCTCGCATCCCCGGGCTGAAGGGTGGCGCCAGGACTGCCCGTGTTTCGCGCATGGTGCCTGCTACGCACATGGAATGTCTTTGAGGAGTTCTGAAACATTTCTTGAGAAGTTCTTCCGACAGGTATTTGATTGAAATCTAAGCACCTATACGGATTCGGTTCTTATTGTCTCGACGCGGCCGAGCGGGTTTTGGTCCGCGATGGCAAGCCCGTCACCGTCCCGCCAAAGGACTTGGAAACTCTCCTCGTCCTGGTCGAGCGGGCCGGTCACATCGTCGAAAAAGAAGAGCTGCTGGAAAAAGTCTGGCCGGGCGTTTTCGTCGAGGAAGGCAATCTGGCGCGCCACATTTTCAACCTGCGACAGGTGTTGGGCGACAGCGAGGACGGCCGCAAGTACATCGAGACCATCCCCAAAAGAGGCTACCGCTTCGTGGTGCCGGTTACGATGCTCGGTCCTCCTGTGATCTCGCAGACAGGAACACCAGCGGGCCAGCCCCTTGAGCCGCTACCGCGCCAGGAAATACGGTTTTGTGTCACGAGCGACGGCGTGCGCCTTGCTTGGGCCGGCGTTGGCTCAGGCCATCCGTTAGTCAAAGCTGCCAACTGGCTCAATCATTTGGACTACGAATGGGAGAGTCCGATCTGGAAACACTGGATCACTCAGCTGACACGGCACCACCGCTTGATTCGCTACGACGAACGTGGAAATGGACTGTCCGATTGGGAGGTTAAGGAGATGTCCCTGGATCTCTGGGTTCGCGACCTGGAGACTGTTGTCGACTCGGCTCGCGTTGACCGGTTTGCCCTCATGGGGATCTCGCAAGGCGGTGCGGTTGCGATTTCCTATGCGGTACGCCACCCGGAACGCGTGAGCCATCTGATCCTCCACGGCGCATATTCGCAGGGCTGGAAAAACCGAGCACGAGTACCTGCTGAAGAATTGGAGGGACGGCGGGCTCTAGTGACGCTCGTACGGCTGAACTGGGGGAAAAACCTTCCGGGTTTTTCTGAAATGTTCACGAAAAGATTTGTTCCCGATAGCACCGAGCTTGAGCAAAGATGGTGGGATGATTTACAACGGGTGTGCACATCTCCAGGAAACGCCGCGCGCATCATGGAAGCCTGTGACGAAATCAACGTGCGCGACCTTCTCCCCTCCGTTTCGCTCCCAACCATCGTATTTCAGTGTGATGACGATCGAGTCGTGCCCGCGGAAGAGGGCCGAATATTGGCGGCTGAAATTCCCCGCGCAAGATTTGTTCCGCTGTCGAGTGCCAATCACATCCTTCTCGCTGATGAACCCGCCTGGAAAGTCTTCGTCCAGGAACTCGGCGCATTCCTAGGATGGCAAGACGTTGCCATTCCCCACTAAGAGCCTCGAGGCAAGACTCAGCGGGCGTTGACTTAGGGCCAACCAAAAAGGGAGTCGTGCCTCCATCGCAGCTTCGCCAGTTCAGAATGCTTTCATTCCTCCTTTTCCATGCCAGATGCGTTAAAATCGTCAGCATTTCACCTAGGGCTGACAAACCTCGCCAGGACTACCGGGTTTCGCGCAGGATGTCGGTCAAGAGTTTTGTAGTGTTTTTGGGGAGTTCTGAGACATTTCTCGTGATGTTCTTCCGGCGGGTGCTCGGTTGAAATCAAAGCACTTATACGAATTCGGCTGTTACCGCCTCGATCATGTGGAGCGCGTTCTGCTGCGCGATGGCCAGCCCATCACCATCCCGCCAAAGGACCTGGAAACCCTCCTCGTTCTGGTCGAGCGGGCGGGGCACATCGTCGAAAAAGAAGAGCTGCTCGAAAAAGTTTGGCCGGGGGTTTTCGTCGAGGAAGGCAATCTGGCCCGCCGCATCTTCAACCTGCGTCAGGTGTTGGGCGATAGCGAGGACGGGCGCAAATACATCGAGACCATCCCCAAGCGAGGCTACCGCTTCGTTGCGGCGGTGCGGGAGGACGGTGAACCGGCCGCGGCTCATCCAGCGGCCCCACAGACTTCTGAGTCAGCTCCAACTGCGGTACCGGTGCCCCTCGGGCAAAAGAGAAGCCTCTGGGTGTGGCCGTTGACCTTGCTGGTGGCGCTGGCCGTGACAACGTTTCTGGTATCGCGGCATTTCTGGCCGCCGCGGAATCCCTCCCAGCAAAGAGCCATGCTGGCCGTCCTTCCGTTTGTAAATTTGGGCGGGGACGCGCACGAGGATTATTTTGCCGATGGTCTCACGGAGGAGATGATTGCCCAGCTCGGCCAGCTCCAGCCCGCCCAGCTCGGAGTGATCGCACGAACCTCAACCGTACGATACAAAGACACCAAGGAGACTGCCACGCAAATTGCCCGAGAACTGGGCGTGGGCTATTTGCTGGAGGGGAGCGTTCGGCGCGGTGGAGACCGCGTGCGCGTTACCGCACAGCTGATCCAGGCTGCAGAACAGACTCAGCTATGGGCCGAAACCTATGAGCGGCCGCTTACGGATGTCTTGAGCATTCAGAGAGAAATCGCCGAAAAGATCACGCATTCTCTTTCCATCCAACTGTTGCCCGCCGCAACCAGCGTCTCGGCGATCTCGCACACTAATTTGGAGAGCCACGACAAGTACCTACTGGGCCTTCATGCGCTCGGGCAAGGCACGCGCGACAGCGAGAATAAGGCGATTCAGTACTTTCAAGAAGGCATAGCTAAGGATCCAAAGGACGCCCGCCTCTACGCGGCTCTGGCCGAAGCCTATACTGCGATGAACACGTATTACAGTTCGCCGACCGAAGTGATGCCTCGTGCCAAGGAAGCGGCGCTGCGAGCTCTGGAGCTTAATCCCAACCTGGCGAGCGCGCGCGTCAAACTTGGCGACGTACACCTGCTTTTCGACTGGGATTGGCCTGCGGCGGAAAAGGAGTATCGCCGGGCGCTGGACCTCAACCCAAACTTGCCCGAAGCTCAATTGGGTTATGCCACGTACTTGGCGACCCTGGGGCGCTTCGATGAAGCGATCTCACGCGTGCAGCAAGCTTACCTTTTCGATCCACTTGCCCTCGAAAGCCGCAACGAAGCCCTTTGGATCTACTACTTCTCCGGTCGAATGCCAGAGACCGTCGAGCAGGCCCAGAAAACGATTGAGCTGGAACCTGCGGCAGGTCTTCCTTATGCGATGCTCGCGCTCGCTAACGCCAACATGGGGCGACGCCCCGAAACGCTCCGGGCTGCAGAGAGCGCCATTCGGTTTGCGGACAGCCCGACCGTAATCACCTCCACGGCGTCAGCGCTCGCGCACGTGGGCGAGGGCGGCCAGGCCAGGCAGCTTCTAGGCAAAGCGTTGGAGATGGCCAGGGAGCGTTATGTCTGCCGGTTCATTGTGGCCGCTGCCTATACCGAGCTGGGTGAAAACGAGAAGGCCTTTGAGTCCCTCGGGCAGGCCTTCCTTCAGCGATCGACTTGAATACCATGGATCGGGGTGGATCCCCGATTGAACCCGCTCCGCAGCGATCCGAGATTTCAGGATCTCGTTCGCCGTGTCGGAATTCCTCGAGGCTAAAGATCAAAGCAATTTGAATTTTTGATTGCTTAGATTGTCGCCAGGCGGGAGAACGTTAATGTGACGGCTCGCGTCATTGCCTGATATGTCGGCTGGCCGGAGATCTGATCCCCCTTGTCACTGTAGCGATTGTGGTCGGATGACGGGCTAACCGGGCTACTCCGAGTCATGAGTCCCCTTCGACGAAGTGTAATTCTGAATGCTGCCCGCGACCCCATCTCCACAAAAGCCGTTTGGACCGTGAGGTCGGTCAGCAACTCGAGAAACAGACCGAAAATAGATCCTGTGTACGATAACTTGATTGGCCCCACGATTTTCTCTGTCATAGAAATGTCATACTGACAACAGGAACCACGTGTTGAAGACGAGGGCCGCAGAGCGCTCGACCCAGCTGCCGATCGCGTGGAAACTCATCGCGTACGCGGTCGCGCCGGTCATGGCGCCGAACAGCCGTGTTAGCACCGATGCCCAGCGCCATGATCAGGACGGCGAGTGTGGCGAAGCCCGGACTCCGGCGCAGATTGCGGCCGGCATACCGGAGATCCCGTAATAGGTCATCGATGAAGTTCACACCTCGCATGTCGCGGCATTCCTCCTTGCTTTTGGCAATTCCTCCCATCGCACGCGAGGCGGCGTAGCGCGCTTCCTCCGGCGTGAGGCCCGTATTAAGTCCCTCTCTAATCTGGCGTTCCAAGTGATACGGGAGTTCCTCGTCGAGTTCCTAATCAACGCGCTTTCTTAAGAATACGGAGCGAAGGGCTAGGCGGAACTGTGAGAGCCAGCGCGACATCTCATGCTTCCTTTAAACTGTGCGCACGACAGCCGAAATAGCCGCTGAGAGCCGCTCCCAGTTGGCGGCTTCTTCGGTGAGGGCCTTGCGACCAGCTCGCGTGAGCGAGTAGTACTTGGCGCGGCGGTTGGTCTCGGATATCTTCCACTCGGCCTTGATCCAGCCCTGCTGCTCCAGCTTGTGCAATGCAGGGTAAAGCGCGCTCTGTCCAACCTGCAAGACGTCGCTGGACATCTGCCGAATTCGATGGGCGATCGCCGCTAACATATCGAATATCAATATACAACTTGACGAAAAACGATATGTTGGTTATCGTTATTCGATAATACGATGCGATTCTTCCTGATTCTTCCTGAAGACTAAGGAGACGGCCTCATGACCAAATCGTACCCTAACACTCTGACGCTGTCGCGGAGAGTCCTCCGCGTACTGACCAAGCTGAACCTGCTCATGGGCGCCCTCATCCTGGCATTGCTGATAGCCAGCCTGATTGCCGAATCCTGGGTCATGCGAGCGCTTGGTGCACGGCCTGCGCCCGGCAATTCGATGCTGTTCGTGGGCATGCGCCTAATCATGGTGATTGGCCTTTGCGGGGTTCCAATTGTGCACCTCATTCTGGCGCGGCTACTGACCATCATCGAAACGGTCAGCGTCGGGAACCCCTTCGTTGTGGCGAACGCCGTCCGCCTGAGGACGATCGCCTGGGCGATGCTCGGCCTTGAGCTGACGCATTTCGCCGTTGGCACAGTTGCGGCCCTCGTATCCACGACCGCCGCGCCGCTCAACATCGGATGGGGCTTCTCCCTAACGCGATGGCTCGCTGTGCTGATGCTCTTCGTATTGGCGCAGGTCTTCGAACAGGGCGCGCGCATGCGCGAAGATCTCGAAGGCACGGTTTAACCATGCCGATCATCGTCAACGTGGACGAGATGCTTCACGAGCGTCGAATGACGCTCACGGAGCTGTCCGAGAAAATCGGAATCACGCTCGCCAACCTGTCGATCCTGAAAACCGGAAAGGCGCGCGCCGTCCGATTCTCCACCCTCGAGGCCATTTGCGAGGCACTGCAGTGCCAGCCAGGTGACCTGTTGGAGTTCAGACACACACAGAAGAAGGAAGCGATATGAATGCAACTGCAATCATGGGGCGACTGGAGGAAACGTCGCCGAAGGCGAAGGCCAGCCTGGCTGGTGGTCTTCTGCTGATCACCATTCTGGCGGGCGGATTCGCCCAGGGATTCATCGGCGGAAGTCTTATTGTATCCGGTGACGCCACGGCCACAGCAACCAACATCCTGGCGCATGAGCCGCTCTATCGGCTTGCGTTCGCCATCTACCTCGTTGAAATGGCGTGCCAGATCACGATGACCGTGCTTTTCTTCGATTTGCTCAAGCCGGTGAGCAAGGGCGCATCCATCCTTGCGGCCACATTCGGCCTTATCGGTTGCACCATCAAGACGCTGGGTCGAATCTTTTTCTTCGCGCCACTGCTCGTGTTGGGAGGCGCGCACTACCTGAGCGTCTTCGATCCGAAACAGTTGCAGGTGCTGGCGCTCCTCTTTCTCTGCTTGAATTACGCGGCCGAGACGATCGCCATGGTGTTCTTCGGGCTCTATGCAATCGTGAAGGGCTACCTCGTGTTCAGGTCCACCTTCCTGCCTCGAGTGCTGGGAGTGTTGTCGGCAGTCGGAGTTCTGGGTTGGCTGACCTACCTGTACGAGTCACCCGCACTCCGGCTGCAATCCTACATCGTCGGCGCCGCCGTCAGCGGGTCTCTTGTGAGCGTCGTGTGGCTCCTCGTTTACGGCGTGAACGAACAGCGGTGGAAGGAGCAGGCCAACGCTGCGGCAGCTTCCATCTGGCGATGAACGCCGCTGCCCGCAGTACCCACCTCACAGAGAGCACACAAATCTAACAAGGAGAAAATCAAATGAACCACAAGGTTTTGTTACCCGTTACGTCTCTGCTCTCGACATTGCTCATGACGTTTCACCTGACGAGCGACACCCTCCGCGCCAGGGCCGGGACGCCTGAGGCAGGGGGCTCAACTCTCGTCCTGGTGCCCGTCTTGGTCCTTTGGCTTTACGGAACGCTCGTGCTCGCCGAACGGCGGTCGGGGTACGTCATCATGCTCCTCGGATCGCTCTTTGCGCTGGGCATGCCTGTCATCCACGTGATGGGAGCGGGAGGCGTTTTTAGCGGCCAGCTCGCGAAGTCCAACGGAGATTTCTTGTTCGTCTGGACGCTTCACGCGCTCGGCGTGACTGGAATATTCTCCCTCATCCTCTCGGCGCGCGGACTCTGGAGCCTGCAACGGGGCCGGCCCCGGTAGTCCAACAACTCCGAACATGGAAAGGCCCGTCGCACGGCGGAGGTGAACAGCTAGCGGTTGAAGGCTATGGAGGCTTGGCGGACGACGCGCCCTAGACATTCCGTCTGGGAAGATGCGTTGATCGACGGTCACAATCCAGGTCGAAAGCGGAGGGAGAACGAATGAGTCCAAGGTGACTCTTTACGCGTCGGGGCAGCACCATCCTCGACAGAAGTCACAATCGCCAATCGACTCAAGCTGACAGACCACCATGCGATGCTGCGACATCTCTGGTTGCTCCAAGAAGCTAATCTCACATAGTATTGGATCCTCTTCTAACTCGCGGGTAGTACGTGAAACGAGCGTGCTCACCAATCGCAACGCTCGTAGCCGGCGGTGTCAAATGAAGTATCCAGCGACTGGGCTACTGTTGGCGTTTCTAAGCTTCCCACCTGCGGTTTTTGGTCAATCTGAGGAACAACACCACCACGCGGATACCGTGCGAGCGGAACAATACGGGAGTGTCCATTTCCCGATCTCCTGCTCGGGCCAGGTCCAGCAGAGCTTTGAGCGCGGGGTGGCTATGCTGCACTCTTTCGAATACGAGGATGCCGATGCGACCTTTATCGCTGTGGCGCATCGCGACCCCAACTGTGCCATGGCTTATTGGGGCCAGGCGGTAAGTTATTACCATCCCCACTGGCAGCCCCCTGATGCTGCCCATCTGAAGCTCGGGCGAGAGGCAAGTGAACGAGCCGTGGCGATTGGCGGCAAAACGCCGCGAGAAAAGGAGTACATCACAGCGATTGCCGACTACTATCGCCAATCTGAGCGACTGGATTCTCGAACTTGTGCTCTGAACTATCAGAAAGCCATGGAGCACTTGTATACGGCATATCCCGACGACCGCGAAGCGGCTCTTTTCTATGCCCTGCAGGTAATCGCGAACGCGCCGCCACGCGACTCCAGCTACGCCGAACAGAAGAAAGCTGGCGCGATCCTGGAAAAAATCTTCGCTGAGTTGCCCAATCATCCGGGGGTGGCTCATTACATCATCCATGCTTACGACAACCCAATGC
>Ga0179587_10000173_pt1 | contig 27683 bp, 24 predicted proteins | sample CZODoug2_1_08_16_FD_185932 | JGI IMG/M metagenome (GOLD analysis project Ga0179587, IMG submission 185932) | Vadose zone soil fungal communities from Angelo Coast Range Reserve, California, USA - CZODoug2_1_08_16fungal | ecosystem: Environmental > Terrestrial > Soil > Vadose zone | place: USA...
TCCGGCCCACCTGCAATTCATCAGCACGAATCGGATCGACGCCATGTCGGCCGAGCGCCTGACGGCCATGAGGCGGGCGGGTTTCCGGGTGCTGGGCTTCGGCATCGAGAGCTTTTCTCCGAGAGTGCTTGCAGAGTTCAACAAGGCGCAGATCCATCGTCATATCGAGCCGATGCTCTCCGCCGCTCTGGCGAGCGGGATAACCCCGTTTCTCGATCTGATCCTGAGCTCGCCGCACGCGGCCCTGGAGGACGTTGCGCAAACGTTGCGCGAAGCGTACCGCTGGCTGCGTCAGGGATGCGAGATCGGAATGTATCCCTACGTCATTCCCTTTTCCGGAGCGATGCTCGCAAAGGATCCGAGCCTCCTGCCTCACACGCACTACGCCCGTCGGCAAGTCGCCGGGACCGATATCGCCTGGGAACAACCGGTGAAAATTCTGCCGATGGATCCCGACGTCAGCGACGCGATTCTGCGCATGGAGAGCAGCTTCGAATCCATGCTCGGCCCGCTCGAGCGGCAAGGCGCGCATCTGCCGTCGCGAGTGCGGTCGCTGCTATGGATCTTGAGTTCCCTGCCAATCATGGCGGAGCGCGGTCAGTATATTGCCGATGAGAGTGAGGTTCGGCGTGAGTTGTACCACCGGCTTCCCGCGCTCCGGCCGGAGCCGGCGATGCCTGCGGCCGCTACCGCGTGAGAGATCGGCGGGCATGGCCGGTGGTTGCGCCGCTTGCGGTATGCGGGCTGCTGGCGGGATGGATCGCGCTGTCCGTCGCCAACTCTCGGGCCGTTGGATTCTCGATGCTCGTGCTGGCGGTCGCCAATCTCATCGTGTACACGGACGCGCTTGATTTCGCTCTGCGCTTGTACATGCGGCGTCGCCACACGGTCATCCCGGGCGGCATCTCCGAGAGCCACCAGAACGGCAACCTCTCGATCAATCTCGCCGCCATCTTGCCGCCTGACGCAAGGCGTGTCGTCGCGGCATTGCCTTTTGCGATCATAGCTTCCGTATTCAATCTGGAGGACCACCTTGAAGAGTTCATGGAGGCGCTGGGACCCTACCGTCACCGCGTGTGGCTCATCAGCGACGGGTCAACGGACAACACCGTCCTTCGGCTGCGCCAGGCCGGATGGCGATGTTTCGACGATGGCGTGAACCGGCGCAAACCCGCCGCCTTGCGCCGTTTGCTCGAGCTTCTACCGAAGCATATCGAAACCGTCATGGTGATCGATCCGGACATCCGCATACGCGGGCTTGGCGAAGGCAGCACCATCGATGTGGATCAGTTCGTCAGCGACTTCCAGCAATCCGGCGCAGCCGCGACGTGTCCCAGGATCATGGTCGAGCCCGACGGATTCCTGGCGCGATTCCAGGCCTTCGAGTACGCGCTGGCGTTCCGTATCGGGCGTGAGAGCCTCTCAGACTTCAGCATCACCTCCGGCGTATCCCTTTACCGGCGCAGCGCGCTGGCACGTGCGCTCAGCGAACATTCGCTCTCCGTCTACGCCGAGGATTTCGAGAACGCCTTGATTCTGCTCAGCCATGGTGAACGCATTTATTACGACGGACGCCTGGTGGTGAGCACGGAAGGTCCGGGTTCCCTGCAGCGCTGGTTCTCGCAGCGTGTCGGCTGGTACCACGGTCTCATCAAGGTCTATATCGAACGCTTCTCCGAAGTGCTGCGAATCAGCCGCCGCTCGCCCTTCGCCGCATATAATTACCTCATCTATATCGGCGGCCTGGCGCTGGGGATTCATTTGGTCAAGATCGTCAGCGCAGCACTCCTGCTGCTGAGTTTTTTGGGCGGGCTGGGCGCGTTGCTGCTGGATGACTTCGTGCCGCAGGGAACTCTCGGCAATCCTGAATATTTCACTGCTGCGATCACCAGCTATCTCGCGCTCGGCGTGATCGCGCTCTTCACCTGCGTGCCGAAAGCGGAGCGAGCCTATACGGCGCCCATCGTCCCGCTGTACCTGTGTTACGCGGTGACGCATATCGTGCCGATGACGGTGGGCTTCGGTAATTATTTCGCGCTCTGGCTGTTTCGGCGGCGCATTTATCAGGATCACTACGAGAATGGCGTGGAACTAGCCATCGCCGCAAAAAAAGCGAGGGTGGTTGAATGACCGTGCGAGGCGTTCCCGCTCCTCAGCTGTATAGCCCCAGCTTGTATTGGGAAGATCGCGCGCGGCGATTCGCAGCCGAAGGTGACGGCCTGGCGGCGGTATGCGCGTACGGGATGCCCGAATTCTACAATCGGGCGATTCATCTGGAGCAACGGCTGGCGCTCGAGCCGTGGCTGAAAGCCGGCCCAGGAACCCGCGTATTGGACGTGGGGTGCGGGGTCGGCCGTTGGAGCCGGCTACTGGCCGCGCGGGGCGCCGATGTATTGGGCGTGGATTTGAGTCCGACGATGATTGCGCAAGCTCGACGGCGAGCGGTTGCCGAGGGCGTCGCCGACCATTGCCGTTTTCGAGTGCAGGACGTGTCGAATCTCGATGTGGGCGAACGGTTCGACGTGATATTGGGCGTCACCGTGCTTCAGCACATTCTCGATCCCGTCGCGCTGCGTGCCGCGCTCACGGCGATGGCAGCCCACCTCGCCGCGGGCGCTCGCATGATTTTGCTCGAAGCGGCGCCCACCACCCTGGTGAACCGTTGTGATTCGACGGTGTTCAGGGCACGTCATCGCAACATTTATCTGGATCTGATCCGCGATTGCGGTCTGGATCTGACGGCGCTGACGGGGGTCGACCCGGCGCCCTTCAGGACGCGGCTATTACCGTATGTCCGAAAGCTGCCAGGCACGCTGTCGCTCGGTCTGCTGGCGCTCGCGACCGCGCTCTCATTGCCCGTCGATGCGTTACTCGGGCGCCGCGCGGTGACCCGCTCGTGGCATGCGGTGTTCGTACTGGAAGTGAAGAATCGGGGAGAGTGACCATGGAAATCAGGCGTCGCTCGATGGCAGCTGTGGGTGTTTTCGTATTGCTGGGAGTCGTGGTCGCACTGGGCCATTGGTACGAAACACAACGGGCACGGGCACAACCACTGCCACTGCGGCCCACAGTGAAAGCCGTCCTGGTGCACGTCACCAACGCCGGCGACCGAGGACCCGGCACCCTGCGCGAAGCCTTGTTCGTCGTCGCGACCGCAACCGGCCCGACCAGTATTTCGATCGAAGTGCCCAAGATCGATCTCGAGACCGCGCTCCCGGCGTTCGTCAACGGGCATGGCGTCAAACTGTTGGGTCAAGCCCCGGGGGCGCAGATCGATGCGCAGGCGCTCGGCGCCGGACCGGTGTTCGATGTCTCGGGCCCGAATACTTCGATCGATGGCATTATGATCAGAAATTGTTCCGGCGCCGCGATCCTGGTGCGCACCGTGCGATTTCGTCTTTCCGCATCGACGATCGATTCGTGCGACGTCGCTGTGGAAGTTGCCGAAAATGCCAGCGACATCCTTCTCGAGCGCAACCACTTCGTCAAGGACCGCCTCGGAGTGCGCTTCGGGGCAGCCGGCCACAATTCCGTGGTCGTCAACAACGAATTCGTGAAAAACAAGGACGCCGGCATTTGGGCCGTGCGCGGCGCGCCCGATTCGCACGATGATGTCATCGGCATCCATGACAACAAGTTCACGGAAGACGGCATCGGGATCGTCGCCGGCAATATTTCGGTGCTGGTGGAGCGCAACGACTTCATCAATGCCCGTGAGGCTGACGTGCACTTGGTCGGCGCAGGGGCGGTGATCCGGGCGAACCGCATCCATGGCGGAGCCTCGATGGGCATCGTCGCCGAGAACGCCCGCGGCGCCGTCATCGATGACAACGAGATGGAGGGGCTCGCCGCGTATGGCGTGATGGTGCGCGGGTCGTCCAACACGCTGGTGAGGGCCAATCGGCTGCACAATTGCGGCTACGGTCTCGCCTTCGTGCTCGGGGATGCCCGCGGCGTCAGCACGGCGGTCGGCAACACCATCATCGAGCCGAAGTTCAACGGAATCGATGTGATCGGCGACTCGCCGATCTTGCGGCGCAACCAGGTGTTGCACGCCCATGCACTCGCTCTGCACGTTGAGGATTTCCAGGTACCCGATGGAAAAAAGGTGCAGTCGCAACCGTTCCTGGAGGACAACAACTTCGGCGGCGGTCCGGTCGGTGGAAGCAACGCGACTGTGGCCGGGCAGGCCAATCCGCACTAAGGGTGATCCGGTGAGAATGAATGTCGGCAGCACGCAGTTGATACCGCGCCCGGGCTGGGAGAATCCGCGCGTTCATCTGCTCTGCGACATCTGGCTGTTGACCATCGTCGTCATTTTGACTGCCACGGGCGTTCCCTGGTTTGCCAGCGGCTTCGAGGTGGACGTCGGAGCAGCGAGTTGGGGTTTGCTGGCACTGGGCGGGATTCACATGGCGTTCACCATCTTGCCGTCTCGAACTCTATCGCGCGGCCGGTGGCACGATCCCGTGTTGATGCTCTTGGATGTGGTCGGCGTCATCCTGATCGGCTTCATCTGGCAGCACGTGGGTGCGCTGCAAAATCCGGCGTTTCTGGTGGTATTTGCGCTGCCGGTGATCGGTGCAATTTTTCTTTCACGCTGGCACCCCTATCTCATCGCCACGGTGAGTGTCTGCGTCGTCGGCGTCGTGGCTCTCGTCCAGGCTCCGGAATTGCGCTGGTACGCGAGCGGGCTGCTCGGCGGCGACGCGTGGCTCACCTGGTTGTTCGGCCGTCAAAGCACGGTGACACAGCCCTCTTTTTCGGGATTCTATGCGCCATCGAGTTATTTGCTCGTACTGCTCGAAGTATTCTCGTTCGGACTGTTCGCCTGTGCGGCGGCGGCCGAATATGTCGGTATCCTGTTCGAGCGGCTGAACGCGCATACCGCCCGGGCACGAACCGAAGCGGAGCGCGGCCAGGAACTGTGGGCCAGCCTCATCGAGCAGCTGCCTCTGCCGGCTCTGCTGATCGATCCGGCCAGCCTGCGGGTCGTCGCATCCAGCGGCGTCGCGACCACTTATTTGCGGGGCGGAGACGCGCCGCTGGAAGGCCGCAATGTGTTCGAAGCGCTGCGCTTCTCGTATCCCGACATCGTCCACGAACTCATCGTCGGTTCGGACGGCGGAGCGCCGTCGACCGTCATCCGCGTCGCGGACGAGCTGCGAGTGACGCAGGTGCGGGTACTGCATGTCGTGCACGAGAGACATCGCCTGGCGCTGCTGACCATCGAGGACGGAACCGAGGTTTTTTGCCTGAAGGCGGCGTTGGACACGTCCGAATATGCCGCACTGGTGATCGATGCGCAGGGACGTCTGCTTGCGTTCAACAAACCTGCAATGTGGCTGTTTGGCGGAGCGGAAGTCGGAGCGGATGCGGCGCAATTGCTGTCTCTGCCGAATTCCCGCCCGCGTTGGTGGGAGCCCGGACTGACTGACCGGCGCAAGATGCACGTCGAGATCGATCAGCGGGTCTATCAGGTCACGAGTTCTGCAATAACGCTGGCCGGAGAGCAGGAACGTATCTTCTCGGTGTCGGTTCTTCCGGTCGCCAAGGGAGGCACAGCCGATCCGTTCGGGGCGAGCTCGACCGTGGTGACGGGCACAGTGAGGCAGCTGCGATGAGATTTGCGCAGCTCATTGCGATGGCGGCCGCCTGGCTCGCGCCGTGCACGGCATTGGGTGCGGATTCCACCCCGGCCTCGGCTTCCGACGATCGGATCGCACTCAGCGCCAACGGTTCCACTCTCCCGGGAACCAACGGCGGCGGTGGGGCGTCAGTCGCGTGGCTGCACAACTTCGATGCCGATACGCTCGCGGGAGTCGCGGTGGAACACCAGGTGATTTCCGTTGCCCATTGGACTTTCGGCTCAGTCAACGGCTCCCTCACTCGTGAACTGGGCGACGCACGTTATAGCTTCTACGGCGAAGCACACGAGGGCGCCGGTGATAACGGAGCGCATGCTTTCAAATATTCGATCGTGGCGGCCGGCTTGATCGGTACGTACTTCCATCGATTGTCCGTGCAACTGGAAGATCGGCAATTCGACGTCATCACGACGCACGGGAATCTGCCCAAGCTCGGGCTCTCGTACTTGTGGAATCCGCATACCTTGACGACGGTCTCCTACGCCGACACGGTGGGCGGCAATCTCGGAACGCATCTGACGTCGGGCCGAATCGACCTCAGTGGTTCCCAGCTGAACTTTCTGGCGGGCGTATCCTTTGGCCAAGTCTCACCCACCGTATTGAACCTGAACATTAGCCTCCCGGGAAAAACGCTCAAGGAAGGCTATGTGGGCGTGACCAAATTGCTACCGCATCTGCGCGGCGCCCTGACTCTGGTCGTCGACTATCAGGATCTCTCGGGCAGCAACCGCGTCGCGGTGACGGTCAATTATATTTTTCATTTCGGCCATCAAGGTAAGCCGACGTGACCACGTCGCTCCGCCAGGCGACTACGTCGATCCTCCGGGTGACGACGTCGCTCCGCCAGGCGACTACGTCGATCCTCCGGGTGACGACGTCGATCCGCCAGGCGACTACGTCGATCCTCCGGGTGACGACGTCGATCCGTCAAGGCAACTTCGCTTGGCTGCCCGCGGTCGTGGTGCTGGGCATCGTGCTGATTGCCGGATCGCGCCTGATCGACCTCAGCGCGCGGCACCACGCTGCCGTCGCTCGTGAGACGGCCGCCACCGTCGCAAGCACCTCCGTCAGGAAAGTCGAGCTGCTGCTGCAGAAGGTGGCCGATCATGCCGAGCGTCGGGCCGCATCGGCCGCGCAGGTCGTGTCGAACAAGGATACTTCCGCGTGGCTCGAATCGGTGCCGCCGGCGGCCAACACCTTCTGGATGACGAGCGACGACAAAGTGCTGGGCTCCCGGCCGGAAGAAGCTGCGACCGCAAGCGGCATTGCAACCGAGTGGCAGTCGGCGGAGTCCGCCCACAACCTACCTGGCTCCGCCGTTCTGGGCCCGGTGCGCCTGGGCAGCCGTTGGCTCATAGCCGTACGTTTTCCGATAACGGCAAGAAGCCCGGCGCAGGTACCCCAATCGCGGGGTTGGTCGGTCGCCTACACTGACTTGGATCAGCTCATCGCCGCAAGCCGGCTGGCGCAGCTGACCGGTATGGGTTACGACTTCGAGCTATATCAAGTCGAGCCCGGCAGCGCCCGCACGCGCAGCTTCGCCGGTTGGCGTACCGAACGCTTGACCGACGCGGTCGCGGCCAGGATCCGGCTTCCGGCGACGGCGGCCATTCCAGGAAGTTATCTGGAGATGGCGATCCGTCCACGTGCCGGTTGGTATCCCGCCACCCTGTTGGCCTCGGAAATCGGCCTGCTGGTGTTCCTAGCGTGGCTCTTCGCCTTCGGCACTCACGAATTGAGCCACGCGCTGCAACGCTCACGCGCGACCTTGGCGGCCGCGCGCCGGCGCCAGCGAGCGGTGAATCAGCAGCTCGCAGAGGAGATGCAGCAGCGGCTGATTCTGCAGGGGACCTTCGACCATGCGCGCTTTCATGACGCATTCACGGGGCTGCCCAACCGGCGTTATTTCATGGACCAGCTCGACCGGGCGCTGCGCGACGTGCGCACGAGGCGGCGTCAGCGACTCGCCGTCATCATCGTAGACATCGTCCGATTCAAACTCATCAATGACATGCTGGGTCATACGGCGGGCGACGAACTGATGGTTCAAGCCGCGAGCCGCTTCGAAAAATCAACGTCGGCGGTCGAGGGGGTGCTGGCGCGCTGGGGCGGCGACCAGTTTGCAGTGTTGATCCTGGACTTCGATTCCTCGGAAGCGGCCCTGAATGTTGCCGGCCGTCTTCAAGAGGAACTGCGCTCGCCCTTCGAGTTGCGCCGCCACCGGCTCGTCGTCTCGGCAAACATGGGCGTCACGTGCGTGGATTCGGGTCAGCAGCGTGCCGAGGACATCGTCCGGGAGGCCGACATCGCGCTGTCGGCCGCCAAGCGTCACGAGACAACCAAGATCGTCTGCTATGCGCCGAGCATGGCGGGCCAGACGGCAAATCTCGTGAGCTTGGAGGCGGACCTGCACGTTGCGACGGAAAAGCATGAGCTGCAGCTGCTGTTCCAGCCGATCGTCGATCTGCAGACGTACAAGATGGTGGGTGCCGAGGCGCTTTTGCGTTGGCGCCATCCTGTGGAAGGTGTGCTCGCTCCGGATAGATTCCTAGGCATCGCGGAAGAAGCCGGATTGATGGCGACGATCACGCGTTGGACCATTCTCAGGGCGGTAAAGGTCGCGGGAAATTGGCTGCGGCGTCTGGCGGCCAATCAGAATTTCTTCATCAGCGTCAATCTCTCCCCGACGGCGTTGCGGGATCCCGGGTTGAGCGAATACATCGCCACGCTGCTGCGAGAGACGCAGTTGCCGCCCACGCTCCTCAAGTTCGAGCTGACCGAGGCAGCGCTCATCAGCAACGTCGGTGCGGCGCATGAGACTCTCGATCGGCTTCATGGCTTGGGACTGCAACTGATGCTCGATGACTTTGGAACCGGTTATTCATCGTTGAGCTATCTGCAGCTGTTTCCGTTCGACTTCGTGAAGATCGATCGCCCCTTCGTGAACCGCACGGCCTCGGATCAAGCCAACACGGGCATGATGGCCGCGTTGGTGCAGATAGCCGGCAGCCTGAATCTCACGGCGATCGCTGAAATCATCGAGACCGAGGCCGCCGCGAAGGCTCTTCAGGAAATGGGCTGCGAATATGGGCAGGGCTATTATTTCAGCGAGCCGCTCGAGGCCGAGCCGGCGCTGCAACGACTGCGCAGCCAAGAGCCCTTCCAGCCTCCGCAGGAGACATCGGTAACTATGAAGATTCCTCCGCTCGAGGAAACTTCGGCAACCGTGAAGATTCCTCCGCTCGAGGAACCTTCGGCAACTATGGAGCTTCCTCCGCTCGAGGTAACTTCGGCAACTATGAAGATTCGTCCGCTCGAGGAACCTTCGGCAACTGTGAAGATTCGTCCGCTCGAGGAACCTTCGGCAACTATGGAGCTTCCTCCGCTCGAGGTAACTTCGGCAACTATGGAGCTTCATCCGCTCGAGGTAACTTCGGCAACTATGGAGCTTCATCCGCTCGAGGAAACTTCGGCAACCGTGGAGATTCGTCCGCTCGAGGAACCTTCGGCAACCGTGAAGCTTCCTCCGCTCGAGGAAACTTCGGCAACTATGAAGATTCCTCCGCTCGAGGAACCTTCGGCAACCGTGGAGCTTCCTCCGCTCGAGGAACCTTCGGCAACTATGGAGCTTCCTCCGCTGGAGGAAACTTCGGCAACTATGAAGCTTCGTCCGCTGGAGGAAACTTCGGCAACTATGAAGCTTCCTCCGCTGGAGGAAACTTCGGCAACCGTGAGGATTCGCTCGCCGAGGAGAGCGCGACGAGACTGAGCAGGAAGAAGAATCCCAGCATGACCGCATAACCGGCCGGGTTCCGAGTTCCGTCCCAGCGCCGTGCCCAAGCGCGCGTCGCTCAATGCACGCCTATTTATCACCCCAGGCGCGCGCGAATTCCTTCATCAGGGCCCGGCGGCGCCCGCTGTCGATCGTGCCATACAGCGCCACGTGCGGAGGTAACGCCAGCCCAGGGAGCACAATGCAACCGGGACTCAGCGTGCTAGAGGCGCCAAAGTGAACGCCGTCGCCGATGAGAGCGCCCAGATTGGTACGGTTCGAGTTGACCCGAGCGGCGCGATAGCGCAAGCCCACCTGTCCTTTTTCGACCAGTGTGTTTGCCATCATCACGTTGCCAGCGACCATGATGTCGCGCCCCCCAATGCTGTCCCCCATGTAGACGAAATGTCCCAGATAACTGTGCGGACCAAGAATAACCGAGCGCACCACCTCGCAGTGTGCGCCTATGAGGCAGTCGGCGCCCACCACCACTTCATGCCGTAACACGGCACCGGCGCGCACTACGCTACGCGCGCCCAGTATGAGGCGGCAGGAGTGGTCAATCACGGCGCCTGCTTCAATCACGCTGCCTTCACCCATGGAGACGATTTTGCCGCGTACCAGGGCGGCCGAATCCACGGTACCCTTCATTTGGACCGGCGCCGCGGCGACGAATTCGCGCAAGCGCGGGAGAAACTCCTCCAATGAGGCACGATCGAGTGGCAGCAAACGATGCCGCGGATCTTGCGGGGCCAGATCCCAAAGCGATCGAAGAACATCGAACATGATATCAGAGTCGTTCGGCATCAGCGCTTTGCCCCTCTGGCCTGGTGCTGCAATACCCCGCGATGTTCGGCGATCCTCCGCAGCAGTTCATCGCCCGCCGATTCGACGGTGCGTGCTAGATTGCTGTGCAGGGTTCCGAAAATGGTCTCGCGATCACGATCGTGCTCGGCCCAATTGATTGGATGTAATGCTAATTGAAAGCGCGGCGGCGTGTCTCCGGAAGTCAGCATTTCCCACGCGGGATTCCACCAAGCACGACATGAATCCGAAAAGTAGGGGATGTCGCGGCAAAATCGATCATCGTAGGCGTTCATATACTGCCCGGCATGCCGCATCGGGTCCTCGCCATTGAGACCGGGTTGGTGCATGGCGATCGTCGTTACTCGCGTACCACTGAGTTTGCCGAGCAAGGTTGCCTGCGTGCGGATCAAATCACGCCATTTTTGCCGGGGAAACGCCTCGAGAAATTTCACGTCGTAGTGCAATCCTACTTCGTGACCCATTGCGGCCAGTCGACGTCCGAAGGTCCCATGTTCGGGACTGAGCATGTTGTAGTAAAGGCCATTTGGTAATAAAAAATACGTGGAACGCACGCCGCGCCTCGCTTCTTGATCTGCCAGATCCAACGCCGCAGCAGGAGAGTAGTCGACATCGTGTCGCAGAATGAAGAAAGGTGCCGTCGGGAAGCCGCTGGCCAAGTCCGCGAAGCGTAGCGGCCGGTTAGTGCGGGAGAGTCGCTCGATGATCCACCAGTAGGTGTCATAGTCGAAGCTGTCGCGCATCGCATCCGCATTCATGGTTCGCGTCCGTCACTCACGACACATACATGGACACTTGCAGCGGGCATCGTTCAGCTCCACAGCCCAAGTCGAGTGGTGCATCGTACACCGTTGGGTGAGGGGACTGCGGACTCTTGATCACCGGCACTGGCCGTTGCTGGTGCCGAATACGTCGGCGCAGCCGGTCAGGACGCGGGCCTCCAGTTGCTGCGTAACCGGGTCGCACTCATTGCGCCAGGTCTTTTCCACAGGGCCATCAATAATTCACCCGATTGTGCGCCTCGATACGCGGTTTATGCTGGCAGTGCGGTCAATCAGCCAACGAGGCGGAAATTTCGGACTATGAAGGCGGGGGGCGGCTGCGCCGTCCAAGACAATACTTCGGCACTGCATTTGCGGTGAATGATATGACCAATGTTCTGATGATCGATGACTACGAACTCGCCGAAGCGTGCGCAATTGTGACCGCATTCGGGAGTGAGCGCTTCGGCTACGTCGTTACGCCCAACGTCGATCATGTGATTCGTCATTACCACGATCCCGAGTTTCGCGCATTGTACGCGCAAGCTGCATATGTGTTTTTGGACAGCCATTTTCTGGCGCATTTGTTCGGTTTCCTCAAGCGACAACGCCATCGCGTCAGTCCAGGCAGCGATTTGACAGCCGCGGTGATGTCCAGGGTGATCAAACCGAACGATGTTGCGGTGATGGTGGGTGGGAGCGCCGATCAGGCTCAGGAGCTTCGGACGCGTTTCGGCCTCAAAGCCCTGCGCCACATTGATCCGCCGATGAATTTTATTCGCGACAATGTAGCGGTCGAATCCTGCTTGCGCGCGATCGAGGAAAGCAGTCCCTTCAGGTTCTGCTTTTTGGCCATTGGCTCGCCTCAGCAGGAAATCATCGCGCAAAAACTCAAGGAGCGCGGCGTCGCCCGCGGTCTCGCGTTGTGTATCGGCGCCTCGATCAATTTCATCACGGGTGTCGAAAAGCGTGCACCGCTTTGGATTCGAAAATCGGGGTTTGAATGGCTGTTTCGTCTCGTCCAGAATCCGAGAAGACTGGCGAAGCGATATCTGGTGCACGGCCCACGTATTTTTCTGCTGCTGCCGCATATTGAGCTACGGCTGCGACGGCCAATAGCCGTGCCGCGCGAAGTTCTAACTATCTCAGGCACTCCGCCGATGACCGCCGTAACCGGCAGCCAGGTCTAGAATTGCGGCTAAGTCTTTGATTTGTGGCGGGCAGTACAGGGATTGCGGGCGCATACACGGACAATCTGAGATGGGGATGGACGCGGCGTGCCGGTCAGCGAACCCATGTTGCCGAGGCACTCCACAACGCCTGATGGACTTGATCCGGTGAAGCAGGCCGCCGGATTAACTCCGGCATCGACACAGACTACCCGCCATGTTCACGCTGTCCGCCGAAGGGTGGGGACTGCCTTATGTGCCGGCAGCCCGGCGGCTGCCTGCGTCAACGCGCAGCACGTTCCTGCCGGGATAGGGTATTTTCCCGATAAGGTAATCAGCTCTAACCTTGTACAGTAGGCCAAAACCAGTGGGAGCCCGGAGGCTCCTTCAAATAAACGTAGCGCCTTAGGAGCCGTCCCATGTCCAGCAAGCGATCCGCCGACCAACTACAAGGCATCCCTGCGCAATCAACCGAGTTACTGCAGGAGCTTGTGGCGCACCTGCGGCAAAATCGCACTCAATTGCGCGAGGAGTGGGCTAAAAGCATCGCGGAAGCACGATTGCTGACCGCCATGACCAAGGACGAACTATTCGCCGAAGCGACCTCCGTGTACGACAACTACGTCGAAGCGCTCTCGACCGGAACGTTCGAAGCGTTGCAAACGTATGCGCGCAACCTTTCCGAGCGCATCATTCCCCGAGGCGTGGAAACCCACGAAGTCGTGGGAATCGTGCTGCTGCTGCGCGACGTATTGGCGCGGTCGCTGTTCGCCAAGTATCAAGGCGATTTCACGATGCTCAATCGCATCTTGGACGCTTATGAGCCGGCGGCCAATCGCATTGCCAACACCGTGGCAGTCGGCTTCGTGCAGGAACGCGAACGCGTCATTCGTCAGCAGCAGGAAGCAATCCGCGAACTTTCCACACCCGTATTGCAGGTCCGCGAGCGACTGCTGATCTTGCCCATTATCGGCGTCATCGACGCACAGCGGGCGCGTCAGTTGACGGAGCAATTGCTGCGAGGCATCCGCACAAATCGCGCCAAGGTTGTGGTTATCGACATCACCGGCGTGGCGGCCATGGATGCGACCGTCGCCAATCACTTGGTACAAACCGTGGAAGCATCGCGGCTGCTGGGTGCCACTGTGATCGTGACGGGTCTGTCTCCCGAGATTGCCCAGACCATCGTCACGATCGGTGTCGATCTCGGCAAAATGAATACAGTCGGCGATTTGCAAGGCGGCATTGAACAAGCCGAGCGCTTGCTGGGCTACAAGGTTGTTCCGGTGGCGGATACCGCGTCGTCATAAGGCAGACCATGGAAGTCCCAATCCTCAAGCAGGGTCGGTTTCTCATAGCCACCATCCAGGCTGCGCTCTCGGATGCGGACCTCTTGCAGTTGCGCCGGGCGTTGATCGACAAAGTCATTCATTTCCGCTCGAATGGCGTGATCGTCGACGTCACTGCGCTGGACGTGATGGATTCTTTCGCGACGCGAACGTTGCGCGACATTACCAATGTGATACGTCTGCGCGGCGCAGAGACTGTCATTGTGGGTATCCAGCCCGAAGTGGCATTTGCCATGGTGCAGCTTGGCTTGACGATGGAAGGTGTGGCCACCGCGCTCGATTTGGAGGAGGGTCTTGCGCACCTGCAACAACGAGCGGCCCGTAGTACCTGAGCGCGTAAATGCTTGTGCTACAAGATATTATAGTGGGCATCAGCTCCGACGTAGACATCGTGTTGGCGCGGCAGCAAGGAAGGGCAATGGCGGCCAATATCGGATTCTCGGCGACCGACGCCACCTTGATCGCCACGGCAATCTCGGAGTTGGCCCGCAATATTGTCACGTATGCACAGCACGGTGAGGTGATGATGCGCAGCGAAGAAACTACTCATACGAGGGGTATCGTGATCATCGCTCGCGACAGCGGACCGGGTATTCGAAATATTCACGACGTGCTGCGCGACGGTTATTCAACGTCCGGCGGATTCGGTCTGGGACTGCCGGGCGTGAGGAGACTGATGGACGAGTTCGTCATCGAATCGGAACTGCGGCGAGGCACGACCGTCACCGTCAAGAAGTGGCTCAAATGAAAGCGGCCGACCTGGAATGGAGCATAGCCGCCGCCACGATGCCCGGAGAGACGGAATCGGGCGATCGGTATTGGGCCGGTGTCGTTTCGAATGGAATGGTTTTCGCCGTAATAGACGGCTTGGGACACGGACCGGCGGCGGCCGCGGCGGCCGGCATCGCAGTCGCAACACTGGACCAGCATATCGGCGATCCGGTCACACAGCTGCTGCATCATTGCCACGACGCGCTGCGCGGATCGCGCGGTGTGACCATGAGTCTCGCGGCATTCGATACCGAGGACGCAAAGCTCACTTGGATCGGCGTCGGCACTGTTGAGTGCGCTTTACTGCACCGGGATGCAGGGCTGCCATGCGACAGATTATTGCTGCGCAACGGTGTGGTCGGCGTTCGCTCGCCCGGTCTTCGAGCGGAAGAACTGCCGGTCAGGCCCGGTGACATATTGACGATGGCCACCGACGGAGTGACTGCCGAGCGTGCCCTATGCATCTCCATGCAGGGTCGACTCGAGGCCGTGGCCGATGGGATTCTGGCAGATGGCAGCAAAGGCACTGATGATGCCTTGGTTCTGGTCGCGCGGTATCGGGGCGCCCAGCCGTGAAAGAGGCCGCCACCGCCTATCCAACCTCACTACGCGACTATTTGGGCGGTGCGGGTGAATCTGCGCTGCAGCAAGCGTATCAAATCGGGCGCAGGGCGCTGGAGGCAGGCACGGGGTTGGTCGCCATTGCGGATATTCACCATTCTTGTTTACGGGAGCTGTTGGCGCATGATGTCGGGATAGACGAGCGTAATCGCATCCTAGCGGGAGCCGCGCAATTTTTTGCCGAATGCATCTCGCCCTATGAGATGACGTACGGCGGATTTCGCGAAGCCAATACGGCGCTCCGCCACTTCAACGAGGTGCTGGAACAGGAGGCAAAGCGTATCGCGAACGCGCTTCACGATGAGGCCGGCCAATTGTTGGTTGCGGTGTACATCGCGCTGCAAAACCTGTGCCACGAGGTGCCGGCGGTTCAGCCGCATATTCTCAAGGTGACGCAACTGCTCGATCAGATCGAAGTTCAGCTGCGTCGATTGTCGCACGAGCTGATGCCGGCGTTACTGAGCGACCTGGGCCTGGTTCCCGCCCTACGGTACCTCTTCGAGGGTCTCGCACAGCGTTCCCAATTGCAGATAAGCATCGAGGCGGGGCCGGAGCAACGGTTACCAAGACGGGTCGAAGCGACCCTGTACCACGTTGCCAAGGAAGCGTTGCACAATGTGGTCAAGCACGCTCGGGCAACTGCGGTCTGGATTCGATTTCAACGAAAATCCGATTCGATTTGTTGTTGCATACGCGACAATGGCACGGGCTTCGACCCAGCGTCGATTGCGGTTCGCGAAGGCGAACAAGGCTTCGGTCTGATCGGCATGCGCGAGCGCCTGAGCGTTGTCGGCGGGTCCATGCAGATCAACTCGGGCGGCTGCGGCACGGAGTTGATAATTTCAATCCCGGTGGAGAACTAAAGATGCCGATTCGAGTAGTTCTGGCGGACGATCATCTCATCGTCAGGCAGGGATTGAGGCTCATGCTGGAGAAGGAGCATATCGAGGTATTGGGCGAAGCCTCGGATGGACTCGAGGCGATTCGCATGATTCGGGAGCTATTGCCGGAAATTGCCGTGCTCGATCTGGACATGCCGGGCCTCGATGGGTTGAGCGTATTGCGCGAAGCGGCGCGAGTGAGTCCTCAAACACGCGCGATTATTCTGACTCGTCATATGGAAGAACCATATGCGGTTGAGGCATTGCGCCTCGGCGCGCGCGGTTATGTGCTCAAAACACAGGCGAGCACGGATTTGGTGGCTGCAATACGGCATGTGGATCGCGGCGAGGTGTACTTGAGTCCCAAGATCTCCAACGCGGTGGTCCAGGCGTTCCTTACCAACCCCGACGCGCCCAATGGAAAACTGAGCCTGCGTGAACGACAAGTCTTGCAATTAGTCGGCGAAGGGCATTCGACCAAAAAGATCGCGGCGTTGCTGGGTATCAGCACTAAGACGGCGGACTCTCACCGCACCAAGGTAATGGAAAAACTCGATATTCATCAGACCGCCGGACTGGTCCGCTATGCGATCCGAAATGGCCTAGTAGAGCCATAATCGGGCTGCTACAACACTGATTATCGTCTTCCCCCATGGAACCCGGTCTTTCCCACAGGGTCCATCGATAATTCACCCGATTGCGCACGTCGCTGCCCGGTCTATGCTGGATGCATGGTCAATCACCCAAAAAGAGGCGAAACGAGGCTATGAAACGGACCTTGCTCAAGGCGCTCATCATGTTGGAAAAATGGGAAAATTCCTGGTTTTTGAACGGAGGGTTTCATGAGTCGATTGACGGTCAGCTGATAGATGTGAAAGCCTTGCGGGTGAATATGCAGGACTTTGACGGCACATTGCGCATGGCCGTGAAGCAAGCACCCGATGTGTTGTTGCTGGAATCCACGTTGACGCCGCACTTTGTGTCGAGAATGGCCATCCAAGTGCGTAACAAATTGCCGAACTTGCCGATTTTGTTGCTGCCCGACATTCACGGTGCTGTGGAGCAGCCGGAAGATCCGCCGGAAGTAGGGGGAAAGCAATCGCGTCTCAGCGCCGCGGCCGGCAACAACCCGATTGCGGTCGACACCATTGCGCGAACCCTGCGTTACACCCATGGTCATCTTGGGTTGCAGCGTACGCTGCTGCAAATGGCGTTGAGGGACGATCTGACCGGCTTGCATAACCGCCGCGGATTCATGGCGCTGGCGGCCCAGAACCTGAGGTGGGCGCGCGACGCGAGGCAGAATATGCTGATGTTTTTCGCCGATTTGGACGACCTGAAATGGATCAACGACCACTACGGTCACAGTGAGGGTGATCGAGCGATATCGCTCGCAGCGGCGTGCATCGAGCGGACTTTTCGTAAATTCGATGTGACGGGGCGTTTGAGCGGCGATGAATTTGTGGCGTTGGTCCAGGAGGAACCCGGAGGTAGCGCGGAAGCGATCTGTCAGCGTCTGCACTCGAATCTGGCCGATTGCACCGGCGCGGAAACTCGCTACAAATTGTCCTTGAGCGTCGGCGTGGCGCATTTCGATCCCGACAAGCCCGCGACTCTGCAAGACCTGATGAGGCAGGCCGATACCGCGTTGTATGAGCATAAACGCAAGAACCGGTCCTGCGTATCCAATGATCTTCCGGCTGCAAATTCGGAAGCGTCGGCGCGCGCCGGCGGCGCCAAGCGGCCGGCTTTCGGTGAATCAATCGCGGCGGCGTCAAATGATCGCTGGCTGTCGATGGCGCAGCACGAACTTAACCCATCCGTATTCTAGCGCCCGGATCTCTGATTGAGTCGACTATGCCAAGAGGGTGAATGCGATGCAAACTGGGCGAGCGGAGCCACGAATGGCCACCAATGCAGTGGCGAATCTTGAGGCAGCCGATGAGCCTTCGAGCAACGAGACGGTGGTTTTCGCGAACATCAGCGAGCACGGAGCCCGCCTCATTGCCGGCCGCCATTGGGGCGCGGGTAAGGAGGTCATTGTCAGCGATTCGCTGACGAATTTTCGAACCAAGGCCGAAGTAGTTTATTGTGTGCCGTACACTTCGCGTCAATTCGCCATCGGCCTACGATTCCGCATGCCTCACGCCCTCGCGGCGCATCTCAGCGACCAACGGGCGATATGACTCCCCCAATCCCTCGGCTCTATGGACAGCCACTAGGTCTTCAATGCCTAGCGGATATTGCCCTGGGGCGTGAGCGAGAGCCGTTCGATCGCCACCGGCGGTCGCGTGAAATAGCGCCACTCGCTCCAATTTGTTCTTCTGGTGCGCCTCGGCCGCGACGCCGGCCTAAGGAGTGGCGGAGAGGGTGGGATTGCTCGCGGCGGACGCCGCTCGTCCTCCGCTTCGCTCCGGACCGTGCCGCTCCGATCAGAAGCAGGCTGCCGGCCTGCAATGCACACCCGGTGGCATCCTATTTTTTTCGCAACACCCTTACCGGACACCACAAAGACCCTGATCGAAATCCGGTTCCGAACTTCAGCGTCTTGCTTTCGTTGAGTCCCCCTAAACCTAAGCTCGTGGGCGGTCCGTGCGCTCGCGCTTCGACTTGGGCTCCTCGGTTTTGCCGGTTCCAGGCTCGGCCATACCGCGATGCATTTGAGCAAGTGCCGAATCGGGCGCGACGTGGGAGACCGCTGCACGCAGCTTGTTGCCGAAACCCGCCACCACCTTGAGTTCGCCCTTCATCAACGCATCAAAACCCGCTTTAGCGACATCCGAAGCGTGAGCTTTGTCGCTGCTTCCAACCCTAGTATCCATCATATCGGCACGTTCAAAGAATTCCGTCTCCGTAGCGCCTGGCATTAAGCAGGTTACCGTAACCCCCGTGTCTTTCGTGTCTTTGAGTTCGTTACTGAGTGCGACTGAAAACGAATCGAGGAAGGCCTCTGATCCGTTATAGACGGCTTGAAAAGCCCCTGGCATAAGACCTTCGATGGAACCGGTTATGAGAATTCGGCCCTGACCCCGGGTACGCATGTCGTTGGCAACGTCGTAGATCAATCGAATCGTGCCATCGATGTTCGTATGAACGACCTTGAGCGCTTCGTTAAGGTCCTGATCCAGGAACGCCTTGCCTAACCCGCGTCCGGCATTGGCGAATAGCGCCTCTACTGGGCGAGAGCATGCGATGCAAACTCTTACTGGGAGTTTCGGTCATTTTTGCAAGCTGCTCGAAACCAATCGTCGCATTCACCAGATCTCGAAGAATAACGCGCGCCGTTTCGGGTTCGTCACTGAGAAATAGAGTTGCAGCCTCATCCAGGAGTGCCTTGGCGAACGCAGGATCTCGCTCGACCCGAGCCACCACGGTTTTCTTGAAATTACGAGTGAGCGCTACGTCAATTACCTTTTGTGTTTTTCCGCCTTACTGGCCGCGCGGCCTTAGGGGCGTTGCGGGCCTTGTATTCCGTGTGCAACGCGACGGCTCGACCTATATCCACCTGTTGCCGGCGCTTCGTGCCACCACCGAACAAAACAATGAGAGTGTTGCCGTCCTTAGCAAGATAGATCCGATAGCCAGGTCCCCCAGTCGATGACATATTCACCGATACTTGCGAACCATTTGACGTTGGTGCCGGAACCCAATCTCAGCTTGTCGACTATCAGTCCCTTCAAGGTCCACACGCGAAGCAGCGCCGCGAAGTCGGCGTTCCCCTGCCCCCACCCCACGTTTCTTGAGCATCAGGTCAGAGCGCCCGCAGCCTGCCACTGTCGTACCTCCTCGTCCGTCGCGCCGCTTTCGACCAGGACGGCGTGGGTGTCGGCGCCCGGCGCACCTGGTGGGCGTGGCTTCGCAGCCGGTGTTCGGCCGAAGCGCGGAGCCGGTGCAGCCTGCAAGACGCCATCCTGCCGGAAGAAGGTGCCGCGCGCGGTGTTGTGCGGGTATGCGGCCGCCTCGGTGAAGCTCAAGACCGGGCCCACGCAGGCATCGCTGCCTTCGAACAGGGCCGCCCATTCGTCGCGGGTACGCAGGCGAAACATCTCGGCATAACGCGCGTGCATGTCCGGCCATTGCTCCCGATCGTTCCGGATCTCGATCTGCTGCTCGGGCAGACCCGCGCGGTGCACGAGTTCCGCGAAGAACTCCGGCTCAAGAGCCCCGACCGAGATGTACTTGCCGTCGGCGGTCTGGTACGTGCGATAGAAGGGTGCCCCGCCGTCCAGCAGATTGCTGCCCCGCTGCTCGGACCACAGGCCGCGGGCCAGCTTCCCGTGCAGCAGGCCCATCATCGCCGGCACGCCATCGACCATGGCCGCATCCACGACCTGCCCGTGGCCCGACTTCGAGCGCTCGAACAGGGCTGCCAGGATGCCGAATATCAGGAACATCGATCCACCGCCGAAATCGCCCACCAGGTTGAGCGGCGGCACCGGCGGCTCGTCGGGCCGACCGATGGCGTGCAGCGCGCCCGTGATGCCGAGGTAGTTGATGTCGTGGCCGGCCGAGTGCGCCAGGGGCCCGGTCTGCCCCAACCGGTCATGCGGCCGTATACCAGGCGGGGGTTCGCGCTCAGGCAGACGTCCGGACCCAGGCCCAGCCGCTCCATCACCCCGGGACGGAACCCTTCGATCAGCACGTCCGCACCGGCCAGCAGGCAACGCACGGCCGAGAGACCTTCGGCCTTGCGCAGGTCCAGCGCGGCGGAGCGCTTGTTGCGCCGGTTCACGTCGGCTGGGTCGGCCTTCGCCGAGCGCCGATCCACCGTGACGACGTCGGCGCCAAGGTCGGCCAGCAACTGGCCGACCAGCGGTCCGGGCCCGATGCCGCTGAACTCGACCACGCGCAGCGATGTCAACGGACCGCTCATCTCAAGTCCTTGATCACGGTTCATGCCTCCAACGACTTCGATTGACGCAGCTTTTCCAACGCGCTCTCCTTGATGACGAAGCGCTCGCCGTAGCGCCGCGCCAGCTCGGCCGCACGATCGGCGAATTGCGCGATGCCGACGCCGCGGATGAATTGCAGCACGCCGCCGGTGTGAGCCGGGAAGCCGATCGCGAAGATCGAGCCTAAGTTGGCTTCGGTCTCGGAGCGCAGCACACCCTCGTCCAGGCAGCGTAGCGTTTCGATGGCCTGGCGGTACAGCAGCCGGTCCGCGGCGTCGGCCATCGACACCTGCGCATCGCGCAGCTTGAACCGCGACAGGCCGCTCCACAGCCTCTTGCCGCCGTCGGCGGCGTACTCGTAGAAGCCGCCGCCGTAGTGGCGACCGCCGCGCTTGAGCTCGCACATCGCCATGCTGATCACCTGCGTGGCGGTGTTGTGTGCGCCGATGCCGCTGCTCTTCACGCCCGGCCGTTCGTCGAGCTTCCGGTGCGTGAGAATGGCCTTGCGCGACAGCTCCATCGACACCTCGTCGTGCACCGCCAGCGGGCCCACCGGCATGCCCACCTTCCAGGCCGCGCGCTCGATGGCCACCGGGTTCATGCCATCCTGCAGCAATTGCAGCCCCTCGTCCATGAAAGTGCTGAAGACGCGCGAGGTGAAGAATCCGCGCGAGTCGTTGACGACGATCGGCAGGTAGCCGATTTGCTGCACGTAGTCGTAGGCCTTGCGCAGCGTGTCCTCGCTGGTCCTTTTGCCGAGGATGATCTCGACGATCTTCATCTTGTCGACCGGCGAAAAGAAGTGCAGTCCGATGAACCGCGTAGGGTCCGGGCAGCTCTCGGCCAGGATCGAGATCGGCAGCGTCGAGGTGTTCGAGCCGTAGATGCCGTCGGGCGTAAGCATCTTGAAACTGGCGGCGATGACCTGTTCCTTCAGGTCGATGTCCTCGAATACGGCCTCGATGATGAGGTCGCAGCCCCGGTAGGTCTCATCCGTGATCGCCGGTGTGATCAGACCGAGCAGCGCGGCCTTCTTTTCCTGCGTCATGCTGCCGCGCTTGATGCCTTTGTCGGCCAGTAGCACGGAGTAGGCCTTGCCTTTCTCGGCCTTCTCCAACGTGGTGTCCTTCAGTACTGTGGACAGGCCCTTGGCAACATGCGCCCAGGCAATGCCGGCGCCCATCATGCCCGCGCCGAGCACGGCCGACGTCCCGGCCTGCCAACGCTCGCCCGCCGGCCGCACTTTGCCCGCCTTGATGGCCTGCATGCCGAAGAAGAAGGTGGTGATGGCCGCCTTTGCTTCCTTGGTCGCTATCAGCGAGGTCAGCCCGCGGCTTTCGGTCCGCAGCGCGGCATCGAAGCCCATGCGCATCGAATTGACCGCAATGTCCAGGATCTTCTCTGGCGCGGGCATCAGTCCTCGGGTTTTGTTCACCAGCATCATCGGCGCGAGCCTGGCAATCTGGCGAATGTTAGGCGCCACCGCGCCGCCTCCGGGGTACTTGAAGCCCTTCTGGTCCCACGGTTGCGTGTGCGCTCCCGGGTTGGCCTTGATCCAGGCCTTGGCGGCCGGCACCAGTTCCTTAAGAGTAGGCACGATCTCGTCCACCAAACCCTGCTTCAAGGCCTCGGCCGGGCGCAGCTGCTTGCCTTCCAGCAGCAGCGGCAGCGCCTTCTCGAGGCCGATCAGCGCGGTCAGGCGCACCACGCCGCCGGCACCCGGCAGCAGCCCGAGCGTGACTTCGGGCAGTCCGACCACGGCATGCGGCGCATCAACCACGATTCGCCGGTTGCAGGCGAGGCACAGCTCGAAGCCGCCGCCCAGCGCAGCGCCGTTGATGGCGGCGACGACCGGCACCGGCAGTTTTTCCAGCGCGCGGTAAGGTGCCTTGTTGCGCTCCACCATCGTGAAGGCCGCCTCGTCGGCCCGCTCGACCTTGAGCAGATCATTCAGGTCGCCGCCGGCGAAGAAGGTCTTCTTGGCCGAGGCGAAGACCACGCCCTTGAGGTCCGGCTCCGCATGCAGCCTCTCGATCGCGCCGCTCATGGCCGGCAGGTAGGCGGCGTTCATCGTGTTGGCGCTCTGGCCCTGCATGTCCATGGTGATCGTGACGATGCCGTCAGCGTCCTTCTCGTACTTGAAATCGGTCATCATCATGATTCCTCAGACGCGTTCGATGATCGAGGCGATGCCCATGCCGCCGCCAACGCACATACAGATCAGTGCGCGCTTGAGCTTGCGGCGCTCCAGTTCGTCGAGCATCGTCGAGACCAGCGCTGCGCCGGTGGCCCCCAGCGGGTGGCCCATCGCGATGGCACCACCCACCACGTTGAGCTTCTCGTCAGGCACGTGAAGGTCGCTCTGCAGGCGCAGGGCCACCGACGCGAAGGCCTCGTTGATTTCGACCAGGTCGATGTCGTCGATCGTCAGCCCCGCCTTGGCAAGCGCCTTGCGCGCGGCCGGCCCGGGGCCGATCAGCATGATGATGGGATCGGTGGCGACCAGGGCGGTCGAGATCACGCGGCCGCGCGGCGTGAGGCCCAGATCTTTGCCGATCGGTTCCGAACCGACCATCACCAGCGAGGCGCCGTCGACGATGCCGCTGGAGTTGCCCGGCGTATGGACGTGATTGATCGATTCGACCTCGGTGTACTTGGCCAGCGCGATGGCATCGAAGCCCATCTTCCCCAGCGAATCGAAGCTGGGTTTGAGCTTGGCCAAGGCGGCCATGTCGGTGTCGGGCTTGAGAAAGTCGTCGCGCTGGAGCACGACGATGCCATTCTCGTCCTTCACCGGCACCACGGAACGATCGAACCAGCCGCTGTCGCGCGCCTGCGCGGCCAGCTTCTGGCTGCGCACGGCAAAGCGGTCGACGTCTTCGCGGGTCCAGCCCTCGAGGGTGGCAATCAAGTCGGCACCGATGCCTTGCGGCACGAAGCTGCTCTTGATCGCGGTCTCGGGATCTTCGCTGAAGGGGCCGCCGTCGGCCCCCATCGGCACGCGGCTCATACTCTCGTAGCCGCCCGCGCAGACGAGATCCTCCCAACCTGAAGCTACCTTGGCTGCGGCGGTGTTGAAGGCATCCAGGCCCGACGCGCAGAAGCGATTCAGCTGCGCGCCGGGTACACCCTCGCTCCACCCAGCTTTCTGCAGCGCGATCTTGGGAAGCACCGCACCTTGCTCCATGACCGGGCCCACGCAGCCCATCATCAGGTCGTCAACGCGCGAGGTGTCCAGATCGTGGCGCCGCTGCATCTCGACCAGCAGGCCCGTCACCAGGTTCACGGGCTTGATCTCATGCAAACTGCCGTCTGCCTTGCCCTTGAGCGAGGCGTACGGATGGCGTCGAAAATGTAAACAGGTCGAGTCACAGATCTCTCCTGAAATTGAAGCCCGGCGGCGTCGTGCAACAATCTGTACGGAGGCCCTCGAGTGCGCCTCACCCAAACAGGCTATTCGGCTTCGGATGTGGACGATTCGGGTGTCAGCGGGCGAAGATCCCGCTGGTTGGCCACGTTGTAATTTCCCCACTCGAGCTGGCCGAACGACGCGCCCTGTATTTTGCGATGGGAGAGACCTACAGCGACACAGTGCGCGAAGGCGCGGCCAAATAACCCGTTCGGGTGACTGTGCAGCGCGCCGCCTTCGCTAGAGTATTTCGATGAACGAAGATTGTACCCAGTACCAGGTCGAGGCCGGTGTGGCGACTCTCACGCTGCAAAGGCCGGCAGCGATGAACGCCTTCAACGCCGCGCTGCGCAACGAGCTGCTGGCGCAAATCCGGCGCGCCGAAGAGGACGGGGACGTGCGCGTGGTCGTGCTCACCGGCGGCGCCAAAGCCTTCAGCGTAGGAGCCGATCTCAAGGAGCCTTACAACCCTCCACACGAGACTGTCGAGGGGCTGATCATCGAGGCATACAAGCCCTTGTTGGACGCCATCGCCGGCTCGACCAAACCGTACGTGGCCGCCGTACAGGGGCCGGCCGCCGGCATCGGCATGTCGTTCGCGCTGAACTGCGACCTGATGCTGATGGCGGAAGAAGCGTATCTGTATGCGGCCTTTGCGCCGATCGGGCTGGTGCCCGACGGCGGCGCCACATGGCACCTCGTGCGTGCCATGGGCTACAAGCGGGCTTATCAGGCCATCATCGAAGGCCGCAAAATTCCCGCTGCCGAGTGCCTCGCTCTTGGCTTAGCCAACCAGGTCGTCAAGTCCGCAGGCTTTGCGGCGGCCGTGCTCGCGTATGCGAAGGGTCTGGCTGAGCGAGCGCCGCTGGCGCTGCGCTATTCGAAGCAATTGGCCCGCAGCGCCATGTCCACGACCCTGGACGCCTGCATCCGCGAGGAAGCCGCACTGCAGAACATCACGATCGCCAGCCGTGATTCGCGCGAAGCGGTGCAAGCCTTCTTGCAAAAGCGCACGCCGGTCTTCAAGGGACGCTGAATGCCACCTCTCGCGATCCATTCACCGTAATCCGGAAGGAAGAATCTATGCAACTCGGTTCCAGCATCAGCGCCGTCATCACCGGCGGTGCCTCAGGCCTCGGCGCCGCCACCGCGCGGCGCCTCGCCGCCAATGGCGTGAAGGTGGCCCTTTTCGACCTGAACGTCGAGAAGGGCGAGGCCCTCGCGGCCGAGTTGGGCGGTGTGTTCTGCCGCGTGGACGTGACCTCCGAGGACCAGGTGGATGCCGCGTTTGCCAAGGCCCGCGCTGCCATTGGGCAGGAGCGCATCCTGGTCAACTGCGCGGGCACAGGCAATGCGATCAAGACCGCCGGCTTCGACAAGGCCACCGGACAGCCCAAGCACTTCCCAATGGCCGACTTCGAGAAGATCATCCAGATCAACCTGATCGGCACCTTCCGCTGCATCGCGAAGTCGGCCGTCGGCATGCTCGCGCTGGCGCTGGAGCAAGGCGAGCGTGGCGTGATCATCAACACGGCCTCGGTGGCGGCACAAGACGGGCAGATGGGCCAGGCCGCCTATTCGGCCTCGAAGGCGGGCGTAGTCGGCATGACCCTGCCCGTGGCCCGTGACCTGATGAACGAAGGAATCCGCGTCAACACCATCCTGCCGGGCATCTTCGACACGCCGCTGCTGGCTGCGGCGCCGGAGAAGGTGCGAGCGGCGTTGGCGGCCTCGGTTCCCTTCCCCAAGCGCCTGGGTCACCCGGACGAATTCGCCCAGCTCGTCGAGACGATGATCACCAACGGTTACTTCAACGGCGAGAGCGTGCGCCTGGATGGCGCCATCCGCATGGCACCGCGCTGACGAAGCGCACGGACGAGTGCAACTGCCGCGGGATTCAGGCGATGATCCCGAGCCGTCTTGCCGCAGAAACCGCCTGCGTTCTGCTGCCAACAGCCAACTTCGTATTCACGTTGCGCAGGTGAACCTTGACCGTGTTCTCCGAGATGAACAGACGCTTGCCGATACTCTTGTTGCTGCAACCCAGATCGAGCATGCGCAAGACCTCGAGCTCGCGGTGGGACAGGGGCTCGATGAGAACCGACTGGACGCCGGCGTCCGCAGTCCTGTCACCGACGGTGACAGGGCCGGACCAGTTCATGCTCTTCAGCACCTGATCCACAAAGGCAGCCGGCTTGGACGACCCGGGGGCGTCGATCGCGCCCACCGGGCGGGCCTCGGCCAGTAGCTTCGCGATGGCGGGACCCTCATCGACGAACAGGCGCACGTAGCCACCGACGGTCGCCCACTCGATCAGATCGGTCATCCGGCGCAAGGCCGGTCGAGACTGCCCGTCGGCCATCATCGCCTCGGCTTGCAATAACTTAAGGAGTGCGGCGCGTGTCCTGCGTCGTGTGGCCTCGGCCGTGGCGATCTCGGCTTTGAGACCGGACAGCGCCTGGGCCCCGCGTCCGGTACGCACCTGCAGACGGAGCGTCGCCATGGCGAGATCGCTGCTGTCGTTGGCATTCGCCGGGAACCGTTTGGCCTGTTCCCACACGTCGGTGAACGAGGCGGCCTGCCTAAGGTACTCGTGCGCTGCGTCGATTGCGCCGTCGATCAGCGCCCACTTGGAGCGCTCCAGCCACACCGTTGCCACCAGACGCGGCAATGACGATGAATGGCCGAACAGTTCCAGGTCGGCCAGCCGCCGGAGGGACAGCTCGGTCTCGCCCAGGGCCCTGGCACACCGCGCCAGCAGCAGATGGTTGACGATCAAGACGTCGGGCGGCCCCGTCTCCTTCACCAGCGGCAGGCATTCGGTCAACAGCTGGTTGGCCTCCGCCAGTTGATCGTTGTGGTACAGCGCGGCGGCGAGAGAGACGCCCAGCATGGCGCGGCCGCCGATCGCTCGGTAACGGTTCTGGGTGATGCTGCTCATGGCGCCGCGCAGACGGGCGAGCGCGTCGGGCAGGTGACCCTGCATGACCTCGAGGTTGGCGTGCACGCACTCGGCAATTGCCATGTTGAAGGCACTGCCGGAGGCCGCGTGCCGGCGTTTGGCCGCGGTCAGGACGACCATCGCCTCATCGAAGCGCGTGGCGTTGATCAGCGCCGATGCCAAGGCGTTGGTCAGCATCGCAACCGGAAGCTCGACCGATTGGTTCGGGCTTCCGCAATAGCGCTGGCAGACCTCAAGACACTCCTCGGATTTGTCCATCATGGCCAACGCCAGGCCGCGCAGCGCACCCGCGCGGTTGCGAAGGGTCGCACCCTCGGCATCCTTCGTGGACAGCGCGGCGCTGGACTCGACGCGGTCGAGCAGGCGTATGGCTTGCTGTTGTCTGCGCGTCAGCGCCAGTGCACAGGCGTACACGAGTGCGAGCATGGGTTGCGCATCGACAAGCTCGGCAGGCAGGCCATCGAACCAGCGGCTGAGCAGTCGGAACCGGCCCTCGAGCAGCATGTGCTCCGCATGCACCTCCAGGAGCCCGACGGTGTGCGGGAAATCGCCTGACGCCAGTGCGTGGTTGATGGCGGGCACCGGGCGTCCCTCGGCTGCGAACCAGGCGCTCGCCGCCAGGT
>Ga0179587_10000175_pt1 | contig 27301 bp, 27 predicted proteins | sample CZODoug2_1_08_16_FD_185932 | JGI IMG/M metagenome (GOLD analysis project Ga0179587, IMG submission 185932) | Vadose zone soil fungal communities from Angelo Coast Range Reserve, California, USA - CZODoug2_1_08_16fungal | ecosystem: Environmental > Terrestrial > Soil > Vadose zone | place: USA...
AAACGGATTTACGCGCACTCGCAAGAATGCAGACGGAAGTCTCCGGCGCAAGCACAGCAAACGCGGCAACAAACTCTTCCAGCTCCGCGAGCATGGCTGTGCCGATTTCATTGGCAGGCTCGTGATCGAGCGTCAGCTCGATTACCCCTTCGCGCCATTCCCAATGCAACGTTTTGCCAGTGAAGGTTTTCATGCGTGCTGCCCGCTGCCCCTCTCGCGACCCCCTCTCGAATCGTACATGGCATTGATTTCTGAAGCATAACGCGCATTTATGGCGTCGCGGCGAAGTTTGCCGTTGGCGGTGAGCAACCCGGTTTCGGAGCTGAAAACATCGCGGATAACGGTGAAATTTCTGACCTGTCCGTAATGCGGGAGTCCAGAATTCACGGCATCGAGCACCGCTTGAACAGTTGCGGATTCAACTTCCCCGGTCACCAGCGCGCAGAGATAGCCGCGCCCATTGCCGACCACGACGAGCTGCTGCGCCGCTTGGAGAAGCCGCGCCATTTCTTCTTCGATGGGTTCGGGCGCAATGTTATGTCCGGAATTCAAGATAATCAGGTTCTTGATGCGGCCAGTGATGCGCCAATTCCCGCGAACGTTTACTTCGCCCTGATCGCCGGTGTGGAACCATCCCTCCTGCAGTACGCGGGCAGTTTCTTCCGCCCGGTTCCAGTAGCCCGGGAAAATGTGCGGCCCGCGCACGACGATCTCTTCGTTTTCGCCGATTTTCATCTCGATTCCGGTAATCACGGTGCCCACATAACCCGGCTCCACGGACGCGCGCGGATCATCCAGCGTGCAAATGCCAGTGGTTTCCGTGAGCCCGTAGGCCTGCAACAGCGGAATGCCAAGCATCAGGAAAAATTGTTGCGTCTCCAGAGCGAGCGGCGCTGAACCACAGATCAGCGCGCACAGGTGTGTGCCGAAGCGCTCTCGAATCTTCCGAAAGATGAGCCCTCGGCCGAGCGCCAGCCAGAACGCATCGAGTGCGCCGCCACGACCCGCGCGTCGCCGCTGCCAGGCCGTGCGTGCTTTCGCAAATAGGGAACGAATGACCGCGGGCCGCTTGGCAATGCCCTGTTCAACGCCGCGCCGGACGCGCTCCAACAGCGTCGGAACATTTAGGAAATAGTTCGGTGATGCCAGCTTGATTTCGTCGGCAAGGTGGTTGAGATCCGTCGAAAGAGTAAGAATGCTTTCACGCGCGAGACAAGACTGCAGGAGAATCGTAGACGCCGCAAAATTAAATGGCAGGTAATGAAACACGCGGTCCGGTTCGTGTGTCGCACCCATCAGTTGATCGAGGCGTTCTGTCGTGCAGGAGAGCATGTGAGTGAGGTTTCCCACGTTCAGGCAAACACCTTTGGGCTCTCCCGACGTTCCTGAAGTATAAATGATGGTGACGATATCGCTGGCGATGCGAGGATTGGGTGCATCGGCAAGCGGAGGTTGCGGCACTGACTGCCGCAGGACTTCATCGAAGAGCACACGGCGCGGAGCCTCGGGCCAAATTTGAGCCACGCTTTCGCCGAGTGTGGCCTCATTCACAAAAATCAGGCACGGCTGGCAATCTTTCATGATGCCCGCGAGTTCGGCGGGCGCCTGCCGCGAATAGAGGGGCACGACGATCATCCCCTCGGCCATGACCGCCAAATGGAAGACGGCCCAGCGAATGGAGTTGGGAGCTAGAAGAGCGCAACGGGCCCCAGGCCGGACGCCGGAGCTTCGAATGAACATCCGGACAAGCTGAATCTGCTCTAGCAATTCCCTGCCCGTCACGCTCACAAACTGATCCCCGCGAATTTCGCGAAGAACGACGCGACCATCCGCGCGCTTGAGTCGAGCAAGAATCGTTTCAAGGAAATTGTGCATGAAGAGTCAGCGAACTGCCGCAAGCGCGGCCGGCGAAGAGTCGTAACGCCCGGCGAGCTGAATCAAATTATTGCTCAGTGGCGGCAGATACTGTTCCCAGGAAAAGACGCCGGAGCGGAGCGGAAATTCTGGATAGACACGCCGGACAACATCTTCAAGGAAAGTGCCCATGCGGGCCATCACTTTGAGGTTGTGGACCACCGTCTGCCCGATGCCTTCGCGGACGGAGTCGGCTTCTGCAACCAGCGTCTCCATGATCTGGAGAAGCTTCGGCTCCAGATCGGGGTCATCGACGGTCAAGAAAAGATGCTGATGTCCACGCTCGCGCATTAGATTGCGGATGCGCTCGTCCATGGTCACGCCCGCCGAGGCCACCAGGCTGGGCATGCAGGTCACAATACCGTGGTAGCGCGAAGAAACCATGTAGGAACACGCGCGCAGAATCGAAACAAGCTGGAACATATTGTAATCGTCCGAAGTGAAAACCGGCGTGCCTGGAATGCGTGTGGCAATCTCGCGGCAGGCAACCGCGTCGAGCCGTTCCATCCCAACCAGAACCGGAAAAACGCGATGGCGCTGAACGAACGCCTGGGTCGCCTTTGTGAATCCTGAAATGTAATGTTCGTATTTTCTGTCGACTTCCCGACCCGATTCGAAGAAATAAACGGTGCGGTACTGGCTGTCCTTATACGCACCGGTGGTTGCCCGCGCGATATATTTTGCAAGGGAAGCCTTCACCGGCCAGACAAAAGGGTGAATCGGGCAGAGAACCAGGACCGGTGTCCTTTCGTCCCATCCGGCCTCGCGCAACGACTTGCGGGCATATTCCGGCGGATGCGGTTCGAACGTCCAGGCCGTATCGGTGCCAAGCTCTGTCGGGATTCCGAGCGAACTCAAGAGTGTCCGCGATTCCACGTTTCGCGTGATGACCAGAGAATCATGGACGTAGCGCTGGCACATTTTCTGAATGAGTCCGTCCATGTGACCCGCCTCGCCCCCGTAGGCAAGGGAAAGCTTGTTTTCGGCGGAGGCCAGTCCCAGCGAACCGATCATCATCGTCGTCAGGGCGTTGGCAAACTTGCTTTTGAACATCGAGCCTTCGCAAGCGATGACGCCATGATTCTGTCGCACTTCGCGAAAGAGAAAAGGCGGGTACACGTCGGGAAGGTAAACCTGACGCGTGCTTTCGAAGTAGCCTTTCGTCCTCTCGAAGTTTTGGGTCATTACGCTGAAATCGACGTGCCCCGCTCCAAGAACATGCCGAATCTGACGCAACATCTCCTGCACGCGCACATCGCTGCCGGTGTTGCGCGTGCCGTTGTAGCCCGCGAAGAGCAGCTTTAGTTTTTCGCCCGGCCTCCAGCGCTCACCGAGCCCGAGCATCCAGCCGAAGCGCCGCGTCTCGATTAGCGCGCTCACCCAGGCGACAAGGAGAAAGTCGGTCAAGCGCGGCCTCTCCCTGCCGCAGCATTTTTCTTCGTGCCCGGAGTGGAAGGCCAGGGCTTGGCGGGGAACTGGAATTTATTTTCGCGGCTGTATTTCAAAAGAGGAGCTGCGTACGTCGAGAATTTTGCCGGCGCTTCTCCGAGTTCCGCGACGATGCGCGAATTGTCGAAAACGGTGTTCCAATCGAGATACGGCCAGAAAACCTTGAGCAGCGATGCGCCGTAGCCGGCCGCGCCGCGGCGATTGGCGACCCAATTGACGGTGTTGGAAAAAGGTCCGCCCAATGACGGCAAAAACATGGGCCGAAGCATGCCACCGGCTTGCGAAATCGCATCCGTCAGTTCCTGGTACGTCTGCGAGCCCGTGCCCGAGGAAAGATGGTAGATGCCGTGAGCGGGCGCCTCTTTTTGATGAATCGTCACGATGGCCTTGCCGACGTAGTTCGCCGGCACGATGTCGATTTTATCGTGAGGGCGCAGGGGAAGAACAGGCATCTGCGCCAGGACATGGAACGCTTGAACCATATCGAATTGCGAAGTCTCCTGGCGGCGGCTGTCGCCGAGAATGATCGCGGGGCGGAAAATCGTCTTGGGCACGTCGGGCAAGAGTTGATTCGCCATGTGTTCGCAGAATTTCTTGGTGCGCGCATAAGGATCGTAATCCGAGCGCGACCAGTCGATCGAGGCTTCCTCCGTTATGACTTCATTTTTTCTTTTGCCCGCAACCGCAACCGTGGAAACGTGCGAATAGCGGCGAAGGCCGTTGCGATTCTGCCCGCGGCGCGCGAGTTGAATGACTTCGAGTGTGCCTCGCAGGTTGACGTTCAGGCACTGCTTCTCCGATTTGCGGTTCAGCGAAGCGGCACAGTGAATCAAGGAGTCCGTGGTGTCCACCAGCGCATGGTATTCGGCATCGGGGAGACCAAAACACTCGCTCGTCAGATCACCGCGAAAAATGCGCACCCGCGTGTTCAGGTATTCGGCGAATTCGGGAAAGTCGAAATGCAGCTGCAGCGAAGTCCAAAGCCGCTCGCGCGCTTCCTGTTCGGTTTTGCTGCGAATCAGGAGGTTCAGCTTGTCGCGGTACCCGGTGAGGAGCCCCGCGGAAAGATAACTGCCCAGGTAGCCGGTCGATCCGGTTAGGAAGATCGCCATAAAGGGTCGGACGGTGTGGCGGCTTTGGAGAGCGCCGCCCCCCGCGCGGGTTCGCCGGACCAATCCAGCGCACGCGGCTCGCGCGATTCAAGCGGCCGGCCTTCCATCAGCGGGTAACACCAGCGGCGTAGCGCTGGGATGTGCACGTTGATCCAGTAATCCCACCAGTCGATCGATTCCGGCGCAAAGTCGAAGAGCGCACGCTCCTCGGGCGGCAGCATGGCGGAGAGCAGGCGCGCGTTCTCACATTCGAAGACGTGTTCATTGTGAAGAATAAAAGGCTCGTAGAGCTCGATCAACCTCTCAGCACGGATCAGGTCCCGCTCCGCTCGGGCCAGCGGCGGCTTCTTCATATGAAGAGAAATGGCGGCGCGATTGATACTGGAGATGACGGCCTTCTGCATGGGAATCGAGAGACGCTCGTAGCGTTGCTTCGAGACTGGGATTGTTTCGAATTTCACCTTCAACCAACTGTCGATGCTCTGAGTGCTCCGGTAATGCTTGCGGTGGGCCAGCCCCGTGAGCTCGATGCTGCGCCCCATATTGACGGGGTTGATCGCGGAAGTCGCAAGCTGGTACATGCGGGCATGGCGCCGCGCGATGACGGCAGAAGCGATGAGCGTCATCCCCCGGCAGACCATGTCGACGGGAATCACGTCGAGACACTTCCGCTCATTCGAAGGGAGCTGGCGAAAATTCGTTCCCAAAAGGTAAGAGAGCGGACCGGAAGTATTGATCCCTTCATTCCAGCCCGCAAAGGGAGAGCGTTCCGAGCTCTCCACGATCGACGGGCGCACGATGGCAATCGGCAGATCGCGGCCACGGCGCGCGAGGATGGACTCGCCAAGACTCTTTGTGAACGTGTAGGTATTCGGCCAGCCAAGATGCTGCGCCCGACGCAGGCCGACACGCACGAGTCTGTTGCGCGCCCAGCGTGCCCGATTGCGCTTCAGAACACCGTCGAGCTCTCCTGCGGGCGCGGACCCTTCATTACCGCCGCGTCCCAGCGCCTGACGACGAAGCGCTTTGTCGAGTTCGGGACTTTCGGCGCGTTCTTCGATACGGCGAATCGTCTCGCGCAGCGAATCGACTTCGCGCTCGGCCTCGAATTGGGCATCGCCGGCGGGATTGTAATTGCTTTGCAACTCTTCGGTGAAACGCCCGTCGCGCATGCCGACAACGTAGCAGGTGGAAAGATGCATTAGCGCGGCGTGATTACACCTTCGTAGAAAGCCGAGCAGATAGATCGCCGAATCGACGTTCGAAGAAATCGCGTCGCGCAAATCAGGATTGAAATCCGTCAAGCCGGCGCTGTTCACGATGAGGTCGAGTGACTTTGCCAGCCGCGCTTGGGTCCCCTCGTCGAGGCCCAGACCCGGCAGGCTCACGTCCCCTTCCACGACTTCCACTTTTTCTTTCAGAAATGTGCCTAGCTTATGGCCATGGCGCTCCTGAAGCGTGTCGAAGGTGGGAGATTCCTCGACGATCTTTTCGAAGCGTCGCAACGCGGAGGTTGTCCGGTTGCGTCGAATCAGCAGCGTGATCTTGCCGATGTTGGGAATATTGTCGAGCATTTCGACAAGCCAGACCTTGCCGATAAATCCAGTTACGCCAATCAGCAGCAGATGCCGAGAGGCCAGGTTCTCGCGCACCGAGAGACATTCGACTCGCGGACTTTCTCCGAATAGCGCAACCGACTTGCTCGGCGGAATTGTTGGACGGGCCGTCGTCTGCATCGCGCTTTCAAGCTGCTCGGGCTTCCCCGTCCAGCCCAGCCGGCTCAGAAGTCTTTCGCGCGCGATTCGGCCGTCCGCGCTGCCGCTAGCGATCCAAGCCAAGGGCCCGCGTGGTCGCACGATGGGATCAAGCAGCCGCCCCGTCGCTTTGCCGTCGCGAAATTCCAGCCGGTTCGAGATGATCGAGGTAACTCCGAAATGGTCCGCCAGCGGCCGCAGCACGCTTTCCAGGAGTTGCCCGACCAAGACGACGCGCCCGCCGCTGCGGACCGCTTCGATTAGCTTCTCGGCGGCCTCGCGTCGCAATTGCGGCTTTAGAACGTAGTGGAAATACTCTTCGCCGAGAAGATCAAGGCGATCGCGGCTTACTCCCCGAAGTAATGTGTGCAAGAAACGTGTGGCAAACGTGCGGCTTGCGAAATAAGCGAAGGGCCTCGCAATCGCCATGCCTGCCATGCCCGCGCGCCGCGCCCAGCGTTCGGCGAAGCTCTGCGAATTCCAGGTGAAAAAGCCGACCGGGCGCAGGGCGCCAAGTTCGAGCAAGGAGCCTTCCACGCGCCAATAGGAAACTTGGCCGGTCCCCGTGGCAGGCAAGACACCCTTCGAATTGGATCCGGGCTGTGCCATAGCGGGCCTACGACGAGTGGCGACCGATCCGCCGCGAGGGTAGCTCAAGAAAATGGCGATGAGTAATGATGTTTCTCACCCTTTGGTCAAGCTGCTCTGTAACGGATTCGCAGCCCACGCCCGCGCCACACCGCCGTGTGGCCCTCGGCTCCAGCCGGCCGTAGGCTGCTTCGGAGAAATGTAAAAGTAGCATTGTCAGCGGCTTCTCGCAAGGCAAGCAGGCCCTCGGGGGCATTGCCGCTCGGAGCGAAGGTCGATCGTGATGAAAGAGCACCGCTGCACTCGCAGGCAGGTCGACTCTAGACGCCCCAGCCGTAGCGTTCGGCGTGTTCGAACGTGCGCTGCATCTCTTCTCGCAGGACCTCGGTGAAGACAGACCCGCCCACGGCGCGCACACCTGGCTCAGAGATGTCGGGTGTGCGGTACCCGCCAGCGAGCACTCGTTGCAGGGACTGCTCGACCCAGTCCGCTTCCAACGAAAGGCCGAAGGCGTCTCGCAGCATCATTGTGGCGCTGAGAATCGAGCCGATCGGATTAGCGGAGTCGGTCCCGGCGAGGGACGGCGCCGAACCATGTATGGGCTCAAAAAGCGGCGCGGACGATCCAAAGCTGGCCGATGGAACCAGCCCAATCGAGCCAACCAGCGCCGCCGCGGCATCGCTCAAAATATCGCCGAACATGTTACTGCTCAACATCACGTCAAATTGCGCCGGCCGCAGCGTCAACTGCATCGCCGCGTTATCCACGTACATGTGCTCGAGTTTCACCGCGGGATAGACTGCGCCCATGGCCGTTACGGTGCGGCGCCAGAGCTGTGAGCTGGTCAATACATTCGCTTTGTCTACGGAGCACAGCCGCCGCGAGCGGTTCTCCGCGCGCCCATAAGCAAACGTGGCGATGCATTCGATCTCCGACGTCGAATACGATTCCGTGTCCCAGGCGCGCTCCCCACCCTTTTCAGTGGTGTGCCCGCGCTCGCCAAAATACATTCCGCCGGCGAGTTCGCGCACAATCTCGAGATCCAGATCCCCAAGTCGATCCGCCTTCAAGGGCGAGATTCCTCTCAGCGATTCGATCAGCTTCACGGGACGAACATTGACGTACAGCCCCAGCCCTTTTCGCAGATCGAGCAATCCGCTTTCCGGGCGCTTCCCGACGGGAAGCGAATCCCACTTCGGCCCGCCGACGGCTCCCAGAAATACGGCATCCGCTTTACGGCAGCCGTCCAGCGTCTCCTTTGGAAGTGGCGCGCCAGCGGCATCGATGGCTGCGCCGCCAATCGGAAGTTCTACGAACTCAAACTGGTGATTAAACTCTTGCGCCGATTCACGCAGGATGGCCGTCGCCGATCGGGTGACTTCCGGACCGACGCCGTCGCCTGGTAACAGGATAATGGTCTTCTTCATGATGGTCCCCGAACAGAAACAGAAACCTGGCAACCCGCGCGTTTCACAAGGAGATGCAGAATCGCGCGTTCCGCGTGTTGCAATCTCTTTGGCGGCAGAGAGGTCAGGCTGCCGGCGACGATTCCGCAGCCATCGCAGTGGAACGCCGTCGAATCACTTCGTGGGCGATGGCAAGGATGTCTCGCGGGCGCACCTGCTTGGCCTGATCGGCCAGCGCGGTGACTCGGCTATAAACTTCCGCAAGCTCGGTATCGCTCGCCTCGTAACCCAAGTCCCGCAGTGTCAACCGCAGCGCATTGCGCCCGGAGTGCTTTCCGAGAACCAGCGAGCGCGCCGGTACGCCCACTGTCTGCGGCATAATAATTTCGTACGTAAGCGGGTTCTTGATGATGCCGTCCTGGTGAATTCCCGCTTCGTGGGCGAACGCGTTGGCACCCACAATTGCTTTGTTGGGTGCCACCTGCGCTCCGGTGATTTCGGTGAGCATGCGGCTCGTGGGGAAAAGCTCTTCCAGCCGAATGCCCGTTGTAACCGCAAAGCTGTCCTTGCGCACCGCCAACGCCACGACTACTTCTTCCAGGGAAGCGTTTCCTGCGCGTTCGCCGATTCCGTTGATGGTGCACTCAATCTGCCGCACGCCCGCGCGAATCGCCGCCAGCGAGTTTGCCACGGCCATGCCCAGATCGTCGTGGCAATGGGCGCTAAGCGTAATCCCCTGCGCGTCTCCCAGGTATTCGCGGACTTTGATGAACATTGCTGCGTATTCTTCCGGCACTGCGTACCCCACCGTGTCCGGCAGATTCAGGACCGTCGCACCCGCATCCACAGCCACGCGGCAAACCTGGCACAAGAAATCGATGTCCGTTCGCCCGGCATCCTCGGCGGAGAACTCCACTTCGCCCACATGCTGCCGACCGTAGCGGATCATCGAGCCGATGGCTTCGAGCGCCTGTTCGCGGGTCATCTTCAGCTTCACGCGAAGGTGCAGATCGGAGGTCGCGAGGAAAATATGCAGGCGTGGTGCCGCCGCGGGCTTCAGGGCCTCAATAGCCGCACCTACATCTTCTTTTCTTGCGCGCGCGAGTGCTGCAATCGGCACGTTACGAACCTCTTGTGCCACTCTCCGGACCGCCTCCAGGTCACCTCGAGACGCAATCGGGAAACCCGCCTCAATCACATCCACATTCAGGGCCGCAAGCTGCCGCGCCAAGCGAATCTTCTCCTCGGTGTTCATCGAGAAGCCCGGCGACTGTTCGCCGTCACGGAGCGTGGTGTCAAAGATGCGTACGACGTCCATAGAGTCCCCCATGCCCTAGTAACGCACGGCAGGCACCCTGCGGTCCAATTTATCTTTATTCTACTTTTGATAATTTCACCTTATACTGGCAAACCGGGAGGCTCCTTGGACCTCGGCGAATTGCAGGTATTTCTGATGGTGGCGAAGGAGGGCAGCTTCTCCCGCGCCGCCGAGCGCCTTTACCGTACCCAGCCCGCCATCAGCCTGGCCATCCGCAAGCTTGAGGACTCCCTCGGCCAGCCTCTCTTCGTCCGCGGCGCGCGACCTGTCCGCCTCACCGATGCGGGAACCCTTCTGAAGGACTATGCGGAGCGCCTGATCAACCTCCGCGATGAGGTAAAAAAAGGGCTCTCCGAATTGGAGGGCTTGAAGCGCGGCGAGCTCTCCCTGGGCGTGAACGAGAGCTCCATCCACGCACTCCTTCCTGCCCTGGCCAAATTCCGGGAAAAGCACTCCGGCGTGCAGGTCCGCGTGCATCGCATGTTTTCGCGGGACATCCCGCATGAAGTTCTGAACTACCGCCTGGATCTCGGCGCGATTTCCTTCGTGCCCCGCGATGCCCAGCTTCTGGCCACGGAAATCCTGAAGGATGAGCTGACCCTGGTCGTGCATCCCAAGCATCTCCTAGCGAGGAAGCGCGAAGTCGATGTCGCCGAGCTCGGAGAGGAAAACTTCATCGCGCACAGCGTCGAATCACCCTTTCGCCGCCGCGTTATTGAATTGTTTGCCAGAAACCGCACCGCACTCAATATGCCCATTGAAATGCCCACCATCGAAAGCATCAAGCGCTTCGTGCAAATGGGCATGGGCGTGGCCATCGTGCCGCGCATGTGCGTTCGTTGGGAAATCGAGCACGGCTGGATGAAAGAGGTAAAAGTGCGGCAATTGAACATGCCGCGCCACGTCTATCTTGTTTCGCGTCGCGGCGCGCGCCTCCCGCATGCCGCCAGTGAGCTCATGCGCATCCTTCGCGAGGAGTGAACCCTCACGGTAACTATTTTCCCCGGGAAAGTTTCTTCCAAGTCAGATATGCTTCGGTCTGCAAGTTTTTGAAATCCTGAAAAGAGGTGCCTGCTTGACCAGCGGACTCGCCATTCTGGTGATCGGATTTTTCCTGGGAATGCGGCACGCCGCCGATCCGGACCATGTGATCGCCGTGTCCACCATCGTCAGCCGCGAGCACTCCATTGCCAAAGCGGGCCTAATCGGCGTCCTGTGGGGCTGCGGTCACACTGTCACCATCGTCGCCGTCGGGGCGGCCATTATTTTATTTGGCTTGGCAGTTCCTGTGCGTGTCGGCCTGACTATGGAATTTTCCGTGGGTGTGATGCTGATTCTGCTCGGAGTGCTCAACCTCACTGGCGCGATGAAATGGATCAGCGAAAAATTCTCCCCTGCACATCCGCGAGTGGCCGGAGAACATGCCCACGTCCACGAACACGGCAACCGAGGGCATTATCATTGGCATGCACATGCACGGGCCGAGAATCATCATGAAGAAAGCCTCACCCCGTCGCGCTGGCTTACCCGGAGCGAAGCGCAGGCTCTGGGCGGACCGTTCGAACGGCTGGGACTCTTTCATGTTCTACGCCCTTTGCTCGTCGGCATCGTGCATGGCTTGGCAGGTTCCGCCGCTGTGGCTCTGCTGGTGTTGAGCACGATTCACGATCCGAAATGGGCGGTTCTCTACCTGCTGATCTTCGGCACCGGCACCATCGCTGGAATGATGCTGATTACCGCCGCTCTCGCACTGCCGTTTTCCTTCACCAGTTGCAAATTCCCGTGGCTGACTCGCGGACTGGTGGTGGCATCCGGTCTGCTCAGCCTGGGCTTCGGACTCTTCGTTTGCTACCAGATCGGGTTTACCGAAGGCCTGTTCACTAACCATCCCAACTGGGCACCCAGCTGACCCTGGCTCAAGCTTTGGAGTCCTCTAACAATTCCTTCCGCTGACCTGTAAGCCCGCCCCACGCCTTCTTCCGAGGATGCTAATGCATCGTCATACGCGATCGAATAATGCAGACTGATGCCGCCGTATCGCAGCGGAAGCGTGAGCATTGCAACTGTCTCCCCCCCATAATCAAGCAAGCACTACTGCCACCCCGCCGCCCGTCAACACGCCGTGCGGTACTCGACGATCGCCGTCACTATGAACGCTATGTCTTCCTCGGGGCAGCCGCTCCAATTGCCGTCCACGCAGCTTAAGTTTACGGTGAAGTAGTTCCACAAAACAGATGCCCTGCTTTTCTAAGGGAATTCGCCGTGGCAAATGCCAAAGCTCTTGCTGCTCAAGGGTATTATTTCGCGACAGAAATCCGGTAAATCACACCCGCCCCATCATCCGACACCAGCAGTGCACCGTCCGGCGCAACCGTCACGCCTACTGGCCGTCCGAGCACATCCGATGCGCGGGGATCTGGCACGAGTCCGGTCATGAAAGGCACCGGATCGGCAGAGGGCTTGCCATCCTTAAACGCCACAAATGCAATTTGGTATCCCGCGCGCGTTGCCCTGTTCCACGAGCCGTGTTCGGCTACGAACGCACCACCGCGGTAAATCTCCGGAAATTGCTTTCCCGTATAAAACGCGAATTGCAGCGGCGCTACATGCGCGCCAAGCAATACGTCCGGAATGATGGCGCGCGCGACGAGGTCAGGTTTCTGCGGCTTGACGCGCGGATCGACGTTGTCCCCGATGTAGCTGTACGGCCAGCCGTAGAATCCTCCATCTTTCAGTGAGGTAAAGTAATCGGGTGGAAGATCGTCCCCCAGCTCGTCGCGTTCATTGACGGTCGTCCATAGCCCTCCGGTCACCGGTTCCAGCCCCAGCCCCACTGGATTCCGCAGCCCCGTCGAATACAGCCGCGCATTCTTGCCGTCAGGATCGCAGATGGTCACTGCCGCGCGGCGCGAGTCCTCTCCCGTGTCGATGTTCGAGCCCGAGCCAACTGCAATGAAGAGGTGTTTCCCATCCGCCGAAAACGCCAGCGACCGCGTATCATGTCCGCCCGTTGGTAAATCCAGCAGGTGCTCTGCCTCAGCCAGCCGCTTGGAGGTCTTGGGATCGTACGGAAAGCGCACCACCTCGTTCGTGTTCCCGACGTAAACGTAGTTTTCGTGGAACGCGATGCCAAACGGTCGCTTCATGCCGTTCACAAAAACTTCGCGTCCTTGCGCTCCGCCGGTACGCTGCGGGTCACGCATCACCACGATTTCCCCCGCTCCCATATCGGCCAGAAAGATATCCCCATTCGGGGCCACCGTCAGCCATCGAGGGCGTTTGAAATTCGTCGCAAATAGACTCACGCGAAAACCCTGGGGCACGGTGGGCAAGAACCCCGCCGGAGGCGTCAGCTTCTCCGGTCCATTGCCTGCTGATTTCGTCGAGAACGGTGCCGGCAGCTTCGGCTTCTGGCCGTTGGTGATTTGCCCCGGCAACAGAGCAGGAAGAAAAAACGTACAAGCTAGAGCAAGGATGTTTCGTACGCGCATGGCGGTAGCCTTTCAGAAGGAGTCTCGTTTCGCTCTCTATGATGCCTCAGTCGGACGCTCGGTTCCATCTGCCGTCGCTTCTCAAGAAAGCCTTGGCGAACCCGCCGGGCTTCCTATCGCAGGAAATCTTTCCACCTAAGACCCATTGATGCGCATCCAATTGATCGTAGGAAGAGTAACCTAAGACAGGTCTCCAGGGAGACGGAGCATGCAGAGTCCCTATATTGGTCGAGCAATAGCCACTGTCGTGATCGTCGGACTGGTTGCGTGGACCGCCGTGCGTGCTCTCGGCACGCGATCTCCGGAGACCCCCAGGACGCCTTTTCCCGCTCCGGCAACCGATGCGCCGTTGGCCATCGCCAAGAGCCAGCAAACCGCCGTTCTTGCCGGAGGCTGCTTTTGGGGCGTCCAGGCCGTCTTTCAACATCTCAAGGGAGTTGCTTTGGTAACCTCCGGCTATTCAGGCGGCTACCTCAAGTCGCCTTCCTACGAAGCCGTAAGCACGGGGGTTACCGGCCACGCCGAGACCATCCGCATTACTTACGATGCGTCACAACTCTCCTACGGCCAGCTCTTGATGGTTTTTTTCTCTGTCGCACACGATCCTACGCAGTGGAACCGCCAGGGTCCGGACACTGGCTCCCAATATCGCTCTTTGATCCTCTACAACAGCCCGGAGCAGAAGCGCGTCGCGCAGGCCTACATCGCGCAGCTCGATGCCGCGAAAGTGTACTCCCGGCCCATCGTCACGAAAGTCGAGCCCTTCCAGGCGTTCTACCCCGCCGACAGCTACCATCAGGATTTCCTCAAGCACAATCCCGATAATCCCTACATCGTTTACAACGACCTGCCCAAACTGGAAAATTTGAAAAGGTATTTTCCGGGTCTCTATCAGCCTTAGCCCGGGCGCTCGGTCACAGCTTTGCCGGCGGCGCCCGGAAGGAGGGTCTTCGCGCCACCGGCCGCTTCTCCATCGAATAACTCGCTCATGCTCGAATAGCCGTAGATTGTGGGTGCATGATTCTGCATGAGCCCTCCAGTATCTGCTGTGGGGCCATAATTACTGTGCAAAGTCCTCCCCAGCGTCCTCAGCATCGCCATCTGTTGCCCTCGATGGTGCGCCGTGTGCGCGATTCTCCGAACCATCACCCATGCGCGCGATCGCCGCACGTCAAAGAATTTCGTTTCGGACTCCCACCAAACATCATCTTTCGCTCGCAGCGACGCCAGCCGCGTCCCGCTGTCTTCCGCATAGCGCTTCATGAATTCTAGTCGAGTCTCAGTCTCCGGCAGTGGCGGCGCGTTGACGTCAATCCCCAACATGCTGATGAACCACAGATTCTCACTCACGCACTGGTGCACCATCTGCTCGTGCGCGCTGCGCCCTCGCGGATCGCCGCTTCGTGGACGCACCGGAAGGTCCTCATCGCGGAATTCACTCCACACGCTCACCACCTTCATCCGCTCGGTCGCATACGTTTCTACAAGGAAGTCGTACCTCATGCCCACCTTCCTTCCGCCCGGTTTCGCAGGACATCTTCATCTTTCAAAGAAATCGTGTCAATGTGCCGGGAGCGGACCGACGTTGTTGTTGGTATCTAATTCGAATGCAGTCATTCCGAATACCCCTTCGACGAGATGTAGGTGATGCAATGAACTTGCGCAAACCACTGTAACCATAGAGAAAAAACACATGCCGCGTCGAAATTGCTGGGTTTAGTACTGCCATTCCTTAGCTCAAATTCGAGAGCAGGCCTCGTAAGTCACTGACCCATGGTAACTTCGAAGGCTCTCTCCATTTTGGCCGCGTTGTTGCACCTCAGTCGGTGTGATTTGAAAAATGCATAATAGCGGGGCTCTTAAGGGGACGGGGCCCCGCACGGCTTCACTCACGCGGACGAATGTAAGCCGCATCGATGCGCGTGTGGCACAAGAATCGTCAAACCAAAACATTTCGGGGGGGGGCACATGAATTGGGACCAGATCGAAGGCAAGTGGAAAGAAATGAAGGGCCAGCTTCGCGAAAAGTGGGGAAACCTCACGGATGATGATTTGGAGATGATCGCAGGCAGGCGCGGTCAGCTTATCGGCCGGCTGCAGATTCGTTACGGCATCGCCAATGAAGAAGCCTCAAAACAGGTCGATGAATTCGTGAGTTCGCTCAAACCAAGAGTCAAAATGATGAAGCGCGTGGCGCATCATTGACATCCTCCCCCTCGTGAACGAGGGGGATTCCCTACTGAGGTCGGGCACACCGGGCCGCCTCTTCGATGGGTTCCTGCCTCTTTGTGGAGTCCCATGACCGAGCTCTCGGCAGGCTATTAACTGACGCACGATATCCCCACGCCAGAAGGGCTACACCCTTATCGCTGGCTCGAAAAACCATGGGTCGCAAATCAAGGGAAATCAAAGGGAAAATACCCTCTTCCCTGGCAATCTTTTCCACCGCCGCTTGTTGCGGTTTCGAACGATAGATGTTTGTTCGTATCCCCTGCTGTATGACAAACACCCCTACCGTCTGAATTGCACGCACTATGCTAACCGTTTAAGGATCGCTTACCCCGCCCTGAAGCGCTAGGCTTACGCTCGCCACTGGGTCATAAGCGAAAATCTTTCCGTACTCCCGCAGCAGGCATTCGGAGCTAAGGTGCGCGGCGCTAGCCCGGCCGGGAAGCATGTCTCCTGCTCTGCCTGGTTTCAACGGGTTCAACAACTGACTGTTGACTTGAGTGCTGCACAGGAGTATTTACACCCCTACGCGCACTCTGCTGTGGCTCTCCCGTTTCCGGCGCGCACGTCCAATACATTTAGGAGGTCATCATGTCAAATCCTGTCCGAGCTATCCCTGAGGGGTATCATTCCATTACCCCCGGACTGACGTGCAAAGACGCAGCCCGCGCCATGGATTTCTACAAACAAATTTTTGGTGCCACGGAAATCATGCGCATGCCCGGGCCTGACGGCCAGGTCATGCACGGCGAACTTAGAATCGGCGACTCGGTCATTTTTGTGTCCGATGAGTTCCCTGGCATGTCTTGCGCGCCCACGCCCGGTGCCACGAACCCCGTCTATATTTTCTTGTACACCGAAAATGTGGATGCCACCTTCAACCGTGCCGTTGCCGCGGGCGCCAAGGTAGACATGCCGCTTATGGATCAGTTCTGGGGTGACCGCTACGGCAAAATCACTGACCCGTTTGGCCACCAGTGGGGCCTGGCGCAGCACGTTGAAGACGTCGCTCCCGAGGAGATGAAGCGCCGTTCTGAAGAATGGACGGCGAAAAGGGCCTTAGCCGCCGGCCAGAGCTGACACTCAAATCTGAATTCTGGAAACGGCCTCGCTGGTTAGAGAACTGCTTGGCGATCGCGCCTAACGCTTCCTGAACAGGCAGACACCGGACCACGGACGGTTTCCCGCGGGCCCTTTTTGCTCCGGCAAGCGAGCCAGCAGTCGGAGGAAGAACGGAGGTCGCTTGAATCGCGTCGCGGTTTTCAGCAACCCTTTCACATCAATCGGCTCCCAAGCATGCGGCAAGAAAAAAGCCGGCCCCTCCGCCGGACCGAATTTGAATGGCGCGCCGACTGCGCTGAGTTTTTTTCCAGTTGTGCGCTGCATCATGCGCAAGAGTCCCGGCGAGGCAAGGTCCATGATCCAGCGCTGAAAATGAGCGCAGGCGGCGAGGTCCTCGGCAAGGGCAGCCACTTCTTCGGCGCTAAGATAGATGAGCAGACCTTCCGTGAGAATCAGGATTCTGTTGGCGCGGCGATCGAGGTCGGCAAACAGTGCGCGCCGGGCGCCGCCGTCAGACAAGTCCGTACGAACGCGCTCCAGAGCGCAGACCGGCTTCTCGTTCGCAAGGATTCCCTCTTTGTAAGTAAGAATTTCCGGCAGATCGACTTCGATCCACTGCAACGATGCAGGCAGTGCCATGCGGTACGGCCTCGCGTCGAGTCCAGCGGCGAGATTCACCACCATGTCCGTGCCTGGTCGATCTCCTGCGCGACGAACTTATCGAACAGATAAGTCCGGGCCACCCACGCCCACGCGTGACTGTTTCCCTCCGGCAGTGTGTTGGCAATATCCACGCCCATCTTCCCGGCAAGGCGTTCTGCATAGGGATCGCGGAAGATGGCATCAGCGCGCTCGGTCTCTCTGGCGCGAAAGACTGCCGCCCATCGCGCCGTATCCGAAATGTTTCGAACGACGGCTTGCCCGCCTGTTGCTTGCGCCTCAGCCATAGCGTTGGTCCTCGTGGCAAGAACCACAGGTGTGTCCTGCCCGCAAGATGATCCCTAGTTTGGCAAGAGTTAGGTCGTTGTGTATTGGAAAATCTGAATGTTCATCGCCGCCAGTCGATCCGGCTACAACGGCCACAGCCAGGCCGCTCCGCGTACTCCACTGGCATCTCCATGCTTGGCCGGAAGAATCGGCGTGTCCGCTTCCTTGCCGAAAACGTACTCCTTAAGACGGGCTGGAACATTATGGTAGAGCCGCGGAATCTGCGAAGCACCTCCGCCCATCACTATCACATCCGGATCCAGAAGATTGATCACTTGCGCCAATCCGCGCACGAGCCGATCCTCGAATCGATCGACCGCGGCAAGCGCGGCTGCTTCGCCCGCGCCGCTCCGCCCGATGATCTCGGGGCCCTTCAGAGAAACGCCCGTCGCGCGTTTATAATCCGCCTCCAGGCCCGTTCCGGAAATCCACGTTTCAATGCACCCGTTCCTCCCGCAATAACACGGGGGACCGGGAAACTCCTCCGGCCGCATCCACGGCAAGGTGTTGTGACCCCATTCGCCCGCCACTCCATTCGAACCGCCGTGCACGCGGCCGTCGACCGCAATTCCTCCGCCGCAACCAGTGCCCAGAATAACCGCGAAGACGACATGCTTGCCCGTTCCCGCGCCGTCCGTCGCTTCCGAAACCGCCAGGCAGTTGGCGTCATTCGCGCATCGCACGTCGCGTCCCAGCGCACGGCTCAGATCCTTGTCGAACGGTTTCCCGTTCAGCCACGTTGAGTTGGCGTTCTTCACCAAGCCCGTCTTCGTCGAAATCGTTCCGGGGATTCCTATGCCCACGGTGGCGCTTCGGCCGAGGTCTTTCTCGATTCCTTCCGCAGCGTGCGCCACCGCGAGCAAGGTGCCTTGGTAATCAAACCGCGGCGTGGCAATGCGGTGGCGGTGCAACTCCCTTCCGTGTCGCTCGAGCGCCACAAATTCAATCTTGGTGCCGCCGAGATCCACGCCAATTCGAATGTGCTCCTGTTTTTCTTGAGCGATCGACATCGATGAAGCCTCCCGCCGGCGAGGGCGAGGAGGTAGTCTACTCCACGGCGTTGCGCTGTAAATGGAAGTGTCTTTGAAATTCTCGTTCGATCGAAGAAGCCTTTGAGGGTATCGGCGCTACTCGTCACCGCGGACCTGCCACCAATCAAGGCGTTCGAACTCCGCCATCTTTTCGGAGCCGTGTTCCTGATACCAGCGGCTCCAGATGATCGCGTCCGTGGGCAGAGTTTCATCCGTAATTTCCTGCAGTGTGAGGAAAGTCCAGCTTCGCATTTGCCCCGTTGTGCGGGGATTCATCGCCAGATCGAGGAGCTTCGGCACCATCCTCATGCGCTGCTTGCGCGTGAAAATTCCGCAATCGGAGATATTGCAGCCTGCGCGGTCCCGCACGCTGGGAGCGGGATCTTCCGTGAACGAAGTGAACAGCTCATCGAGAACGTTCTCTTCGCGCAGAAAGCGCATCCCCTCGACGGCCCACCGCCGTACGGTAGCGTCCTGATCGTATCGGGCATAATTCAACAGCACGCCGTGGATGCGCTCGTAGTCGACACCACGACCCGCGAGCATACCGAGATAGTAGACCGCCGACGCACGGTAAGGCGGGTCGGTACGCCCTCGCTCGATCAAGAGATCGGCCGCCTGCTTGTTCTTTTGCCAACCTTCTAGCGCAAGATTGATGTCCACATTGGCGTAGCGCACGCGAAGGTCCTTGGAAAACCGCGAGCGCTGCTCCAACTGCTTCATACGGTCGCTCATTTGAATGTGGCCGATCCAGCCTCCAACTTGCTGATCGAAAAGGTCCAGCGCGCCTGGGTCGTGACCAATGGCGCGTTCGAGCAATTCCTCAGCCTGCGCCTGCGCGGACAGTCCGCGCAGGCGCCCCACGTCCGCATCCGTCAAAGGTGCGGAGAAAATGCGTCGCGCAGTGGGCTTAGCAGGCGCGGCCGCTGCGGTACGGGAGTTGTTCCGGTGGGCAGAGAAAGAGGACATCCGCCACGCCATAAAACCAATCATCCCGGTCACCATGGCAAAAAACACGCCCACAGATGCCGTGGTCGACGTGATTGACCGCGACGGAGTGAATACTTGACCTGATGTCGGCCTGAGAGGTTGTGGAGGTACGCCGAGGGGCCAATCCACTTCCACATGCGTATCCAATCTTAAGCCAGCCAGCGTTTCGATTTGCGATACGACCCAGCGCGCTTCCTGGCGGCTGGCGATTTCGTCCGCGAGTGTGAATTTGCGCCCATCCTTCAATCGCACTCGAATCGCATAGAGGTGGTTTCCGGAACTGGTGCCCTGCTGCATGCTGGCCACGGGCACGATGGAGGCGACGTTGGAAACTTGAATTCGGTGCGTGCGGCCCAGACCGAAAATTCCCATGTGCGATAGAATTTCGCCACTGCCGACGCTGATGCGCGCGCTTCCCAAGGTGACGTGAAGGGTTCCCGCGATCAAGAGCAAATCCGCCAATCCAAAAATAATGAAAAAGAAAATCGGCGCATGAGTGTGATACAGCACGAAAACCACAGCACTCCAGAACACCGTGACCAGAAGCAGAATCAAAGCGCGACCGGGATTCCGAAAAACCGGAAAATAAAATTCAGTGCCGCCTGAACCCATCGAAGCGACCACTTTCGTATGCGCGGGCTGCGGGACCTCGCCAGAATCCGCGTCGCCGGTCTGCCGTGCTGCAAAACCGAAGTTGTCAGCTCCGGTGGTAATCCTCGTTCCGAAATCACTCGCTGGCGTCGACGACGCTGCGCTCCGAAAAACCGGAATTTCGAAATCGTCCGAGTAATCCACGCCCGGCACGTCCGCCTGTGCATGGAGCATCCAAAGAATTTGATCGCTCGGATTGTCATGATCCGTGTTCGGACTCTCTGCGGAAATCGAGAAATCTACAGGAATGGCGCGGCCGAGCGGTCCGGGACCCACGGCCCCCGCGGGAACATTTTGTTCCGCCTGCCACATGACGATTTTATTGGTACTGCGGCTATCGCCCGATCCCGCGACGACTTTGCGCACGCATGAGAGTCGCAAGTCGATGCCGTGCTCAGCAGGAGTGTCGAGTTTTAGATGAATCCTTCCACCCACGTGCTCGCCGGGAGAAAAGGGCAGCGCATCGAACTCGAAGTACGTGTTGTCGAAGCGCCGATGGCGAATGGTGGCGCGCACGGCATTGATGAACAGAATCGCGCCAACCAAGTTGAACCCCAGGAGCAGAATCACTCGCGGGTCGCCATGGCGCAAGAAGTCCGGAACCATGCCGAAGAGAAATGGTAGGGTAATCAGGTTGCACAAAATAGCCATGATCCAGGAGGCTATTTCGCTGTTTTTGTTCTGGCTTCCCGCACGGCGCGAAGCCCAATCCGTGCGCCACAACCAAGGCGAAAGCGGGTTCGACTCCTCGATGGCCGCCTGCTTCTTCAGCCGGCCATAGCCGCTGATCGCTGCGTAGATGAGTCCTCCGCCCACCAGGACAACAACCAAAGAGGCCATGACGCTGGTGATTGTCTTCGCCATGGGGGCGTTCGGCCTGGTAGTAAGCTGCGCAAAAAGAACCGACAACCCTCCTCCTAGAAAAGGGAGCCCGAACAGGGTTAGGAAGACGGCCACGCCCTTGGAAGGCTGGGTCATTTCTTGATTCTAGGAGTGTTTGAGGGGACAGCGCGGGAGCTATAAGCCGAATTGCTTTTGCAGTTACACCTGAACCTAGGGCCAGGTCCGCTTGTCCGGCGCAATGAACTCATGAAGAAGGGCGAAGCCGGGTCGCGCAAGTCCTCTAGTGAGTTGCCATCATCGGATTGGCGATCAAGAGGGCGTTTAGATCCGTGACGATTTCCGAAGCGATCTTCTTGAAGTCGTCATCCGCGGCGTTCCTATCCATCTCGAACCGGGCCGCAGGGGAGTACGAAGTCACTGTAATCACCGGGCCGTGCCTGCCGTCGTCGCTCGGAGGATTGGCAAGCTCATAGAGCGGCTGTTGTGGACGCGCGAGGTTATTCACCCCCACATATAGGAGCATCTTCGGCGTGATGGGGTTGCTTCCGACCAGAAGGCGCCGCACGCGATTTCTCTCATCCGCTTCAGCAAAAACGCCGCGGATGCGCAACCCCGCGGCCGGGAGCACTTGTCCGGTCCGCAAACGACTCACCTTGTAACCGGCCTTCCCCAGCGCGGTCACCAAATCTTCAGCCATGATGTTCACAAGTCTGTCGGCCTGTTCGGCGGCAGTCTCCTCAGGCTGGGAATCGGTAGGGACAGGCGCGCGTTTCTTCAACGAAGAACCTGAAGAAGCGTTTCTCTGCGTCGCTCGAGGGACGCTTGATGCCACGCCTGAAATCACGCTCGGAGAATTGCGGGAAGCTGCCCGTCTCGATTCCCCAACACGGAGAACGTCCAGCTCGAAATCACTGACATACACGACCATGGAATGGAAGGGAGATGCGTTGAAGACCTGCAGCTGGCGCGGGTCGGGCGCAGGCTTCGCCGGGTTCGGATTTGAAACAGCAAGAGCACCAGCAGCGACCAATGGAAGCAGGGGAACTAAATGGGAGACCTTCATGGGAATACCTCGAGGGGTGAATGGTAGCCCGGTTGGGACCTGTGCGAGATGAATTTTCTCATAATCTAAGAAGATGAGAGATCCCCCTTCCGGTTTTCCGGAAATGGCCTTGCCATCGGCAGGAAAAGCAAACTGGCTGAAGCCCACGCCGCTGGGAGCTAGCCGACCCTCGCCCATCCCGATTGTTTTGTGCAAAGAGTGCGGGAGAGAGTTGGATAAAGACGCGAGTTACGATTTCCCCGGGCGCAAACAAAAAGTGCGTAAGAGTAGGAAAACATAAGGATAGCCAAAGGGCGTGGAATGATGAAAATGCGCACTGTTCGAAAGGAAGCAACCGGTCGAAAGTGAAGACTTTGCAAGAGGCAAGGATTCGGTCATCCAGAAGTTCGTCGCCTGCTGGCCCGCTCACCTTCGAAGCTCCCCACTGTAAACCGATGGCGCTTCTAGGGCCTTCCAGGTCACGCAGTGGGTGGTCATGAGGTTGCGGGCGAGCCGCGTCGGTTAAGCAAACGCGACGAGGGCTGGGTGTCTCGCGCTGTTAAGCGGCGATCGATCTCGGTCCCGGCTTGCGACGAGGCTTGCCGGATTCTTCCTGCAGCTCGCGCTCGGCGCGGGTCCAATCCTCGAGCGCATTTCCGGGCCCGCCACCGCGCTCCAAGAAGATATGGTAGGCACGCAGCGCAATCTCCTCGGTTGTCGGATTGGTCCGGACTGCTCTCGGCTTTTCCACTGTTGGCGAGGGATTTTTCATCGTCTCACGCATGCTCTTCTCCTTTCGACTGCTGCTTCCATATTACATTCGGTGGAAAGCCATCGCTTCAGAATTCATTGAAAAGCTAATCGAAAGATTTAATGCATCAAATCGATGAAACGGGCTCCGCCGCAAGGCAGAGAAACCTGGGGGGCGCGCTGCTCACTCGGAGAAGAACCGAAGAATGCGCTGCGCGGAGAGAATCCTCCTGCTTCCTCTACTCAGCGGGTCTATGGATATCCAACACAACCCGCACATGGTGGGCAGCATAGCGACACTGGGCTATCCGAAATAGTTCCTGACGATTGACGGCACGACAAATTTTCTGGCCGCGCTGGGCGCTGCTGATTCTGGGCTTCTTCATCTTGCGCGATTGGGCCTACCCAGGAATCACGTTTCTGACGATCGCTGCGGTCTGATCTCATCTGCCCGACAACAAGTCCCCGGTCGACGGTTGTTATGCTGGTCTTGAACGCAGGTAAGTGGACCCAAGAACTAGGGCGCGGTGGATTAGTAGCCGTCGGTTTCTGCCAGGATGGCGCGCGTCTTATGATCCCTGAGGACGAGCCGGGTGCCCGGATATTGGGCGGCGAGGACGGATAGACGCTGCCGGGCAATCACCAGATCCTGGAGACATTCCAGCCAAAGATGACGGCCGTCCGCATCCCCGATCAGGATGTCGTAGACGGGTTCGAGAAGCAAGGACCCTGGTCCTGCCATCGTGCATTACCTCCTGTCCAGTAGTGAGGGAAGAGTGAAAATCGTTTCAATGCGGGAATGTGGAGTGGGCGAGGCGCGGATCGCCCGTCCTAAGATCTTCGGCATCAGGGATTAGCGAGCAGTGGCGCCTTTGAGGTCACCAATGGCAGGGACAACGCCGAGCTGTTGCATCATGCCCAGAGCGTCATAATTGCTGTAGGAATCCATGATTTTCCCGTTGGTGATGTGGTGGATCGTTATTCCGTCAACAGATACTTTCTTATTTGTCGCTGGAACTCCCAGATACTCGCCTTTGTGGGTACCGGACATGGACCAACAAGCAACCACTTTATCCCCCTCGGCAATCAAGTCCTCGATGGTCCAGCACAGATCAGGGTAGCCTGCCAGGAAGCGCAAAACCTGGAGCTTGTAGGCTTCTGGGCCAACGGCGGCACCCGCAACATTGGGGGCTTGGATAGCGTGGCTGGGGGAAATGATTTCGTTTACAAGTTCAAGCTTTCGTTGGTTCCAGACTTCTTCATAGAGGCGCCGAACGATGGCTTTGTTAGCGGCTGACATGGGTTCCTCCTCCTCTGGACCTTTGCGATCCAGAAACCGCGGAGATGGACCTGCCTCACAGGACGATGGGCAGAAAAACCGGGAGGGGTGAGGCCTTGCAGAGCGTACTCCCAAGGGGATGGGTTTGCAATCGATTCACTGAAGCTCCGAACAGCACTCCCAATAACCGCCCAGCCGCCAGCCTGCAGTAAAAAGAAATGAAGTGTGGCAAGGGACGGAGATTGCGCAATAGGGAGATTCGCCTGAATCTCCCCGTACATCTTTTTCTTCATTGAGCCGAAGCACGCTCGGCGCGGAATGTGAAACATCCGGCCGTGGTGCTGTTCACCAGTAGATAGTCGACCTTGGGATGGGCGACCAGTCTTTCGATGACCGGCTCGAATTCCCCGTCCGCCACGTATTCCTGGGCCACGAGGCGGCGACTGTTGGCGTAGGCCTCGACCGTGCGCGGGCTCCCGCGAAGCTCCGCAGGGAATCCCGCGTCCTCCGCATAACGAGTGCAGGCATCCGCGTGAATATAGACTGGGCCAGGCTGTGGAAGTGATTCAACGCCTGCGAATCGATCATAAATAAAAAGAATTCTGCGGTGCACGGCCGGCCTATATCGCGCACCATAAATTGTTATCTGTTTAACATGACAAGATCCGTCCCAATTTGCTCAGACCCGTGGCTTCAGCCGGAACCGAGGAGGGTGGTGAAATAAACCACCCTTCACCGGAACCGTCAAGCCATTCGCGCAAAAGCGCTCAAGGCGGTCTGAACCCGCATGTTTGGGAATTACGGAGCAACGCGGACGCTGATGGCCACGTTGGCGCCTTTTTCCTGGCGATACGTAACGTCGGCGTTGGCATCAACTTTCAGGCTGCCTTCTATGGCCGTATTCTTGTCGATGAGGAAGGTCATGGTCTTGGGACTGGCCGGGTCCTGCTGCAGGTTGTGTATCTGACTTGAGGTCTTCGACTGTCCCACAGTGAGAGTGAAGGAATTCTTCTCCACCGACGTAATCTTTCCGGATACGGATTGCTCTTGCGAGGCAGTCTGGTTGTTTGACAAGTCTGCCAGCACAGCGCCGTGGGTTGCGACTGGCGGCAAGCCCCAGACCGGCGCGATGAGAGCCAGACAGGCCAGCGTGGGCAGAAGTACTCGGCAAGCGTTCTTCATTTTTGAATCCTCCTTGGAATTTAGGCCGAGCACAATTGTTCTGCAGGGGATTTGCCATGCTTGCTGCGCTGTTTCAAGAATGCTGTATCCTCAACCGAATATTGGGCTTACAGGAGAATCTGCAGTGTCAAGCGTCCGGCAGTGTGAGTACTAGAACGGGAAATCTCTTCATCATCGACTCCAATCTGGCTAGTTTCTGCTCGAACACGCTTTGAAGACGGGATTGGGACTTGTGGTGACTTCAGGCATGGTATAACGCGTGGCTTCGATGATCTTCGAGTTGCCGTAGGCTCTATTTCGTCGTGGTTTTCGAGCCAGGGGCAGGCTGAGTCCCAGGATCAATGAAAGAGGGATTGAGCGATGCAGTCAGATCGAATGATTTTCCGCGGTCGGTGAGTCCCGTCACTAGAAGTTCATAACGGAAACCATCCGGATGGTTGCGGCTTCTCAGAAGCACGAGCAAGCCTCGGACTTCCGCTTCGGAACGGACAATGACTTCCCCTTCCAAAAGGAGGGGAGCCGCCAGCGAGCCGTGAAACTCAGTGCCGTCGCGATCCGCGCCAGAATCGATGGAATCCAGGATTCTTACCTGCAGGACCGTTCCCTTGGGCAGGGCGTCCAAGGAATCTCCGGCCGATGGATTAAGACGGGTTTGCAAGTGAAAATTCAGAATAGTCCCTGCGGCGACTCGAACGGGCGCAGCGATTGCGCCCTGACCAGGAGTGCGACCCGCAAACAGATTGATGAAACACAGAACCGCAACCGCGGAACGATGCATGAGCCGGGCCTTCCTATCTTAGAAAAACGAACAGCACAATGATTCTAAGTTTGCCAGAGCGATACCGTCAACGCGTAACGTGTCAATGCGTGGCGAATCCTATACTACAGCCCCGGCCGGCGGAATTGAACAGGTTCACACTGTCGGTGGGAACAGAAAGGGCCGCTGATCTCTCGGCGGCCCAGAGACACGCACAAAACTGTCTTTCTTCTTGACCCTTCGCTCAAAACGCTGAGGATACCCCCGACACGCTCTGCCGAATCTACCGTGACCCCACGGAAAGCGCCGTCGGAACATTCATCCCTATCACTACATGAAGCGAGCAAGCTTCCCCGACGGAGAAGCCCGTCCCTCCTAAAGAGGGCGAAGGACGGGCTCTTAGCCTTTCCTCGCAATCGTTTCTGAGGCCGACGTCCTTACTTCTTGCAGCTATCGCTGACCATCTTGAGGTTTGTCACATTGAGGTGGCCATGTTCGGTAGCATCCTTGTCCACGCCATGCTCTTTCATTTCATCTTTGACTTTTTCTTTGGCCTCGTGCAGATCGGCCGCTCGCACTTTGCCGGTCACGGTTACGGTGTGGCCACCGTGGGACGCAAGCTTAACCGTCTTGCTGTGGAGTTCCCAGGTGCCGCCATTTTCAGTCGTCAGCTTGTACTCGTGAGCGCCCTCGGCCTTCGACAAACAGCCTGTCAAGGTGCGCGTTTCGGCGTCCTTGTCCTGGGCGAATCCTATCGCTGGAACCATCAAAAGCGTGGATACGGCGACGATACTCAGCAACAATTTGTTCTTCATGAAGTTCTCCCCTTCTTGATTCTGAGAAGCACAAAGAAATGCACTCCTCTGTTTTCGCGGATTTGTTTCATCGTCCTTAGATCCAAACCATACCGGCAACAACGGAGACAAAAATTGAGTTCCTCCCGGGCAGTGTTGGCATTTCGCGACTAGGACGCCCGGCATCTCTTCTCACTGAGTGAGACAATCCGGCGAGCTCATGTTGCGGAGACAACTGATGTCCGCGGAGAAACAGATCCCCACAGCGGATGAGCGTAGTGGTTTCGGGGAGGGCAAGTCTGTTCAGTTTGGGACACTTTCGTGCATTCTGGAGAACTGCAATGCGGGGGATCCGATTGATGGACCTGCCGCCGTGGGAAATTGGGAGGCGCAGGCGGCGGTGTAGTTCCCAATAAAAAGGGCCGCCGATTTCTCAGCGGCCCGGAGGCACTCGCAGGATTGTCTTTACTCTTTGACCCTTCGCCAAAAACGCTCAGGATAACCCCGACACGATCTGCCAGAACCTGTCCGAATCTACCGTGACTTCAGCCAGAGCCGAAGAAGGGTAGTGAAAGTAACTCGAAGCGTGCATCCCCGCGGCCCGTGAGAGCTTAGAGATGCAATGCGTGGCATGATCCGCACACCATAGCGGATGGAGCCACGACTACTTTA
>Ga0179587_10000176_pt1 | contig 27204 bp, 21 predicted proteins | sample CZODoug2_1_08_16_FD_185932 | JGI IMG/M metagenome (GOLD analysis project Ga0179587, IMG submission 185932) | Vadose zone soil fungal communities from Angelo Coast Range Reserve, California, USA - CZODoug2_1_08_16fungal | ecosystem: Environmental > Terrestrial > Soil > Vadose zone | place: USA...
GCGCAATGCCCATACGGGCCGCGTAATCGCGCAATTCGTCGGGCGACGGCGCGATGCCGAATGCCGCATCGTTGAAAAACGCGATGCCACCGTCGGGATGCGACATCGCTTCGAGCCAACCGATCATTGCGTTGATGGTCGTCCGCCACGCGGCATCGACCGGGCGTCCGTATGCCTGCATGATGCCCACGGTGTCGAGCACATCCTCCACGACCGCGGCATGGTACATGGTGCTGCGTTCGAAATGACCGCCGTCCGACAGGACCTGCTCAGGTATTTGTATTCGCAACAAGTCCAAGCCCCGCCGCAGCCATCGTTCGGCCTCCTCGCCATCGAAATAAAGCCCGGCATGCACCAGCGCCTTCGCATTGGCGACCAGATGATTGCCCTGCAGGTGAAACTCGATGCGGCGGGCAAGCCAGCGTGCCTGCACCGCCAGGCTCCGGCACGCCTTGGAGTCGAGCGAATTCTCCCTGAGCGACCACTTTATCCAGTTCACCATGCGCCGCGACGTGGGATACGGATCCCAGCCGACGCCCGCGCCCGGGGGGTTTTCGTCGATCCAACGCTCCACGAGCCGCTCGTGCCAGAGGCGCCGGGAGGATGCATCGGCGGCATTGAGATCGTCGAAATAGTGAAGGTTATACGTCCACAAATGCGAACGGCAGGGGCCTGCCCAGTCGGCAGCCTGTGCACAACCGCCTTCGAGGTTCAACAAACGAAATCGGTCCGGTCCCAGCATGGACCGTGATGCGCCCACCGGCGCGGCATAGGCATTGCGCAGGGTGCGCCGCGGCGGCGGCACGCGCTCATCCGGTCGCGGGCGGCGAAGATTGAACCGGATGCGTCCCAATACTTGAGCCGGACGCAGGTATCTCAGCGTGTGAAAGTAAGTCGCGAGGCTGCTCAATGCCGTGCTGCTTTGCTGACTTCGATCGTCGTGCGGCTCACTTCGAGAATCTCGTCCAGGGGAATGGGCGACACGTCCCCCGTCATACACGCCCTCACGAAAGCCGCTGCGCAGGCGCGTTGACCCTTATCCTGCCGCCACAGCCGTTGCGACTTGAATCCGGGCCAACCGTAGGCGCGCAATCGGCGAAAATTGTCGAGCAGAAGTACGCGACCCCCGGCAAATACTTCCACGCGTTCCTTTGGAAAGGACGCGTGCCCACCTGTCAGGTAGTTGATGGTGCCAAGCGAACCGTCGGCAAAGGTCAACGTGATGCACACCGACGGATCGGCAGATCCCGCGCCTTCCCCCCGGGTTCTGCGCGCGGTTGCGCCGGTGACCGCACCACCCGCCAGAAACCGCAGCAAATCGATGAAATGACATGCCTCGCCGATGATGCGGCCGCCGCCCTCGGACCCGAGGGTCCAGTGCCCCGCGGGCGCCGCACCCGCGTTGACCGTGACGAGGAAGGTCTTCGGCTCGCGCATCGCACCCAGCAGTTCCTTCATTCTCATTGCAAGCGGGGCGAAGCGCCGGTTGAAGCCGATCATGAGCATCCGTGGAGGCGCCTGGCCGGGAGCGCGGAGCAACGCCGCGATGGCATCAATCTCGGAATCAGCCAGCGCCAGCGGCTTTTCGACGAAGACATGCTTGCCGGCCGCAAGCGCCCGTTGCACGAATTTCGCATGGCTATCGTGGCGCGTTGCAATCACCACAAGGTCGAGCTCCGGCGAGGCGAGTACCGCGTCGATGTCGGTCGACGCCGTCTCAAAGCCGTATTCGCGGCCATAACGCGCCGCGTTGATCCCGTTCGCCGTCACCACGGCGAAGAGCCGCGCGCCGCTCGCCCGAAATGCCGGAATCAATACTCGTCCGGCGTAGTTGCCCGCGCCGATGAACGCCACGGCGGGGCTCCCGGAACGGGGTGCCGATGCCGGTGAGCGCAATGGCATCGAACGCATGATTGCCGGTGCGCCCGCCCCGCCCTCGTAGTCGAGCATGATTCCGAGCGACGCCTGCGTCCGATCGGCCAGCAAATCATAGGCGGACGCCGCCTCGCGGAATGCAAATCGATGGCTGATTAGAGGCCGGACATCGAGGCTCGCGGATTCCATCAATTGCAGCACGGCCTCGAAGTTTCTCTGTTCGGTCCAGCGCACCAATCCAAACGGATAGTCGAACCCGCGGCTCTCGTACGTCTCGTCGTATCGTCCCGGCCCGTAGGAGCACGACACTTGGAACGAAATTTCCTTTCTGTAAAAATCCGCGCGATTCAACTCAAGGCCCGCGACGCCGGTCAGCACGATTCGACCGCGCTGACGGCACATTTGCGCCGCCTGTTGCACGGGCTCGTTGCTGTCGGTGGCCGCCGTGATCAGGACGGCATCGACCCCGCGTCCCCCGGAAAATGCTTGCGCAGTCCTCAACAAATCCTCGCCGGCGCCAAGATCCACCACGTCGGCGCCGAATCGCCGCGCCAGCGCAGATTTCGCCGGGTCGGGATCGGCACCCAAAACCTTGCAGCCGTTTGCACGCAGAAGCTGCACGGCGATGAGGCCGATGAGGCCCAGGCCGATTACGCAAAAGCGCTCGCCCATCTCGGGTGCCGCGAGCCGCATTCCCTGCAGCGCGATCGCCGCCAACGGAATGAACGCGGCCTCATCATCGGTGACTGAATCGGGAATGCGTGCGCAGAGATTGCGGCCGACCGCCACGAATTCCGCATGACTTCCGTTGGAGACGACGCGGTCGCCCGCGCTGAACCCAGAAACCCCGGCGCCGACCTCGACGATCCGGCCCACGTTGCAATAGCCGAACGGGATCGGTTGCCCGAGCTTGCTGCGCACTGCGTCCAGAGTGGCGAGAATGCCATCGGTGAGCATCTTGTCCAGGACTTGCTGAACTTTCTCCGGCTGCTGCCGGATTTTCGCGAGCCAATTCGCCCGCCCAAACTCGATCAGCATGCGCTCGGTGCCCGATGAAATCAGGGAGCGGGAAGTGCGAACCAGGACCGCCCCCGGCGCAGGGTCAGGCACGGGGATCTCCTGCAGAACGACGCGTCCGTCGGCCAGGGACTGTAATAGCTGTTGCATCGATCCTTCGCCTTGGAAGCCCGGTATTAAACCCCGATTTAAACATCGATGAATCGGCGGCACCACAATTCGAAGCACATGAGTGCGAATATCGTATAGCTGCCGTCGATTCTTCCAAGCCTGTCGTCATCGATCAGCTCGCGAACCGCGCGAGCATCGAAAAATCCGCGCCGTCTCAAAACCGCTGGGGCGAGCGTCTCCTCCACCCGATCGCGCAGCTCGTGCCGCAACCATCGCCGCAGCGGCGCGCCGAACCCGCTTTTTTTCCGGTACACCACGTCATGCGGCAATGCGCCCAGCATGGCCTGCTTGAAAATGGACTTTCCCTGGCGGCCCCTCTGCTTCATCGAGGCGGGAATCCGCGCCGCGAAGTCGATGAGCTCCACATCGAGCAATGGTACCCTCACCTCGACCCCCGCCGACATCCCGGCGCGATCCGTATAGTTCAGGTTGTGATCGGCGAGAAAATGCCTGGTTTCCAGAAACAGCATGCGTTGCAGAGGATCACGCTCGTCGGGGATTTCAGCGAGGCTGGCGCGCAGCGGCTCGGCGACGTCCGCCGCGCCGATTCGCGCCGCGAATTCCGCCGAATACAAATTGCGCCGAAGCCGATCCGGACTCCACCAAAAATAGGATATCAGCCGGCGTTCGGCGTCCTCCCCCGCGTGCACAAACATCTTCGTGACACGCCGTCCGAATACGCCTCCTTGACTGCTGCCGCGTCCCGTTGCCGCCGCTTCGGCGGCGGACTGAATACCGGCCCGCACGGTGTGCGGAAGCCACGACCAAAAGCGCTCGAATGTCAGTGCCCGGTGCCGGCGGTAGCCGCTGAAGATATCATCTCCGCCCGCTCCCGACAGCAGCACCGGAATCCCCATGGCGCGCGCGCGCTCGGCGATGAATAAGGCGTTTATCGGGGCCGGATCGGCTTGCGGCTCATCGAGCAACGCCACCATTTCCTCCAGCCGGTCGATGGCGCCCGCGCCGATGCGGATCTCCTCCAAATCGACCCGCAAATGTTTTGCAACGCGGCGGGCGTAGGGCAGATCTGCAGGATTGCCCTCATCATCGACGTCGTCGCCGAATCCGATGCAGAAGCACTGAATTTTCTGGTCGGGCTGCGCCCGGCGCATCATCGCAACGACAGCACTGGAATCCAGGCCGCCGGACAAGAACGCACCCACGGGAACATCCGCGACCAACTGGCGCCGTACCGCCTCCTGCATGCGCCGGTTCAGGTCCGCCGCTATCGCCGCCCGAGGGCGCAGATCCCGCCGCCCGTCATAGGGCAGACGATAGTAGCGCCATTGGCGCACGATGCCCCCCCGGTGAACCACCATGGCACAGCCCGGCTCAACCTTTCGCACGGAGCTCAGCATGGTGCGCGGCGCCGGCGTCCACAGATACGCCAGCATCTGCTGCAGGGCCAGCGGATCTATCTTGCGTTCAATCGACGGGTGGCAAAGAAGTGCCTTGATCTCCGAGGCGAACAGGAAGCCCTCAGTCGCGATCGAATAGTACAAGGGCTTGACGCCGACCTGATCTCGCGCCAGGAATAACGCGCCGCGCTCGACGCCGGCGGGCCGGCCGGAAATCCGGGCATCGTGGATGGCGAACGCGAATATGCCGTTCAACCCCTTAAGCATGTCGAGCCCATCGCGTTGGTACAGATGCAGCAGAACTTCAGAATCCGTCTGGGTTGTGAACCGATGGCCCGCGGCGGCGAGTTCCGCGCGCAATTCTCGGTAATTATAGATCTCGCCGTTGAATACCAGGGCGAGCGCGCCATCGACCGCATCCGTCGGCCGAAGGAACATGGGCTGACAGCCCGCAGCGCTAAGATCGATGATGGCGAGTCGACGATGCCCGAGGCCCGTCGGCATTTCGTTCGGCACATCGAGCCATACGGCGCCTTCGCCATCGGGGCCGCGATGCGCCACTCTGTCGGTCATGCGCTTTAGAAGCTCGGCCGGGAACCGACCCTGCACGCCGACGATGCCGCACATCTAACGAGCGTGCCTCGGGTTCAAGGCTGACGCGCGGCGCGCGCGCGCAGCACGACACCATGCGGCGAATAGTAGGCGTCGATGTCCGTGAGCCCGGCGTCCTCAGCCCATTGGCGGAAGGTTTCCCTTGTGGCCGGCCGATCATAGCGTGGGGCGAGCATGTCGAAGGTATCGAGGTAGGACCATTCTTTCAGCATTTGGCCTTGCAATCCAAGGAAGCTGTAATCAGCGACCAGCAGCCGCCAATTGATCGCGTATCCCTTCGGCAGTCGCCGGATGATATTCGCCAGCGGCCACATGAAATCCACCCAGCGCTGCACGCGCAAGTAAAGTCGATCCGGATTCATCCGCCGTGTGAAGGGACGCACCCAATACTTCGTTTGGGCGATGGTTCGCCAAAAAGAAACCTTGTATATGTCGGCACACAGCGCCCCGCCGGCTTTCAACATGCCGGGCAATGCGGCAAATGCGCGCGCAGGACTCGGTGTGTGCTGAAGCACGCCAAAACAAAACACTCGATCGAAGCTATGCGGCCGAAACGGCATGGCGAACACATCGGCCTGCAAGATCAGCACATTCTTGCGCGCACCGTTGGAAGCGTAGTTTGCGTCGACCGCATAGCTGTAGTCGAACGAGACCACCGTCGCGCCGGTCCGGGCAGCCTGTTCGGTAAATCGGCCCGACCCACTGCCTACCTCGAGGATCACCTCGCCTGTCAGGTCTTTGCACCAGCCGGTTTGCCCGAAAAATCGCTGCTCCGAAGCCGGGACCCCCGAATAGCTGTCGTATTGGGTGCGCGCGTGCTTGGTCCATTCCAAGCCGAAACCCGAGGCGTAGTTCTCGCGCGCTACGAAACGCGGCACGCCGGCAATCACCGGATACTCCTTTCCGCAGGAGGTGCAGCCAAGACAGCCTTGGGAGATCGCGGTGACGGGCGGATCCGCGTCGCTGTGCGAGCAGATCAGCGGTCCATGGCAGCCCGGGCAGACGAGAAGGCTCAAATGTTCTAAGTGCATGTTGTGCGACCGTAGGGCTTAATGCTAGCAAGCTTCAGACGCGGCTTCTTCAATCACGGCGGCGCGGCAAGCTTGGGCCCCTCGGGGCGGTGCAGGGTGTTTCGGATAAACGTCATGCTCACAGCCACAAATGGGATAAATAAAGGAAATACACCGTTTAGATAGTTTATTTGATAAAACAACAGGGCGTTCTGCAGCAGCTTATATGTCGCGGTGGCGCCCAGAATCCAAAGCAAAGGCGTCGCGGGGCGCACCTCGGGCCGCAACAGTACGAGGATGATACCCATAATTCCGAAGGCCAGCACGAGGCTGCCGATACCCGTCATTACAGTCTGGTAAATGAGCGCCAAAATCGCCGCCGGGTCCTTCTCGGCCGGTTCGATGAGGCCGCGATTGCGAAAATCGCGCAGTTTGAGGACATTTACGCCGACTCCCAATCGAGATTTAAGCTCCTGCCTCAATACATCCAGATGCAACGTGCCGGCCGGCCCGAGGCCGGGCTCGCCCCAATTGAATGGCGCCAACAGTGTGTTTCGGAACTGCTGCAACGTTCGACCGACCAGCCCGGACGGATGCTCTTTCACCTTCTCCGCTGCGAGTCTCAACAAAAATTTGTTTCCTTCTTCCGACAATGACGAGAACGAATGGCCCGCATCTTTCACGGCCTTGTAGGCAGCTTGATCGTTCGCCTCGATGCCCCAAGGATTGTGCAGGTTGCTCCCGAGGGAAACGTAGACCACGTGTCCGAAATTCGACTCGGTGAGCGAATACCGTCCCGCGTGCTCGTGATAAAACTGGGCCCACGGCATCTGCATCAGCAAGGCGGTCGCGATAAAAAGCCACATCGGCTTGAGTGTCGGAATCTGAAGATTGACGAAACGGCTCAATACGTAGAGAACCACTCCGAGAAACGCGGGCAGCAGAACGTTTTCTGTCCGGAAATTCTGCGCAAGTCCGATCAATATCCCGGCTGCGAGCGCCCAGCGGAAGCTGCCCTTTGCCAGAGCCCTTTCCAACGACAGGAGCGCGAGCAGCGCCAACGAGGCCGCAGGCGCCGAAGGGTAGAGCGTAACCTCAAGATCGTGCCAAGGAAGCGCAAACACGCAAAGGACCGCGATGAGCGTGCCCTGTGCGGGAATTAATTTTCGCATCCTGGAGGCCAGCATCCCAAGCGCCAAAGCGCCCAGGGCCGCCTGAAGGGCTATGATCCAGCCAAAGGAGGGCAGCCACGCAACGACCCAGGCATAACCCCATGCCGGCCACGTGACCACCTCGGGCATCGGCCCGCCTCGCAGCCAAGTGGCGATATCCACGACGAAGGCAAAAACGCCCAGTCTCGAATGCCGGAACAACAGCGCGGCCAGTACGGTCATGCCGCAAATTCCCGCTATTGTTGCAAAGTCCGCAACGGACCGGCGCGCAGCGTCCGAGCGGCGCGCAGCGTCCGAGGATGAACTCACGCGAATCCTCCGCAGATGCCGCACATTGGATGTTCAGACTCTTATGTTGATGTCGAATGCCTCGGTGAGCGAGCGATCGACTGCCGAAGAGTCAAATTATACAAGAAACTCTGCTGCTCATATCGGCATTACGCGGTCACCGCTGAGGCGATAGCGTTGCCCCGTGCCCGGGCACGCGCTTTCACCCGCGCCGTGAAGCGGCAGCGCAAGGCGCTCACCGTGCTGGCTCATCCAGCCCATTTGCCTGGCCGGCACCCCACCCATGAGCGCGTACTCTGGAACGTCCCTGGTGACCACAGCCCCGGCGCCTATGAAGGCATGCGCGCCTATCGTAACTCCGCAGATGATTGTGCAGTTTGCACCAAGCGTCGCGCCACGGCATACGCGGGTCGCCCTGTACTCGTGCTTTCGAGACACTGCGGACCGCGGGTTGTGCACGTTCGTGAACACCATGCTTGGTCCACAGAAAACGTCGTCTTCGAGCGACACGTCGTCGAAAACCGAAACGTTGTTCTGAATCTTGACGTTGTTTCCGATCGTCACCCGATTGCCGACATAAACATTCTGCCCAAGCGAGCACCCGGCCCCAATCCGGGCTCCTGCGCAGATGTGAGTCCAGTGCCAGATCCGAGTTCCGGGGCCAATCAGCGCACCCTCATCGACAATCGAAGTTTCGTGAACAGTGTAATTCATACAGACCCTTCCCGGACACTGCCAAGCAACTTTGCCACATATGGATGCCGGTCGCCGTGGCCGGCTTCAATGCTGCGATCCCGGATTGCAGCGACGGTCTCGATCGCCACTCGACTGTCCTCCAGACCGAAACCCTGGCCGGCAAGAATTTGCCGGTAGCTCAATGTGTGGAGGTCGCCGAAGCCGCCGGAGAACTCGATTTCACGACCGTCGACCGTGATGCTCCGATATGTCCGCTGTCCGGCATCCAGAGCCTGCTTGGGTAAATCTGCGGACTCGACGGAAAGAAACCACCGTACGCGAGCCCTCTCGTATTCCAGATAGCCGCCCGCGCGCGTATCGGAATAAAAGTGCACGCGATTCTCCTGAAGGCGGCCAAATATGAAGTGCAGCATGTCGTAGAAATGCACTCCAATGTTCGTGGCGATCCCGCCGGAACGTCGTTCGTCGCCCTTCCACGAGATCAGATACCATCGGCCTCGCGACGTGATATACGTCAACTCTACCTCATGCTTACCACTTGAAGGCTCGCCGGCAACCTTGTTCTTCAGGGCAATGATTGCCGGATGCAAGCGCAACTGCAAAATGGAATTGATGCGGCGGCCGGTATCCTCCTCCATCTCACACAACCCGTCCAGATTCCGCGGATTGAGGACCAGCGGCTTCTCGCAAATCGCATCCGCGTCGCTGCGCAAGGCAAAGCGCATGTGTGCATCGTGAAGGTAATTTGGAGAGCAAATCGATATGTAATGGACCTGATTACGATCATGTTGCCGATGCAGCTTGTCTATGTGGCGGTCGAAACGTTCGAACTCCACGAAAAATCTCGCGTCCGGAAAGTAACTGTCGAGCACTCCAACAGAATCGTTGATGTCGAGCGCAGCGACCAGCTCGTTGCCCGTATCGCGAATAGCCTGCATATGGCGCGGAGCCACGAAACCCGCAGCGCCGATGAGCGCGAAATTTTTCATGCAACCGGTATCCTCACTGTTCCGCATCTTCGTTGAAACCATTGTCACGCCCGCGGCCGGCTTTTCGCAAGCTCCCAACGCTTGTCGAACTCCACTCGCTCCTCGATGCCGTCCCGATGACTTCTCGAATAAAATAATCAGCAAACCTCTCAATCGTATGTTGAGTGGTCACAACCCGTCGCGCATTCGCACCCAAGGTGCAGCGCAGTGTCGGGCTCGTCAATACTTGCCGCAACGCCTCGGCCAATGCCGCTGGCTCCGGGCGAATCAGGATTGCGCATTCTTCGCTGAGCAACTGTCTCGTGAGACCAACATCCGTTGCTATGATCGCGCAGCCACAGGACATTGCCTCGAGCAGGCTTTGCGACGGGTAGTTGTCAACATCCTGAAGGGATACGAACACCTTCGATTTCAGCAAGACGCGAAATGGCTCCTTCTCGTATTGGATGTGCACCCGGTGGTTTGTGACTGCCGCGAAATCCCGCCTTATCTCCGATTCCAACGGACCCGAGCCGCAAACATGCACGACCAAGCCGGAAGAGTTCGAGCTTGTCAGTTCGCCGAGCGCCCTCCGCAACAGGCCGTGCCCCTTGCAATCGATCATGCGCGCGATCAACGAGACGTCTATGTCTCTTGCGACGGCAGCTTGAGGAACGTGAGACTCGGTAAAGCTACACGGCGCGACCTTGCATTTGCTCACATAACGTTGCCCCAAAAACGCGCATAAATCGGCCTTGATCAGGATACTGAGGCAATCGATCGCCGTGGCGAATGCCGCAGTGCCGGCCACGTAAAGCTTTTCACGCACATTTCGCTGATAGTCTTTGATCGAATCAACGAGCGACACCGAAAATGGACATGCAAATCCGGAGAAAAGCGCATATAGAAAAGTCGATGCACCCGGATTCGAACCGAAGTGCAGATGGTGTATTTTTTTCCCTCGCAGCCACCTAATCAGACTGATGGTGCGCCTGAGCAATATCCAGTATTGCATCATGCGGCTGGCGGAACCCCGAATCCCCGGCAAGATGTAAGTTCCTTCCGGATCGGGATTGAGGCCGAGCGCTTTGCAGGCGTCGGCTCCCTCCGTCGATGTACACAGATAGATGTTGAAGCCGTTTTTCCGGAGATGATTGAACAGGCGAAAGAAGCGCCGTTCAGCGCCGCCGAGAGGCACGCTCCCATCGACGTAAAGAGCTACCGGCTTTGAAACGCCATAGGCCGACCCGGTCACTTACGATCTCCCCTCAAAGTCAAACCCGCGGGTTTTCTTCCAACGATGACGAATTGTCCACCCATCAAATTCCAAATCGGACGACACTTGAGGTAGAGACGCACAAGGATCGGATGTTGAGGCAGGCGAGAGTCGGTGGAAAATGGGACGAAACGATCGATTACTTCCACCACTTCGTATCCCGCCTTGGCGAATGCCTCGCGGCAGGATAGGTGGCTCAAAGGCAGGATGTGATCATAATAGTCCCAGTAGCGCCCGGGTTCGTACCGGATATTTGGCTGCATGACTACATACCGCCCGCCCGGGCGCAGGACTCGTAGTACCTCCGCAAGCACTTCGTCCATCACCTCCTTGCTGGGGAGATGTTCGAAGAAGTTGCTGCTGAAACAGGTATCGACCGAATCATCGGCAATCACGGTGAGCCGCGAAGCACTAGTCAGGTGAAATTCGACCTCGGGCGGCAGGCAGTCTGCAGCATCGGGATTCAAATCGACGGCGATCTTACGTGCCGAAACGATGTGTCGTATAAACTCACCATAGCCGGAGGCAATTTCCAGCACGGTGCCGGTCGGAGCGACGTATTTTTGGAAGAACCTCGTACAGAGTACCTCCCACACGAGGTCCTTGCGCACCCGGTCGGCGTCAGAAAATCTCGCTCTGTACAGCGCCTGAAGGTCCTTCACGACGGGTTGCGGGCGCGCCCACGCCCCTCTGGAAGATCATAGGAGTCGGAAAATACCTCGCGTCTGACGCGCAGAAGGTCGCGGATGGTCAAGAAGATGTTTTTCATCGACGTTGCCGACCCTTGAGCGAAATCTCGCGGAAACGTCTGGATGCCGACTTCGCCCACCGGATAGCCTCTCAACATGGACTTGAGTGCGAGTTCCGCGCCAATGAATGGGCTGTCCGAGCTGAGCGAAATGGAGTCGAGTATCGAGCGATGAATCACGCGTATACCCGTGGAGATATCGCGAAAAGGGCTGTTGAAGAGCGCGCGAAGCACTGCATTGTAGATGAACGAAATAAAAATGCGCTTGGTTGAATAGAGCTTCTTGTAACGAAAGGCGATAACCAGGAGATAGTACCGACGAACTGCCAGCATTTTCTTCAGCTCGAACACATCATATTCGTTGTCACCGTCCACCATGCAGATCCACTCGAACCGACTGGCCGCGACCCCGGATTTGAGCGCCGCGCCGTAACCCAGGTTCCGGTGATGGTGAATTACCCGAATCTGTTGATATTCGCCGGCCAACTGGTCCGCCACCGCACCGCTTCCATCGGGGGAGGCATCGTTCACAATAATGATCTCGTAGCGGCTTGCGAGATCCTCAAGCAGCGCAATTGCGCGCTCCGCGACCGTCCTCACGGTTCGCTCGTCTTTGTACACGGGGAAAAACAGGCTGACTTCCGGGCCGGATGTGTCCATGTTCAAATTTTCAACCTACGATAGATCTTCCAGGGGAGCAGCAGGAGGAGCGACACAATGAATCGCCAGTAGGCTGGGAAATATCGAGTGCGTGTAAGGCCGGTATCGGCACGCACACGTCGCGCAAATCTGCGCGTATCGGCCGCACGGAAGAGTAAATCCTGACTAAAGGCCAGATTGGTGTCGAGGTAGCCGGGAATATAAAATCGCACAGCAATTTCTTCCCCGCCAGCCCAATGGCGAAGACTTTCAAAATAGGTCATTAATGCTCTTTTCGACGCGGCATACGCTGCATTGCGAGTACGGCCACGCGTGCCGGCGACACTGCCGAATCCGACTACCTCACCGCCGCGAAGCCGCGGCAGCAGGACATTCAAGAGCCGGCACGGATTCAGGAAATTTGAATTTACAAGCCGCCCCATCAGCTCGCCGGATAGACCAATCTCATCATCAGGGTCGCTGCCGCCGACCGGAAGCAGAACCCCGCGGAGCGGAGATACCTGAGCCAGGGCATCATCAACGCCGGTAAGGCAATCGTCACGGGCCAGGTCCGCCGCCAACGCTATGGCCGCGATGCCGAATCGTATGCGCAAATGCGCCGCGAGCGGCTCAGTATCGCGTCGGTCCCGCGAGATGAGTACCAGGTCAAACCCGGCGCTTGCGTATTCCTCTGCCAATGCGCGGCCGAGGCCGGTCGAGGCGCCAACGATCAAGTAGCTCAAAGTCCGATTCGCTCAGAAAGTTCGGAGCCGAATCTCCGAGATGGGTCATATCGGCGGAGCCCCTCAGCAAATGTTCCGTAGTTGCGGATCGATCGTGCCGCGACCTCACGGCTAATCCGCGAATCCTTCGATAAATTGGGCTGTCCACCCAATTCGAGCATCAGGCCGTCAATTTGTGCCATAAGCCGGTCAGCCGCCCTGCCAGGCAAAAAGTCGATTGCGATCAGGTAACCCGCCCCGGTGGGGCTGAGAGAGCGCTGCCGCCCGTGGAAGCGCTTGAGAGAGGCCATTATAAGCGGTTGCCGTTCGCGCGCGGTAAAATGTTCCAGCGCCCCGATGAAGGGACCTATCGAGGCGGCGTCCAGAAATATCTGGAGCTCGCGCATACCGGATCGACCAAATCCTGCGAGGTACGCGGCATTTCTTGCGAGGGGAAATGCGGCGTCCAACAAGTTCATCCGACAACGGGGCCTCCACTGGCCATTCATCCTGTAGAAGAGTGCATTTGCGCACCGCACCGTCAAGGAATTCCAGACACTGAGCGGGAACACCGCACGAGTTCTTGCACTCATCGGCCGGTAGCGCAATGAAGGGTCATCGCGCACACCTTGAACCCATCGACCAGAAGTCACGAGACCCCGCCCAAAGCTCCTCCCAGGCGTCGCATTGTGCCAGCTATAGCAAAAGTCTTCAGTGGACGCTGCCAGTAGCTCGACTGCCTCCGCAAGAGTGTGCACGGGTTGGGACGTGAGATCCATGTCGGTGCCCGGAAGCGGTGTCAGCTGCAGGGTTGCGCTGACGATCACCCCGGTCAGACCGAACCCGCCGCAAGTCATCTCGAATAGCGCGGGATCATTTTCGGAGGTCACGTTCACGTAACCCCTGTCTGGATGAAAAATTGTTACTGCCCGTATCCAGTCCGCAAAGGTACCGTCGCGCCAAGGATTCTTGCCATGTACGTCAGCTGCAATGCAACCGCCGATAGTCACCAGCGGATAACCGGGAATGACGGGGACCTGCAGACCGCGATGAATCGCCCACTTGCATACGTCAATTACCCTGGCGCCCGCCTCCACCTCCAACGTGGACTTTGCCGGATCGAAGTTGAGCATGCGATCAAAGGCCGTCATTTCAAGTGAACAGGAGTTCGCGCCGAAACTGGCGGCCGAGTAGGCGTAGCCCCCGCCTCGGGCAATGAGCGTGCGATTGAGAATATTGTCCAAGTGCCGGTAACGGTCGGGTCGCTGATGCAGCGTGGCAATGCGGATCGATCCGTCGAACGAAACGAATTCAGTACGGCGCTGCAGACCGTTATCCATCTGGCGCGTGCGTCTCGGCTGAAACGGGAAGAACTATTGCGAAAAACAAGAATGCTCCTACCAGCGTGACGCTGCCAAGCAACACCACCTGTACGGCCGCCGAGGCGACCAATCCGATTGCGCTCGGTTTTCCCAAGAGTTCGAACACGAGGGTAAACGCGTATTGTAAAATCCCCAAGCCTGCGGGCGGCGCCGGGAGCACGGCTGCAATTCCAACGATGCCCACCAATAGCAGAGTTTGCAGCGGCGACAATATTACCCCAAATGCGAACACAATCAGCCACATCGCGATGGCGTTCAATGCCCAGATCAATAGCGACAATGCCAGAATGCGAGCACATTGTTCCGGACTCGCCAATACATGGATTCCGCGAACCAGATTGCCCAAGCGAGCGCGCATTGCCGGGCCAACATTCCACCCACGGCTGATGCCGCTCCGGACAAGGCAGACTCCCATGATCATAAGAAGCGCAGTGAAAAGGCCAAGCAAGATCATACCGCTGCGAAGGCGAGCGAGGTCGAGGGTCTCCGGCAGCACCAAGAGCCCAATGCTGATTCCGGCCATGAGCAGTATGAGAAGGATGTCAAAAATTCGTTCCACTACCACGGTTCCCAACGACGCCATCCGAGCGATGCCTGACAGGCGGCTGATCAGGTCTACGCGGACCAATTCTCCGAGCTTCGCGGGAAACACGTTGTTTGCCGCGTAGCCGATAATAAAGGCTGACGTCGCATTCCCCAGCCCAACATCTTCTTCCGTGTGCGACAGCAGCGCACGCCAGCGAATTACCCGCGCCCCCAACTCGAGGCCATAGACCAACAAGGCAATGGCGAGCCATTCAACCTTAGCTGACCCGAGAACCTTGGCCATGTCGGCGGCGCTGGCGTGGCGAACTGCCAAATATAGGAATGCGCCACCGATCGCGAACCCTAATAGAGCCCTTGCCTGACGCGAGGTCACGTCAATTCCGCCCGCTGCCGCGTCCCGCGGAGGAATTCGGCGGCAATGATTGTGGATGCATGGTTCGCGAAAATCTCTGCTCCGCTTGGGATAGCAACTATGGAGGATCCTATTACACACATTTCCCGAGGCTTCCGCTGATTTTTTATGCCCCCGGTCGAAATTCGTCGAAACACAGACGGTTGCGCTGCATCCCCCGGCTCACGACTACCATCCTCGGACTTTCCAAAGATCCCTTGGGAGCGTAGCGTCCTATTCTCAATTCCGACGGTGAGGATCGTATGCAAAGTCGCAGAGACATTCTATCAGCCGCGATGTCACTTCTGGGAAGAGCCGCCGTTTCGAGCGCTGGCGCCGACAACGCTGGAACCTCCGCAGCTGCACGAGCCGACAAGCGGGCCGACGCCCCCGGCAATCTGCGTGGGATCGGGCTAATACCGAACGACCCGGCGGCCGCTAACGCAAACACGGGAGCGTTGAAATCGCTCGTTGACCCAGGCGGAAACTGCAGCGGCAACCTATGGTTCCCGAACACAACCGGGAACGACACCTACTATTTCAATGACATCGTGCCGTTCCACGACGGCATCAGGCTGGATTTGCAGGGCTGTGTATTGCACTTCAGCAAAACGGGAGTCCGCGCCGATACCAACTCCGGCTTCATCTTTGCGGTGCGGAACTTTTCCATCGCGAACGGATCGATCGTGGTCGAGTACCAAATGGGCGGCGGAGGCACTGCGGCCGGCAACGCCCTCACTTTCGGAAATCGCGGTGGCGATAGTCGCTACTTCAGTCCGACGTACGACAGCCAGTTAGCGTCACCGATGGGCAATATCGAAGTACGAAACCTGCGAATCTCGTCCAATACCATAGGCGGCACGGGCATCCTCATGATCGGCGGCCTGAACGGCGTGATCATGGAGAATATCTGGATTGACGGCAACGGCGCCCTCGCCAACGGTATCTACTACGAGTTCGGCTGGGCGACCAGCGAGCCGAAGGTTGAATTACGCCAGACCTCTCACGCATACAACCTGCGCTTCAGCAACATCAACATCTCCAACATGAACGCCGATCATGGCTGGGCATTCACGCTCAACGGCGCTTACAGCTGTTGGGTGGATGGGCTATACGTCAAAACGTCGAAGGTTCTTTTTGCGTGCGGGCCCGGCGAATCCGGTTTCTACCGCCCCTGGGCTGGTATTGATCAGATCGGCGTCAAACGAAACATCACGCTACGGAATGTTGTCGGCGTGGGCATAACCGGCACTGCCATCGACAACGGCGGCGCGTCCTCGAAGGCGGGCGGATATTTGCACGTAACGCAAAATACCGCGGCCGAACAGACCGATCTGATCGACTTCTCTATCGACGGATTTGCTCTTGACGGCGCAAATCTAGACGGGGGACATGGGATTCATTCGAGCGCCGAGAAAATCGATTTACGTAATGGTCGAATCACAAATTTCTCGCGCGGTGTGGTGACAACCCACGAATGCACGCGAATGACGATCGACAGTGTTGATGTCTTCGGATGCAGGCAATCCGGCATGCAAATCGGCCAGGCATCCATGATCTGGGATCCCCCTCGCCAGAAGATGGGATTTATTCGAAATTGCTTCATCGCCGGAAACAGCGCTGCCACTCCCGGGGTTTTCGCCGCAATAGAACTTGACGTGTGCGCGGCGTTCATCATCGAGGGCAACCGCTTCGGGTATGAGCCATCCCATGACGGGATTCCGGAATCAACCCAAGGACCCGCCGTTCGAATCGGCGCTCAGGCGAACAATGTGGTCTGCCGATGTAATCATGTCGGCGCGGCACGAAACGCGGCCACTGCCTTCGTGAATTTGTCGGCGGACGCGTCGAAGGGAAATATCGTTGAACATTCAAGTGGAATTGCGACAACCGCGGGCGGCTGGCGCTTCCTGCATTGAGTTTCACTCGAGACGCGCCTGAATATACGCACCCGAGGTCGTCAAATCCTGGTCGGAAATCGATGTAAATCGGGGAGCTAATTTTCGTCTGTCGACCCCCGGGGCGTTTACAGTCTCGTCGCTTACGACGGTAAAGCCGGCTTCGCGGAGCAGACGAAGGTGCGTTGAGTGCGGCTCGCGGTTGATCAGAAATTTACGCCGGCCACGCAATAGGCGCCACGTAAGATCTCCGCATGTCCAGTGCCCATTCCATTCTGTTGTCGTGCCATGAGAACGGAAATCTATCTGGTGCGACAGCCAGCCCCCAGAGGCCAGCCACACCCGCATGGCGGCATATGCCGATTCGAGATCATCAACGTGCTCGAGGACGGCCTGGGAAAAGATCATGTCGACGACGCCGCGCTCGATGACCTCAGGATTCCACCAGGGAGCGACATACCGGATCATGGAATCCGGATTGAAAGGGTCTTCAATCGATCGCCTGATTCGCTCGATGCTCCGTTCGTTCGGGAACGATAGCATCGCGCGGGGAAAATCATAAGATCGCAATTTGGGCTTCACACCTGGAAACTCGTCGTCCCCGGGTATTGCGGCGCGCGCGCGAAACAGGTCGATCAGCTCTTCGAATACGCCCGCATTGCGGTTGAGATTCGCGAGCGGCAGCGCGTCCAGTCCATAGTAGTGGTTCGCGCCGGACAGGAGTGCCGCCAGGCCGATTCCAATTGAATCGCCCGGTCCAAGCTCGGCAACGCGGGACGGCGGCCGGGTGCACAGACCGTTCTGATAGCTCAAAACCAGATGACGCAGCCAGACGGAGTAGCAATAGCGCGCGGAGTCGGTGCCACCGGTGCGCGTTACATGCCGGTGGAGCGTCGCCATGCCGGGTACGTAGGTCGCAAGGCCACGAGCCAGGACCCCGAACTTCATGTTCATTTCACCGCTCGGATCAGCATGAACAGCCCGTGAGATGCCGCATGTTTTCGCAGCATCGATCGCGGCCAGATCCTTCGCGCCAGAGACAGCACCGCGCCGCCATGGCGCTGGCCGGCGGCGGACTCAAGCAGGTCGCCATGCGTGAGCCACGTGCGGATCTGCACGGAGCTAAAAGCTGCGAACATGTCCCTCGCCTCGCGCTGTGAATAGGCCTTGGTGCCCGGACTCTCGAGATAACGCGAGTAGACCTGCGTCAATGTCATCCAGGGCCGGAGCCGAAAGAGCGCGTAGCGCATCCAAAGCATGTATCCGACGAGACTCCATTTGTGATAAATCATGATTCTCGCAACGCCCCCCGGGCGCAGCACTCTGTGCACCTCTGAAATCGCGCGGCGCGTATCGGGCGAATGATGAAGCACGCCCCACGAGTACACGGAGTCAAAGGTGTCGGACACAAACTCCAGATTCTCCGCATCGCCGGTCGAAAGCGCCGATTCGTGATTGAACAGCGCCAGCCTGCGGCGGGTATGTGCCACGGCGCGCGCAGTCAGATCGATACCGGTCAAATACGCTCCGGCCTGTGCGAAGCGCTGGTGATCCGCGCCCAATCCGACGCCGATTTCCAGAACTTTGCTCCCGCGTGCCGACTCGAATTCCGCGAATTCCTCGATGATCGGCTCCAGTTCGTAGCGCCGGCGCGCTTGCTCGACATAGCCCTCCTGCTGCTGATTCTGCAGGTACAGATCCTCACCGCACGAGGCCTCGTCCCAGAATTCCTCCACTGCCTTCTTGTCAGAGGCCATCGTACCTGCGTTCGTACCGCTACGCTGATGAGTGATCATGACAAGTTCCGCTTGGACCAAAGGGCAAGTTGCAGCATCTTCCAAAGCAAAAAACCCCGATCGCGGCGCCTCGCACGGTGCTCTGCAAGCGCATTCTGCAGATGGGCACGGTCCAGCCCGAAGCGTTCGACGAAGGCGCTTTCCAGAATTACCGAACTCGCAAACCCATGCAACGCACCACGCAGCCACTCCTCGTACGGCACGCCGAAACCCGTCTTTGGCCCGTCTAGAATCTCGGCCGGCAGGCGGTTGCGCATCGCATCGCGCAGAACAATCTTTTTCTGGTTGCCGCGAACCTTCAGCGCCACCGGCAAGCCGACTGCAAGCGACGCCACGCCCTCGTCCAAAAGGGGCACCCGTGCTTCCATTCCGTGGGCCATGGTTGCCCGATCGACCTTTGTGAGAAACTGCGACGGCAGCTGCAACGCGATGTCCGTCAAGAGCATTTGCTGCACCGGATCGAAATTTTCGAAACGGGCCGCGCAGCGCCGATACGCCGCAAACGGATCGGTGGTCGCCTCCATGCGCCGCCGCGCGGCATCCGTCAACAATGCCGTCGGAGGATCGCGCAGCGTTTCGACCGTGAGAAGAAGCGCCATCCGCATTGCGGGGTCGGCGTTTCCTGCCGCCGCGCCGATCCGTGCCAGCCGCGCGCCTCCCGCGCCAAACAGGCTGGTAAGTGTGCGTTCAACGCCGTGTGGCCACAACCGCCAGAACGCGGCCGCGCGCAGGATGGAATAACGTCTGTAGCCGGCGAACATCTCGTCCCCGCCGTCGCCCTGCAGCACGACCTTGATTTTTCCGCGCAACTCCCGCGCGAGCAGGTACAGAGGAATGTTTGCGGCATCGGCAAACGGTTCATCGTGAACCTGCACCAAGTCCGATATGACCTCTTCGATCGCATCTCCGCGGACGCACAATTCGTGGTGATCGAGCCCTAGAGCTTGCGCGACGCGACGAGCCTTCGGCAGTTCATTCACTCCTTTGTCGTAGTCGAATGCCACCGAAAAACTCGTCAAGCGACGTCCGCCCGCCACCGCAGCCGACGCTGCGATGCTTGATGAGTCCACGCCGCCGCTCAGGAAAAGCCCGACCGGCACGTCGCTCACCAGTTGCCTGGAGACTGCGGCATCGACAGCATCACGCACCGCGATTGCCGAGTCGTGGCGGTTCGCCTGCGGCCTCTCGCGGCTGAGCCAGGCGCCCATGTGCCACCAAGACTCCGACCGTGCCTGCCCGGCGTCGATGACCAGGCGGCAACCGGGCTGCAACGCCCGCACGGCGCGGTAAATTGTTCGCTCCTCAAAAGAGTTGCCGTACCAGAGAAATTCCATCAGAGCCTGGTCGTCCACTGTCCGGTCGATTCCGCCGGCGGCGAGCACCGCTTTGATCTCCGACCCGAACGCCAGTCTTCCGCCTTGCCATGCATAGAACAACGGTTTGATGCCCAGGCGGTCGCGCATCAGGATCAGCCGATGACGGGCGGAATCCCACAGGGCAAATGCGAATATCCCCTCCAAGCGCTCCAGACCGGGGAGTCCCCATGCATCGTAGGCATGCAAAAGAACTTCGGTATCAGAGTGACCTCGAAACACATGCCCGATTCCTTCCAGCTCCGTGCGTAGCCGCGGAAAATTATAGGACTCTCCGTTATAGACGACCGTCGCCGAGCCGAAGGTCATCGGCTGCGCCCCGGTGTCCGACAAATCGATGATACTCAAACGCCGATGCCCGAGAGCCACGCCCTCGCCGACGAATGTCCCCTCGCCATCCGGACCGCGGTGAGCGATGGTTTGGGTCATTCGCCGGATGGTGCCGTCAATGTCGTCGGAGGATGGAAAGCCGTATAGCCCGCAGATTCCGCACATTGGACGGTTTGAACTCGTAGTTGACGTCGAATGCCTCGGTGCGCGAGAAATCGACCGGCAGAAGAACCAAATTATACACGCCGCCAGCACCGCCGGCTGGAGCCGATGGGTTCGAGATGCACCACCCGGCTAATTCAGCGGATACCAGAGCTTTTTCTCGTCATCCCAAATCAAGATCCTCGTCGACAGGTGGGGTCACACTTGTTCATAATCCGTCTCCTCTGCTGTGGCGTTCAATTCTCAAGACGGAGTACCCGCCGGTAAACTTCGCGCAATTGCCCGAGCACACGCGTTTCCAGGAAACGCTCCTGTACCGTCGATCGTGCATTGTCGGCTTTGCGCTGCGCTTCGTCGCGATGCGTGTCGATGTGAACGAGTGCATCCGCTATTGTGTCGGCCGACTCCGACTCCACGAAATAGGCCGAAGTATCGTCCAATAGTTCCGTGATGAAACCGTGCCGCGTTGCAGCGATCACCAATGCGTGCGCCATGGCCTCCGTAATCACGTTCGGGTGCCCCTCTCCCACATGCCGGGTGGGGAAACAAAAAATATCGTGCGCGGCGAGCATTGATTGAACCGCGTCGAATTCCAGGGTACCGCAGCGGGCGATTCGCAATCCAGCGGGCGGCGCGTAGGCATCAAGGTGTGCCGCAAATTCGCGACTTTCGGCTCCAACCAGCGTCAGGCGCACGGACAGCCCCTTGCGCGCGGCGCGTCCGCAACCCTCGACCAATTCAAACACGCCTTTACCGGCATAACAGTAACCCACGAAAATGACACTCAGCTCGCGCTCCGCAAATCGAGGCCGGACGTTCGACGGTAGGTATGCCGATTGTATGAAGTTCGGAAAGTAATGCACCTTGTTGCCGTATCGAAGCTTCAAATTCCCGACCACGGCGGCGCCCTGCCCGAGAATGACGTCGGCATGCCGGAGCGACCAATGCGCCATGGCGCGCAGCAGCCATCCGGCAGATTCGAGCCAGAGCAGGAATCCTCCGCCACGAACGTCGAGAATCAATGGACGCCTGAATGCGGTTGCAATCACACTCATGCCAAATTCGCGATAAATCGCGATTCCATAGGTCATCATGACATGCACTGCGCCGGCGCGGCGGATGTTACGGGCGTAGACCCAAAGGTCCGCGATCAAACGGAACGGCAGCAGAACCCTCCACCACCGCGTGTAGCGGCGCGTGCTGTACGGCGAAAGCGTCATCTGCACGTCACCCGACGAAAAATGCGCGAGCAGTGCCGTCACGTTGCGCACGTACCCGCCCTTGCCGCCCCCATAACCCTCCGCTCCGAGTTCCGTCGAGGGGCCGCACAGAATGATCGAATTTCGTGTCACCTCAATCTGCGCTCATGTCGATGGCCCGCTCATGATGCGCAGCGCTTCGCGCAGCGGCGCGGGAGCAGGCGGGCGAGAAGATCTTCGTACTCCGTTATCATCCTTTCCGCACCGAGGTTCTCTTCAGCGTACCGCCGCGCATTGCGCGAAAGTTTTCCCCAATCGTCCGCCTCGAGAGCCGTCAGCCTCTTGATCGCGTTGGCGATGCTGCGCGGTTCAGCCGGCTCGAACAGAAACCCCCGCTCACCGTGCCCCGCCAGAAGCGGATGATCGCAGACATTGGACAACAGTACGGGCATCCCGGACGCCAATGCCTCGCAGACGACATTCGGCAAGCCCTCATAAAACGACGGATGGATCAAAGCATGGTACTTCTGCAGCAGTTCGGGAATATTCGCTTCCTCACCCAGCCAGCGCCAGTTGTTTTTCACTTCGGGGCAACTCTCGAGCAGTTCATCCACCCGTTGACAGTAACCCCTGCCTGCGCTGCTTCCGTCCCTCGCGCCGATCCAACTGACCTGCGGTGCGTAACCCCATTCGCGGTGAAACAACGTCAGCGCCCTTATCAGATTGAGCGCATTCTTTTCGGGCCCGACTCTGCCGACTGCCACCAGACGCAGAGGCTCTGCGCGCTGCGGAAAGGTGCGGCCGCCGGCGAACAGACCAAGGTCGAGTCCATTGTAAATGCATGAAACCTTGTCCCTGAGCCAGGGTCTGCGCCTCAACCAGTCACTTTGGGTGTGACTGTTGGCAACCACGTGATCGGCCGCGACGTGCAGTGCCCTGCGGCCGAATGCGCTCACGCGCGACTTATCGTCGTGAAAACTGGTTCTCTCGGAAACGACGAGGCGCGCGCGCGGCGCAAAAAGCTTCGCCAGTTCCGCGTAGACATTCGGGCTGCTCAGATAGGAGACTACGACATCGAAATTGCGGCGGTTGATCAGCTCCGCCAGCCTCCGCACCACTCCGAGGGAGAATCCAGACCCTTTATCGTATTCATGAACGACGATCTGCTGCTCATCGACACGCGGGCGAAAAAAGCCGTGCGAGGGGAAATACGCAAACATCTCGACCGAGTGGCCGCGCCGCTTCAAACCGCAAGCGAGCTCTACAATCTGCCGCTGCGCGCCGCCCGCTCCGAAATGGTCGATGACCAGAAGCAACTTCAAGCTGCGCTCGCGAGCCACGATTGAAAAGCGAGCATGTGCCACACGCGGTCGCCGCAGGTGGAATCTCCCGCCAGATGAAGCGACCACTCCTCACGCGCCAATTTTTGATTCAGAAATCCCTCGCGCCGCAATCGATCTTCGCACAGCAGAGTCTCGGCCCACTCCCGCAAAGGCCCGCGCAGCCATTGACTCACGGGCAAACCGAAGCCCATTTTTTTGCGCTCCGGCAACGCATCGGGCACGTATTTCCTCAATACCTGTTTCAAAAGCCATTTGCTCGTCGGGCCTCGCACCTTCATGCGCAGGGGCAACTGCAATGCAAATTCCACAACACGATGATCCAGCATCGGCACACGGGTTTCCAGGCCGACCGACATGGCGGCGCGATCGACTTTCACGAGTATGTCATCGGGAAGATAAGTCGAGGTGTCCACGTACATCATCGTCGAATAGATGTCGTCGGACGAGAACGGGCCCTGAACAGCGGGCTCGCTCACGCATCCCCCGTTGCCGATCACGAGTTCGCGCGCGCCGGGCCGCTGTCTCATCTGAGCCCGATAGAGGGCCGCGGCATTTTTTGACTCGAGGTATTGCGCCAGGCGAGCCGCCTTGTCGCGCATCGGCATTGCACGGCTGCGCCTCGAGAATGCGTTCGCACCGATCGACAGCCACTTCCGCGCACCAAGCGGAACCCGGCGCACCACCGACCATATGTCGCTGGTGCGCTTATAACGCGCGTAACCGCCGAACAGCTCATCACCTCCATCCCCGGATAGCGCCACGATCACATGCCGGCGTGCAAGCTGCGATACGAGAAACGTCGGAATGGCCGAACTGTCCCCAAACGGCTCATCGTATATGGAGGCCATCCGCGGGATCACGTCCATTGCCTCGCGCGCAGTGACAAAAAGCTCCGTGTGGTCGGTACCCAGCTGGCGCGCCAGCGATTTCGCATGCTCGGCTTCGTTATATTCGCTTTCGCGGAAGCCGATCGTGAATGTCTTTATGGGCCTTGAGGACTGGGCTTGCATCAGCGCCACGACCGCACTCGAGTCGGTGCCGCCGGAAAGGAACGCGCCCAGGGGGACATCGGCGATGCATTGTCCCGCGACCGCCCGCCGCAACTCGGAGTCGAGGCGGTTGACTGCCTCAGCGTCACCACCCGCGAAGGGATCCGCAAGTCCCCGGGCCGCGACGTCTCTCAGCGACCAATAGACCCGCGGACGCGCTATGCCGCCCCGCTCTTGCCCTGGGAATTGCAGGTACGTGCCCGGTGGAAGCTTGAAGATTCCCTGGTAGATCGAGTGAGGCGCGGGGATATAACCGTGCTGGAAGTAGGCTGCAAGCACGCCCCGGTCGATGCCGTTGCGAAATGCCGGGTGGGCGCGCAAGGCTTTGAGCTCCGATCCGAACAGCAGAACATCGCCCTGCCAGCCGTAGTAGAGCGGCTTCTCGCCAAGGCGGTCGCGCGCGAGCGTCAAGCGGCACTCTTGAGAATCCCAAAGAGCGAAAGCGAACATGCCGATCGTTTTCTTGAGACTCTCATCGATTCCCCATTGATCGAAGGCTGAGAGCAAAATTTCCGTGTCGGAGTGGCCGCGCCATCGCGGAGCCGATTCAGGCCGTGCGATCTCGGCACGTATGCCCGCATGATTGTAGATCTCGCCATTGAAGACGATCGTGTACCTGCCGGAGGCGGACACCATGGGCTGATGACCGGCGGGCGACAGATCCAGGACCGACAGGCGCCGATGACCCAATGCGATCCCCGCGGGACCGTCGACCCAACTGCCGGAATCATCCGGTCCGCGATGAGACAGCAGCGCCGACATCCTCTCCAGAATGGACTCCGCGGCAGCAGCAGGAAGCCCGCCGGGCCGCAGAAATCCCGCTATTCCGCACATGCCGCGGACACTACCCATGCGCTGTTCACAATGAGTCTCATCGGGAAATGCCGCCGGTTTTCTCCATTACGAACTGGTTGCATCCCTGGCTGTCGATCCGTGTGCAGTTTGTCAGGGAAAAGCCGCGCTCGGCGAAATACGCGACCAGAGTGTCGAAGCTAGAAAACTCGTAGGGAAATCCTCCGATCCAATCCACCGCGTCGTAACGCGCGCTCATTCCGCGCTCACGCCGGTCGTTCAGAATGGGTGCAATCGCAGTCATGGGCTTCAATTTGATCGAGTACTTGATGATCACCAGAAGGTGGGTAATTGCGGATACGGCGAAGACATAGGGCCTCTTGAGGAGGCGAGGCAGCCTATTGTAAATGAACTTGACGAACCACCATGCGTGCGATTTCCAACCCTGATCGTTGTAAATCGCAATGAACAAAGTGCCGCGAGGAGCCGCTACGCAACTGATCGCGTTCTCGATCGCCACCCACATCGATCCGGTGTGATGCAGAACCCCCCAGCTATAGACGATATCGAATTGACCGAGACGCTCGAGGTATGGGCGGTCGAGCACCGAACCCGCCTCGATGTGCCACGCGTTGTCTCCCGGGAAGTAACGCCGTTTGAGCTCCGTCGCGCACGCCACGGATTGCAGATCGAAATCAAACGACCGCACTTCCGCGCCGAGGCGCCGCGCAGCCAGGCTGGACAAGCCGGAGCCGCAGCCAATATCGAGAAACTTCAATCCATCGAGACGCGAGACACCCAGCATCGCTTTCATCGAGGCTTCGGCGTCGAGAATCCGTCTGTCGTCCAGCACGGCGAGAAAGCGCGTCCAATTTGCTCCGAATTCGAACCGCTTGCTCGCTTTAATCTCTTCCAACGCATTCATTTGGCATTCATTCGCGGCAATCGCTACGGTAGGACGATCATGGAACGCCGGAATCCGCAGCAAGTTCGTTTCTCGCCTGTCTTCTGAGCAAGGCAACGTTCACCGCGATGAAGACCGCAAAGAAGGAGTTGTAGTGCAGCGGTTCGGACAGCGACATGAACAAGTAGCAGATGGTGCCCGAGAATATCAAAACCGGCAGAGCCCTCAGTCGCACTCGGCGGGCGATATACAACCTTCGGGCAAGCATAACAAACAGCGCGTAATACAGGGCAAATCCGATAAGTCCGAAGTTATAAAGGACGTCGATCGGCGTCGAGTGCGAGGTAATTCCCACGTCCGCTCTAAATGCCTCGACTCCGCTGCCGAACACGGGATTTCCCGTCCAACCTTTGAGGCCGATCTTCTGCCAGTATTGACGGTCATTGAAGGAAGTCCCCTGCGATTGATCCTCGCGCGCGCTCAAAATCTGAACGCCCAGCGTCACCCGGTCGACCCCGTCCTGGAGCCTCTTGAGAAGCGCCTCGTTTGAAAGCACTGCATAACTGATGGCAACGGATACCACTAGGAGAGCGATGGAACTTTGCCCCAATATCCGCGTGAATGTCCGGAGGTATATGGCTGCCGCACTGATCACCCCGAGCAATACGCCAAGGTTCGTCTTGATCGACGTCGTCGCGGCGATGAGCATCATAGCCACGGTCGCCATCAAAAGGCACAGCAGCCGCTGTCTCGCGTACCATCCCCATACGAAAATACTGAATAAACCGAACAAATACATCCCGGCGATGGCGTTGTACGAGAAGTCCGGTGGCCGCGTGAGCGGGAACCCTGTTAAAACGGTGTACACGCCCGCGCCACAAGAAAAACCGAAGAGCATGCCCGACAGCACCGCCGCCACATGATGGAACATCACGAGAGACCCGAAGAGCATCAGTAACAGAAGAAAATTCAATCCAGGCAACAGAGTATTGACCGCGATCCTGGGATCAGGCGTCCACACGGTCGAAAGAGCCATGTAACAGAGCAGGCATGCGTAAACGGCAGACTCCTGGCAGAACAAGATTTTCGGGTAGCGCAAAAGATGCAGCGTCAGGAGGATTCCAAGAACCACCGAAAATCGTGCGTGATTGAAAGATTCGTCGAGGCCGGCATTCAATACAGATGCAAATGCCGCCGCGGCCGACAAAGTGAAAGAACCAAACCATCCGGCGGCCCGGGCGGCAAGCTGGGACAGCGAGGGCGGACTTTGCCCTCCGTCGTCCGGCGCAGCGGGTGGACCCGCATTTCCTGTGGTCGCCAGGCTCACTTACACCTCTGCTTTCGCCAAGGGTCCGAGGTCACGCGTTCGCAGCAACGCGAACAGCTTCACAAAATCGTCTATTTGCTCGTTTGTCGGCCGCACGTTCCAGTCATTGTGACAGGCTGGATAAAAGGGCGCGAGATATGCCGCGAACGCCGCGACGATG
>Ga0179587_10000180_pt1 | contig 26547 bp, 30 predicted proteins | sample CZODoug2_1_08_16_FD_185932 | JGI IMG/M metagenome (GOLD analysis project Ga0179587, IMG submission 185932) | Vadose zone soil fungal communities from Angelo Coast Range Reserve, California, USA - CZODoug2_1_08_16fungal | ecosystem: Environmental > Terrestrial > Soil > Vadose zone | place: USA...
AGTCGCTGAAGCGGGGACGGTTCGCGGCACGGTAGTGAACGGCACAACCGGCAAACCTGCGGCGGGGATTGAACTGGCGCTGATCCAGCTTCAGGGAGGAATGCAGGAAGTCGCGCATTCCAAGAGCGGTGCGCAAGGGGAATTCACGTTTGACAATCCGGCGATTGGCGGACAGCCGATGCTAATTCGCGCGGTGTATCAAGGCGTGAATTTCCACCATGCGCTGCCGCCAGGCAGCACCACCGCGCAGGTGGATATTTATGAAACGTCTAAGGATGCCAAGACGATCAACGTTCCTTCACACGTAGTGATCTTTAAACCGAACGGCGCGACGATGATAGTCGGAGAAGAATATCAGATTGAAAACAAGTCGCAGCCGCCGATGGCTTTCTACAAAACTGACGGTAGTTTTGATTTTGCGTTGCCAGAAAAAGGCCAGCTTCGACAAGTGACTGCAGCCGGGCCGGCGGGTATGCCGGTAGTGCAAGTTCCGATCAACAAGAGGAACAATCACTACTCGATTGCCTTTGCTTTTCGGCCTGGCGATAACTCGGTGCGGTATTCCTACGAGCTGCCATATCCGGGGAATTTGGCGACCGTAAAGATTTCGACCGTATATCCGGGGGGCCGCTTGCTGGTTGCTGCGTCGCCAAGTGTGCAGGTCAGCGGTGACGGCCTGGCTCTGGGTGGCCAGGAGCAGGGCATGAACATCTACGGTCGTGATGATGTTCCCGCGGGCACACTTATCGCCGTGAGCGTCTCCGGCACAGCGCCTCCGGACGCGAACGCCGGGGCGGATCAGGGTCAGCAAGGGGGTCAACAGGGCCGCGACGCGCAGCAAGGCGGCGCTGAATCGGCTGGAGTCAGTATCCAGGCGGTGCCTGGACGGCTCGATGGCTTGAAATGGTATCTGATTGCAGGATTTGCTGTTCTCTTTGCGATGGGCGCGATTCTGCTTGGGCGCAAGCCTGTTGTGGCAGTAGCTGGGGGAGCGCTGGCAGAGACGGAAGTTGCTTCGCCAAGGCAGAAGAAATCGATTGCAGCCCCTGCAGCACTCGCGCCCGCCGCGACTGTAGCGCCTACGAATGGAGCGGCAAGTCTTGCTGAAGTTGACGCCGCCATCGGCACAAGCCTTGACGCGCTGAAGGAGCGTCTGTTCCGACTGGAGCTGCGCCACCAAGCGGGCACGATCTCCGAGGCAGAATATGCGCAGGAACGCGCACGCGCCGAAAAAGTGCTGCGCGATCTCGTGCGAGGCTAAGCATTGAAGACCAGTGCCGTTCCAACTATTTGGGACAGATGACAGTCCAAGAATCGGACGCAAGTATGGAAAGAGCATTCCCAAGAGGACTTGCTCGAACAGGTTGGAACGACACCAGGAGTGATGCGCCCATCTCAGAGGCCGTACGGTGACGCCACCGAGTTTTTCTCCTACAGGAATCCGCTTCGAAAATATCGACAAACGTTATGGCGGACTTTACGGGTTGCGCCGCGTCTCGCTGGAAATCGCCGCGGGTGAGTGCGTGGTGCTCGCCGGAAGGAATGGTTCCGGCAAGACCACGCTGTTGCGAATTGCGGCGCGTCTCGCGCGTCCTTCGAGTGGCTCGGTGAGCTTCGTAAATAGTCGCGGAGAAAAGAACGAGGCGCTTTTGCCGGCGGGCTTTGTAGCGCATGCCACGATGGTCTATGACGAGCTGACAGCGGAAGAGAATCTATTACTGTTTGCAAGATTGCAGGGAATTGCAGGGCCCGCCGAGCACGCCGCGAAGCTACTCCGGGAAGTTGGCCTGGAAGAGCGCCGGAAGTCCCTGGTGCGCACCTTTTCTCGCGGGATGCGGCAGCGTGTCGCGATTGCCCGGGCGCTTCTGAATGAACCGGCCGTAATTCTTCTTGACGAGCCGGCCACCGGGCTTGATCCGCAGGGAGTGAGCTGGTTTGCCGGGACAATACGCGAATTAAGAGATTCGGGCCGCACCATCTTGATGAGCCTGCACGGCGAGTCGGAAGTCTCGAGTCTCGCAACGCGGGCGATACAACTGGATGGCGGATCGGTGGTGGCCGACACGCGAACCGGCGCGAACTTTCGCTCCATCCTGGCTTTTGCGAACGCGTGAAATGGCGCTGCTCTCCAACACGGCGGTGCTTCTTGGCAAAGAACTTCGCACGGAGTTTCGTTCGCGGGAACTTCTCACGACCACGGTTGTCTTCATCTTGATCGTGATCGTGCTCTTCAGCTTTACCTTTGAGCCCACGTCAGACGAATCGCGGCGGTTCGGCCCCGGGCTTCTCTGGCTGGCGTTTCTGTTCGCGGCTTCGCTGATGCTGCAGCCTTGCTTTCTGCGCGAGCAGCACAACGATACGCTGGGCTCCTTGCGGCTTTCAGTCAGCGACCCATTTGCCATTTTTCTTGCCAAGCTCGCGGCAAACACATTGTTCCTTCTGCTTACAGAGCTTTTCTTGCTCCCTCTTTTCGCGATGATGTACAACGTGCCGGTCGCGGGCGTGTTGCCCTGGCTGGTTCTCGTTCTTGTCCTTGGCAGCCTGGGCATCTCCATCGCTGGCACGGCGCTCTCCGCCATCTCAGCGCAGGCGCGCATGCGCGAACTGCTGTTGCCCTTGCTTATGCTCCCTCTTTTGACGCCCATTCTCGTGGCCAGCACGGAAGTTACGAAAGGGCTCTTGGACCGCGCGCCTTACGTACAGTGGAAGGGAATCGGATTCCTCGCGATTTTTGACTTGGTTTTTTTGACGGCGCTATGGCTCTTCGGCGAATATCTTCTGGAGGAATAACCCCCATGGTGAAAAATGTCCTCGCTGCGGCGGCAGTGTTTCTGCTTCTAGGGGCAGCCGCCTATGCATCGTTTTTCATAGCCCCCACGGACGCAAAGCAAGGTCTCATCTACCGCATCTTGTTTCTGCACGTTGCAAGCGCTTGGACGGGACTGACGGCGTTCTCTCTTTGCTTTGTCGCGAACGTGCTGTACGTTCTTCGCCGCAAGCCGCACTGGGACTGGCTGGGTGTGGCGGCGGGCGAAGTCGGTTTGGCATTTACCACCGTTGTGCTTGTAACCGGCCCCATCTGGGCGCATCCCGTGTGGGGAATCTGGTGGACATGGGACGCTAGGCTCACTTCGACTTTTGTACTATGGCTCCTCTATGTCTCCTACTTGCTCTTGCGGACGCTCATCGAAGAGCCTGACCGACACGCTTTGCTCAGCGCGCTATTCGGCATATTCGCTTTCTTGGACGTGCCTCTTGTTTTTGGTTCCATTCGCTGGTGGCGGACGCAACACCCACAGCCGGTGGTTATGGGAGGACCGGGTGCGGGGCTTGATCCTTTGATGTACAAGGTTCTCTTCTTCTCTTGGTTTGCCATGCTGGCACTGATGACGCTGCTGCTTCGCCAGCGTTACCGGCTGGAGGCCATGAGAGGCGATCTTGAAACGATGCAGCATGAAGTGGAGGCAGCATGAAAAATCTGGACAGTGTGTTCGCCGCGTACATGGCTGCTTGGGCCATTTTTTTCGTCTACTACGTCACGATTGCCCGCCGGGCCGCGGCTCTTCGAGGAGACATCGAGCGTCTAAAGAATTCCGTGAATCGGGGCAAGTAGCTTGGCAGGGAAGAAACGAGTCGGGATCGTGCTGTTTCAGCTCGGCGGGCCGGATTCGCTGGAGGCCGTCGAGCCGTTTCTGCTGAACCTGTTTCTCGACCCCGACATTATTCCACTCGGACCTTTTGGACTGCTGCGCCGCCCGATAGCGAAGCTCATTTCTTCCCGGCGATCGATACCTGTTGCCGGGCGGTACGCGGAAATCGGACGGCGCTCGCCGATTGGGATGCTCACAGAGCGGCAGCGCTTGCGGCTGGTTGAGGCCGTCTCGCCTTACATTGATGCGGTTGCTGTGGTGGCGATGCGTTACTGGCATCCGTTTACGTCGGAGGCGGTGGATACGTTGCAGAAAGCGGGGCCGCTGGACGAGATTGTTTTGCTGCCGCTGTATCCGCACTATTCTTACGCCACTACGCTGAGCAGCTTGAAGGAATGGCGCCGGGTGGCCGATCAGGTTAAGTGGGGGCAACTTGGGAGACCGCCGGAGCGCACTATCGATAATTTTCACGACCACCCCCTGTACATTCAAGCGCTGGTGCAGCGGATTGGATCGGTGCTGCGCCAATTTACGGATAGTTTACGGATTCATCTGGTCTTTAGCGCGCATGGATTGCCGATGAGCTTGGTCGAGAAGGGCGATCCTTACCCGAAACAGATCGAGGAAACGGTGCGCCTGGTCTGCGAACTCGGGGCAAAGCAGTACAGTGGATGGCCGCGGACGCATTTGCTGTGTTATCAGAGCCGCGTAGGCCCCGCGAAATGGCTGCAGCCGCCGCTTACCGAAACGATCGAACGGCTGGGGCACGAAGGCGTGAAAGAGATGCTGGTTGCTCCCATCTCGTTCGTTACCGAACACATCGAAACGCTGCACGAGATCAACATTGAGGCCCGCGAGGAAGCGGAAAAACTGGGTATCGAACGATTTCGCATGATGCCGGCGGTAGGAGATTCACCACTATTTATCGCCGCGCTGAAGGATCTGGTCCTGCGCGCCACAGGAATCGAGGCAGGGTTTGTGGCAGAGCCGCTAGCATCCGCTGAACTAGGCAGCGTAATGACCTAAAGGTGAGGAGTCTACCCCCCAGAGTCTATGGGGAGGCGCGGCGTTCGTGGGGGGCAAGGATCTCACGGGCTCGCGGGGCATCGTCTGCAGAGACCAGCACTCGGAACCCCTCCAGGCCAAGCATGGAGTTAATGCCACCCGCTGTGCTGGCTTGGACTGCTGAGTAAATGCCATCTGATGTTAGGGCGGCCATGGCAGACTCCGCCTCAGCTTCGGTACGGAATCCCGCGACGGCGACACCTTCACCGCGTAGCGTGGTGTCTCCGCTGGCCGACTCGAGAAGCTCGTGAGCCGCCGACGCGTCTTCGTCGCGTACCAGAACTTTAAAGCCGAATCCGCTCCAGGCTAAATGATCGCGCATGCCACCTGCACGGTCAGCTTGAATCATGGCGTCAATGCCTGCAGATTCGAGCGCGCCCTTGGCAATGTCGGCCTCAACCTGGGTTCCGAAGGACTGAACGACAACCAGGTCATTATGGCGCATGCGTTCATTGTACGCCTGAACGCGATTGCAGAGTCTAGCGCCGGTTCACTGAGGGAGCGCCTCTTCCTAAAGAGACGGACTTCGCAAAATGACTCCAACTCAAGGTATAATTCGCCGCTGGAACAGGGGCGATGACCTCCACTTACAATTCTGGTGTACACAGATTTGGGGTATTCACTGTCTGCTGGACCGTGCTTCTTTTTGTTGCCGGGGCGCTGGTCACGTCCAAGGACGCAGCCCTTTCCGTTACGGATTGGCCGACTTCGCACGGCACGCTGGTTCCTCCGCTGTCTTCTCTTCAAGGCGGCGACCTGTTTGAGTTCTCCCACCGAGCAGTGGCAGGCGGCTTGGGGATTCTAGTGCTGGTCTTGGCAGTGTGGCTCTGGGCAGCGGAAAGCCGGCTGTGGCTGCGCTGGCTCGGTTTTGTTGCGGTACTTGGTGTAGCCGTGCAGGCGATTCTGGGCGGCCAAGTTGTCATTCGGTTGCTTCACTATTGGTTGCCCGTCATCCATGCCTGTTTTGCGCAGATCGTTTTTGGGGCCGTGCTTGGCATTGCGGTGTTCACCAGCAAATGGTGGGTCACCGAACAGCCGCAATTGGAGGACAGCGGAAGTCCTTCGATTCATTCGCTGACGATCCTGAACGCCGCCGTCATTTACGTGCAGGTGATTCTTGGCGCGGGCTTTCGCCACAAGGACATTCCGATTTGGCCGCACATGGCTGGCGCAATGTTGGTACTGGGAATGGTGATTTGGACAGCGGTGGCGCTGCGTAAACGGTTTGAGAAATCACGGGAACTCTCCAGGGCGCGTATCCTGCTGCATGCCATTTTTGGAACACAATTCTTGCTGGGTCTCGCGGCCTATTGGTCGAGACTGACTACCGCAGATGCCCCGCAGCCGATGGCGGTCATGGTGACGTTAACGGTGATCCACACGGTGGTTGGCGCGATGCTATTTGCATTTTCGGTTTTGGTCGTGCTGGCGTGCTATCGGCTGGTACCGCGCGGAAGGGAAGTTGCCGCGGCGGCACCGCGACAGGTGACCACCGGATGAGCACGTCACGTACTACCGAACTGACCCTCTCCGCGCGCGCGAACGGCTACGTCTCGCTAACCAAACCGGACGTTTCCTTCCTTGTGCTGATGACGACGGCCGCTGGCTACTACATGGGTGCGCGCGGCCCCATTGGCTGGCTGCACATGGTCCATGTGGTGTTCGGCACTATGCTGATCGCCGCGGGCACGGCGGCATTAAATCACTACATGGAGCGCGAATCCGACGGCTATATGCGGCGCACGGCTTTGCGTCCGCTGCCGAGCGGCGTTCTGAAACCACGGGAAGCGCTGGTCTTTGGCGTCGTGCTGGCCGTTGTCGGTGCAGCTGATCTTTATGCAGCAGCCGGGGCGCTTGCATCGGGACTGGGTATTGCGACTTGCTTGAGCTATCTGCTGGCGTACACTCCGCTGAAAAAACGGACGGTGTGGGCGACGTTTGTGGGTGCGTTTCCCGGAGCGATTCCGCCCATGATCGGCTGGGTGGCAGCGACAGGTTCGCTGGACCGCGGCGCCTGGCTGCTTTTCGGGATTTTGTTTCTCTGGCAGTTTCCGCACTTCCACGCCATCGCCTGGATGTACCGCGAAGACTACGCCCGCGCGGGAATTATGATGCTGCCGGTGGTGGACCGCGAGGGCACGCGCACATTCCGGCAAATCATTCTGTATGCAGCCGCACTCGTGGGCGTGAGCTTGCTTCCAGCGATTCTGGGGTTGGCCGGAGTTGTTTATTTCTTTGGCGCGCTGGTTACCAGCACGGCTCTGGTGCAAGTGTGCTTGTGGGCCGCCAGCAATAAGACGAACATGCGCGCCAAGTGGCTCATGCATGCTACGGTCCTGCACATTCCTCTTTTATTGGGCTTAATGGTCTACGACAAGTTGCCGCGCTGATTAAACCGCTAAAATAGGAGCCACTTCAGGAAGGACAAGCTCACTTTTATGTTTTCGCAACCCGCTCTCAATGCCTCTCTCAACGGAATCAGCGCGCTGCTCCTTGCGGGGGGCTATGCGGCGATCCGGGCCGGCAAGATGCAAGTACACAAGAGATTTATGGTCTCGGCGTTCTGGGTTTCGGTTGCCTTCCTGGCGTCCTATGTGACTTATCACATCCGCGTGAAGCAAGTCGTGCTCTTTCAGGGGCAGGGCTGGATCAGGCCGGTTTATTTCGCGCTGCTGCTTTCACACACCATCCTGGCGATCGTGATCGTGCCGATGATTTTGGTTACCTTACGCCGCGCTTGGATGGAAAAATTCGACAAACACCGGGTGATTGCGCGATGGACGCTGCCGCTTTGGTTCTACGTTTGCGTCACAGGAGTAATCGTCTATCTGATGGTTTATCAGATCTACGCGTCTCCCGCGGGCTGAATTATCGGTTACAATCTTCGTGTACTTCGCGCGGCGCAGACAGCGTGGTGGACGCGTTTTCCGGGAAGAGATCCAATGAAAATCCTAGTAACGTCACTCCTCGTAATCATGGTTTCCGCCAGTGCTCCAGCGCCCGCCCAAGAGGCTAGTACTGCACCGGCGGCCGCCGCATCCGCGAGTGTCCCCGACGACTTACAACCGCTGCTGCGCTCTCTCCAGGAGACCGTCGACGCGGTCATCGCTTCCAAGGAAGGCGAAAGACTGTTTGTTGAGTTTAGAGCGCTGAGAATCCCGGAGTACCAAACATGGTTTCCAGCCACATTTGGCCCGGGCAATGGGGCAAGACTCGCCTCCATCTATTCAGAGACTTCGGAGAAAACGGAAAGCCGAGTGATTGAGTACTTCGTTCTGCATGCGCCGCGTGGCGGACAGATCACCGCCACCCTGGCTTCGGGTGGCTCAGTGCCGCAAAAGACTGAAGTCCTACAGCAGTTCGATGACGCGATTCGCCGGGCGCTGCAGCAACCGGCACTCTTTTACCTCGTACAATGCAAGTCTAACTCGGAGTCTTCTCCTACCGTCTATGCGCTGGGCTACCTGACCCTCGTTAACGGTGCTTATCGCTTGGTGGGTGGGAACGTACTGCGCGTCTTGCCCGAAATGCCTACGACGCGGCTTCGCGTGGGCGGCAATGTGGTTGCCGCAAAGGTGGTCAGTAGAGTTACGCCGGTGTACCCAACGGAAGCCAGAATGCAGCACATCAGTGGCACAGTGCGCATGCATGCCATCATTGCGAAGGACGGTTCGATCAAGAACCTGGAAGTGATCTCGGGTCACCCGACTTTGGTTGACGCTGCGCTGGAAGCTGTCAGGCAGTGGCGCTACCAGCCGACGATGATCGAGGGACAGCCCGTTGAAATCGATACGACGATTGACGTAATTTTCGCCCTGAATTGAAGCCGGGCTAGATCCGCCGCGCAAAACCCCTTTTAGAATTGCGGAGAATTTTCCTGCCGGAACCCTGGGGGCACCAGCGCTCCGGTCACGGAGGAACGAATCGCCTGGCGCGTGCCGGACTTCGGAAATACGATGTGCCAGAAGTCTACATTGGGATTGACGAAAGCCATGCCCACGAACCGTCTCTCACGCTTTTCACGCAAGGAAGTGACGACACAATCGACCGACTTGGCAGTGTGCTCGTTGAAGACTTTTACGACTTGGCCAGGAATCAATGGCGTATCCATGAGCACCAGGGCCCCATTGGCACTCACGATGTAGGTGGAGGCCTTGAGGTCGATGGTTTCGCCTTCCGGCAAACGGCAACGCACCGTCAGAGGAATCTGAAGGGAGAGGCGCGTAGTGCGACGGCGTTCTGGATAGCGAGTTCTCTGCATAAAGCCACCTGGAAGGGACACTTTCGAGGCTACGGCCCAAAATGGTGTCACGATCCTTTTGAAAAGACAAGCATTTTAACGATTTGGGACTGCTAGTACTTTTTGGCGGTGCGCCCGGAATTAGCTTTACTTGAGACCGGCAATCACGGCGTCCGCAAATTCTTCTGTGCCGGCCTTGCCGCCGATGTCCCGGGTGGTATGTTTTGCCTGGCGGTAGACCTTTTCGAGGGCACTTTGAATGCGCTCCGCAGCTTTGGGTTCGCCGAGGTGGTCTAGCATCAGGGCGCTGCTCATTAACAGGGCAGTGGGATTAGCAAAACCCTTGCCGGCAATATCGGGTGCGGTGCCGTGCACGGCCTCGAACATGGCGCATACGTCACCGATGTTGGCGCTCGGCACCACACCGAGGCCGCCGACCAGGCCCGCCGCTAGGTCGCTCATCACGTCCCCGTAAAGATTCGGCAGCAACAGCATGTCAAATTGCAGGGGATCCATTACGATTTGCATGCAGGCGTTATCGACAATGAGCTCTTTGTACTCGATGGCAGGGAATTGCTCCGCCACCGCCCGGACCGACTTCAGGAACAGACCGTCCGAGAGCTTCATGATATTGGCTTTGTGGATGGCATGAATCTTTCTTCGGCCATGGCGTTTGGCATATTCAAACGCAAATTTCGCAATCCGCGTGGAAGCCTTCTCGGTAATGATTTTCAGGCTCTCGACCACCCCCGGGACGACCTCATGCTCGAGGCCGGAATACAAATCCTCTGTATTTTCTCGGACAAGAATCAGGTCCACGTTTTCGAAGTGTGATTTGACGCCTGGAACATTTTTCACGGGGCGCAAATTGGCGTAGAGGTCAAGCGTTCTGCGCAGGGCCACGTTTACGCTGGGTGCGCCGCCGGCGATGGCGGTCGCCATGGGGCCTTTTAGCGCTACGCGATTCTTGCGCACGGACTCGACCGCTGCCTGGTTGACGCTTTTCCCCTGGTCGGAGGAGCTGTCCGAGCGGCCGGCGATCTCTTCCCAATCGATTTGTACGCCGGTAGCTTCCAGGATGCGGCGGGTCGCAGCGGCTACTTCCGGCCCGATACCCTCGCCGGGGATAAGAGTAACTTTGTGTTTGATCATTGCATCTTATTGTATGCGAAGGGCCCAGGCTTGTCGAAACGTGCTGTTATCAGGCGTTTCATGACAGGAACAAGGGATTGCAAAGCCGTTCGCGAGTTCTGGTATACTGTAGTTGTTGATAGCTTGGCGGGTGCGCCCGCGAGCGGAGGCCAAGAGGATTTATGATCAATTTAACGCCGGTTGCAAGTACCAAGGTCAAGGAAATCATGAGCATGCAGAGCCCGGTCCCAGTCGCGCTGCGCGTGGCTGTAGTTGGCGGCGGCTGCTCCGGTTTCCAATACCACATGGCGTTTGAAAACCAGACCAGCGATGCGGACCAGGTTTTCGAGTTTGATGGCCTGAAGGTCGCCGTTGACCAGATGAGTTCGATGTATCTGGACGGGATTGAAATCGATTACATCGAGACAATTGAAGGCGCAGGATTCAAGTTCAATAATCCCAATGTGAAGAGCACCTGCGGCTGCGGGAGCTCCTTCAGCGTCTAATTCGGTGCACGGAAGCGATTAGCGCTTTCAAAACATTCAGGCTCCTGAGCGGTACGTTCAGGAGCCTTTTTTATGCCTTCTAGCCGATCCGCGTGGGATGCCAAGCACAGGCTCGCCGAGGCGCCGGCCGCAGAGCCCGCGAGCATTGTCCGCGAACTGCTGCCGTTCTTACCAGCCGGGGAAGCGCTGGACATCGCTTGTGGCACGGGAAGGCACGCACTGTTTCTTACGGCGTGCGGCCAGCATGTCACGGCAGTGGACTTCTCCGGCGTCGCGCTGGACACGTTAGAGCTTCGCGCACGCAGCACGCACACACCCGTGCGACGGAGCAGAGTTGTTCATGCCGCCAGGAGGCATTTGCGCGCCGGTCTGGATTTGATCCAAGCGAATTTGGAGGAGATGCAACTCCCGGAGCGGCGGTTCGATCTAATCATTTGCATTCAATACTTGCAGCGATCGCTGTTTCCTCAGATGGTGCGCGCGCTTCGGCCGGATGGCGTTTTGCTGATGGAAACTTTCACGCGCGCACAACTGGAGTTTGCGGGCGGCCCGCGGAATCCGGCGTACCTCCTCGAGACCGGTGAGCTCCGGGAAGCATTTCCGAGCCTGTGTGTATTGTTTTACCGCGAGTTGCGCGCCGGGCAGGGAATTGCCAGCCTTCTGGCCCAAAAACCTAAAAAGATAGAATAATCACATTTTGTAGTAGTTGCTCAGTTTCCGATTAGGCGTACTTACCGGGAGTTAAGGGCCACTTTCATCTCGGCTCTGCTATGCTCTGTTTTGTGGCAACTTTCGGCAGGGAGGTAAAGAATTGGGTACGCCAGCTGAGTGGAGTGAAGTGGCCCGATTCGTGGCCGCAATTGTTGTTGGTTTTATGCTCCTGGAACTCTTCCTTGAACTGATCGGACTGAGGAACAAGCCCCGTGAATCCCTCGTTTACCTTAGATATGGAATCCTTTTTAGCCTGTTATTCAGTATGATTCACACATTTCGGGAACGCCTCTTGCACGGGCCGCTCCTGTTAGCTACAGCTCTGGTCGTTCTTGGCTTCGTTGCTTTAGGAATAGTGAACCGCCGATTCTCTCGTACGGAAAAACTGTCCGGAACGTGAGATTTTGAATTGGTCCTGGTAAACCCGCTAACGTAAACTGAGTTACCGCCCAAATTGGCAGCCGTGAATGTCACAGCGCTGGCGTTTGCAATCTTCGGATTCCAACCGTATCCTAAAGTTCCAGCATGAAAATAGCGCTCGCGCAGTTCAATCCCACCGTCGGCGACTTCTTGGGGAATGCCGCTCGCATCCTGGACTTGGCGGGGCAAGCCAGGCAACGAGGAGCGGACCTTGCTGTTTTTACCGAGCTTTGCCTCTGCGGTTATCCTCCTCAGGATCTTCTGGAACGTCCGGCTTTTCTCGACCGGAACATGGATGAACTGAAAAACTTGGCGGCCAAAATCCCCTTGCCGAGCCTCGTTGGCTATGCGGGACGAGTCAAGAATACTTCAGGGAAATCGGTGGCCAACAAAGCGGCGCTGCTGTGCGGAGGGCGGGTTGTCTTTGAGCAGAGCAAGATGCTGTTGCCGACGTACGATGTATTCGACGAGTCGCGGTATTTTCAGCCCGCCGACAAGCAGATGGTTTACGGCTTCCAAGACGAGGCCCTGGGCATCACCATTTGCGAGGATGTGTGGAACGATCCGAACTTCTGGCCGACGCGCTTGTACGAGCGCGACCCGGTGGTGGAATTGAGCAAGCAGGGAACCAGTGTCTTGCTGAATATTTCCGCTTCCCCGTATACGATTGACAAAAGAAATCTGCGCATTGAGATGCTGCGCGCCATCGCCATGAAGCAGCAACTCCCGGTGGTTTACGTCAATCAATTTGGCGGCGACGATAATCTGATTTTTGACGGCGCGAGCATGGCGATTACCGCGGATGGGCGTGTGGCCGCGCAGGCGCTGGCGTTCCGGGAGGATTTGGTCCTGTTTGATACTGTGACAGGGCAGGGCGAGATTCACGAATTGCCGACCACGGAAATCGCTTATGCCTACGAGGCGCTGCTGACTGGGACGGCGGACTATGTGCGCAAATGCGGATTTAAGAAGGTACTCGTCGGCTTGAGTGGCGGTATTGACTCCGCTGTGGTTGCTGCGATCGCCGTGGACGCACTGGGGGCCGAGAATGTCCTGGGCGTTTCCATGCCGGGGCCGTTTTCTTCGGCAGGAAGCAAGAGTGACGCGGCAACCTTAGTAAAGAATCTTGGCATCCAGGTCATCACTTTGCCCATCACAAGTGTTTTTGAAGAATACAAGCGGGCGCTGGCTCCAGCGTTCGGTGACCGGTCTGTTGACGTGACAGAAGAAAATATTCAAGCTCGCATCCGAGGAAATTACTTGATGGCGCTCTCCAATAAGTTTGGATCGATGGTTTTGAGCACCGGTAACAAATCTGAACTGGCCGTCGGATACTGCACACTGTACGGAGACATGGCTGGAGGCCTGGCGGTCATTTCCGATGTGCCAAAATTGATGGTATACGAACTGGCGAATTGGATTAACCGCGAGAGGGAACTGATTCCCCGGTCGATCATCGACAAAGCCCCTTCGGCGGAGTTGCGACCTGACCAGAAGGACGAGGACAGCTTGCCGCCCTATGACGTCCTGGACCGAATTCTGAAAGCCTACATCGAGGATTTGCGCAGCCCACAGGAGATTGCCGATCATTATGGATTCGATATAAGAATGGTCCGCGACATTGCGTTCATGGTGGATCGTAACGAGTACAAGCGAAAACAGGCCGCGCCAGGCTTGAAGATCACCTCGCGCTCATTTGGTTTTGGCAGGCCATTTCCAATCGCGCAGAAGTTTATCCCCTAACTAGATGAGGCCCTCGTGAAAACAGCACTAAGCGTTTACCTGATTTTTCCCTTCCACATCTTTGCGCCCGAAGCACGCGCACAACAGACACAATCAGCGACCACGGCACCGGCACCTGCTGCTCAGACCCCAACACAGAAGAACATTGAAGCCTACCTCCGTCATTTGTATGCTTTTGGACCGGACGTTCTGCTGGTGGTAGGGGCGCCCAAGGTGACCGCTGTCGACGGGTTGCTTGAAACCACGATCAACCTCACCATCGGGGAAAATAAGGAGACCGTCAAGTTTTACGTAAGCAAGGACGGGAAGTTTCTTGTCCGTGGTGAGATGTCGGACATGACGAAAGACCCGCTCGCCGAAAGCCGGTCACAGATTCAGATGAAAGACGCTCCTTCGCTGGGCGACCCCAAGGCTGCCGTCACCTTGGTGGAATACTCGGACTTTGAATGCCCGGTCTGCCGCAACCTCCACGACGTTTTGCGTGACAACATCCTTCCGAAGTATTCGGGAAAGGTGCGCGTGGTATTCAAGGACTTTCCGATTGAGCAGCTTCATCCCTGGGCAAGAACCGCCGCTATCGCCGGCCGTTGCGCCTATCAGCAGAACCCTACGGCTTTCTGGAAGATGTACGACTTCATCTACGACAACCAGGAGATCATCTCAGCCGCGAACGCCTGGACGAAGATGCTGGACTACGCCGGCCAGTCTGGGTTGCAAGCCGATACGTTTAAGTCTTGCATGGCAAGTCCGGAGGCGGGCGAGGCCATCAACGCCAGCCGGGCAAACGGCCAACTGCTCGACGTGAACAGCACGCCTACAGTCTTCGTGAATGGGCGCCGCATCGTGGGCACGGATGCCCGCATTCTCGAGCAGTACATCAACTACGAACTCGACCAACTAAGAACCGGAAAAACCACCGACAAGAAGTAGGGAGAGGGAATAGCCGGAAAGGTACGGGCCCCGACGGGGCAAAACGCGCGGAAAAGCCAGCCAGATTTCTTAGTTAACATAATATAACTTATAGGACGCTCTGTCAAGGGAAATCTGAGGCTCTTTGTAGCTTTTCTGGTCCTTATGAAGAGGTTAACCTCTTAGTGTGGGGTGTGACCTCACTGGGAGTGGAAAGTCGTTTGAAATCGGCGAATGCTGCTTAAAGGGACTGTTGGGACTTCTTCGAGGGCGGAATCCTCCCTCTGAATGGCTGCTTCTTCGCTCTATCGCCATGAGTCTGCAGCCCGTCTTGTATTCTTGACCAGGCGTAATTCCCCGCCGCGAGCGGTTGTTACCGTGTCTCGAGACCCTCCCACGACAACTGACGACATTGGCGGCTGGTTCTGCTTTTGGCGTTCTTTGTCGCTTGTAAGATCTTTTTGGGCGGGGGATGCTAGCCACTGGAGGTACTTGCGATGTGCGCAAAAAATCTCTCGAAGCGGGAAATCTCGGTTGAAGGGGCTTAAATGAAAACGAACGCATCGGAGTTTAATTTCCTAACATTGGTATCGCTAGGTGCGTTGTGTCTTAGTCTCTGCGGCGGCATCGCGGCAGCTCAAGATGCAACCGGTAACCATAGCAATAGCGTGCGCAGCACGGCCGAAGACTTCCTGCGGCTCGGGGTGCGGCCAATCGCCATCGGACACCATGGGGTGGGGCCAAATAGCGGCGTAAATCCGGATCCGACTTTGCCAATCGAGAATACCGTCGATTCAGTACGGCAGGCCTATAGGCTGGGCGCGCGCGTCGCCGAAGTGGATGTGCAACTTACCGAGGACGGGAAGCTGGCCGTCTTCCACGATGACTTTCTAAGCGACTTTACTTGCATCCACGCTATGACCCTCGACCAGCTTCAGCAGCGGCTGCCCTTCGTGCCGGAGCTGCATCAGGTGCTCGACGTGGCCCGCGAATTCAACAATGTGGCCGGCGACGACCTGGGCGGCATTTTTATCGTCGAACTGAAGGTTTTTTCGCCGCACTGTGATCCGGGCGACGTATTGGAGCAGGCGGTGGTGTCGGCAGCGGTGTCAGAAGTGCGCCAGGCCAAGATGGCTGACAAGGTAATTTTCGATTCATTCTCGCCAGCGCTGCTACTTTTGGCGGCGCAGACGGGGCCGGAGATACCGCGCGAGCTGGATCTCGACGGTCTGCAATTGCTGACTCCAGCGGAGATTCAAACCGTCACGGGATTGCCGGTGACGATTATCAACAAGAAAAACTCGTTGGGACTTACTTGGGCCGAGATTGGCCCGGTGTTCCGTCTGCCGGGTTATGCTTCTGCGCAGCAGTTCCTGGCGACCGGGATGGCCACCAGCGTTCGCGTTGTCGGAGGAGAGATAGACTTCTTCGGGCCGGCAGAGCAACAGCAGCCGGGCAGTGGCGCCGCCTTTGTGGCGGGAGCGCACTCGCTCGGTTTACGAGTCTTCGCCGATCCAGCGAGCAGCGAAGCGGTCTGGAACTTTTTCTCCTCGCTGGGCGTCGATGCCATTTACAGCACTATCCCGCTTGGGGTGCGCTTGCAGCCGGCGATTCCTGAGCTCTGACGAGAATACTTACACACAATTGGCCGTCGAGCAGGAATAGCGCGCGAGCATTGCGACAGAGGCTGATTTCTTCTAGCAGGACTGCTCCGAAGCGCGAGGAGTATTCCTGGAGCGGCCTAGTGCAGGCCAATCTTGGCCATGAGCTGGGCAAAGCGAGGATCGGAGCGCAGCGGATCGGCCATGGCATCGGTGCCAAGATAGACGAGGCGGTCGTTACGCTCCTTGTAGGCTCGATCAAGCCAATCGAAAGCGGCGTGGTTGTCACCGAGGCCCGTGTAAATAGCCGCGAAATAGAGAGAGGAAACGTAACGCGATTGGGCAAGGCGCTGGAGATCGGCGAGAACTTTGCGAGCGCCCGCGGTGTCGCCGGAGAGAGCCAACGCGTGCCCGTACAGGGCAATCATGACGGGATGATCGCCGGAGAGTTTCCTTCCTGCGGAAAACTGCTCCAAAGCTTGGCTGTACATCTTCTTCTCGCGATAGGCGGAGCCCAGCCAAATGTAGGCCAGCCAGTAAGTTGAATATTGCTCGATCGCCCGGCTTGCCTGGGTGATCGCCGCGTCGTAATTGCGCTGGTGATAATAGATCTCAGCGCGGTTGGTATTGAACAAAGGAGAGACGGGCTCAATATCAAGCAGGCGGGAGTTTTGCTCCAGTGCCTGAGCCAGGCGGTTGCGCGCAATACAGTAGTGACTGTACCAGAGGTGCGGAGTGGGATTGTTTGGACCAAGGGCCAAGGCACGCTGAAACTCCTTGTCCGCGACCTCAAAATCCCAGTCGTAGCTGAAGGAGACATTGGCGAGGACGGCGTGAGGCTCAGCAAGCTCAGGGTCGAGTTGGAGGGCGTGTTCGGCGGCAGCGCGGGCCTTGGGCTTAGCCTGGTCTGGCGGCATATCGTCGTAGGGGACCTGCCCGAGCAGAGCATACGAGCCGGCAAGGCCCGCATAGGCGAGGGCGTATTGGGGATCTTTCTGGATCGCCAGTTGATAGGCTTCGATGCTTTTGTGAAGGTCGCCGCGATTGGTCCAATAGAAGCGGCCCCAGAGATAGGCATCGTAAGCTTCCGGGTTGACAGAGCGCGTTGCGATCCGGGGGCTGCTCGTTTCGGTAGCAGTGGCTAACGCCAGTTTAATCTGACTTGCTACCGCAGCGCCGACTTCGTCTTGAACGAGCAGGATGTCGTTGAGTTCGCGATTATAGGAATCAGCCCACAGGTGTGTTTGGTCGCTGACCTGAATGAGCTGGACATCAATGCGCACGTGGTTGCCCTCTCGTCGCACGCTGCCTTCGAGCGCATACTGCACATTGAGGGTGCTTCCAACCTCGGCGAGCGGTTTTCCAGAAAGCGCATTGGAAGAGGCGGCCGCGATCACGCCGAGGCGCTGCGGGTCGAGGCTGCCCAGCCGGGTGATCATTTCATCGGTCAGACCGGCGCTGAAGTAGTCCTGCTTTGGGTCACCGCTGAGATTGGCAAAGGGGAGCACGACAAGGCGAATTTTATCGGTCACCCCTACGCTGGGGTGAAGCCAGCGGTACACGCCAAGAGACAGGGCGCTGAGAATTCCGAGAGCGAACAAGGAGACGACGACGCGCTTCCCTGCCGAAGGAGGAGCAGTCTTAGTGGAGACCACGACAGAGGGAGTCGGAGGTATGTCAACTTGCCCTGCAACGGGAGTCGGCGCCTCAGGATCGTAGATCTCCTCGTCGGAGTCTGCCTCATTGATATCAGGCTCGGGGATGAACTCGGCGTCAGCTTCGGGATCGTCCACGGGCTGGCGCTTCTTAAACCATTCGTCCAACTCGCTGGTGAAGGCATAGACGGTGGATTTTTTCTGGTGCTCGTGGCGATGGACGGGAAGGTCTTCGGTTCTCTCCCAGCGCTGCACGGTGCGCACTTCGCGGCCAAGATAGGAGGCAATCTCTTTCCAGGAAACCAGTTTCCTGTCTGCAAGGGGCGACCCCTTGGGGCCTGGAGTGGTTCCGCTTGCCGGTATGTCGGATGGCGCCATTAAAACGATTCGGTGCGCGGATTATACCTCAGGAATTGTGCAGGAATTGTGAAAACCGTATTAATGGGCGGTCTTGGCGGCAACGGCGCCTGCGGCGGCGCCGATCGCGAACCATTTGGCGGCACGGCCAATGCGGCGCCAGGCGCTGCCGCCGCGCGCGATACGCAGGGCGTCGTCACGTTCCGCGGGTTAGAGCAGTAGTTTTGTTGCGTTCATCAGCGAGGTCGCCTTGGGCCGCAGCTACCTTGGCCTGGCAGGTCTTGCAGTCGATGGCAAAGTCGTAGAGCGGCTTCAAGTCTTCGGCGGGAATGACAGCGTTGGTTTGGGGAGTTGGAGAATCTGGCGATGCTTGCGCGGATTGCAGAACGATGAGTGATGGCAAAGGGAGCTGGTTGGGGAGGTCGTGGATGATTTGCGCAGGCGTCACGATTCGAGCGGCAAAACGCACTCTCGGCCGTGGCTCGGCGCGCACTAGGAATCCAGCGATTCCCATCGCGCCCGTGCCGGGACATAAGCAATACACTTCATGGTTGCCGCGATTTGCCGCCAACCAGTACATCAGATAATGAATTGATGTGAAGACAAATCTTTACCCAGTCGCGGCGGCAGAGTGTCCACGATCTTGCTTCCAGTCGCCGTCCGTGAAAAAGAACTCCAACCCCATGACAAAAGTGGCGCCTCTTCCCTGCTGACAGTGGACCACACGGGCAAGACCATTGAAACTCCCCTGCAGAGACCGCACGTCGATGCGCCGGTTGGGCGTCCACTGCTGTTTCGTCAAAACGCAAGCGCCGTGAAGGCTCACATCCTGCGTGGTCGTGACCTCGTAGGTGGCCAAGTCCAAGCTTACCAGCGTTATGGCCACTTCAAGACGCGTGCGATTCTCGGTCCGGCGAGAAGGACGCGAGTCCATATACCACCCCGAATGCCGTGGATTATCCACAGCGCTGCCGGACTGGTGGCAACACGGATAGACTCTGCTAGGGCCAGCACGACAACTCAATCAGGTATTCCACGGATAGCGGGCTCAGGTCTTCACCCTAACCGGGCTCGGAGCAAAGGTGTGGGAAACCGCCTCAGTCGCTGCAACTCAATGACAAAGAAGACGTAAAGGGAATTTTCGCTGCCCTAAAAAGCAAAAATCCCGCCGATTGTTTTCAAGAGGATAGTCAAGCGATCCCTCGTAGTTTTTCCCCGTGTCGACTGTACTTACGGTCGCGTTAAAGATCGACCGTTTTACGGTCGCCTTAAGCGACACCGCTTGGCGGACGCTGCAAGGTAAGGAGGCCTACTATGCCGTTGTTTCTTCATCAAGTTAGTTACACGCCCGAAGCACTCGCGCGGCTCATTGCTAATCCGCAGGACCGCACCGAGGCTGTGCGCGGGCCTATCGAAAAGTTAGGTGGCAAGATCAAAGACTTGTATTTCGCGTTCGGCGAACACGACGCCATGCTGATTACCGAAATGCAGGACAGCGTTTCGGCCGCGGCGATCGCCCTGGCGTTCGCCGCCGGTGGCGCGTTGCGCACCTGCCGGACCACGGCGCTGATGTCCACCGCCGAGGGCCTTGATGCCATGCGCAAAGCCGCAACCTGCGGCTATAAACCGGTCACGGCAGCATCCAGCACAGCTGCCGCGCGCCCGTAGTCGGAAAGATCCGAGAAGGGCCACAGTTTCTAGCGCAGCATCGCCCAATGGGTCTAACTCGTTGAGGGCGTATTGGATGTGTGCGTCATCGCCGTATTTCGCAAGCCGCCAGTGGTAGACTTCGCAGGAAGGAGAGTCCGATGCGCCTCAAAATTCCCCTTGCTGTGTGTTTCTCACCGCTTGCCCTTGCCGTGGCAGCACTCGTGGTCTGCTCTTTCGCGGGCCCGTCCGCGAAAGCCCAATCTTCTCAACCGCCCTTTCCGGCACAGTCGCAACGGCCCGACCAGACGAAACCCCTTGAGGATAAGAGTGTCCAAGCCGCTCCGCAGCAGCAGCCGACCGCCGCCGAAATGAGCAAGAAGGAAACCGTGGCGTCGGCGTTTCTGCGCGGCTTGCAATACCAGGAGTACGAAGTGCGCTCCCCCGCCGAAGCCATGCCGGAAGAAAAATACGGCTATCGCCCTGCTGAGGGCAAATTCAAAAATGAAAAACCACAATTCGGCCCAGCCGAAGTTCGCACCTTCGCGGAACAAGTGAAGCACGTGGCGTGCTCGAATTTCGGTTTTGCCGCCGAACTTGACGGTCAGAAGCCGCCCGAAGGTTGCGACAAAGAGGGCCCCAGCCCCGCGAAAACCAGGAAAGAACTATTGATTTATCTGCGCGATTCGTTTGCCGCGATTCGCAAGTCACTGGGCGCCACGGACTCAAAAAACATGTTCGATCCCATCGAAGGTCCCTATGCCGGACCGAACACGCGGCTCGGCTTGGCCACCGTGGTGATCTGGCATGCCGCCAACCACTACGGCCAGATGCTCCTGTACTTGCGCGAGAACGGTATCGTCCCGCCCGCCAGCCGCCCCAATCCGCCGGAGTTGCATGAACAATACTGAATCCCGCGTGGAATCCGCTTGACATTTTAATATTTGTACGTTATTGTCCCAATTGTAATATTTGTACAAATATGTGCATGATTCATTTATTGTACGTTTCCGTACAAACAGCAAAAACCGGCCTTGGACGACTATATGCCTGACGGAATCTACGCCGTATTGATTGCCGACATCGTAGCCTCAAGCGTTCGCGGGAGCGTGCGTTCCCTGCTAGGCAAAAAACTCGCGGCCGCATCGGAAAAACATCTGCGCCAGAAGCTCATCCGGCTGCCGTATGCCGTGACCGCCGGGGACGAATTCCAAACCATTACCGCAGAGTTGCCGGCGCTCCCCGCGTTGATTCTGGATTTGCGGTCCGCGCTCCGGCCTCTGTCGCTGCGCGTCGGAGTCGGCATCGGCGACGTTGCCGACCGCATTCAGCCGCCCGTCAATCAACTCACCGGCGAAGCCTTTCAATTGGCCCGCCGCGCCATCGAAAGCATCAAGACCGGCCACCTCTTTAAATTCGACGTGCTCACGGCCTTTGCATCCGGCAACGAGGACTTCAATGATGCCATCAACCTGATCTACGGCTTGCACGACACCCTGGTGCTCCAGATCACCTCGAAACAATGGGGCGCCATTGGGGCATTCCTCAGCCGTGAGACCCTTGAGCCGACCGCCCGGAAGCTCCGAGTAGACATTTCCACGGTTTCCAGGAATCTCAAACGCGGCTACTATTGGCAATTGGCGGAAACGGTGAACCGGGCTGGATCGTTCATTGAACGTACTTTTAGCTAGTTGTACAGAAACGTACAAATCCTGAATCTTGCGCGAAAGTATGCAAATATTCCTGCGAATTCTGCTTGCCGTTTACCTGGGCCACTTGGCGGCCGATTTTGTTTTTCAGACGCGCCACCTCGTTGACGAAAAACTGCGCGGCCGGCCCAACGCCTATCTTCTGCACGGGCTCACTCACTATCTTTCCGCCATTCTCCTCGTGGGATTTTTTATTCCCGGCTCGATCGTTTCTCTCGGGACGCACCTGGTGATCGCCGCGCTTGCGCTGGTTCATTTGCTGGTCGACTTTGCCAAAGTGCAGCTCGTAGCCAGGCGCGTGATCCGCGGTGGCGCTGGATCCTACGCGGCCGATCAATTCGTTCACTTGCTGACTGTGGTTCTTGCGGCCTGGCTGCTCTCCCCGGGGATGTCCTTCACGGCGCTCTCCGCCCCGCTGCAAGCTTCCCGCGGCGTCGGGACCAAATTCCTCGCCGTGCCGGTGATCTACCTCGGAGTGATCTTCGGCGGGGGTTATCTGATTCGCTTCATGACGCGTTCCCTGACAGAAAGCGTAAAAGAGGAAGAGTTCGGGAAAGCCGGAGAGCAATTGCAAAACGCGGGGTTGTACATCGGCTGGCTCGAGCGGTTCCTGATTCTCACCGCGCTGCTCCTGCGATCTCCCGCGGCCGTGGGACTGATTCTTACCGCGAAAGCCATCACGCGGTATCCTGAATTCAAGTCCGCGCGTTTTGCCGAGTACGTTCTGATTGGCACGCTGTTGAGTGTCTCGCTGGCGTTCGTGGGTGCTGTTTTCCTTGCTTGGCTGTTCCTCGGCACGGCCCACGTCTCCGGATAATACGCGCAAACGGCGCCCGTCCGCTGCTTCCCAGTTCCCTTCTGCTAAACTCTTTCCGTGATTTCTGCAATCCCATCGGCGCGCCTCGCGAACATTCGCCTTCATCCCATCAAGTCGCTCGATCCGGTGCATGTAAAGGAAGCACGCGTCGGGCCAGGCGGCGGCCTCGAACTCGATCGTGCCTGGGCGCTCTACTCCCTTGACGGCCAATGGGTCAACGGCAAGCGCACCGCCGCCATTCACTTGATCCGCGCAGCTTTCGCGCCGGACCTCAGCTCCGTCACGCTCTCTGTTTCCGGTGACCAGCGCAAAATCCCGGCCACCACGTTTACCTTCCCGTCCGACACGGCAGCCGCTTCAACTTGGTTTTCTAATTTCTTCGAGCAAACTATCACCGTGCGTCATTCCCCCGAAGGTTTTCCCGACGATACCGTCGCCAACGGCCCGACAATTGTTTCCAACGCGAGTTTGCAGGCTGTTTGTGATTTGTTCCCCGGCATGGACCTCGACGAGGCGCGCAAGCGATTTCGTACCACGCTCGAAATCGACGGCGTGCCCGCGTTCTGGGAGGATCAACTCTTCGGCGCAGAAGAACGCAGTGCGGTGCACTTCCGCATCGGCGAAGTGAATTTCGAGGGCAGCAATCCCTGCGCGCGCTGCCCGGTTCCCCCGCGTAACCCGCGCACTGGTGAGATCATCCCCGCCTTCCAGAAGACCTTCAGCGATTACCGCCGCTCGCATATTCCGCGGTGGTCTACCGAAGCCCGCTTCGATCACTACTATCGCTTCGCCACCAACACGCGCGTGGCTTCCACGGAAACGGGCAAGTCAGTCCGCGTCGGCGACCAGGTACTTTTTTAGCTGCGAGTTGTAGTCAAGGGCAGTTGGGCTTCAAGCCGTAGACCGCCATCAACGGGCAACACTACTCCCTGATGAATGGTGGCCGGGTTGACCAGATGCGGCGGGACGATTAGACCTTGTAGATCGGCGAGCGCAGCCGAACGCGGGAGAGCTGGGTAACTAGCGTCTTTCGGTCGCCGAATGGCAATTCCCATTGTTTAGCGCGACCGGTCAAGGACCGAAAGCCGCGCACAAGAGCAGAATAGAGCCTCCGGGGCATGCGCTTCCCTTCGCTTGCCAATCCGCGAACCACAATGGGCGCATTCTCTCTTACTTCTCTCAGCAGCCTGCGCCATGCGCGCCTCGTTTCGGGGTCCATTTCTTCCCTCCACTCCGGGCTGTCCCCCTTACTTTAACGCCATCCGCCTTACAACGCAAAATTAGAACCCTCACCATGGAAGATCCACCTTCGACTATTCCGTATTCGTGAAATATTTTCGTGGCGGGAACATGCTGCGGCCCAGAAGTTCTTTGCCACAGCGGTGGCGGATTTGTTCCGTCCAGTTTACCCAGTTGTGCTCGCTCAAGCCGAGAAAGTGCCGCGCGTTTTCGTACGGAGCGAGCCACAGATAGTAGAGGCGGAACAGCACCATGCGCGAGGCCCAGTCCGGTCCATCGAGCGCCGACTTCCCCGCCAGCGCAAAATCCGCCACCCACTCGTTGAGCCGTGGGCGAAAATCCGGCGGTTCAGCCATGCTGCCAATCTCCGCAAGGAGATCGGCGCGCTTCTCGATCTGTGGATGGAGGAAGACTCCGCCGGCATGCTGGCGCGCTGGTTGATGGAGTAGCGGGAACGTCCGCAGCAAACCCCTGAAGATACTCTCGCTGCTGAATCTCTCCCGAAGAATGGGACATTCCGTGTCCGATAATCTTTTTGCGGATCGGACCGCCGCGCCGCCCACAAACCGAGGCCCTGCTTGAAGTGAAAACGATTTTTCGGCGCTCAGTCCGCAGTTTGCCGCCAGCTCTCGCGCTCACCGAACGCCGGTCGTTCGGCTCCGAAAGTGTGCCCGGCATCGTGTTCCTTGCCGGCTTCCACTCTCTCTCCCCAACGTTCCCGCTGAACGCCTCGCAGAATCGTCTTTGCCCAGTTTCTTCCATGTCAATCGCAGCCCTCGCGTCCCTGCCTTTCACCAAAGACTTACGTCTTGGCTACTTTATATTTATTAGAGGACGTTCCTTTAGAGATAATTTAAGGACAGTTCAGCGTGGAACACTGACAGGTGTTGAATGCGAGGTGGCTAGTCTAAATTAGACTAGCTCGGCAGCAAGTTAACGTGCAGACGCAACCGCAGCGGCGGGTTCTTTTTCGAGGAGTTGTTCTTTCCTGTAAACCAGCGAGTTGATGTCGTAGGTCGCGAGCTCGAAGCCATGGCCGTGCGTGATGGCGTCCGTCGGGCAGGCTTCCACGCAATAACCGCAAAAAATGCACCGCGAATAATCGATGTTATACACGCTGGCGTAGCGCTCGCCCGCGGAGATCCGCGTCGCATCCGTGTTTTCCGCGGCTTCGATGTAAATGCAGTTCGCGGGGCAGGCGGCGGCGCAAAGGAAGCAGCCAACGCATTTTTCAAGGCCGCTTTCGTCGCGGTGCAGGACGTGAATCCCGCGGTAGCGCGGTTGAAAATGAACCGGCTCGTACGGATAGTTTTCCGTGACGGTTTTGCGAAACATGTTGCGGAAGGTCACGCTGAAGCCCTTCACCAGCGCGCCAAATGTCTCGCCCACTTCCCGAATGATGGATGCCATGAAGTACGAGTCTAGCAAACGCATTCGAGGCGAGCAAATTTGGCCCGCGAAGCGAATCCAGCGAAACTCATGTTTTCAGTGCTTGAATGATTTGCTTCCCGTGGAATCGCCCGTTTTCGATGAAGATCTCGCCGGTGTGCCGGCCTCCGATAACCACACCCGCAAGGTGGATTCCCGGCACATTGCTCTCCAGCGTGTGCGGATCCAGCGCCGGCCTGCGGCTTTCCGGATCAAGCTTCACGCCAAGGCTCTCTATAAATGAAAAGTCCGGGTGATATCCGGTCAGCACGAACACTTGCATAGCCGGGATTCTCTTTGTTTGAGCGTGCTGCTCCACCGCCACTTCGTCTTTGGTAATCTCTTCCACTCGCGCGTTGAGCAGCGCCTTGATTTGCCCCGCCTTGATGCGGTTTTCAATGTCCGGACGAACCCAGTATTTGATTGTTGCTCCCAGATCTTTGCCGCGGTGGACAAGCGTGACTCGCGCCCCATTCCGATAGAGATCGAGCGCCGCCTCCGCCGCGGAATTTTTTCCGCCGATCACCGCTACGTCCTGATTCCAATATTCGTGTGGCTCCGTGTAGTAGTGCGATACGTGGGGAAGTTCTTCGCCCCGCACGCCGAGCAGGTTCGGCAAATCGTAATACCCTGTGGCCACAGTGATTTTCTTGCAGTGATATTTCTGCTCGGTTCCCTTCTCCGACACCGTTACGAGCGTAAAGTCTCCATCCTGCCCATCGACGCCCAAAACTCGTTCGTACAACCTCAACTCCAGGGCATAGTGTTCCGCGGCCTTCCGGTAATATTTCAGCGCCTCGACGCGAGTTGGTTTGTCCGCGGCGCAAACCAAAGGCAGATCACCGATTTCTAACAGCTCCGGCGTCGTGAAAAACACCATGTTCACGGGATAATGGAAAATCGAATTGCAGAGGCAGGCTTTGTCGATGACCAGCGGCCGCATTCCGGCGCGCTTGGCCTCGATCGCCGTTGCCAAGCCCGTCGGTCCCGCTCCAATGCAGACAATGTCGTAAGTATCCATGAGCAGTTGAGTTTGCCGGGAGTCTTTCGGAATTGCAAATTGCCGCAAGTTTACTGCTTTGCAGGCAAGTCTAAAATTTCTGTGAGCTCACGCCGGAACGATTCGAGTTCCTTCAATTTCTCCGGCGTCGCTTCCACTTCCGTCTTTTTCCAGATGAACACTTCGCCCGATCCGCGCTTAAGCTTCACGCTCAAATTCCCGTCCACCAGGTACGAAGGCGGCGCAAGCAGTTTGATCCCGGCGTTCGGGACTGGCGCGAGCAAGGCAGCGCAATTCCCTCTTTTCATGCACAGCGCACTTTCGTACGGCGGAATTGCAATAGGCCTAAAACCAGCCGCAAACAGCCGCTCGATCAACTGCATTTGCTGTGGGCTGAGTTCAACCATGTAGCGGGATGTTAACTGCCGGACTTGCCGAGTCCGTTCTAATCGCCGTCAGGCCGCCGTCGAGTCGGCTTCTGAAGATGATCGTTCAAGCTGAGCCAGGATTTCGCGCAGCGTCGAAATCAATTCATCGCGCGAAACGTGGCTCTTCTTAAATTGAATCCGGAACCTGAAAGTCTCGCCCGGCGGTTCGAATTGAAAGATGAACGGCTGCGGCCTTTGCGGTCCCGCTTGCTCTTCGCGGCGTTCGCGGCGCGCTTCATCGCGGGTCAACCCGCCCTGCATGATGCGGTGAAACATCTCGATCATTTTCTT
>Ga0179587_10000181_pt1 | contig 26545 bp, 24 predicted proteins | sample CZODoug2_1_08_16_FD_185932 | JGI IMG/M metagenome (GOLD analysis project Ga0179587, IMG submission 185932) | Vadose zone soil fungal communities from Angelo Coast Range Reserve, California, USA - CZODoug2_1_08_16fungal | ecosystem: Environmental > Terrestrial > Soil > Vadose zone | place: USA...
AGAATGGAACGTGGAACCGTTGCGGTAGGCAGTGATTGTGAGATCGCGCCCTCCTCAAAAGTTTGCCGCGCGGTTTCGGATGCGGCGTTCGCAGCATCGCGACCGTGCAACAGCGCAGTCGCTTCCGTTGCAAGCACCTTCTTGGCTTCGTTGACCTCAGCACCTTGCAACGCCTCAAGCCGCGCGATCTCGCTCATTGGCAGGATCGTGAACAACTTGAGGAACTTGACGACATCGGCGTCTTCGACGTTTCGCCAGTATTGCCAGAAATCGTAGGGGCTGAACTGGTCAGCGTTGAGCCAGACCGCGCCTCGGGCGGTCTTGCCCATCTTTTCACCCGACGCTGTCGTGAGCAGCGGCGTCGTCAGTGCGAACAATTGTGGCGTTCCCATGCGGCGGCCAAGATCGACGCCATTGACGATGTTGCCCCACTGGTCCGACCCGCCCATCTGCAATCGGCATCCGACGCGCCTTGACAGTTCAACGAAATCGTAAGCCTGGCAGACCATGTAGTTGAATTCGATGAAGCTCATTTCCTGCTCGCGCTCGAGACGGAGCCGCACCGAGTCCATCGTCAGCATGCGGTTGACCGAGAAATGCCGGCCGATGTCGCGCAGCATCTCGATCCAGTTGAGTTTGGTCAGCCATTCCGCATTGTCCAGCATGACAGCGTCGCTCGCGCCGGAGCCATAGCGCAGCACCTTGGCGAACACGCCACGGATGCTGGTCTTGTTGGCTTCGATCTCCCCGACGGTGCGTAGCGCCCGCGATTCATCCTTGCCGGAGGGATCGCCGACCATGGTGGTGCCGCCACCCATCAGGGTGATCGGCTTGTTGCCGCTCTGCTGCAGCCAATACAGCATCATCATCGTGAGATAGTTGCCGATGTGCAGCGACGGCGCCGTGCAATCATAGCCGACATAGGCCGTGGCCTGACCTTTCGCAGCGAGCGCGTCGAGGCCCTCGAAATCGGAACATTGGTGGATGAAACCACGTTCCTGCAGCACATTGAGAAAATCAGATTTAAAAGCAGTCATTTGTGTGCGACTCTGATCATTCTTACTTTTTCACGCTATTCCTTGGAATCGAGGAACCCTGGTAAGGGGCTGCCGCCGCCGGAACGCGCAGTGGCATTATAAGATGTGCTTGTTTGACACAAGCTGCGCGTCAAGGGCAGGCTGCCTGAGAAGGCACTATGGCGAGGATGTTGACGGCGATCGGTCTGATGAGCGGCACCTCGCTTGACGGGGTCGACGTCGCCTTGATCGAAACCGATGGCAGGCGGGTGCAGGCGTTTGGTCCTTCGGGATTCAGGCCCTATACCGACGCCGAGCGCGTCTTGCTGCGCCAGGCCCTGACCGAGGCCGTCGACCTGCCGCAGCGCGATGCGCGGCCGGGCATCCTGCGCGAGGCCGAGCGCGCCGTCACGATCGCGCATGCGGAGGCAGTGGCGGCCTTCACCACTCAGAACCGCATCTCCCGCGAGGACGTTGATATCGTCGGCTTTCACGGCCAGACCGTGCTGCATCGGCCCGAGCAAAAAATGACCGTGCAGATCGGCGATGCCATGGCGCTCGCCAAGGCCATTCATATCCCGGTCATGCACGATTTCCGTGCCGCCGATGTCGCCGCCGGCGGGCAGGGCGCCCCCTTCGTACCGGTCTATCACCGCGCGCTCGCCCAGTCGCTGGAGCGCGAAGGGCCGATCGTCGTGGTCAATATCGGCGGCGTCGCCAATGTCACCTATATCGACGGCGCCGATACCCTGATCGCCTGCGATACCGGGCCGGGCAACGCGCTGCTCGACGATTTCGTGCTCCGCATGACCGGTCAGCGGTTCGACTGCGAAGGCCGCATCGCCGCACAGGGCGCTGTGGATGTGGCATGGGTGACCTGGGCGCTGGACCATCCCTTCTTCGCGCGGCTTCCCCCGAAATCGCTCGACCGCAACGACTTCGCATCGCTGAAGTTGCGCACAACGTCGCCCGCCGACGGCGCGGCCACGCTGACCGCCTTCACGGTCGAAGCCATCGCCCGGATCGCGCCGTTGTTGCCGAAGGAGCCGCGGAGCTGGATCGTGGCCGGCGGCGGCGCCCGCAATCTCACCATGATGAGGATGCTGCGCGAGCGGCTGGCGCCGGTCACAGTCGAGACCGCCGAGGGGCTCGGCTGGTCGGGAGACGCCATCGAGGCGCAGGCCTTCGGCTTTCTGGCGGCGCGGGGTCTGAAGGGCCTGCCGCTCAGTTATCCCGCTACCACCGGCGTCCCGATCCCGATGACCGGCGGCGAGATCGCCCGGCCGTGATCAAGCGTTGTTGATGCAGTTGCATCGATCTTGACAGTTTCATGCAGGCGCATTTAGGTGAATGCAAGTGCATCGACTGTGAGATCCTGCCATGGCCACGCGACTAAAACTGATCAGCCACAAACTGTGTCCCTATGTGCAGCGCGCGGTGATCGCGCTGACCGAGAAGGGCGTTGCCTTCGAGCGGATCGATATCGATCTTGCCAACAAGCCCGACTGGTTCCTGGCGATTTCTCCGCTCGGCAAGACTCCGGTCCTCGGGGTTGGCGACACCGCGATTTTCGAGTCGGCCGTTATTCTCGAATACCTGGAAGAAACGCAGCCGAAGCCGCTGCATCCGGCGGATGCTTTGGTGCGGGCCGAACATCGCGCGTGGATCGAGTATGGCTCGGCTGTTCTTGCCGACATCGCGGGTTTTTACGCCGCGCCTGACGAGGCAACGTTCACAGCCAAAACGTCGCAACTCGAGCAGCGCTTTGCGCGGCTCGAGGCGCGGGTCGTGGCCTCGCCATGGTTTGACGGCGAGAAGTTCTCGCTGGTCGACGCCGTGTTCGGTCCGGCGTTTCGCTATTTCGATGTGTTCGACCAAATTGCCGACTTCGGAATTCTTTCCGAAAAGCCGAAGCTCAAGCGCTGGCGCAAGAGCCTGGCCGCGCGGCCGTCGGTGCGCACGGCGGTCAGCGCGGACTATCCGGCGCTGCTGCGCGATTTCCTCGACCGGCGGAATTCGTGGTTGTCAAAACTTCAGGCCCGCGCTGCAGCCTGATTTCCTGTGTTCACGCCAGCTCCGCGAACCCAGGCGCGTGGCATGGACTCTCGCGGGAACTCTATCTATAAGAGCAGTAAGATAGTAAGACGCCTAGATGGCGAGTGTTGTTTTGAACCGGGGGGATCGAAACATGCCGGACGACCAGCCGCCGCCGAACGAGCCCGCAGCCACGCCATCGGGAAAAATCACACGCGCAAGCGTCTACGTGGTCAGCCAGCTCGACGACGCCATGACGCTCTCCGGCTACGCTGTAAGCGCCGGCATCCACACACCCAGCGGCGAGCCGCTGCCGTTCGGCGACATCGGAGTGATCCAAGGCACCGCGGCGAAACTTGGCGTGTTCGATCCGCCGTTGGACGGACAAGGGCCTTCGTTCAGTGTGACGGCGTCCGAATGGATCGCATTTGAGCAGGCTTATTATCGGCTGGCAGTGGCGATGACCCCGGTTACGGCCGAAACGCTGGCTGCGACGCAAGCCACGATGCCCGGCGCCGGCGGCATTTCCAATTTGCGCGACAGAATCTTCGGCTATTCACCGGCGTTGCGATTTACCCGCTGGTTCGCCCTGGTTACGATTGCCATCGGCGCTTTCGTCATCATTGCCGAGTGCCTGATCTATGTGCTCGGTATGGAGACCGACGCCACCAAATACATCTGGCAGAAGAATTTCCTGGAATCGCTGGTGCCATGGGCTTACGGCGCGCTTGGATCGTGCGCCTTTCTATTGCGGTCCGCGCACTATTTTATTTATCAGCGCAGTTTCGATCTGCGGCGCAAACCGGAATACTTCAACCGCGTCTTGCTCGGAGCGATTTCCGGCGGCGCGATCATTCTGTTCGTCAACTATCTCGTAGCCGACGATGGCACCGTGCTGCACCTGAGTTCGGCTGCGCTGGGCTTCGTCGCGGGCTACAGCACCGATTTCCTGTTCAACACCATCGAGCGTGTCGTCGCCGCGATCTTTCCGAAAACGGACAGCGATCCCAAGGCGCAACCGCAAAGGAGTCAAAGGGTCGGCAGAAAGCCGGCGTCGCCCCCACCTTCGCCCCCGCCAGGTGGTGGCCATCCGCCGCACGACTCTGGCGACGGAGCCGGTGAAGGCGGGGATGGCGCCAAGCCGAGCAGGCAGGGCAGGTCGGCAAGGACGGGGGCAAGATCTCCCAGCCGGCAGAACGAGGCCGGCGGTCAGGAGGATCCGCATTGATGCGGCTGGTAATAGCTGGCGCGGATGGATCGGGCGCCTGGCGCCGGACGTTACGGCGGCGCGCCGGACTACTGCTGTCGGTTCTGGGTCTGATCGCTGCGGCAGCCGGACCGGCATGGTCCGCCGGCGAAAAGCCGTTGCCGCTGCTGAGCAAGGACGGCGCGCCGGTCGATTGGTGGTTCGCATTCAAGTTCAATTCGCAGAACACCTTTGCCGGTTGTGGCGCCGACACCGGCAAGCGGGTGTGCATCTTCGGCGGCAATGTGCAGGCGAAGGAGCGATTCGGTCAGCAATTCGCCGTCGCCAGCAGTCGCGACAACGCGTTGAGCCAGGGCAAAGGATGCATCGGCGCGACCACCAGCGATCCGATCGGCGCCACCTTCGATCAGGTCTACAATGGCAATTTCAACTATGCGATCTGGAACGATCAGTTCTACGGCGATCCAGCCCTGTCTACCTGCAAATCGAGCAGTTGCGGCGCGCCTTGGGGGCATTCGAAAGGGCTGCTCGCCTGGAACGACGCCGGCGAAGGATTTGTGATGCAGGTGTCGACGCCGTCCTGGCCCGGATCGGGCACCAGCCGCATCAAGCGCAAGGCGGGCAATACGCTCGGCTGCGTCAGCAGCAACAACAACCTGCTTGCGAGCCAGCATTTCTTCGCCCTCAAGCTCGACAAGAGCGATCTGATCAAGGTGTTGACCGCGCTCAAGCGTGCCGGCGTCGTGACCGATCCGACCAAGTTGCAGATCGTCCGCAATGGAGGGCCTTCAGATGTTCAGGCGTTGGTCAACGAACTCGGAAAGCGCCCGGCCAAGCTGAAGATCAAACCCGGAGAAAGTCTCAATCCGGATGACTTTTTCACCAAGGACGAACTTTCCAGCCACGTCGTGCTGATCGCGAAAACCTCGAACCTGACGGCACCGCCCTGGCAAATGGTGTCGGCAATCCTCGATGGCCCGGCGGAGCGCGCCGCGACATGGTGGACCACGCCGAAGATCTTCTCCACGTCGAAGTCTTCCAAGGTCGATTGCATGGGACCGTTGCTGAAATCCAAGCAGGGTCCGGTCGCGATCGCGTTGACCGGAACGTGGGACGAAAAGGAAATCAAACTCAACGCTCCGTCCAATCACGCCAAAATAGGCGTCTCGACTTCCGGCAGCCACCACTACGTAATCTTCGGCGACCTCAATCAGCAGGGGGCGTTGTCGCCGCCGGACTGCGGAAAAAGTCAGAACGGGCGGGGAGGGTTATTCTTCGTGCTCGACAACAAGCCGCTGGCCGACAGCGTCACCGATTTGATCGACGGCGACACAGCGTCGACCAGGGGCAAGCCGTAGCCTCGCGGTCCCTGCGACACTTTTGTTGTGACGCATTTCTTTGTGCGCACCGCGGCCCATCCTGGGTCAGGTCCGGGGCAGGCTTTCGCTCGAAAACGCTTTGTCAGCGAACGTTGGCGAGCCGCATGTCGAGATAGCCGGTCACCGTCTCCATCAGCGGCTGCAGCTTGCCGTCGAAGAAATGGTTGGCGCCGGGGATGATCTGCTGGTCGATCACGATGCCCTTTTGGGTCTTCAGTTTTTCGACCAGGGTGTTGACATCCTTGGGCGGCACCACGGCATCCTTCTCGCCATGCACGATCAGGCCCGAGGACGGGCAGGGCGCCAGGAATGAGAAGTCGTAGAGATTGGCCGGCGGTGCGATCGAGATGAAGCCCTCGACCTCGGGCCGGCGCATCAACAGCTGCATGCCGATCCACGCGCCGAACGAGAAGCCGGCGACCCAGCAGGCGCGCGCCTCCGGATTGATGGTCTGCGCCCAGTCGAGCGCGGACGCGGCATCGGAGAGTTCGCCGGTGCCGTGATCGAACGATCCCTGGCTGCGGCCAACGCCGCGGAAATTAAAGCGCAGCACCGAAAATCCGCGATGCGCGAACGCGTAGTAGCACTGGTAGATGATCTGGTGATTCATGGTGCCGTGAAACTGCGGATGCGGATGCAGCACCATCGCGATCGGCGCGTTCTTCTGCTTCGCGGGATGATAACGGCCTTCGAGGCGGCCTGCGGGGCCGGTAAAAATGACTTCAGGCATCGATGATCCCTTGATGATCCCTTGGCAAAACCAACCGCCTTTATGCCGGCTTCATCTGGCTGTTTCGCAGCTGAAGCCTCAGCAGAGATAAAGGGGCGGATCAGGCGCCGTTGGGCGTAAGCGAACGGCGCTCGGTGAAACTGGAGGCCGCGTTCTAGCATGGGGCGAGGGGCAAAAAGCAAGGATTTTGTGCACCCCGGCGGTCTCGGATGCTGGTTAAAACCCCGTAATAAGGCGTTGCCGTGCCAGTGGAAATTTCCTCAGTCCGGGGCCGGAGCGCGCTCGGTGGCGGGCGGTATCACGGCTCTGCGCGGTTATCGTTCGGAACCGGTGCGGGATTAACGGCAAGCTCTTCGATCGAGCTGACGGCGCCACGGTAACGGCGGCTGCCCGAAATCGCCTGACCGGTATCGAGCGTCAGCTCGAAATCTCCGTTCGCGCCTGTCTTAAGTCCGCTGACGCGCGTGAGGTTGACCAGCCGCGTCCGGTGCACCCGCACGATATTGAACGGTGTCAGTCGCGCTTCCTCGGCGGCCAGGGTTGCCCTGATGAGGTGATTGGTGCCGTCCGCGAGGCGGTATTCGACGTAATTTCCGGCGGAACTGATCCAAAGGATGTCGCGGGGTTCGATCCGGATGCGGGTCGAACCGTCGCGGAGCCAGACCATGTGGGGCGCCGCAGGCGACAGGTCTGTCGGGCCTGTGCTCACAGCTGACCGGGATTGTTGCCCTTCGCGGCGACTATCGATCAGCCACAGCGCGCCGCCGATCAAAAAGCAGGTGACGACGTCCTTCCGGAATTCATAGATCAGGGTCGCGACCGAGAAGCGAAAATCGTAGGAACCGCCGACCAGGAACAGCGCAAGCTTGCGAAGGCCCACCATGCCGGTGATGTGCAGCGCCGAGAAAACCACGATCACCGCCACCGCCAATCCGATGCGCCGCGGCCAACCCGTGGCGTGGCGCATCCGCCGCACCGCGACGAACAGCATGGGCGCGAGCACAATGATTACGGCGATGCTCGTCATTTCCCAGAGCAGCGGCGTGCCGGCGTCATAGCTGCCGCCATGCCAGGCGACGTCTTGCGCCTTGGAGAGCGCGTTGACGACCCCGATGCCGAGCGCGACGGCTGCGACCGCTCCGTAGAGTAGCCAGTCGGCACCGGATATCCCGCGAAGCCCGCCGCTCGTCCCACGCGCTCTCGCCTCATCCCAGGCGGCCTGGTTCTGGTCCCAAACCGGCTCGACGCCGGGTCTGGCTTGCGCATTCTTGACGTCACTCATGAAGTTGCCAGCGCATTCGAAAGATCGAGCCATGAACCGACAAACCATATCACATTCACCGCATTTCGCTCCTCACAGCTCGGAGCGGCGCGTCGACCTCGATTGGGTCCGGATCGGCGCCTTCGGGCTGCTGATTTTCTACCACGTCGGCATGCTGTACGTGTCCTGGGGGTTCCACATCAAAAGCGGCCATCGCATCACCGCGCTGGAGCCGCTGATGCTGGTCCTCAATCCCTGGCGGCTGGCGTTGCTTTTTCTGGTCTCGGGCGCAGCGACCCGATTCATGTTGCAGAAATACAGGATAGGGCCGCTTCTTCGCTCAAGATCCGCGCGGCTGTTGATCCCGCTGATCTTCGGAATGCTCGTGATCGTGCCGCCGCAGGCCTATGATCAGATTCTTGAAAGTCTGGGCTATCCCGCCGGATTCCTTGATTTCTATACACGGCACTATTTTGCCTTCGGTCCGCAGTTCTGCCGTCCCGGTCCCTGCATCCTACTGCCGACCTGGAACCATCTGTGGTTCGTGGCCTATTTGTGGGTTTACACCATGGCGCTTGGCGCCGTTCTGATGGCCGCCCCTGGGCTTGTCGGCTGGATCGAACGGCGGCTCGCACCGGCTCTGTCGGGCGCGCTGCTCCTTATCGTGCCATCGGCCGTGTTTGCGGTCTACCGTCTGGCCGTGTTGCCGAGCTTTCCTTCCACGCATGCGCTGTTCGGCGACTGGTACAATCAAATGCTGTTCGCAACGGTGTTCCTGCTCGGCTTTCTGCTCGCTCGCGCGGACGATTTCTGGGCCGCGATCGAGCGCCAGCGTTGGCTGGCGCTGGCGCTCGCAGCTGTGTTCTTTCTGTCGTTTCTCGCCTTGCGATGGACCAGAGAGTCGGCAACCCCGCCATCGCTATGGCTGAAGCTCTATGGCGGGATCGCGTACGGCTTCTATCAATGGCTTTGCATCGTCGTCGTCCTCGGCTTTGCCAAGCGTTGGCTGACGGCGGACTCAGCTGTGCGCCGATATCTGACCGATGCGATCTTTCCCTTTTACATCGTCCATCAGACCGCGATCATCATGATCGCGCACGAATTGCACGGCCGCGATCTTCCGGCCTGGCTGGAAGCGGGCACCGTGATATCGGGCACATTGGCGGCCTGCGTGCTGACCTATGAGATGATCCGGCGAATAGCCTTTCTGAGGCCGCTGTTCGGATTGCGCGTGGCCGCCTTTGAGCCGGCGTTGCCGGCGGGGCGAACCGCCCAGCCGGCGCAGTGATTTGCCGCGTGAGGAAAAGTGCTAAGACGGCCTATGCCCGATCGCATCTATCTTGACTGGAATGCAACCGCCCCGCTTCGCCGTGAAGCCAGGGAGGCGATGGCCGCAGCGTGGGATCTAAACGGCAACCCGTCCTCGGTCCATGCCGAAGGCCGCCACGCCCGCAGGCTGATCGAGGAAGCGAGGGCAGGCGTCGCCCGCGCGGCGGGTGCCCTGCCTCGAAACGTGGTCTTTACCTCAGGTGGAACCGAGGCGAATGCGCTGGCGCTGACGCCTGGGCTGCGGCGCGATTCCGCCCCTCCGGTCGAACGGCTGTTGGTTTCGGCCATCGAGCACGTCTCGGTGCTGGCAGGTGGGCGGTTTCCGACCCAAGCGATCGGCACGATCGGCGTAACCGGTTCCGGCCTTTTGGATCTGGACCGCCTGCGCGCGCTGCTCCAACGCGGGCCTTCCGCGCTGGTGTCGGTGATGCTGGCCAACAACGAGACCGGTGCGGTGCAGCCGGTGGCGGAAGCTGCTGAGATCGTCCATGCCGCGGGCGGCCTGCTGCATGTCGACGCGATCCAGGCGCTTGGAAAAATTACGTTTGATATCAATGCTTTGAATACAGATCTGATCACGGTTTCCGGGCATAAGATTGGCGGACCGAAAGGCGTGGGCGCCGTGGTTCTGGCCGAGGGGGTGCGGGGACTTGAGCCGCTGCTGCGCGGCGGCGGTCAGGAACTGGGGCGCCGGGCCGGAACGGAGAATGTTGCGGGTATTGCGGGGTTCGGAGCGGCGGTGAAGGTCGCCATGGATTCCCTCCAGAATGACGCGATTCGCCTCGAAAACCTGCGGAATCGGCTTGAAAACGGCCTGCGGCGGACGCCAGGGGCAATTGTGTTCTCCGGCGACATGCCGCGTCTGCCGAATACCACGCTTTTTACGGTTCCCGGGATGAGGGCGGAGACCGCCGTCATCGGTTTCGACCTCGAAGGTATTGCGGTTTCCTCGGGTTCGGCCTGTTCTTCGGGGAAGGTTCAACCCTCGCATGTGCTGGAAGCCATGGGATTCGGCCCGGAAATCGCCCAGGGAGCCGTGCGGCTCAGTCTGGGCTGGTCCACGTCGTCAGCGGACATTGATCGCAGTCTTGAGGCTTGGCGAAAGCTCGCAGGTACCTTACTTAAGGGTAGCGACGAAACACTGCTTGAACGGTTCTAAGCAGGTGATTTCCGCCAAGAAACATCGTAAAGCTTTGGAATGATCCACCGCGGTCCTTGAAACCGCGAGCGGAGGATGGGAATGGCTGCCGTACAAGAGACCGTTGATCGGGTTCGCCGGATCGACGTCGATCAATATCGATATGGATTTGAGACGCTTATCGAGTCTGACAAGGCCCCGAAGGGCCTATCGGAAGATACCGTCCGCTTCATCTCCGCAAAAAAGAACGAACCGGCCTGGATGCTGGAGTGGCGGCTGGAAGCCTATCGCCGCTGGCTGACCATGACCGAGCCGAAATGGGCGCGCGTCCACTATCCCAAGATCGACTACCAGGATCTCTATTACTACTCGGCGCCGAAGCCGAAGAAGACGATCGGCTCGCTCGACGAGGTCGATCCGGAGATTCTCAAGACCTACGAGAAGCTCGGCATTCCGCTCCGCGAAGTCGAAGTGCTGGAAGGCGTGGTGCGCCAAGATGGCGAAAAAGGCTTGGGCGAACGCCGCATCGCGGTCGATGCCGTGTTTGACTCCGTTTCAGTGGCGACCACGTTCCAGAAGGAGCTAAAGCAGTCCGGCGTGATCTTCATGCCGATCTCGGAAGCGATCCGCGAGCACCCGGAGCTGGTGAAGAAATATCTCGGCACTGTGGTGCCGACCTCGGACAATTATTTTGCCACGCTGAACTCGGCGGTGTTTTCGGACGGCTCGTTCGTCTATGTGCCGCCGGGCGTGCGCTGCCCGATGGAACTGTCGACCTACTTCCGCATCAACGAACGCAACACCGGGCAATTCGAGCGCACCCTGATCATCGCCGACAAGGGCGCTTATGTCAGCTACCTCGAAGGCTGCACCGCACCGCAGCGCGATGAAAACCAGTTGCACGCCGCCGTGGTCGAACTGGTCACGCTCGATGACGCCGAGATCAAATATTCGACGGTGCAGAATTGGTATCCCGGCAACTCCGAAGGCAAGGGCGGCATCTACAATTTCGTCACCAAGCGCGGCGATTGCCGCGGCAACAATTCGAAGATTTCCTGGACCCAGGTCGAAACGGGATCTGCGATCACCTGGAAATATCCGAGCTGCATCCTGCGCGGCGACAATTCGCGCGGCGAGTTCTATTCGATCGCGATTTCGAACGGTCACCAGCAGGTCGATTCCGGCACCAAGATGATTCATCTCGGCAAGAACACCACCAGCAGGATCATCTCCAAGGGCATCGCCGCCGGCGTGTCGCAAAACACCTATCGCGGCCTTGTCACCGCGCATCGCAAGGCGACCGGCGCGCGCAACTTTACGGCGTGCGATTCGCTGCTGATCGGCGACCGGTGCGGCGCGCACACCGTGCCCTATATCGAGGCGAAGAATTCGTCGGCGCTGTTCGAGCACGAGGCGACCACGTCGAAGATATCGGAGGACGTGCTGTTCTATTGCGTGCAGCGCGGGCTGTCGCAGGAAGAGGCCGTCGGCCTTGTGGTCAATGGTTTTGTCAAGGACGTGCTGCAGCAACTGCCGATGGAGTTTGCGGTGGAAGCGCAGAAGCTGATCTCGATTAGCCTCGAGGGGAGTGTGGGCTGATGGTTGAGCCGGACAATTTAGTGCTCGAATATCTTCGCGGTATTCGGACCGATCTTGGAAAGATGGCGGATTGGATGCAGACCCTGAGCGTCGAGATGACGGCGATACGGCAGCACCTTGCAGGGGTCGTGACCATTCAGGAGCACGATCACACCGACATCTCCGCTATCAAGCTCCGCCTTGATCGCATCGAGAAACGCCTCGAATTGGCGGATTAAGTTAAGGATAGAGTGAATGTCACTACTCGAAGTCAAAAATCTGCTGGTTCGTGTCGAGGAGCGTGAAATTCTCCACGGGCTTTCGCTGACCGTGAACAAGGGCGAGGTGCATGCCATCATGGGGCCGAACGGCTCCGGCAAATCGACGCTGAGCCATGTCATCGCCGGCAAGCCCGGTTACGAGGTCACCGGCGGCGAGATCCTGTTCGAGGGCGAGGACCTCCTGGAGATGGCGCCCGACGAACGTGCCGCCAAGGGCGTCTTCCTCGCGTTCCAGTATCCGGTGGAAATCCCGGGTGTTGCGACCATGACCTTTCTGCGCACGGCGTTGAACGCCCAGCGCAAGGCGCGCGGCGAGAGCGAATTCTCCACCCCCGACTTTCTCAAGAAGGTGCGCGCGGTCGCTGCATCCCTGAACATTCCGCAGGACATGCTGCGCCGTGGCGTCAATGTCGGGTTCTCCGGCGGCGAGAAGAAGCGCAACGAGATCCTGCAGATGGCGCTGTTCGAGCCGAGCCTGTGCATCCTCGACGAGATGGATTCCGGCCTCGATATCGACGCGCTGCGGGTCGCCGCCGACGGCGTCAATGCGCTGCGCTCGCCCGACAGGGCGATGGTGGTGATCACGCATTATCAGCGGCTGTTGAACTACATCGTGCCCGACTTTGTGCACGTGATGTCGAAAGGTCGCGTGGTGAAAAGCGGCGGCAAGGAACTGGCGCTGGAGCTCGAGGCTTCCGGCTATACGCAGTTCGAAGACGCGGCCTGACGCGGAATACGGATTTTGTGATGAACGTAGTACTGGCCAAAACAGAAACCGGACGGGCGCTGAGCGATATCTTCGCCATCGCTGGCGACCGGCTGCCGGGCGTGGGCAAGGTCGCCGATATCAGGCGGCAGGCATTCGAGGCTTACGAGCGCGTTGGCCTGCCGCACCGGCGCATCGAGGACTGGAAATACACCGATCTGCGTGTGCTGATGCGCGAGGTGCTGCCGCTGGCGGCGCCGCCGGACGCGGCGGCGCTGGCGCGCGCCGGCACGGCCTTGAAGCCTCACACTATCAAGGGCGTGCGCCGGCTGGTGCTGGTGGACGGTGTGTTCGCAGCGAAACTGTCCGAAACGGCTGATCTGGAAAAAGGCCTTGGCATCCGCACGCTGCGCGAAGTGCTGGAAGCCGGCGATACGTCACTCCATGCGCAACTGTTCGCGCCCGACAATTCCGATTCCATGGTGGCGCTCAACAGCGCGATGATGACCGATGGCCTGGTGATCGAGGTGGCCGACGGCGCCGTGCTGACGCAACCCCTGCACATCGTCCACATCGCCAGTGGTGCTGCGCCGTCGGCGATGTTCACGCGCTCATTGCTGAAGCTCGGCAAGGCCGCAAGCGCGACGCTGGTGGAGAGCTACATCGCCGCCAATGGCGCGAAGGCCTATCAGGTTCACGACTCGCTGGTCGTTTCGATCGGCGATGGCGCGCGGCTCGATCATGTGCGATTGATCGAGGACAGCCGCGAGGCTTTCAACATTTCGTCGTCCGTCGTCACGCTGGGCGCGCACGCCCACCTCAACACCTTCGGCATGACCAGCGGCTCCAGCGCCAGCCGCTATCAGGCGGTGATTGCGTTTGCCGGCGAGGGCTCCCGCGTCGAGACCAACGGTGTCAATTTGCTCAATGGCCGCCAGCACGCCGACACCACGCTGTTTCTCGATCATGCGGTGCCGAACTGCGCCAGCCGTGAAATCTTCCGTGCCGTGGTCGACGACCGCGGGCATTCGGTGTTTCAGGGCCGCATCGTGGTTCGCCCCAAGGCGCAGAAGACCGACGCCAAGATGATGACGCGGGCGTTGCTGTTGTCCGACGAGGCCGAGGCCGATAACAAGCCGGAGCTCGAAATTTTCGCCGATGACGTCACCTGCGGTCACGGCGCCACCACCGGCGCGCTCGACGAGAGCCTGTTGTTTTATCTGCGCGCGCGCGGTTTGTCCGAGAAAGCGGCGCAGGCGTTGTTGATCCAGGCATTCGTCGGTGAGGCGATCGAATCGATTGCCAGTGACGCGTTGCGTGAGCTTGCGATTTCCGCGGCGCAGCGCTGGCTGGCGGCACGGGGATGACCATGCATCCGGCAGTTCTGAACGGTTCGTATGATGTAGCCCGGGTGCGGGAAGATTTTCCGGCGCTGGCGCTGAAAATCTACGGCAAGCCGCTGGTCTATCTCGACAACGCCGCTTCCGCGCAGAAGCCCAATGCGGTGCTCGACCGCATGACCGAGGCTTACAAGTCCGAATACGCCAACGTGCATCGCGGGCTGCATTATCTCGCCAATGCGGCGACCGAGGCCTATGAAGGCGGCCGTGCCAAGGTCGCTAAATTTCTCAATGCCGGGCGCAACGAAGAGATCGTGTTCACCCGCAACGCCACCGAAGCCATCAATCTGGTGGCGTCGTCATGGGGCGAGCCGAACATCGGGGACGGCGACGAGATCGTGCTCTCGATCATGGAGCACCATTCCAATATCGTGCCCTGGCACTTCCTCAGGGAACGTCATGGCGCCGTCATCAAATGGGCTGATGTCGACGACGAAGGCAACTTCCTGATCGACGAATTCGAAAAACTGCTGACCGACCGCACCAAGCTGGTCGCGATCACGCAGATGTCGAACGCGCTCGGCACCATCGTGCCGGTCAAGGATGTGGTGAAGCTCGCCCATGCCCGCGGCATTCCGGTGCTGATCGATGGCAGCCAGGCCGCCGTTCACCTCGCCATCGACGTGCAGGATATCGATTGCGATTTCTACGTCTTCACCGGCCACAAGCTGTACGGCCCGACCGGCATCGGCGTGCTCTACGCCAAGCACGAGCACCTGGTCGCGATGCGGCCCTACAATGGCGGCGGCGAGATGATCCGCGAGGTCGCCAAGGATTGGGTCACCTATGGCGATCCGCCGCACAAGTTCGAGGCGGGGACGCCGGCGATCGTGGAATCGATTGGCCTCGGGGCTGCGATCGACTACGTCAATTCGATCGGCAAGGAACGCATCGCCGCGCACGAGCATGATCTTTTGACCTATGCCCAGGACCGCCTGCGCGAAATCAATTCGCTGCGCCTGATCGGCACTGCAAGTGGCAAGGGGCCGGTGATCTCGTTCGAGATGAAGGGCGCGCATCCCCACGATGTCGCGACCGTGATCGACCGGCAGGGGATCGCGGTGCGCGCCGGCACCCATTGCGTGATGCCGCTTTTAGAGCGGTTCAATGTCACGGCGACGTGCCGCGCCTCGTTCGGGATGTATAATACACGTGAAGAAGTCGACCATCTGGCACAGGCGCTGATCAAGGCGCGGGAATTGTTTTCATGACCGACACTGCCGAAGTCAAAACCAGCAACATGCAGACCAATTCGGCGTTGCCGCCGGAGGAGACCGAGCGGCTCGGCGGCGAAATCGTGGCCGCGCTGAAGACCGTGTTCGATCCGGAAATTCCGGCCGATATCTACGAGCTTGGCCTGATCTACAAGGTCGACATCAAGGACGACCGCACCGTGGACGTCGAGATGACGCTGACGACGCCGAACTGCCCGGCCGCCGGAGAGTTGCCGCAGATGGTCGAGAACGCGGTCGCCAGTGTCCCCGGCGTCGGCATGGTCAATGTCAATCTGGTCTGGGATCCGGCCTGGACGCCGGACCGGATGACCGACGAGGCGCGCCTCGTCCTCAATATGTGGTGACGCGTGAGTTTACAGGAAATGACCGGCATTGATTTGCCCTTTGGATTGACCACATGAGTGACATGACACCCGCCTCCACAACACCTGCATCCAAGCCGAAGCCGCGGCCTCGCCCGCAGGTGATGAAGCTGACGGAAGCCGCCGCGCAACGGATTACCGAGCTGACGCGCCGCGCCGATTCCGAGATCGTGGGCTTGCGGGTCGGGATCAAGAACGGCGGCTGCGCCGGGCAATCCTATACGGTCGAATACGCCCACGAGGTCCGCCCCACCGACGAGGTGGTCGAGGATAAGGGCGTGAAGATCCTGGTCGACCCCAAGGCCGTGCTGTTTCTGCTGGGTACCGAGATGGACTACAAGGCCGATAAGATGTCGGCGCAGTTCATCTTCAACAATCCGAACCAGACCGGCGCCTGCGGTTGCGGCGAATCGGTGCAGCTTACGGCCGCGAAGGTGGACGGCTGAAGCACGGGTCGTCCCGGCGAACGCCGGGACCCATAATCCCTGGCATCGCTGCTTGGAGAAAGCATCCACCATACTGCGAAAACGAGACGACACGGCGTATGGGTCCCGGCGTTCGCCGGGACGACTCGTAGAGACGTGAGCGGACTCCCATGGACCGCGATTTCCTGATCGACTTGTTTGCCGACTTCGGCCCCGTGACGATCCGCCGGATGTTCTCAGGCTTCGGCATTTCCGCAGACGGTACCAACTTCGCGCTTGCGCTGCGCGGCGGTCTTTACCTGCGCGCCGACGACCAGACCATTCCGCGGTTCGAGGCCGAGGGATCAAAGCCGTTTCAGTATCAAACCAGGGCCAAGACCGTCACGGTGGGCTCGTACTGGCAACTGCCGGAGCGGCTGTATGACGATCCGGAAGAGCTGACGGGTTGGGCGAGGGCGGCCTTGGCGGCGGCGCAGCGCGCAGCCCTGGGCAAGCGTCCGAAGGCACGCAAGGCCGCAAAGGCTGCAAAGGCTGCAACCAGGAAGAAGCCTGCAGCCGCTAAGAAAAAGACCTCAAAGAAAAAGACGCCAAAGAAAAAGAAAACCTCATCCTGAGGAGCGCGCATTTGCGCGCGTCTCGAAGGATGGCAACGCGCACCACCCGAAAACGCCACGGTTCGAGACGCGCAAGATGCGCTCCTCACCATGAGGCTGGGGCAGACTCAGTGCAGTGTGACGTCAGGCGACTGACGTCAGGCGACCTGGCTTTGGGTCTCGGCGGCGTATTCCGGATCGGCCTCGCAGATGACGCGATTGCGGCCGTTGCGCTTGGCGGCGTAGAGGCAGGCATCGGCGCGCTCGATCAGCGAATCGGTGTCGTCGCCCGGCTTCAGCATGGAAACGCCGACCGAGATGGTAACGCGCCCGAGAATTTCGCCGGTGGATTTCTTCTTCAATTCCTTCGCCATCACAGCGCGCCGGATGTGATCGGCGACCGTCAACGCCTGGCGGAGCGCGGTGTTGGGCAGCACAACCGCGAATTCCTCGCCGCCGTAGCGGGCGGTGATGTCCTGGCCCTTGATGGTCTGTTTCAGCGACATGCCGACCAGCCGCAGCACCTGATCGCCGGTGAGGTGGCCATAGGAGTCGTTGAACGATTTGAAGTGGTCGATGTCGAACATCAGCAGTGAAAGCGGTTCGCCGTTCGCGAGCGCGTTCTCGACGGCCACATCGATCGAGCGGTCGAAATATTTGCGGTTGCCAAGACCGGTGAGCGGATCGGTCAGGCTCTCGGCTCTGATGGCCTCGAGACTCTGCTGGAGATCGCTGATCTCCGACTTTGACAGCCGCAGCCGGTCCCGGAGCGCTCTGTTGGTCTCACGCATTTCGCGGGTGGATTTCGTCAGCGATTGAACGATCGCTTTGACCTGGTCGGGGTTCTTGGCGACCGAAAGCTCTTTGGTGGCGCCGGAAAGGGTGTCGTCATAGCTGGCCGACATCCCGAGCGCATCGTCGATGAGGGTCATCACGTCGTCGATTTCGCCGATCACGCGCGCCCCGACCTTGTCGATACGGTCGGTGGTCTTGATCTGCGAAAGATAAGTCTCGTAGATCTGCTCGAGGTCGGCTTCGGTCAGTTTGCCGTTGCGCGCCAGGGTCTCATTGATGATCTTGTTGAGGGCTGAATTATATCCGGTCGCGTAGACGTACCAGATTTCATAATTGCGCGGGACCGCGGTCTGACGGAGCGATTTGATCTGGCCGAGCGCCACTTCCGCGAAGGCCAACGTGCGTTCGTGTTCGTCCAGCACCTTGGTCACTGATCACGTCCCCAAAAATAACGGGCGGCGGCGCCCGCTTTTTCCGCAGCAATAATTAAGATTATAGCCAGCAGGTTAGATCAGGAGGATGAATGACCCGTAAACGGGATCCAGCGAGGCTTTCGCAGCGAGATTTCTAGATGCGGGCCCGAACTGGGCGCAACAGGAACGCCGGGAGATGCGAGTGATCGGCAGGCTCCGATGCCGAATCGCGCGGAGCCTGCGGCGTCTCGGCGCGGCCGATCGAAGGCGTGCGCGAGGCCGGAGGCGCGACTGGCGGCGTGAACGCGGCGACCGGTGCCTGCGGTTGCGGGCTGGAATTGCGACCGCCACCGTTGCCACCCGAACGTCGTGGTTCGCGCTCCCGGCGCGGCTTGCGGCCTCCGCGTGAGCCGTCGCGTGAACCTTCTGTTGCGCGTTCGCGCGGCCGTTCGGTTTCGCTTGAGGCTGCCGGGCCGTCAACCGGCTGGACCTCGACGCTGCCTTCGATGCGGGGAATGGTTTGCCCGATCAGTTTTTCGATCGCGACCATGGATTTTTGATCGAGCGGCGTGACGATGGAGATCGCGGTGCCGGCGCGCCCCGCACGCCCTGTGCGGCCGATGCGATGGACGTAGTCGTCGGCATGATGCGGGACGTCGAAATTGAAGACGTGGCTGGTCGTCGGAATGTCGAGGCCGCGGGCTGCGACGTCGGATGCCACCAGCAGCGGAATTTCGCCCTTGCGGAATTGATCGAGTGCCGCGGTGCGCGCCGACTGATCCATGTCGCCGTGCAGGGCACCGACGCTGAAGCCGTGCTTCTGCAGCGATTTGTACAGCAGCGCGACTTCGCGCTTGCGGTTGCAGAAGATGATCGCGTTCTGGAGGTCCTTGGCGTCGCGCAGCAGGCGGCGCAGCTTGTCGCGCTTCTCATGCGGCTCGCGGCCCACGCTGACCTGGAACTGGGCCACGCCCACGGCTGTCGTCGCGGGTCTCGAAACTTCGATCTTTTCGGGGTTATGCAGGAAGGTTTCGGTGATGCGGCGGATTTCGGGGGGCATCGTCGCGGTGAAGAACAGCGTCTGCCGCGTAAACGGAATCATCTTGCAGATGCGTTCGATGTCGGGAATGAAGCCCATGTCCAGCATGCGGTCGGCTTCGTCGATCACAAGCAGTTCGACGCCGGTGAGCAGCAGTCCGCCGCGCTCGGTATGGTCGAGCAGCCGGCCGGGAGTTGCGATCAACACATCGACGCCGCGCGTCAGCTTGGTGTCCTGGTCGCCGAACGAAACGCCACCGATCAGAAGCGCGACATTGAGTTTCTGCCCGGCGCCGTATTTGTCGAACTGTTCCTTGACCTGTGCGGCGAGTTCGCGGGTCGGTTCCAGAATCAGGGTGCGGGGCATTCGGGCCCGGGCGCGGCCCTTTTCCAGCATGGTGAGCATCGGAAGGACGAAGGCCGCGGTCTTGCCGGTGCCGGTCTGGGCGATGCCGAGAACGTCCCGGCGGGCCAGAACATGGGGAATCGCCTGTTCCTGAATAGGGGTGGGGGTGGTGTAACCGGTGGCCGCGACTGCGGCGAGCACCTTGTCGGACAAGCCGAGATGGGAAAAAGACATTGAGCCTCTGGTAGATACCGCCGCTTGGAATCCCGGAAAAAGACTGTCGCGCTCAACCCCGGAACGGCACGCAGATTTGCACGGGATTTTCGGAAACGCAGACAGGCGGCTTATTCAAGATATCGCGTTTCGATACCGGGCCGCGTCAAGGCGGAACATAGGGGCGAATTGGCCAAAGTCAATGGAGCGGGGGCCGGAAGCGCCGAAAAAGCTTAACGTTTTTGCAAACTTCACGCTCCGAATCACCTCTGATAGCGCCCGACGCCCTTGCCGGCGCAGCTGCGTGACGTCAGAGAAATCGCCTTCGAAGGCGCGGCCCCGCGAGAAGCCGTTACGCCACTTCGGTTCGGTGGACGCGATCCTGCGTACCGATTCGCTCGCTCGCGCCGCGCGTTGCGGCCTCTATCTCCAGCCGCATTGCGAAGGGGGCACAATCGGCGGTCCGCGTCGAAAGCCGATTCGGTGACGATCCCTCGCGACTGTACCTATCGGGTGACAGCGTGAACGCGATAATTCCGCCAACGTCAGTGTTCAGGATCGGCCGCGGCTTGTATGCCCGCGCGGTTGGTGGACGACCACGGCTTGGCGTGGTTGAACCGCTCGGACAGGTTTGCCGACTACGGAATAAAGCGGCGTTCGCACGAGCCGCCGATCAATCGGGCATGGCGGGGAATTCAATGACGAGACGGCTTTCCAGACTGGCAGCGCTGCTGGGCATCGCCGCCGCGCTTGCGGCGTTCACGGCCCCCGCGCATGCCGAAAAGCGCGTCGCGCTTGTCGTCGGCAACAACGACTACAAGAACGTGCCCAAGCTGCAGAAGGCGGTCAACGACGCCCGCACCATGGGCGATACGCTCAAGCGGCTGGGTTTTTCGGTGATGGTCGCGGAGAACCAGACACGGCAGGCGTTCAGCCAGACCCTGCTGGCGTTCGACAATGCGGTTCAGCCCGGAGACACCGCGTTCTTCTTCTATGCCGGCCACGGCTTTGAGATCGCGGGTCAGAACTTCCTGCTGCCGACCGACGTGCCCGCCGCGAGCGAAGGCCAGGAAGAACTGGTCCGCGACGCCTCCGTCCTCGCCGACCGCATCATCGAGCGCCTGCAAAACAAGAAAGTGCGCACCTCCATCCTCGTGTTCGATGCCTGCCGCAATAATCCGTTTGAGCGAAGCGGCACCCGCGCCGTCGCCGGCAGCGGCGGTCTGGCGCCGATGACGCAATTGCCGGAGGGCGTGTTCTCGGTGTTTTCGGCCGGTCCCCGGCAGACCGCGCTCGATCGCCTCTCCAACAGCGACGTCAATCCCAATTCGGTGTTCACGCGAACGTTCGCCAAGGAATTGACGGAGCCTGGCGTGAATCTGGTGCAGGTCGCGCAACGCACGCGCCGCCTTGTCAGCGAGATGGCGGAGACTGTGAACCACAAGCAGATCCCGGTCTATTTCGACCAGATGGTGGACGATGTTTTCTTGAACGGCGTCACCAAGGGACCGCCCGAGGCTGCCAAGACAGCCGAGCCGGCGCAGAAGGTCGCAGCGCTGCCGCCGGTGTCGGTGCCGCGCGTGCCGCAGAACGATTCCGTCAACGCGCCGATCGCGATGTTCTCCCGCCACAATGGCGGCTGGACCGTGGTGTTCTCGATCGCTGATCCGACCTTGGGGATTTCCTGGCGGATGGGCGATGCCGGCGAGTTCCGCGAGACCGGCTTTATCGACACGCTGGATCCACGAACACGCAAGCGGATGCCGAATCCATCGATCGAGCTTTCCGCCGATGCACCGGCGGCCACCATTCAGGTTCGCTATGTCGATATGTCAGGTGAAATGCAGGGACCGTTTCCGATCAAATTCGATCCGGAGGCGGCGCTGATCCGCGATCAGCGAAAAATCCTCGACATGACCGCGACAAGCTGGCTGTCGTTTCGCGAGTTCAACGGCCTCCTGGTCTATTACACCCACCTGATGTCGTATCGCTGCGCGATCCGCGAAGTACGCGTCGGCATCGATTCGGCAGTGCCGGACAGGGTGCTGAAAATGCCGCCCTGCGATCCCAGGGATCCCAGCGCCATCCCCCACGACTCGCAGCCTTATCTCAAATTGGCGCCTTCGACCCAAACGGTCTCGGTGGAACTGACCTACCGCGACGGCAGCGTCTCGGAGATCAAGAGTTTCCGGCGCTGAGAGTCCAGATGACGAGAGCCAGATTATGGACGCGGGCACTTCTCCAGAGCGACCGTCCCGGCGCACGATAAACACCCGATGCTGCATTGTCGGCGGTGGCCCCGCCGGCATGATGTTGGGATATCTGCTGGGGCGCGCCGGTGTCGAAACGCTGGTGCTGGAGAAGCATGCCGACTTCTTCCGGGATTTTCGTGGCGACACGGTGCATCCCTCCACGCTTCAGGTGATGGACGAACTCGGCCTGATCGACGGGTTCCTGAAACTTCCGCACCAGCGACTGCAAAAGATGGACGGGAAATTCGGCGCAGCTTCGATTCGAATCGCGGATCTCAGTCGTCTCAGGGTCAATTACCCCTTCATTGCCTTCATGCCGCAATGGGACTTTCTCAATTTCCTGCGCGAGAGCGGCAAGCGGTTTTCCTCGCTCAAGGTCTTGATGAATGCCGAAGCGACCGACCTGGTCTGGTCGGACGGTGCGGTAGTCGGCGTGCAGGCCATGACGCCGGATGGACCGGTCGAGATCCGCGCGGATCTGACGATCGGATGCGACGGCCGGCACTCAATCGTGCGCGAGCGAGCCGGACTTGAAGTCGAGGAAATCGGCGCACCGATGGATGTGCTCTGGTTTCGGGTCAGCAAAGGTGAGGAAAGCGAAAGCGTGTTTGCGCGTGTCGAGGTCGGCAAGATGATGGTGACGTTCGACCGCAGCGATTACTGGCAATGCGCCTATGTGATTGCCAAGGGACAATACGACGCGGTGAAAGCGCGCGGCCTCGACGCATTTCGCGACGACGTCGTCAGCATGGCACCGATCCTCAAATCCGGGATCTCGGATGTAAAGACGTGGGACGACGTGAAACTGCTGACGGTGGCGATCAATCGGCTGAAGCGCTGGACGCGCGCGGGTCTGCTTTGCATCGGCGATGCCGCGCACGCGATGTCGCCGATCGGCGGTGTCGGCGTCAATCTCGCGGTTCAGGATGCGGTTGCGACCGCGAACCTGCTGGCGGCGAAGTTGGCCATCGGCTGTCCCGACGAAAACGAGCTGGATGCCGTGCGCCGGCGGCGGGAGTTTCCGACCCGGATGACGCAAGCCATGCAGGTCGTTGCTCAGAAGAAAATCATCAGCGTCGCGCTCGATACAGCTAATCGAGACCTCAGGGTTCCTCTCGCGATACAATTGATCAATGCGCTGCCGTGGCTGCAGGGCGTCACGGCGCGCTTCGTCGCTCTGGGCGTGCGCCCCGAGCATGTGCACTCACCAGCCTCTCCGGGCTGACAGCCAAGGCTTCGCCAGCGGTTGGATGCGAAGACAACGCGCTTGGCCGAACGCGCGAGCAATTTCCGTTGGCAAGCGCCGGTATCGATACGGCGGTGCCGGACTCGCAAGCCTCATCTCAAGCCAGGATGCTTTCCGCGCGAGCCTCGATGTTAACTATAACAATTGGTTGCGGCTGAGATGTGCCAGCAATTCCGCGCCACTCAAGGTCCCCTAATGGATTGGCAAGGAAAGTGAGACAGCATTCCTTCGCAACTAACATCGTTGGGAAAGACTTGGGGGACTAACTAAAATGACGAGCTCGAAATCGGCTGCCGCATTGGCATTCGCCACCGCTCTTGGAGTTGGCGCTGCTTCTGCCGCGGATCTGGGGGCACGGCCCTACACCAAGGCGCCAGCCTACGCCGATGCGCTTTACAACTGGTCGGGCTTCTACGTGGGCGGTCATGTCGGCGGGTCCTCGACCAGCCAGAGTTGGACGAACACGGCGCGTACGGCTCTGTTTGGCGATCTTGATCCGGGCCAAGGCTTCCGCCAGCGGGGAACGGGCGTATTTGGCGGTGGTCAGATGGGCTACAACTGGCAGGCGGGCCCCTACCTGTTCGGTCTCGAGGGCACGGCTTCCGCGATGGACAACCGCGGCAGCGTGCTCAACCGAACCTTCGGCATTGCATTGGATGATCAGTTCAGTTGGCGCAGCAATTGGATGGCGACCGTCACGGGTCGGATCGGCTACGCGGTGACGAACAATCTGTTCTATGCCAAGGGCGGATACGCCGGCGTCAACAATCATTTGTCGGTTGTGGATGTGGTTCCGCCGTTCGTCGGCTCGGGCTCGGCCACGCAGTGGCACAACGGCTGGACAGTCGGCGCGGGCTGGGAATACGCACTTACCCAGAATTGGATTGTCGGTCTCGAATATGACTATTCGGCCTTCGAAGCCAAGAGCTATCAGCTCGCCGGCGCCGGTCCCGGAGTCTACACATTTGATGCGAAGCCACGCGATATTCAGTCGGCCGTTGTCCGCTTCAACTACAAGCTCGGTGGCCCGGGGTACGCATCGTATTGATGGGAACAAAAGCCTCAAGATAAAAGCCCCGACTAATGCCGGGGCTTTTTCTCTTGGGGTCCGCAATCGGCGCTTGGCTTAGCCCATCACCGAAAATCCGCCGTCGACGGGAATCGCGGTGCCCGTGACAAAGTCCGACGCTGCTGAGCTCAAAAATACCGCGATGCCCGCGAAGTCGGCGATCGTGCCCCATCGTGCCGCCGGCGTGCGCCCCAGAACCTTGTCGTGCAGGCCGTCGATCTCCTGGCGGGCGCGCTTGGTCAGATCGGTATCGATCCAGCCCGGCAGCACCGCGTTGGCCTGGATGTTGTCGGCGGCCCAGGCGACCGCGCAGGAGCGCGTGAACTGCACGATGCCGCCCTTGCTCGCGGCGTAAGCCGGCGCGAAGCTGGCGCCGAAGATCGACATCATCGAGCCGATATTGATGATCTTGCCGCCGCCCGCGGCCTTCATGGCCGGGTAAACCGCCTGCGAGCACAGGAACGCGCTGGTAAGGTTGGTCTTGATGACGCTGTCCCATTCCTCGATGTCGAGCGCGTGCGGAGCCTTGCGAATATTGATGCCGGCGTTGTTGACGAGAATGTCGATTCGGCCAAGTTCGCGGATCGTCCGTTCGACCGTGGTTGCGACCGCCGATTTGTCGGTGACGTCGGCGGTGACGGATATGGCCTTGACGCCGCGCTGTTTGAGGTCGGCCACGGCGGCATTCGACTTCGCCTCATTGCGTCCGACGATCGCGACAGCGGCACCGGCCTCCGCCAGTCCGCGCGCCATCCCAAGGCCAATACCGCCATTGCCGCCGGTGACGATCGCCACCTTGCCGCTGAGATTGAAGAGTCCCGTTTTCATGATTGTCATCCAGATGGTGTTTGGCCGCGACGAGAGCGTGCCAGATTAGCGCTTGCCTTGCCAGATCAGGATCAGGCCGACCGCGGCCAGCGCGGCGCCGTATCCGGCCCATTGGATCTGGCTGATCATGAAGCTCGACTCGGGCCATTTGATCACGCCGGTACCCTGGCCGATCCATAGCAGCCCGACCGCGAGCGCGATAAAGCCAACGGTCAATAGCAGTTTGCGCATTGGTTTCCCTTTCGTCCCGCTGCACTGTTGGTGCGCAGCGGCGGCGAGGGTGGCCCGCTCGTTCACCCAAGGCAAGAGCAGGGATGATGCGTCGAATCCGATCGAGGTCATCATTCGCTAACGCACAAAAAAGCCCCGGACGATGCCGGGGCTTTTGAGTAGCTGAAGATCAGCAGAGATCAGTACTTGGCGACGACCGGGCCGCCCCAGTTGAAGCGATAGACCAGCGAGGTGCTGATGGTCTGAACCAGCGGCTTATCCATGTGAATGGTGCGGCCATTGGACAGGTTGGTGCCATCGATAAGCTCGTTGATGTTCTTCGAGTCGTAGTACGCCGCCCGGTATTCGGTCTTCATGAACCAGCCGGGAGCAGCGATACCGAAGATGTTCAGCGAGTTCTCGACGCCGCCGCCGACGAACCAGCCGCCGCGATCAAATCCATTGGTGTGAAAGCCCGAAGCGGCGCCGGTCGCCGTGTTGACCAAGGTGGTGCCCGACCAGTTGGATCCGGTATAACCGGCATTGACATAGGAAAGCACGTTGGGAGCTACCAAATAGCCGATGCGTGCGCCAACCGCCCAAGTATCCCTTAGCTTCTCTCGGCCGGCGGTGAAGTTGCCTTGATCCTGGATCGTGCCCTTGAGGCTGCCGAACTGGCCGTCTGCCAAAATGCCGGCGACCCATGAACCACCGAACTGCCAGTCGTAACCAGCGCCAACGGTACCAAACCAGCCGTCGCCGCCCTGCTTCTGATTGACGCCCAGGATATTGGCGCCGGTAACCGTGTCCCGGATCGTCGTGTCGGAGTCCCACAGTCCGCCGCCAATACCGCCGAAGATGTAGAAGCCGGTCCAGCTATACGCCGGCGCCATCATGGGGGCCTTAGTGTAGGGACGGGCCGCGAGATCGGCCGCCGAAGCGGATCCGGCGAGTGCCGCGGTTGCCACCAGAGCAAGCACTAACTTCTTCATGTTCAATTCCTCAGCAGTTTAGCGTTCGGACCCGACCGCGTGACAGGAAGGGACCGCAAAGCGCCGATTCCCCAAAACGTGTCTGAACTATAGACGCTTCTGCCTAAAATGCTGTTGCCGGGGAAGCACACACGCTCGGAAACGGCGATCGCGGAAAGTCTGTGAAAGTCAGAAAGTTCCGTGAAATCAGGTGTTTTGCACCGGTGTATACCCAAATACCGCCGCAAAACGTCTGGCGCGCTCACACGCCCAGCAGATCCTCGCTGGCGAATTCCGCCTTGTCGGAGATGAAGGCAAAGCGCGCTTCGGCCTTGCTGCCCATCAGCCGTTCGACCGAATCGGCGGTGCCCTCGCGGTCGTCGGCCAGCAGCACCACACGCAGCATGGTGCGCTTGGCCGGGTCCATGGTGGTTTCCTTCAGCTGCGCCGCCGAGGCATCGAGTTTTTTGGGGGGGGCGGTGGCACGAGC
>Ga0179587_10000186_pt1 | contig 25946 bp, 22 predicted proteins | sample CZODoug2_1_08_16_FD_185932 | JGI IMG/M metagenome (GOLD analysis project Ga0179587, IMG submission 185932) | Vadose zone soil fungal communities from Angelo Coast Range Reserve, California, USA - CZODoug2_1_08_16fungal | ecosystem: Environmental > Terrestrial > Soil > Vadose zone | place: USA...
AAGACCGCGCGCACGTGCGACCTTGAATGCCGGTTTGCCGCTCTCGCCGGAGCGTCATGGCGGCAACTTCCCGTGGCCATTCGCCGCCGATTCTCGCGCCACCTTGCCGACGGCGAACGTGTCATCTACCTGGGTGAGGTGGCCGGCACCACAGTCACTCTCACGGGCCGGCTGGTCGCGCAGCTGGCGCGAATCGTCGGCGCGCCGCTGCCGCTCGCGCAAAGTGGGCGCATGCCTGTCGCGGTGCTCGTCACAGGGTGCGAACGTCTGGGCGGACAAATTTGGACACGTGTCTATGATCGTGCGCGGGACTTTCCGCAGGTGATCCAGTCCATCAAGCGCTTCGGCGGGCCAACCGGACTGGAAGAACTCGTGGGATGCGGGGTCGGAATGCGGCTTACCCTGACTGTTCGCGACCGAGCTCTCGTGTTTCGAAGTGCCGGATATTTCGTGCGATGCTTTGGGATTCAGGTATCCCTTCCCGACTGGCTTACGCCGGGAGTCATTGAGGTCGTTCATCGGGAAGAGTCGCTCGGCGGATTCACCTTCTCATTGAGCGTCACCCATGCTTGGGCCGGACAAATCATCGAGCAGATCGCATTTTTCCGGGAGGATCATTCGCCATGATGGTTGGCCAGGCGGAGATTACCGCGGCCGGCCGGCCGATTTTGATCCTGGGCGCCTTCGGCTCATTCGGCCGCCGCATAACCGAGGCGTTGGCGCGAACCACGGATCTACCGCTCATCGCCGCGGGAAGACGAATTCCTGCGCAACTCCCTGATCCGTGGGACGGTGTAAATGCGCTAGCCACCGACGCCGCTACCCTGAGCGTCGGCGACCTGAGGCAACTCAACCCGGCGCTGCTCATCGACGCGGTGGGTCCATTCCAGTCACGCGATCGCCGGCTGGCGAAAATTTGCATCGGCCTGGGAATTCACTATATCGATTTGGGCGACGGCCGTGAATTTGTCGAGAGCGTCGATGAGCTCAACGACGCAGCTCTGCAAAACGGTGTTCTCGTCGTCAGTGGCGCCTCCACCGTGCCGGCGTTGTCATCGGCAGCCATCGATTTTTTGGCGCCGGCTTTTTCAGCTATTGAAGAGATCGAAATCGGAATTGCGCCGGGATACCTGGGGCCGCGAGGTCTCGCCACCATCCGCTCAATACTGGGATACACGGGACGTGCGATTCCGATCTGGCGCAACGCAAAAATCGAGCGCGCGTATGGTTGGAGCGATACCAGGCTTCATCGGTACCCGCCACCGGTGGGCCTGCGTTATCTATCGCTGGTGGACGTTCCGGATACCGCGCTCATCCCACTCAGGCTGCCACGCTTGACGCAGCTAAGCATTCGCGCCGGCCTGGAGGTGCCCCTCGTGCACCACATGCTCCGCGGGCTTGGGTTCCTGGTGCGCAGGGGCTTGATCCGCGATCTGGCGCGTCATGCGCCGGCACTGCAGGGTATCGCGAGCTGGTTCAATCGCTTGGGCAGCGATAACGGCGCCATGCACGTGCTATTGCGCGGAGCGGATGCCCATGGCCACCCGCACGCCTGTACCTGGACTCTCATTGCCGAGCACGGGGATGGGCCGCAGATTCCCGCGACGGCCGCCGTCGTGCTGGCGAAAAAATTGCTCGGTGTGTCCGGTTATTCACCGATTGACACACGCGGTGCGATGCCTGCCGTGAGTCTCTTGAACCTGCAAGAGTTCGAGCGCGAATGGCGTTCGCTTTCGATCCGCAGCGTCGTGAGAACTGGCGCACCGGCGGGCCGCGCGACAGCAGCCGCTACGGCGATTTCTCGTGCGACTTGAACCACGCCAGCACGTAAGCCGTCTTGTCGATGAGCAGACTCGGGCGGGCGGAAATATCGTGCGAGGCATTGGGAACCCGCACCAGCGCGGTATCGATTTTGCGAAGTTTCAGCGCTTGATAGAATTGTTCAGCTTCGCTTGACGGCGTGCGATAGTCCACCTCGCCCGTCATCAACATGGTCGGCGTCTTCACGTTGCCGACATAGGCCAGCGGCGATCGCTTCCAATAGGCCTGCATGTCGTCCCAGGGGAACTCGCCGAACCAATAGCGATAAAAATAGTTGTTCATATCGCCGGTCAGCACGAAACTGGTCCAGTTGATCACAGGCTTGACGACCACGGCCGCTCGAAAGCGATCCGTGTGCCCGACGATCCACGCGGTGAGCACACCGCCGCCGCTGCCGCCGGTGACGAACAGGCGCTGGCTGTCGACGTAGCCGCGCCCGACCACCGCATCGACGCCCGACATCAAGTCGTCGTAGTCCTTGTTGGGATAATCATGATGAATGAGATTGGCGAATTCCTCGCCATAGCCCGTGCTGCCGCGCGGATTCATGTACAGCACGACGTAACCCGCCGACGCGTAGAGCTGTATTTCCGCGGCAAAGCTGGGTGCATACATGGCGAATGGTCCGCCGTGAATTTCCAGAATGAAGGGATATTTTTTTGCGGGATCAAAGCCCGGCGGCTTGACGATCCAGCCTTGCATGCGCCGGTGATCGGCGGAGGAGTCGAAGGTAATTTCCTCGAGCGCGCCGATGGTGCGCTGTCCCAGGAGATTGTCGCTCAAGGGCTTGAGCGTCGTGATATCGCGCATCGAGGTACCGGTGGCCAGCACCGCGGGCGCCGTCGCGCTGGCCTTGGTAAAGCTGAATCGGCCGTTCGCGGATATCGAAAACGAACCGCCCGAATAGGGACGCGAAACGTCGTTGCCTCCCACGCCATCAGCCAGGACGCGCATCTTGCCCAGAAGATCGATGGCGGCAAGCTTGGTCGAGCCGTGGTCGTCATACTGGAAAACCAATTGTTTGCTGTCGCCCAGCCATTTCGGAGACGCCGCATCGCGGTCGAGCGACGCGGTCAGCGAATGCGAATGACTGCCGTCGCTGTCCATGACATAGAGCTGCGTCGCCTGATAGCCTAATTGCCTGTCATCGAAGCCTAGGTAGGCGATGTGCTTGCCGTCGGGCGAGGGGACGGGGTGCCGGTCGGGACCGCGCCGATCGGTCAGCGCGTGGATCGAGCCGTCCGCCAGGTCGACGCGGTAGATCTCGCTGTCCAGAGGATCGTAGTCGGCATCGGCACGGCGATTTGCGCCGACCAGTACGCCGCTGCCGTCGGCCGTGAAGGCCGGCGGACCTTGATGGTCGAAATCGCCGTGCGTCAATTGGCGCGCGGCGCCGCCGTCGGCGGACACGATGAAGACCTGGCTGAAAGAGTTCGGCAGATAGCCCTCGCCGTCGGCGCGGAACACCATCCTGTCAATCAGCTTCGGCGGATCGGCCCACTTGGCGTTTTTGGGCGCTTCCGGCAACTCCACCTTCAAGGGCTTGCGCTCCTGCGCCACGGGCATGGTGAAGGCGAGCCACTTGCCGTCGGGAGACCATGCCAGGCCGCCGGGCGAATCGGTAAAGCTGCTGATCGGCGCGCTGACGCCGCCGGCCGTCCAATACATGAAGAGCTGCGCGGAACCATCCGTCGCGCGTCCGATGTAGGCGATGCGCGCACCGTCCGGCGACCAGCGCGGCGAGCCGCTGGTCGGCGCGCCGGATAGCGGGCGCTCATTCCTGCCATCGACCCCGACCAGCCAGACGCTGCCGCGGGCACGATCGGTTTTAATGTCGTAACCCATGCGCACATAGGCGATGCTGCGTCCGTCGGGCGAAACTTGCGGATCGGCCGCCCATTGAAGGTCGAAGACGTCGAGCGGCTTGAATGCCGGTTTCTGCGACTGCGCAAGAGCCGGCGTGGTCACGCTGAGAATGAGAATTGTCGCGGCGCAAAATCGTCTAAGCATTAATGATCTCTTTGCCGGCCGCCCAGCAGTAACGTTGATGTTCATTCACGATCCCGACGGCCTGCATGAAGGCGTAGCAAATGGTTGATCCCACGAATTTAAAGCCTTTTTGTTTAAGATCCTTGCTCATCGCATCGCTGTGCGCCGTCGATTGCGCAACGCCGCCGAGGTACAGCGGTCGGCGGCGCAGCACCTTGCCGTCCGTAAACTGCCAGATGTAGTCGCTGAAGGATCCCGGGGAAGAACGGATCTTGAGGTAGGCACCGGCGTTGGCGATGAATGCTTCCACTTTGAGGCGATTCCTGATGATGCCGGGATCTTGCAGCAGACGGCGGCGCTTCACGGCGTTGTAGCGAACCATCTTCTCGGCGTCGAAATTGTCGAACGCCTGCCGGTATGTCCCGCGCTTGCGCAGCACCGTGATCCAGCTCAAGCCCGCCTGCGCCCCTTCCAGGCACAGCATCTCGAACAGAGGTTGATCCGTGCGCAGCGGCACGCCCCACTCGGTGTCGTGATAGGCGACGTACACGGGGTCCGGTGGACACCATGCACAGCGCAGCTTGCCGTCGGCATGACGCTGCGCCTTCAGTTTCCGACGATCCACCGCCTTAGGATCGCGATCAGTGCGATTTGGCAGCGATGACCTCGATTTCCACCAGCGCTCCGGGAGCCGCGAGGGCGGTGACCTGCACGGCGCTGCGCGATGGCTTGTTGGGTTGTTCGGCGGTGGCGAAGAATTGCTTGTATCCGGCCATCATTCCCGCGAAATCCATCTTATTGTCCTTGGCCGGATCGCCCACCAAGAATACGGTCATTTTTATCACGTCGCCCATGGTGAGTCCGAGTCTGGCGAGCGTGCCTTTGATGGCGTTGAGCGCGCCGACCGTTTGAGTCTCCGTATCGCCGTAGGCCGCCACACTGCCTTTCGGCGCGTCCTTGTTGATCACCGGCGCCAAAGCCCCGCTCAAGAAATATGTGTCGACGCCGGCTTTGACCGTGACCGCCGAGGAAATCGGGAAATCATTGCCATCCGGCAGCGGTAAGCGCTCGACCTTTTTCGAGTCGGCGGCAAAGACCGCCGGCGCTGCCGACGTCAATACCAGAAATCCCGCAGCGAGAATGAGCTTGCGCCCTTGAATCATGCTGAACATCGCATCCCCTGATGATTTAACCGTGCAGCCGCACGGCGTGACGGACTTTATAAACCAATTCAATGCAATCGACTCCGCGCGTGCGGCGCGCGGTGCTGCGGATTTCGTGCATGAGCTTGAGCAGCACGCGGGTGCTCAAGTCCGCGGTCAAACTCCATCGGGGGTCGACCCCGAGATGCAGCACCGCGAATCGTTCATGGGCCGATCGAACGAAAACCGCGACCCCGACGGGTCTGCCGTCATCGGAAACCGCGAACAGGGTTTGCACGCCGGCAATGTCGCCGACGCGTACGCGCAGGCCGCCGTCCTGCTCATAGATCTCAGGCACCCCATACGTGTCGATGGACTGTTGAATGCCCACTCGTACCCGATGCTGGTTGACGTTGAAGAACAGCAGCTGTTCCAGGGCTGTTCGCTGCTCCGCAGCTAGCTTCGACGTAATGCCGATTGACGCGCCCAATGAACCCCCGAGCATCTTCGCCACCAAATGAGCGACCAGTCACAGAACGGTGTTGACGCAGTGCAACAGAGGTTGTCTGCAGCCTCAGACCCCGTATCGTATAGCGTCGCCCGCGGAATGACACTAGCCCCGCAGCCTACGATATTGCTGCACTGCAGTACCTCCACGCGGCCGGTCCAAATCAGGTTTTGCACGAGAGGAAACAATTGGTGCTAGCTTCCGACGAAGACGGCGGCACGCTGGAGGCGCTCAAATTCAGCCTCGCGAGCGACATTGTCGAGTTGCTCGTGCTGACCGGCGACGCGGTTTTCCTGCAGACCCTACGCGAAGCCATCGGCGGAGCCAGGCGCCTATGGCATGTCCTGTCCGCCGATAAAGTCAGCGACCTGCTGGTCGCCGGCGAGGTCGGCATCGTGGTACTCGACGCGCAGGCACTGCACGAGGCGGCCGGCGTATTCGTCGAGCAGATCAAGCGCCAATTTCCCGATCTTGTGGTCGTCGCAGCCGGTGACCGCGACGACGAAACTTCGCTGGCCGGATTGATCAGCGCCGGATTGGTCTATCGCTTCATCCATAAACCGATGTCCCCGGCCCGGGCAAAATTGTTTGCAGAAGCGGCCATCAAAAAGTACGAGGACCAGCGGCGCCGGGCAGCGGAAGCGCCGCGGCGCAAGCGCGCATCGCCTTCGAACCGTAATTGGATCAGCCGCGCTGCGATCGGCGCGTTGGCGCTGGCCGTTGCCGTTGCCGTTGCCTGGATGGTGCATCGTAGCGGCGGCGAAGACGCCGATGCGCCGCCGGCCGCTGAGGCCGCCGGGCCGGCCTCCGCGGAATCAGCCGTGATGGCGCGCGCCGCGGCCGCGCTGGCGGCCAACCGGCTGACAGAGCCGCCGGGCGACAATGCACTGGAACTTTATCTGGGATTGCAGTCGCGCAATCCCGCTGACCCGAGCGCCCGAGCCGGGCTCGCTGAGGTGCTCGAGCGGCTGCTGGCGCGAGCGGAGAATGCACTGCTCGAGGAGCGCTTGGATGAAGCGGCGGCGTCGATCGAGACAGCGCGCAAATCCGGCGTCGAAGGCGGCCGCATCGCGTTCTTGACGGCGCAGCTCGCGAAGTCGCGCGAGCAGGTCAAAACGGCACAAGCACTAATTCAGCGGCAGCAGCTCCGTGCACGCAGCAAGCCTAAAGCCGTGGAGGATCGCGTAACAGCCTTGCTCAGCCTGGCGACCCAACGCACCGCCGATGGTCACTTGCTCGAGCCGGATCGCGACAGCGCCCGCTTCTACGTGTTGCAAGCGCTGCGCGCCGATCCGCAAAGCTCGGCGGCGCTGGACGCGAAGCGTGCGCTGGCCTCGCGCCTGCTCGAGGATGCACGCGGCGCCATCGACCGGCGGGAATTTGCGCACGCCGCGGCTTTGATCGACCGCGCCCACGGCATTGCCGTTGCGGCGAACATCGAGTCGGTGCAAGGCATGCTCGCCGCCGCGCGCAAGCAAGCGGATGTCGACGCCTGGGGACAGCTTTTGAAGAATGCCAATGAGCGATTGCTGCAGGACCGGCTGATCGAACCGGCGAACGACAATGCCAAGTATTTTTATCTGACACTCAAGCAGCTTGATCCCGGCAACGCCGCGCTCAGTTCGGTTCTGCAGGAGCTTGGAACGCGTTTGGCGAGTAAAGCGCGGCGCGCGCTGATTCTCGGGCAAGTCGACGCGGCGAAGAGCTGGCTGGAGGAAGCGGGCGCGATCGGCTTTACCTCCGCGGAGGTCAGCTCAGCGCAGCACGATCTCGACGCGGTTCTCGCCAAGCAGAGCTTCATGACCAACTTGATCCCGGCCAACCAGCTCACGCTGCTGAAGTCGGTGCAGCCGGTCTATCCATTGAAGGCTCAAGACAAAAAAGTCGAAGGCTGGGTCGACGTCGAATTCACCGTGTCGGAAACCGGAAAAGTCAAGGACGTCGCCGTCCGCGCGGCCAGCATTCCCGGCGTATTCGGGGATGCCGCGGTCAAGGCCGTTTCTCAGTGGCGCTACCAGCCGCAATTGCGCGATGCCAAACCGGTGCCCGTGCGCACTCAAATCCGGGTTCGCTTCACGCTCTCCTAGGCCGCCGAACTGCGGGCGAGTGCCGCGGTTGCCGATTCTTGGGTCAATGCGCCGATCTCCGCGCCGATGGGCTTAGCGATTCAAAGATTCGAGCGCATTGTCTCTCTCGCGGCGCTTGCGTTCCGCCACTTCTTCGCGATCCACGCAGATGTTGATGGGCGCCTTGATGCCGATACGGACTTGAGCGCCGTTGACAGCCATCACGGTCACTTCCACATCGTCACCAATCCGTAAGGATTCTCCGGCCCGCCGTGTCAGAATAAGCATGGCGCATTTATACACGCGGCCAAATATTTTCCTGTGAGGAATACTTTTAAATCCGTGTAGGATTGCGCCGACGGGTCAGCGTTTGGCGCCGGCCCGTTCTACCGTGGTTTCCGGCGCACCCCAATTGCTGACCGTGGCTTCATAAAAGGCCAGCTCTTTCAGCAAACCTTCCAGCCGTTGTGCCTTGCCCATGGCAAAGCCCTGCCCGTAATCCACGCCGAGATCCGCCATGCGCACGCGCAACACATCGGTCTCGACGTATTCCGCGATGGTTTCCAAGCACATGACTTTGGCAAGCTGTGCGATGGCCTTGATCATCGACTCGGAGCGCGCGTTGGTAACTGCATCGCGCACGAAGCTGCCGTCGATTTTGATGTAGTTGACCGACAAATCCTTCAAGTAAGCCAGCGAGCTGACTCCCGTGCCGAAATCATCGAGCGCGAACTGGCAGCCTAGCTCTTGCAGCGTGCGCATGAAGACCTGCGCCTTGGCGAGATTGCCGATCGTCGCCGTTTCGGTCAATTCGAAGCATAGTACGGCGGGGGGCACGCCGCTCGACTGCAGCTGATCGATCACGAACCCCAGGAACGATTCGTCCTGGAGCGATTGGCCGGAAAGATTGATGGCGAATCGGGCGAATTCCTCGCCCACCGAGGCGCTGTGTGCACCGAGCAGCTCGCACGCGCGGCGCACGACCCAACGATCGATCGTCGGCATGAGCTGGTAGCGTTCCGCCGAGGAGAGAAACTTGCCGGGAGGAATCATTTCACCGCGCTCGCCGAGCATGCGAATCAGCAGTTCGAAGCGCGGCCGGCCGTAGTTGCCGCGCAGCGGCAGGATGGGCTGCGCGTCGAGCCGGAATCCATCGCTGTCGAGCGCCTCGCGCAGCTTGCCGATCACCAGGATGTCGGTGTGTCGCCGGATGATGCTTTGGTCCGAATCCTGAAACATTTCCACGCGATTGCGGCCGCGGTCCTTCGCCGCCTTGCAGGCGATTTCCGCCGTGGCCAATGCATGCGCGAGCGGATTGTCGGAGCGGCCAATCGGCGCCACCCCCAAACAAACCGACACTTCGAATGAACCCTGACCCGCGCGCGGCACGATGCCTTCGGCGGCGGCGCGAATCTGCTCGGCGATGGCCGAAGCCGATTCCATGCTGGAGTTCGGGATCAGCGCCGCGAGCCGATCTCCGGAAATGCGTGCCGACAGCGCTGCCGCCGGCAGCGTCTTGGCCATGCGGTCCGCCACGCTGACGATGACATCATCGCCGACGTGCATGCCGAAGGTCTCGTTGATGACATGCAACCGGTCGATATCCAGATACAGAATAATGTGCGATTCCGAGGCACCCGCCGCTGCCAGCAAGCCGCCGGCATGCCGCTCGAAAGCCTGACGGGTCATGAGGCCGGTGCTGGTGTCGTACTGCGCCTGAATGATGCTGGTCGATCGCTTGGCCAGCATTTCCGCGACTCGAGTTTGTTGCGTGTCGAAATCCGGCGCACTCGGCGGATTGAACAGCGCGAGCACGCCCATGACGCGTCCGGAACCGTGCCGTATCGGGCACGCCAATATTTTGTAGGGCGCGGCCACGTCGGTCGCCACCTTGGAGATGTGATTGATGACGATGGTGCGCTGCTGCATCTGCATCCACGCCGTCAAATGGTGTTGCGCCCGCTTTAGCGCTTCGGCAGCCATCGGCGTGCCGCTGCGGGTCATGGACACGGAGATGTTTTTGTCCCGCACCCACAGTGCCGCCAGCGCGCAGCCCATGCGATCGAGCCCGGTCTTCAGTATTTGCGAAAATTCGTCCGCGTCGCTCGCCGCGGCCTGATTGGAAGAGATCTCCATCATGAGCTCGAGATCGCGCTCTTTGACGTTCAGATCGCGTTCACTGGAACCCAGTTTTGCCCGCAATGCCAATTCGCGGCGCAGGCATTCCAGGGCCGGTTGGACCAGCTGGCGCACGGTCTGCAGCGGACGCGGCTCGATTTGCGTTCCCGACAGCCGAACCACCAGGCTGACCACGCCCAATAATTCGATGTGCTCGCCGCGTACGGCGAAGGAATAAACGACTCGATCCGCATCGAGGGTTCTGGCGACGCCCGGAAAATCTCCGCTGTCCGACAGGGCGTTCGCAATGGCGTCGTTGATGACTTCGGGCTCGTCCCTCAAGTCCCAATCGTCCGAGGCCCAGACGAGGTTGGAATATCCGTCGTGCACCACCACGCCGCGCAGGCTCGGCATGAGCATCCGCAACAAACGCCCATAGGGGTCGAACGACGCTTCCGCGGCGGCAATTTCGACGGCCTTAGACTTGATATCCAGCACGGAGGCCTGCTCGGGGATCTCTTGAATTTGGAGTCACGGATCAATGTGCTGCAAACCTCGTCCAGCAGCTTTGACGAGCGTCGCAGTTCAACGCAAGAATTGGGGGGATCCTGTGCGGGTTAAGCGCAATAATGCTTCAATATTGACAATATGTACCGCTTCGTGTGATGCATATCGCGCTTCGCCTCAAGGCCTAGGGTCAGCGCCCGCCCGAGGGTCTCAAGATCCTCAGCAGGAAACGGCCGCCGGGAATACGCACCAGACGGAAAACCCGGTGCCAAAACCGCCGCGCATCCGCGTCGATACTGACCAGGGGCAGGCTCTCGTACAGGCGCCCCAATGGCTCATGCACGATCGCGCTCGCGGCTTCCACGGTTGCGACTCGATCGCCCGACATGAAGGTAAGCAACGCTCGATCGGCATACCATTCGATACCGAGATCCACAATGGGCGTCTTTCCGAAAGCCCGCGCAGCGCCGTGTTCCGCGTCCCGCAAGAACACCGCCATGTCGTGCGGCGCCGCGCGAGTCAGTTGCCATGCGCCTTTGCCGCGATCCTGCGGCATGAAGGCACCGGAAAAATTGCTTCGCATCTTTGGGCTCATTACTGCATCCTACCCGCGATTTGACCGTCAGCGCGCAAGGTTCTGCCATTGGATGAGCCGATAAAATTACTTCCCGGACAGGCCTTCAGCAAGAGCGGCCGGCCGCGGCTCGACTACTGGGCGGTGGCCACGTTGGCGTTTCCGTTCATGGTCAACAGCGCGGTGCAAGCGGCACTGAATGCCACCGATACCTGGTTCATCGGCCGCGTATCGCCCGCCGCCACGGCGGCGATCGGCGCGGTGTACTGGCCGGTATTGGTGTTCGTGCTGCTGTTCGGCGGGGTCGGTCTGTCGGTGCAGACGTTGGTGGCGCAGGCCTATGGTGGGCATCGCTATGTGCGGGCATCGCAAGCCACTTGGACGGCGCTCTGGGCGTCGTTGTTCACGATCCCCCTGTTTACTTTGCTGGCCTTGACGGGCGCGCAGATTTTTGGCCCGTTCGGACTGCCGCGCGACATCATGCAGCTGGCGCTGACCTATTGGTATCCGCGCATGCTGGGTGCACCTCTCGGCGTCGCCTTGTGGGCGGTGTTGGGCTTCTTCAATGGTATCGGCCGCCCGACGATCACGCTGCGGATCGCGGTCGGCGTGGCGGTGATCAACGCGCTGTTCAATCAACTGTTCATGTTCAGTCTCGGCATGGGAGTCGCGGGCTCGGCGTGGGCAACCAATGCCGCGCAGCTGATCGGCGTTGCGGCGGCAGTCCTCTGGTTCCTGGGGCCTGCGACACGCAGGCAGTATCGATCGCACCTCACCATGCGCTTTCACGGGCGGACGCTCTGGCATCAGCTGCAATTGGGATTTCCGATGGGTTTGCTCATCGCGGCGGATATTCTCGGGTTCGCTCTGTTCCAATTGATGCAGGTGCGATTGGGTACCGTCGACGGTGCATCGACTCAAATCGTCATGATGCTGACGTCTTTCTGCTATATGCCGGCGGTGGGCATTGCGATGGCCGGCACCACACTGGTCGGGCAAGCCATCGGGGCGCGGCGTCGGGATTGGGCCTTCAACGTCGGCAACGGAATCGTCTGGATCGCGGTGCTGTACATGGGTGCGATCGGCGTGTTGCTGGCCGCTTTGGGACCGTGGGTGTTGCCGTTCTTTACGAACTCCGCCGATCCGCAAGCCGCGGCCGTGGTGCGGCGGGGCTGCGGTTTGCTGTGGATTGCCGCGGGATATCAGTTGTTCGACGGGCTCAATATCAGCGGCAGCGCGATATTGCGCGGTGCCGGCGATGTGCGGCTGCCGGCGCTGATGGTGCTTGGCTTATCGTGGCTGATCTTCGTACCGCTCGCGCACAGCCTGTCGTTCGCACCGGGCCAGGGCTGGGTCGATTGGCTGCCGCAATATGGGCTGGGCGCGGTCGGCGGCTGGTTTGCGGCTTTGGTCTACATCTTTTTCCTGGGACTGATGTTATTTTTCCGCTGGCGCTCGCGCGCTTGGCAGCGCATCGCGCTGCCACTCAATTGATGAACAGGATCATGCTCGCTCTGCATCGCATCGCTCTCGCCTGCGTTTGCTGTACCGCACTGCCCCTGGGCTCGATCGCCGCGGTGCCTGCCGACATCGCGCAGGCGATAGCGGCGCAACGCCTGCCGGCAAGCGCGGTCAGCTTCGTCATTCTCGAGGCCGACTCGGGCCATGCCGTGATGAGTCAGAACGCCGACGCACCGCGAAGCCCCGCGTCCACGATCAAGACCGTGACGACTTTTGCGGCGCTGGACATGCTGGGACCCGCCTTCGTCTGGCAAACCCGCGCGTGGACTCACGAAGGCGATTTGTTTCTGCAGGGCGGCGGCGATCCGTATATGACGTTGGAGCGCTGGTGGAGCTTTGTACAAGGCCTGCGCGCTCAAGGCTTGAAGTCGATTCGCGGCGACATCGTCATCGACGACACCGCATTCTCCTTGGAGAAGGAGGATCCGGGCGCCTTCGACGGGCGGCCGAATCGTTCCTATAACGTCTTGCCCGACGCGTTAATGGTGAATTTCCAATCGATCGACTTCAAGCTGTTCGCCGATGCCGACAGCCGGCAAGTGCCGGTCACGGCGAGCCCAAACCCCGTCAATCTCGATGTCGAGAATCACATCCGCTTCGCGCCTGGCCGCTGCAGCGGCGCCGCGGGCAGAGTGGATTTTCAGGTGGCCTCCGCGCGATGGGATCGAGTGGTGTTTTCCGGCGCGCTATCGCCGCATTGCGCGGCGCGCAGCTTTGCCCGCGTGCTGCTGAAGCCGGCCACCTATGCCTTCGGCACCTTCGTCGAGCTGTGGCGGCAATCCGGCGGCGAATTCACCGGCCAATTGCGCATCGAGCCCACGCCCGCGGATGCCAAGCCTGTTTTCAGCTTCGACTCCTTGAGCCTGGGCGAAATTGTGCGCCTCACCAACAAGCACAGCAGCAATCTGATGGCGCGGCATCTGCTCCTGACGTTGGGAAAGGAACGCTACGGCGAACCGGCGACGGTGGAGAAAGGCGCCGCTGCCATCGCCGATTGGGGACACGAGAGAGGATTCGACCTGGCCGGCGTGGACATCGACAACGGATCCGGCCTGTCGCGCAGTACGCACATCTCGGTGCAGCAGATGGCGAATATTCTCAATGCCGCGTATCACAGCCGGTTCGCACCGGAATACCTGGCATCCTTTCCCTTGGCCGGCATGGACGGCACCCTGCGGGCGCGAATGAAAAGCAGCCCGGCAGGCTCAGTGCGCCTGAAGACCGGACACCTCGACAGCGTCAGCGGCGTCGCGGGGTATGTAACCAACTCCGCCGGCAAAACTTACATCCTGGTTTCGTTGGTCAATCACGTTCGCGCGGATTACGGGGCGGCGGAACCCGTGCATGCGGCCCTCGTGGCCTGGATATTGGGCAATCTTTAGCGCAACGGGCGCTCCATTTCCCAGAGTATCGCGGTGACGTTCTTGCGCACCCAAATGCCGAAGCCCACATAGCGAAAGGATTTGTTCAGCCGCCGCCGGTACCACGCGGCGCTGCGCAGATGCACCGCGCGATCCGTGCGGCTGCGATCGCAATTCTCACGCCAATCTTCGGTGGTCAACGCCGACACATACAGCGCTGCGCGGGTGAGCGTGCTGAAGTTGCGGATGGCGCGCGCGGCGTGCTCGTCCGGCAGATATTGTAGAACGTCATAGCACACCACCAGATCGAAGGGCTTGCGCGGCGCGAAGTCGCTGATGGAGCCCGATACCCAGCCGAATCGGCCGCACAGATACTCACTCGCTTCCAGACCCATGTAGCGCGCGCGGGGCAGAAGCTGCTTGAAGGGCTTGCGCAACAGACCCATGCCGCAGCCTGCGTCCAGAATGCTTCGAATGGGAATCTGGCACTGCCTCAAGGCGCCGGAAATCAGCGCCGCGCGACTGCGCATTTCCGCCGCCGTGACCACCCGAGTCGAGGCGTTCAAATAGAATTTTCGGAAATAGGCGGCGTTGAAATTGTTCGCAGGCTTGGCAGCGTGTACCGTAACAGGCTTTTTGAGCTTCCGCTTTTTCAGCTTCCGCTTTTTCAGCTTCCGCTTTTTCAGCTTCAGATGTACCGAGGTTTCACCCATGCTTGAAAAGATCCTGCGCGCGGTTACGTTGCGCGCCATGATAGTGGTCTCGCTGATTCTCTGCTCGCCGGGCATGCTCTTTGCTGATTCCCCATCCTCGGGCGGCGCCAATCCAACCATCGACGCGAAGACCTCGGGCATGCGCCACATGCCTGGCTTTCTGCCGCTGCATTGGGACACCAAGTCCGGCAGGCTGTTCTTGGAAATTCCCCGGCTCAATAGCGACATGCTGTATTTCGATTCGCTCCCCTATGGGACCGGCTCCAACGATTTGGGACTCGACCGCGGCCAGGTGTCGCGCGCGAAACTGGTTCGCTTCGAGCGCTTTGGTCCGAGAATCCTGCTGGTGCAGCCCAATGAATTCTTTCGAAGCTCTGCAACCGATCCCGCCGAGCGGCTGGCGGTGCGCCAATCCTTTCCGGAATCGATTCTCGGCGGCTTCGCGGTGGCGGCGGAAAATCCGGGCGGCGCGACGAATGCAGGGGCCGTCCTGGTGGATGCCACCGACTTTTTTACGCGGGATGTGCATGGCGTATCCGATGCGCTGGTCAAACAGGGATCCTACAAGCTCGATGCCGCACGCTCGGCGATTGCGATCGATGCGACCAACGTGTTCCCGAACAACACCGAAGTCGAAGCCATCCTGACTTTCGCGTCGGATGCCCCCACCCGGGGATCGTTTGTCGGCGATGTCACGCCGGACGCGCACGCGCTGACGGTGCGCGAGCACCAGTCGTTCCTGGAACTGCCGGGCCCAGGCTACACGCCACGGCGCTATGACCCGCGCGCCGGGTATTTTCAGTTCGACTATCGCGACTACGCGGCCCCGCTCGGCGCACCGTTGGATCAAAGGTTCATCGTGCGGCATCGCTTGATCAAGCAGGATCCCGCCTGCACGCAGGCGTGCATCGCGGTCAAGCCCATTCAGTACTTTGTGGATCGAGGCGCGCCGGAACCGATTCGCGGCGCTTTGGTGGAGGGAGCGCGCTGGTGGGACCAGGCCTTTCAAGCCGCCGGTTGGGCTGCGGGCACGTTTCGGGTCGACGTTCTTCCCGAGGGCGCCGATCCCATGGATGCACGGTACAACATCATTCAATGGGTGCATCGCTTCACGCGAGGCTGGTCCTATGGCCATCCGGTGGCGGACCCGCGTACCGGGGAAATCATCAAAGGCAATGTGACGTTGGGTTCGTTGCGCGGCAGGCAGGATTATCTGATCGCGGAGGCATTGCTCTCGCCCTACGTCACGGGCAAGAACATCATGCCGGAAAATGATCCCATGCTGGCCATGGCGCTGGCGCGCACGCGGCAGTTGGCCGCGCATGAAACAGGGCACACGCTGGGGCTCGCGCATAATTTTGCGGCCAGTGCATTTCCGCATGGAGCCACGGAGTCTGTCTCGGTGATGGACTATCCGCATCCTTGGGTAACGCTGGATGCGGCCGGTGCACCGGATCTGTCTGGCGCCTACGCCGTCAATATCGGCCTCTGGGATAAAGTTGCGATCAACTACGGCTATCGGCAATTCGCCGACAGCGCGCAGGAGAGCATCGGACTCGAGGCCATTTTGAGCGCCGCCTCCCAATCGGGGCTCGTTTATATCACCGATGAGGATGCGCGCCCCGCGGGCGGCGCGCACCCGCATGCGCACTTGTGGGACAACGGCCCGGATGCCGCGGATGAACTCACGCGCATTCTGAGAATTCGCGCATCAGCGCTGGCGCGGTTCGGCGAGAAGGCGATCCCCAAGGGCGCACCGTTGGCGCAACTGGAAGATACGCTGGCGCCGCTGTACTTGATGCATCGCTATCAGTGCGAAGCAGCCATCAAGGTCATCGGCGGTCTCGACTATCGGTACCAGGTACGCGGTGATGGCCAGACCAATGCTGTGATCGTTTCCCCTGAGGAACAGCGCAAGGCGCTGCGCGCGGTGGTGAAAACCCTATCGGCGGAGACGCTCACTCTTCCGGAAAGGCTGCTGAAACTCCTGCCGCCGCGGCCACCGGGTTTCGAGCGCAATCGCGAGTCCCTGCCTTCTCTGACCGGACTGACCTTCGATCCCATCGCTGCCGCCGAATCCGCCGCCGATCTGACCCTGGCCACGCTGTTCGACCCGGCGCGAGCTGCGCGCTTGATCGAGTACAACGCTCGCGCCCATGCGCCGTCGCTGGATGAGGTGATCGATGCGGCATTGCAGGCGAGCAAACCGGTGCAGCAAGCATCACAAGCCGCTCATCAAGACATGAGCGGCGAGGTTCAATCCGCCGTTTACGCCAGGACCGTCGAGGCTCTGCTGACACTGGCCGCCAACCCTGCCGACTCCGTCGCGGTGCGCGCCGTCGCTTACGGGAAACTGAACGAGGTAAAGCGGCGCAGCGATTCAAATTCGGCGCTCGATGCCTATCTCATTCATCGGATACAGCAGTTTCAAAGCGATCCGGCGAAATTCATCGTCGCGAAACCGATCGAGGCGCCGCCGGGAATGCCCATCGGCGACGACGAGGGTTTTTGATCGCAATGGCGCCGGCAACGCTCGGGGCTTGCGGCCGGAACGCGCTCCCCTGCTTCAGCCTCGAAAGGTCGGCTGAAGTCGGCGCCCGGCGCGTTATTTCTTCAGCTGAAACCGAATCCCAATGGGGTAGCATGAGTTCACCGGCTGACCATCCTCGGTCGTCGCGCGATAATGCCCGGACCCAGCCCGGGCCAACTTGAGCGCCCCGTCGTCGAGTCGAGTGCTGCCGCTGCCTTGCACGGTGGTCGGATCGGAGGTAAGCCTACCGTGGCTATCGACACAGACTCGCACGATGGAAATTCCTTGTTCTCCCAGATGTATCGATAGGGAAGGATAGAAGTCAGCGGTATCCGGGAATCCGCCACCCGGGCCCCCTGCAACCCGCGCGACCACGAGCGCAGGTATGACCGGCGTTGGCGGCGGCGAATACGGTTCGGTCGGTTCTTTGACAAGACCCGTCGCTGCATCCTCGCTGGGGATTCGCAACGGCGGAACCTCGGGATCGGGCTTCGGCACGGTGATCGTCCAATCGCTCGTGAGAGACTCCGGGACCGATACCTTCTCCCGGGGGACATCCTCGAGCGTTTGGTTCTCCAAGATGGGCGGAGCCGGGGTCCCCCGCGTCGGCGAAAGCGTCGTGATCAATCCGTAGAAAAGCGCGGCATGCAGCCCCGCAATCAAGAATAGCGTCGCGGAGCGCAGGGAGAAGTAGCCGAAGTTCCGGTCAACCAGTGTGACAAATCCCCTCGCTGCCGCCGCGGGACTCGCCGCTGCAACTCGACTTCGCGGGAACTCGCTGACAATCACCATGCTCGCCCAGCAGCAACCCACCGCAAAGCGCAGTCTCGACAGCGTCGAGGATCGAGACTCCAAATCCGCGAGCCACTCCTCCTCGAGCCTCGAGGATAAGGATTGCGGCGCTCGACGGGCCGCGTGATGAATCAACCAATGAGTCGCGCCGTCGAACTCGGGTGGCATCGATCGCTGGTTACGCTGGCTCATGCGAGTACTCCTCGATTGAAGCTTGCGAACACCTCACCGGCGCGTCTCAAGCCCGCTGAAGTCAGCCGATACAGCCTACGGCGCGGCCGGCCCGCGCTCGAGGGATCAATGAATTCCCACTGGCTGACAAACCAACCCGCGGATTCGAGTCGCAGAAGGATCGGATACAAGGTTCCCGATGCAATACCGCAGCGTTGGTGCACATCCGCGCCCGCCAGCTGCTGCGTGGGGTTTTCCAAGAAGACTTCCAAGACCCGAAGCGTCTGCAGCGACATCCGGACACTTGTGTCTTTCTTACCCATAGTAGAAAGTCTACATAGGGTATAGAATAAAAGCAAGTAGTGGGTTGAAGGATGGGAATTCAAGGGGGAGCACCATGGCGATGACTCCAGGCAGCAGCAACGCGGGACAGTCCTTTACCGAGATCAACATGACTCCGTTGATCGACGTGATGTTGGTGTTGCTGATCATTTTCATCATCACGCTTCCGAACCAGACGCACGCCATCAAAATCGACAACCCCCTGCCACAGCCCTATCATCCGCAAACCCCGCCCGAAGTAATCAATCTGCTGATCGACTTCGACGGCACTCTCGTGTGGAACAAGGCGACAGTGGATCGCGCGACGCTGCGGGGCTATATCAGTTCGCAAGCGGCGAAGTCACCTCAGCCGGAAGTGCACATCGCCGTGGACAGGTTCGCGAACTACGAAATCGTGGCGCAAACCCTGGCCGACTTGCAGCGCCGCGGCCTGAAAAAAATCGGGTTCGTCAACAACGATTTCCTCTAGCGGATCCCGGCACGTTTTGGTCTCAACCATGACCGCTGGATGCACCGTAGGACCTCGGCCTCGAGGGCCGAATGGCAGGCTAGCGTCGCGCCGGCGGTCGTCGCCGGCTGTCGTCGCCGGCTTTCGATGCGCCGATTTCCGAAATTGAGACCAAATACACTTAATTTACCCACCACAGCGCCGATAATTCGCTTCGGATCCGCGGCCATACCTGGTTGGTCGCCATTTCGCTGAATTACCGTAGACGATGTCGCCAGCCGTCCGCCAAACGATTTAGACGTTACCGTGAATTACGAGCGAACAAGAAGTTTTATCATTCGCCACCGGATCGCAATCAGGGATTTGTCGCTTATCTGCATGGGCGCGCTGCTTGCGCTCTACTATGCCTATGAAGTGGACATTTTTGCCAACGAAGGCTCGGTCTCAGTCCATCAAGCGACAATTGAACTCGACGAGGCGCTTCTGGTTGGAGCGCTGGTTGCTTTCAGCCTGCTCGTTTTTGGTGTGCGCCAATATCTTGGACTGAGGCGCGAAGTGGCGGCGCGCATCGCCGCCGAGCAACACGTGCGCGAACTTGCCTACCAGGACGGCCTCACGGGCTTGCCAAATCGCCGTCAGTACGAAGAAGCGCTCAAGGCCGCCGTTGCCGCCCCGCCCCGCGCCGGTGCATCGCATGGGGTATTTCTTCTCGACCTCAACGGCTTCAAACAGATCAACGATGTTCATGGCCACGGTGTCGGGGACGAGGTCCTGGCCATAGTCGCCCAACGCCTGCGGTCGGTGATGCGAAATGGGGACATGGTGGCGCGTTTTGGCGGTGATGAGTTCGCAATCCTGGCGACACACCTCGCCGATCCTGAAGCCGCAACGAATCTCGCCCTGCGAGTCATCGAGGTGCTTGAAACCCCCATTACCGCGAGCGGAGCGATTCATCGTGCCGGGGTCGGAATTGGCATCGCGCTCGTGCCCACTGACGCGAACACAACCGACGAGGCGTTGCGCAAGGCGGATGTAGCCTTGTACCGCGCCAAGGCGGAGCGACGCTCGGCGCTTCGATTCTTCGAGCCCGCGATGGATGTTCGCGTTCAAGAGCGCGCCTCAATGGAACGGGCATTGCGGGAGGCAATGGACGCGGGCCACATCGAGACACGATATCAACCCAACGTGAATCTGCGAACGCACAAGATCATCGGTTTCGAGGCGGTGCCCCATTGGACCGATCCGCAGCGAGGCTCCGTTGCCCTGGCCCGCTTCATCGCGATTGCGGAAGAGGTGGGCTTGATTCACCCACTGGCCGAGCGCATTTTGCGGCAGGCATGCGAGGCGGCAAGGACCTGGCCGAGCTACGTAAAGCTGTCGGTTGATATATACCCAAGCCAGCTCAAAGATCGTTTGCTCGCTGCGCGTATCCTGCGGATTCTTCAGGACACAGGGATTGCACCGGAGCGGCTGGAGATGGAGATTACGGAAAGCGCACTGGTTGCAGACATGGAGAACGCACAGATTGTGTTGGGTGCTTTGAGAAATGCCGGCGTTCGCATTTCCCTGGATAACTTCGGGACCGGTTACTCGAGCCTCTATCACTTGCGCAATTTTAAACTCGATAAGATCAAAATCGATCGCAGCTTCATTGACAGCATCGCGTCTGAGCGCGCAAGTGCGGGTATCGTCAGCGCCCTGGTCGGTCTTGCGCAAGGGTTGGGACTTACAATCGCCGCTGACGGCATAGACGGCGTTGATCAAGAGTCCTCCCTGATAACCAGCGGCTGCGAAGAAGGCCAAGGCGCATTGTTCAGTGTTCCCATTTGCGGCACGGATACGCTGCGCCTGTTCGCGAGCGAGAACACCACAAGCCTGCGCGTATTGGGCCGTAAATGATCGGTCGGAGTGATCGCGGCCGATTCACATCTCGTCGCGACGTCGCGTAGTTGCTACAATGTGCCTTGGGGGCGAGTGCAGGGCCCCGGTGGGCGGTGCGACACGCACTACAAGGAGCAGTACCATGTCGGCTGAACACCGGTCGATCGCGGCGCTTAGGATTTTGGTGGCCGAGGACGACGGCATGGTCGCCGAGGCGATCTGTGATCGCCTGACCGATTCGGGCGTCGAGGTTGTTGCCAGGGCCGAAACCGGTGCCGCCGCGGTGGAGGCTGCGCTCGCACTACGTCCCGACCTGATCCTCATGGACGTGCGGCTCAAGGGCGAGATGGACGGTATCCGCGCTTCTGAACTGATCAACGAGAAAATGCGCGTGCCGGTGGTCTATCTCACCGGCGACTCGGACCAGAAGACGCTTCAGCGTGCCAAGGCAGCTTCGGCCTACGGCTATGTTCTCAAACCGTTCCATATCAGGAACCTCATCGTCGCGATCGAGGTGGCGGTCGATCGGTTTGAATTGGAGCGGCGGTTGGAGGAGAGTCAGCTCACCTATGCCACCATCCTCGGCAGCATCGCGGACGGTGTGATCGCGGTTGACACTCAGGGTTGCGTGCGATTCATGAATGGGGTGGCCGAGCGTCTGACGGGGTGGTCGACGCGGGATGGCGAGCGAGAGCGATTGGGGACTGTCTTGAACCTCATCGACTCACGTGGCGATCCGGTCGCGATGGATCTGGTTGCTCGGGTCCTGCACTCACGGAACACGCTTGCCTTTGGCCGCGATGCCTTTGTGATCAGCCGCGAGGGAGTTCGCGTGCCGGTAGACGGCGGTTTGTCCTGCGTTGTCGACAGCTTGGACCGTGTCGTCGGCGCCTGCATCACGCTACGCGATGTGACCGATGCGCGGCAGGCGGAATCGGAGCGCCGACACCTCGAGGCGGCATTGCTGGACGCTGTGGGACGGGAACAACGTCGATTCGGATCGGACCTGCACGATGGGCTCGGCCAGGAACTCACGGGTCTCTCGCTCCTGCTTGCGGCTCTTACCAACACCGCGCGTGCCGCGCACAGTCCCCACACCGCAGACTTGGAGCAAGCTTGCGAAGTAGCACGACACGCGGCTCAGTCATGTCAGGCAATTGCGCGGGGATTGTCGCCCATCGGGCCGACCGAAGGTGGTCTGGTCGGTGCGCTGCGCGATCTCGTCACGCAGCTGAAAGGAACGTCTGGGCCCAGCGTGGATATTTCGATAAGCGAAGTATCGCGGCTCGGTTTGAGCGCGGCGGCGAGTGATCATCTCTACCGGATTGCCCAGGAGGCGATCGCGAACGCTCTGAAACACGCGCACGCGAACTCCGTCAAGGTCACGCTCGATGTCGGGCGGGAGCACGTCCGACTGGAGGTCTGCGACGACGGCGGAGGCATCAAGGAAGCGACGCGAGATACGCCGGGACTGGGACTCCGCACCATGCAGTACCGCGCCTCGATGATCGGAGCGCGATTCGAGATCGCGGCTTTCCGGCCCAACGGCACGCGCGTCATTTGTGATTGCCCTCAAGCGAGCTGATTGAACAGCACCGCTCGCAGAAATACTCCGTCCGATCGCCGAACTGAAAATGATTCGGGTGAAACGACCTGAATTTGCCGCCTAAAGCAGGCCAATTTCGACCGATCTGATGGCTATTTCAGGACAGCCTCTGCGTCGACCAGCTGCACCTCATGCATCATGTTCAGATAGGCATCGTAGTAAGGTTTGTGGCTGGAACCGACGATGTTGAGCACGCGCGCGCCAGGATGATTGCCAAATGCAGCACGGATATTGGCCACCATTCGCAGATTGCGCGTCTCCCACCATGCGACGTACTGGCGGCCGTATAGGGCGGGTGTGTCTTGCTTTAATGCGGCAGCCATATCGGCATTGATGAGAGCGAGTTGCATCGCCGGCTCGTTCACATATCGATACAGAGCAAGCATACCGGCGCCCGTTGCCAGCGCGTTTTTGCGACGATCAATTTCCTTGGCCACCGGGTTGCTGCCTTCACGCCAAACCTTTTGGATTGCCTGTTCGAAACCCAGCCCCGCCAAATCCTCAATACTGTCGGCGGTGTGGTCATCTACCGCATAGACTCGTTCAAGGCCGAGACGGACTGCAAGCGCCACACCAACCATATAGGTTTCGTTTTGCTTTGCATCGGTACGTGTCAAGATTTTCAACAACGCCTCGTCAATGCCGTCGCCGACGATGCGCTCGTTGGCAGCCACCCTTTGCCACTGCACTTGGGCAGACGGTCGATCGTTTGCGGCCAGAAATAAAGACGCAAGGCGCCGACGCTGAGCTGCCGTTGGCGCGGGCGGCCAGGAGCCCAAGGTCTTGTCGATTTCGGCCAATGCCGCGGGAACAGATAGTCCCGTCGCCTTTTCAGCTTCCTCTGTGCCCCAACAATATTGGTCAAACGTCCCCGGATACTTCGCGGGGTAGCGCTGGAGCGTGTCGCATTGCTCGCCGGACATTCCCTCATGCGTGATGATCGTGGGACGAAAGGTGGCAAGCTTGTCGAGCAAGGGAGTGAGCATTTCCAGGGATACGGGCACCGTAACTTCCGAAAGATGGACACTGCCCAACACCATCGCTTGCGTCGGCGGACCGGCATGAGCTCGCTTCCAGCTGCGCGGATCAAACGACGGGTTTTGTCCGTGCGCAGCGGCGCTCACCATCAGCGTTACCAGCAACAGGTTCATTCGTTTCATCGGGGCACTCTTCATAAGCGGATGAATATCGTCGCGTCGTCCGACATCTGGGCTCAATAATGATCGGTCTAGCTTACCGCACGTCGAGAATGGCCGCTTCAAGGCGATTGTTTCGTGACGTCCATTGCCCGGATCGTTCGAGTTCGCCAAGATAGAGAGGTAGAAAGCGCCGAATGAAAACCGCACTTTGCGTCAATCACCTCGGATTATTTTCGTTGCGCCAAACGTTTGTTCGTCATATCGATCGATACCGTACTACTCGGACGGCGATCATATGAGCTAACCCAGCAGCCGGGAGCGCCGGCGTTTCCACGAGACTGGCAAGTCTATGTGTTCTCCCGGACGCTGCCTGCGGCGCATCGGACTTTTTCTTCGAGCATTCGGCAACGCGGCTGCCGTCGTCGATAAAAACCCTCTGTCACTTCGGCTGTAGATGTACTGATATTTTGTATACAGGCGCAAAAATGTCCCTACGATGCGATTCGTGGAATATCATACGGAACACTTTCTGCATGAGCCGTTGATTCCGAATCGATGGCGCACCGACGCAACCTTTGCGCAATGTGTTCGTGATTCGCAAGCGTTTCTCAACTAGTCACGATTCGATCACTATTACTCCCGATCAGTGGAATACGAGATGAACAACCTGAAAAGTTTCATGCTTGCCATAGCCTGCGCGGTTATCAGCCTCACAGGCTGCAACAATCGCGACGACATTGGCCCACCAATCGTATTCACTACGCAGATACAGAGCGACCCAGGCTTCGACGGAGATATTGAACAAACCTCGCCGGCTTCATTCACGATAACGCAGGGAATGTCTCCCACGGTGCAGAGTGTGTTTGCCGGCATCGATCCGCTAGCTCGCACGGAATTCAGGGCGTTCTTGGATTTCCCCCTGACAGGTGCGCGTGGTGTCCCGGCAAACGCAATCATTGATTCTGCGTTCCTCGATGTCTATATCAACAGTCTCCAACCGAATGTCGGCGACATTTCCATTTTGATCGATCTTGTATCCTTCCAACCACCGACACTGATCGGGACTGATTTCGACCGTAGTCTCCAGCCGTCTTTGGCATCCGTAATAGTCTCCCCGCCGCTGTCCCAGGCGGAAGTCGGAACCAATGTCTCCATTGACGTAACTCCGTTGATGATTGAAGCGCAGAATTTGGGATTGCTCGACTTCCAAGTACGCATCATGCAGGACCTAGGGCCGGCCATTCCGATACTGCTTGAAATCAACGACACCACGGGAGCGGATCGAGGTTCATTTGCGCCGCTGCTAACCGTCAATTATTTCTAAATTCGTGGAGCGACTCCCGACACGAACCCACCGCAACTGGGTGGCGTAACCAGACTGGTGGGGTCGCAACGAGGAGACGGACCGCTAGGTAGGTCGGCAATGGTTTGTAAGTAACGCGGCGCCGCACTCGTCCAACACATCGCAGCGGCAATTGCACATTCCGCGCAGCAACTTCTGCATGACCACAATGCGCTCCACGGACGCCTCGAGCTCCACCAATTTTCGCCGCGATAGCTCTTGCCAGCGCTGCGAAGCCGGCACGCCCACGCGGAAGCCGCCGAAGAGTTCACGAATCTCATCCAGGCTGAAACCCACCTGCCGTGCGCGCTGGATCACGGCGAGGCGACGAAGCGCGGTGACATCATAGCGGCGCCGACCACTCACTCTATTTGCCGGCTGCAATATCCCGACTTTTTCGTAGTAGCGCAGAGCCGATGCGCGCAGCCCGAACTGTTGGGCCACCTGACTGATCGTTTGTGCTTGCGCCGTCTCGCGCGTTTTCATACTGGCAACGTCCTTGAGCGTTCATGTAGGTGGCTGCGCTGTACCCAAGGCTTGACGAATGTCATTCTCGAAGTCCTCCTTGCCGCGCACGCCAAAAGTCTGTTTGACAATGTTGCCGTCCCGACCAATGAAAAATGACTGCGGGAGAAATCGGAGTCCACCGTACGCATCGGCCACACCCTCATCTTTGAGCACTATCGTATAATTTACGTTTCGAGCATGGACGAATGCCGCCACTTTATCGCGTGCGTCATCATCCACGGATACGCCGACGATTTCGAGTCCCTGGGCTTGATACCGGCTGTAGAAGTCGACGAGCCAGGGCATCTCCACTCTGCAAGGTGCGCACCAGGTAGCCCAGAAGTTCAGCAACACCACCTTGCCGCGATAGTCAGAAAGCTTGACGCCGCGCCCACCCAGCGTATTGAGCAAAAATGCGGGCGCCGGCTTGCCCGTCCAGGCGTCGTTTTCATGGGTCGATGCAGCCGGAGCGGGTCTTTGGGCGGAGCCTCGGCTGGCCCCGTGGAGAATCCCTGCTCCGACGGCTACCAGGATCGCGACGGTTGCAAGACCGCGTATCCGATGACTCTTTGGAACAATGGTCATAAGACGAGTTCCGCGGCTCGGCGAACCAGGGGAATGTCGTTCAGCCACGAATTGATCGTGGTTAGACGGTGCGTGAAAACCAGAACCCCAACGACAATCATCAAGGCGCCGCTGACCACTTCAACCCTGCGCAAATGGGGCCGAATTCTCCCGTACGCCGCAAGGAATCGGTTAACGCCGAGGGAGGTTGCGAGGAACGGCAGTGCCAATCCCAGGGAGTAGAGCGCAAGAAATGTGATCCCCTTCTGCAAGGTCTCTTCAGAGGCCGCCAGAGCCAATATCC
>Ga0179587_10000187_pt1 | contig 25833 bp, 24 predicted proteins | sample CZODoug2_1_08_16_FD_185932 | JGI IMG/M metagenome (GOLD analysis project Ga0179587, IMG submission 185932) | Vadose zone soil fungal communities from Angelo Coast Range Reserve, California, USA - CZODoug2_1_08_16fungal | ecosystem: Environmental > Terrestrial > Soil > Vadose zone | place: USA...
CAACCGTTTCGTTACCTCCACAGTTGCTCCGGTAGCTTCCGGCTGGAGCACTTGCCGGGTGGGACTTGCACCCACTGGAAAACGCCGCCTTTGCACGGCGCACACCCGAAGCTGTCACTAGGGACTGACCGCTTCCGGGTTTCACAGACTTGATCGCTAAGTCTCAATCGTGCAAGTACCGCAGTGGGATCCACTGCCTGTCGGATTGCCCGTCCGAGTAGCGTGCATAGCAACCAAGGTCGTACAGGAATTTAGGGGGGTTGAGTTCGAGCCGCCCAAGAAAGGCCGCAAAGTTCTCCGCGATCGGTGTGTCGTCGCCGCCATCATGATCCGAATAGTGCATACGGCCTTGGTAAAGCATCAAAACATTCCCGGATTGCGGCGGCTCGCCGACTACAATTCCTTCCCGCTCGAAGGGGTACAACTCGTCCGTGACCCGGCCCGATGATTCGACGCCTTGTCGAAAGCTATCGGTCGCGGCTCTCCAGGTGGAAATCGGGTAAAGGGCTAGCCCCACGGTGCCTCCCTGGACGTACAAATCCATTCCGTCGTGTTCGCCATAAAGAGCCTCGACATCTGGGCTCGGCACGGATAAAAGACTGCGCAATTCTGCAAGCGCCAAGCCGTCCGCGGACGGATGAAGCAGATGGGATAATTTAACTTCGATGCGGGTGTCTTGCGTGGGACCGGCTGGCTCGCACTCGAACCGGGGGCGGAGATCAGCCAAGTGAGAGAGAAACCGATCAACGCTCATCAGTAACCCCTTAATACATTATTCCGCGGTGTCGTGAACTGAGGTCACCCGTGGTCAACGAACGCCGGTCCGCAATAATACCGTGAGCCGAGAATGTGCGCCTTGCGGCGTCGACTAACGCGCCGCCACTGCTCCGGGTCGGCCGGACAGTGCCCGACCCAACATTATGACCGACGAATGCGTACTCTCGACCCGAAGTTGACATCGGCGAATGACCGCTTCCCAGCAGCCTAGGGAACGCGCAGCGAGAACGGACCTATTTCCACTGTATCCCATACTTGTAGGAACTTTGCTCTGTAAGGTTTGATGTTAGGACAACCGATCGATTTTCATTGTCGGTGAGGTTTGTAACCCGCAGAACAAGGTCATTTCTGAAATCCGGATGCCCCGAAAGCGCCCCAAGCAGACCCAGCGGACTTACGTGTAAACGGCGACCAACGAGGTCCAGGATCACCATCTTTCGCATGTCGGGAGACCACGCTAGCGCACAAGGATCTTTGAGGACGACATGAATCGTTGATTGAATTGCTCGCCGCTTAACGTCATATACGATAACGCTCTTGTTATCCGAAGATGGAAACGCCAGAAACTGTGAATCCGGAGACCAGGCCATCGGTATAGGTTCGAGACCCCGCCTTTCGGTTAGGGATCCTGTGCTCAGCGTGCCCAAGTCCACCAACGCATAAGCGCCATACTGCGGCGAAAGTACCGCATGGCCACCGTCCGGGCTCACAAGTATCTGACTGCTGGGCTGATAACCAGCTCCCTTGGCTTTCTCGATTTCTCGAATAGCTGTCCCGAGAGCGTCATCTTGATTCGTAATTCCTGACTCTCTAAATCTTTTCGCAAGTCGAACGTAGACTTCCTCATTCGATCGTTGCGTCTTTCCCGCTTCCAGACCGTCATCGCTCGTTGGGCGCTTATCCAAGGTTGCCGTCATGGCTGACAGATCCACAAGATAGCGCGACTCGATCATCTTCAAATTTGATGGCTTTGATGCGTCTAACTTCCAGAGCTGCGCAATGACCTGCGTGGATTCCGGCTCTGCGAGGGCAGAGGCATCGGTCACTCGTGTGAGCGCGGACGCAAGTACGAAGAGGCCGACCGCAGAGCCCCGGATCAACAGGCCCATACTTCCTGACTGCACACCCATAAGAGAGGGGAGCTCCACTATGATAAAAACCCCTGGATCTTGGATTCCGTTAACGTTCGGGGTGTTTTTTTCTTCCACATACGACGAGTCTAACGCTCCGTGCGAATGTCAGCTTCCAGGAATCCATTATTGCACGACCATCGTCCGGTCCTGGCCGGTCAGCGACCGTCGCAGAATCTTAAACGCCCAAGAGACCAGCGCTTTAAGGTCACAAATTGCAACCTTAAAAAAAGCGGCGGTCAGCATCGCGAGTACTCGCCGCACGTGTAGGAGACCAGTTCTTTAAGGTCGCAAATTGCGACCCTAAAGACCGGCAGCGGCCAGCATTGCAAGTAGTTGCCGTACGCTTCACAGAACATAGCGCAATCATGACCGCGACGATTCTCAACAGCACTCGCGCCGTCGAAACGCACGCCTCGCGAGTTTCGAGCCGCAATCTTTGGGCCACAATGTGGCCCTCAGAGTAAGCCGGAGGCTATCCTGCAAAGACTCTAAAACGCTGCAATTATTCGCGGGTGCAAGACCGTCTCTCTAGGCGCTGACGCTCAACAAGTTGCAGCTGACTACGTAGCTGGCGGTCTGCGTACACTTTGCATGCCTCGATGAATCAATGGCCTATCTGAGCTTCGCGCGAGCAGGTGCAGAACATCGAATAGCTCTCAGCAGACCAGTTCTTTAAGGTCACAAATTGCAACCTTGAAGACCAACCGCGACGAGCATCGCAAGTACTCGCCGTACGTCTTCACAGAACATGGCGCAATCATGGCCGCCACGATTCTAAACAGCCCGCGCTCCATCGAAATGAGCGTCTAGGTGCGCGCCTTCGTCCAGCTGCGCGAAATGCTCGCTTCGAACCAGGAACTGGCGTCGCTTGGCTCGGCGGAGAAGGTGCCATTGGTCTGACAACAGCGGCCGAATGTTTGTCCTGCCTCATTCCGATGCGCCGCGTTGTCGCCCTCAATCGTGTGTCTCTGATCGGACCCGATCCGGGCCTTCGTGACCGGCAGCTTCCGCGCAGCGAAATCGCGGAACCTTCCCATTACCCTTTCCTACTTGGTTAATATATCGCCCAGGTTTAGTTAATGTTTCAGCGTCTAAACTGGGCTATGGTGGATCGATCCTGTAGGTCTTAACCGGGTCTGGCCGACTCGCAATCTAGCTGGTTCTAGGGGTGCAGACCATGCGGCAATTATTCTCGTGGCAGCTCTCGGTTTTGCTCGTTATCGCAATGGCGGCGGGAGCTCAAGTGCCAAATTCAAATCAAAACGAGCAGTCGCCAGGCAGCCCGCCTGAAGACAGCGCAACTCCGCCCGGCGCCGGTGCGACAGCGACAACACCAGCAACGAGCACACCGTCAGTTACAGTCACCGGTAAAGTGCCGCGTAACGAGCCAACGCTGCCAAAGCTTGCGCCGGATAAATTTACAGAGTGCTATGGGACGAATAATATAAATGGCAGCGCCTCTGTGGGCCTACTCGGCTCAAGCGAAGCAGCAATAAACTGGGAGGGCGTGTTGATCTGTCAGGCTGAGCTCGCGAGGGACACGCGTATCGTAATCGCCAAGTGCATCAATCGCGACGGGAAGAGCGCGCCGCCCGTGGCCATTCAGGCATGCACCGAGTTACTGGACCGCAAATTACTTGAGGGTCACGACCGCTTCTATCCGTTTGTAAATCGTGCCATGGCTTATTATGCCCAGGGCGATAAACCGCATGCCCTAGACGACTACAATACAGCCGTCAAAATGGCTCCCAAAAACGCGAAGCCTTACTACTACCGCGGAGTTTTCTATGCAGCGCAAACTGATGTCGACGCGGCCTTGAGGGATTTCGACACCGCCTTGAGCATCGACCCGAAACTTGTCTCGGCGCTTCGTCAGCGCGCGATAATCTATCTGAGTCAAACGAATCTCGACGCCGCGCTCGCGGATTTCTCAGAGGCTGTCCGTTTGCAACCGAAGACAGCCGCGTTGTGGAGCGACCGAGGTCATTTACGCATACTGACACGTGACTACGATGGTGCTTTAAAGGACGAGGCTGAGGCGATCCGACTTGATCCGAAGCTGGCACGCGCTTACTTTCTCCGTGGCGCCGCCCTTGGCGACATGGGTAACTCGTCTAACGCTGTCAGGGACATTAGGACTGCGGTGGACCTGGATCCGTCGTTGGACCGTTACATATCGACCATGGGGAAGACCGCTTCGATTGCGCTCCCGCCTTTATGAATGTCCTGATAAACCATGCAAGACGTCTTATCCTCTAGGCTATCGAGTCGGGAAACCTGTGGATTGCTGTTGGATTACCCTGCAGCTCGATTGCCGTGAGCTGCGAATGTCTGCTTTGTCGCCGGCAATTTAATACGTGGCGTGACTGCTGTTGGCCGTGAAGAGTCCGATGCATTTCTCGTGACCGGCCATTCGGCGCCGGAGGTCAAGTGCGCCGAGCAAGCGGCTTCCACAATGCCGTGAACACTTGCTGAGCCCGTGCCATCCTCGTCCTGCACGGCCAGTGCGTGCTGCTTGATGTTGAACTAGCTGCCTTATACGGCGTTGCGCCCAAACTGCTGCTGCAGGCAGTCCGACGCAACCGCAAGCGCTTCCCTGCCGACTTCATGATGCAGCTGAGCGCCGCGGAGTGGGCGGCGGCCGTCGCTACCGACCCTACACTTTCACAGAGGAGGGAGTCGCCATGCTGTCTACCGTGCTCAAAAGCGACCGCGCGATCACCGTCAATATCCGGATCATGCGCGAGAGTTTCCCTAGGTGACGGGGACCCCGAGTAAGAGCCATACATTTGAAAGGTCGACGTCTGGACACCGCGCTGCAACTCGTTTGCGGTGCCGGGCGACATCGTCTGCCGGCGTGCGTGACTCCGGCTTTTCCATGGTTGACAGTGTGTCGCGATCTCCCATGCACCCTGGCGAGCGCGCGACGTGTAGATGCTCCGCTTCAGACTCCTCGCCCCGCCTGGTTTCGGGCTCGGCGCTGCACGATTCGGCGACGATTGTCTTTAGACGACCTACTTCCGCCGGACGGTCCGCGTCAGCCAAATATTGACGTTCCTGACCGCCCGTTAGCTTGTACACCGGAGCGGCCATGTGGAGCGTTTTTAACTGTTCAAGCGTCTCCACGCACACAGAGACAGGTGTTTGATCGGCCTGAACCGCATGCGGGATCAACGCCAGTCCCAATAACAACAACGCCGTGTGATTCATTTGATATGCCCATCCCCAAGCGTGACCACAGCCAGCTTACCCATGAATTTGAGCTCACCGCACGCGGCCTCATATTTCTCGGTAAACGCCTTCTGTGGAGTTCCGGTACAAGCTTACCGCAGGCCGCGGTACGCGGATCGCTCTGTGGTTCCATCGAGGATCGCGCGCTGAACGGCGCGTCGCCTCTACGCATATGTTAGATTCCGGGTTGGACAAACCGTGTCCAACTCCCGTAGCGATCGATGCCACAAGGACGCCTTTACGTAGTTGCGGCACCCTCCGGCGCCGGCAAGACCAGTTTGGTAAAGGCCTTGATGGAGCGCGAGCCGCGCATCCAGTTCTCGGTGTCCTACACCACGCGCAAGCCCCGGCCCAACGAAATCCCCGGGCGCGATTACCACTTCGTCAGCGCCGAGCGCTTTCAAGAAATGATCGCGAACCATGAGTTTCTCGAGCACGCCAGGGTCTTCGACAATTGCTACGGTACCGGGGTGCGAACCGTGCAGGAGGCGCTGTCGAATGGCGAGGCGCTGTTGCTGGAAATCGATTGGCAGGGCGCCCGCCAGGTGCGCGCCAGACTGCCGGAGGCCTGCAGCATTTTCATTCTGCCTCCTTCGCGCCAAGCGTTGGAGCTCAGGCTCAAGGGGCGCAGCACCGATTCCGCCGAGGTCATTCAGCGCCGCTTGCGCGACGCCGCCGAGGACTTGGGTCACTGGACTGAATTCGACTACGTCGTGATCAACGACCGCTTCGAGCAGGCGATCGAGGATTTGCAGGCCATCGTCGAGAACCGCGGCAAGCACTTGGTTGCCCAGCGCCCGGAAGTGGTGCATTTGGCGGCGCGCTTGGGCTGACCCTTGACGGCAAGCTGCGAATTAGCCGCTTTCAGCGCAAAACACCTGCATTTTACAGTGCGGCAGAGTCGCGCCGGCTGGCGAGGCTGGCGGCTTTTCTGCTATGATTTCACTCCCTCCAATGGAACCTTAAGCAATGGCGCGTATCACTGTCGAAGACTGCCTTCAGAACGAACCCAATCTGTTCAACCTGGTGTTGCTGGCCGCCAAACGCGCCCGCCGCTTGGCCAACGGCGCGGAAGCGACCGTGGAATGGGAAAATGACAAGCCGACCGTGGTGGCGCTTCGCGAGATTGCTGCCGGAAATATCACGCTCGAAATGTTGGAAGAGCCCGAGGAACCGGCACAGCCGCCGGTGAGCGAGCTCGACATGCCGTCTGATTTCCGTGCTCCGCAACTCGGGCTTGGGGACTAGCTAACGCCGGCTTACTTTAAGAGCGCTGATGGACTATGCGTCTTCCATACTTGGTTTCCTGCCTGGTGGAAGACGCTCCACCGGGATCAGCCAGCTCTTAGACAAACTCGAAGCCTATCTTTCGCCGGCCCAGGTTGAGCGGGTCCGCGAGGCCTACGATTTCGGCGCGGAAAAACACCAGGGCCAGAAGCGCGTATCGGGCGAACCGTACATCACGCACCCGGTCGCCGTCGCCGACATTCTCGCCGACTTGCGTTTGGATGCCGACACCCTGGTGGCGGCCATCCTGCACGATGTCATCGAAGACACGCCCACCGCCAAGGCGGAAATCGCGTCGATCTTCGGACAGGTGGTCGCCGAATTGGTGGACGGCGTAAGCAAGCTGGATCAGATTCAGTTCAAGAACCGCCAGGAAGCGCAGGCCGAGAGCTTTCGTAAAATGCTGCTGGCGATGGTGCGCGACATCCGCGTCATCATGGTCAAGCTCGCCGACCGCATGCACAACATGCGCACCTTGGGGGCGTTGCCGCCGGTGAAGCGGCGCCGCACGGCGCGCGAGACTCTCGAGATCTACGCCCCCATCGCCGAGCGCTTGGGCCTGTACGCCGTCAAGCTGGAGCTCGAGGACCTGGGGTTTCGCGCCCTGTATCCCTACCGCTACAAGGTTCTCGAACGGGAATTGAAGCGCGCACGCGGCAATCAAAAAGAATTCATCGCCAAGATCGCGGCGACCTTCAATGGCGCGCTGAAGAAGGCCGACATCGTCGGCACGGTGGAGGGCCGCGAGAAGCATTTGTTCAGCATCTATAAAAAGATGCAGAACAAAAAGATTTCCATCAACGAAATGGTGGATGTGTACGGATTTCGCATCATCGTCGACAACGCGGATGTGTGCTATCGCGTGTTGGGATTGGTGCACAGTGTTTACAAGCCCATGCCGGGACGCTTCAAGGACTACATCGCCATTCCGCGCGTCAACGGCTATCAATCCCTGCATACGACGCTGTTCGGACCCAATGGCGTGCCGATCGAGGTGCAGATCCGCTCCGAGCAAATGCATCGGGTGGCGGAGTCCGGCATCGCCGCGCACTGGAAGTACAAATCCGGCGGCGACACCTTCGGCGGCGTCGAGCATGACCGCGCGCGCGAATGGCTCGCCAGCCTCGTGCAGATTCAGGAAGGCGGCAGCTCCGAGGAGTTCCTGGAGAGCGTCAAGGTCGATTTGTTTCCCGACAAGGTTTACGTGTTCACGCCGAAGGGCAAGATTCTGCGCCTGCCGACCGGCGCCACCACCGTTGACTTTGCCTACGCCATCCACACGGACGTCGGCAATCGCTGCGTCGCGGCCAAAGTGGATCGGCGCTTGGTGCCTCTGCGAACGCCCTTGCGCAATGGCCAAACCGTGGAAATCATCACCGCCAAGGGCGCCAAGCCGAATCCTTCCTGGTCCAGCTTCTTGGTGACGGCGAAGGCACGGGCCGCCATCCGCCAGTACTTGAAGAACCTCAAGAAGGGCGACGCGCTCGAGCTGGGGCGGCGCTTGCTGGGGCTTGCGCTCGAGGAATTTTCGCTGAACTTGAAAAAGATTCCCGCGGCGGATATGGACGCGGTGGTCAAAGAACTCAATCTGCGGGACGCCGACGAATTGTTTGAAAAAATAGGCCTGGGCGAGCGCTTGGCCCCGTTGGTCGCGCGGCGGCTGCAGCCTGCGGATGCCAACGGTGGACACGGCGCCGCCAACGGCGGCGGCCCCTTGATGATCGCGGGGACCGAAGGGCTGCTGGTGACGTATGCCCGCTGCTGCTTCCCCATCCCGAACGATCCCATCATGGCCTATCTGAGTGCGGGGCGGGGCGTCATGATTCATCGGCAGAATTGCGGTAATCTCGCTGAATACCGCAAGCAGCCGGACAAGTGGCTGTCCGTGGCCTGGGAAGCGACGCGCGGCCGATTGTTCAGTTCCGAGATCCAACTGGAAATAAACAACCGGGTCGGCGTGCTGGCGGCAGTGGCCTCGAGCATCGCAGGGACCGAAACCAACATCGATCAGGTGTCGTTGGAAGAACGCGACGTGAACTCATCGTCCCTCAAATTTCAAGTCCAGGTTCGCGACCGCAAACATCTCGCCCGCGTCATCAGGACCGTCAGGCGCATGCCGGATGTGCAGCGGGTAGCGCGAACGCTGGCTTAGCGGCCTTGCGGGCCGAATTCCCTTTTCATTCACACCCCTTTCATTTCATTACGATCAAGGCTATGAGCAAACAAATCATTTCCACGACCGATGCGCCGGCGGCGATCGGCACTTACTCGCAGGCCACCCGGGTGGGCAATACCATTTGGGTTTCGGGCCAGATTCCGCTGGATCCCAAGACCAAGGAATTGGTCAAGGGCGACATGGAGGCGCAGGTGCGCCGGGTATTCGAGAACATCAAGGCCATCGTGACGGCCGGCGGCGCCGGCCTCGATGACGTGGTCAAGGTGTCGGTTTTTCTGGTTGATCTATCGCACTTCGCGCTCGTCAACAAGGTCATGGCTGAATATTTTCGCGAGCCGTACCCGGCGCGCGCCGCGGTCGGCGTAGCTTCACTGCCGCGCGGAGCGCAGGTCGAAGCGGAGTGCATCGTCGCTCTGTGATCGACTTGAAGCCGGTCACGGTATTGCGCGGCGTGGGCGATTCGCTCGCCACGCGGCTGCGCACGTTGGGCGTCGAGACGACCCAGGATCTGCTGTTCCTCTTGCCGCTGCGCTACGAGGATCGTACGCGCATCGTTCCTCTGGGCGAGCTTCGTCCCGGGCAGCGCGCCTCGGTCGAGGGCGAGGTCCTGCTCACCGAGGTTGCATTTCGCGGGCGCCGCCAAATGCTGTGCAAGATCGCCGATGGCTCGGGCTTCTTGACGCTGCGTTTTTTTCATTTCACGGCGCAGCAGCAGCACGGCCTCGCGCGCGGCGCGCGGGTCCGTTGTTTCGGCGAGGCGCGCCGCGGCCCCAAGGGATTGGAGTTCGTGCATCCGGAATACCGGCGTGTCGATCCGCATGCTCCTCAAGCGCCGGAAGAGCATCTCACGCCGATCTATCCCGGCACGGAAGGCGTGACTCAGGGGCGTCTGCGCCTGCTCGTCGGGTTGGCGCTCGATCAGACCGGACCCGAGGATCCCAAGGATTGGTTGCCGCCGGCAGTGCTCGCCGATTCACGCCTGCCTGGCCTGCGCGAAGCCTTGCGCTACGTGCATCGCCCCCCCACGGACGCGCCGGTGGATTTATTGATGAGCTATCGGCATCCGGCGCAGCGCCGCTTGGCGTTCGAGGAATTGCTCGCGCATCAGCTGTCTCTCAAGCTGTTGCGCCGGCGCATACAAAGTGATCCGGGCTGGCCGCTGACGGCGGCGGGCAGCCTCAAGGCAGACTTCCTGGCCGCGCTTCCCTTTCAGCTGACGGCGGCGCAGCAGCGAGTGCTCCTGGAAATCGAAACCGATCTGCAGCGCCCCAAGCCGATGTTGCGCTTGGTGCAGGGAGATGTGGGCTGCGGGAAAACGCTGGTCGCCGCCGTGGCGGCCATCAGAGCGATTCAGATGGGCCGCCAGATCGCGTTGATGGCCCCCACGGAGCTGTTGGCAGATCAGCACGCGCAGAATTTTCGGCGCTGGTTCGAGCCTTTGGGCATCGCCGTCGCGCTCTTGAGCGGACGCCAGACCGGCAAGGCACGCAGCGCCGTGCTCGACGGAATTCGTTTAGGCCACGCGCCCATCGTGATCGGTACGCACGCGCTGTTTCAAGAAAGCGTCGAGTTCGCCTCGCTCGCGCTGGTCGTGGTCGACGAACAGCATCGCTTCGGTGTGCATCAACGTTTGAGCCTGCGCGAAAAGGGTGCGGCCGGCGGCCATCAACCGCATCAATTGATCATGACCGCGACGCCGATTCCCCGCACGCTGGCCATGACGGCATACGCGGACCTGGACGTGTCGGTCATCGATGAATTGCCGCCGGGGCGCACGCCGGTAAAAACCGTGGTGCTGGCCGAAACGCGCCGCGACCAAGTGGTGCAGCGAATTCGCACGGCCTGCCTGGAAGGACGGCAGGCTTACTGGGTTTGCCCGCTCATCGATGAGTCCGACGAGATGCCCTACCAGGCCGCGGAAGAGACCGCCGCCGCGCTGGCCGCCGCGCTGCCGGAACTGAAAGTGGGGCTGGTTCATGGCCGCATGCCGCCGCAGGCCAAGGAGGGCACGATGCGGCGCTTCAAGGACGGCCAGATGCAGCTGCTGGTGGCAACCACGGTGATCGAAGTCGGCGTGGACGTGCCGAACGCAACGCTGATGGTGATCGAGAACGCGGAACGCTTGGGACTCGCGCAGCTGCATCAACTGCGCGGACGCGTGGGCCGCGGTCAACATGCAAGCTCGTGCCTGCTGCTGTACCGCGCGCCGCTGTCGTCGATGGCGCGCCTGCGTCTCGGGGTGATGCGCGACACCAATGATGGATTCGAGGTGGCGCGCCGCGATCTGGAATTCCGCGGGCCGGGAGAACTCTTGGGAACACGTCAGACCGGCCTTGCGCAAATGCGTGTTGCCGATTTGTTGCGCGATGCGGATTTGCTGCCGCGAGTGCAGATCGCGGCGGAATCCCTGCTGCGCGATTGGCCGTCGCATGTGGCGCCGCTCATACGGCGCTGGGTGGGACATGCAGAGCAATACGGTCGCGTGGGGTAGAATTGCGCGAATGACTCGAGGCAGCGCACGTCCGATCGAATCCATTCAGTGGCAACCCGCGGAGCGCCTCGGGCAATTGTCCATGGATGCGCAGCTGCGTCCCTGGCTCAACGGCAAGGGGTTGCTGACGCTGCGTCTCAGGGAGGTTTGCGGCAACCGCTTTGCCTTGGCGTTGGTGGACCAGTGCAGCGGCCTGTTGAGCGCCTCGCATCGCTCGTTGCTGCGAACCGAAGACGCTGCGGGTCTGTTTCGCGACGTAGAAATGTGCTGCGGCGACAGTGTCTGGGTATTCAGTCAGACCATCGTGCCGGACTCGACGCTCATCGTGCATCCCTGGCTCGCGGAGCTGGGCGATTCGGCGCTCGGCGAAACCTTGGGCGATTTATCCGGTGTCGAGCGCGGCTCCTATGAGTACGCGTGGTTGCCGATCGACGAAGCCGTGACGGCGCGCGCGCTGCGCAGTGCCGAGATCAAACCTGCGGGGCTGTGGGCGCGCCGCGCCCGAATTGCCCTGCGCGGCGCACCCCTGTTGACTCAAGAATTGTTCCTGCCCGCCATGGGCCGCGTTTAGGCCAGGGCGTGCCACTGCCTCGCAACGGCGATGAACTGGCCCAGATGATCATGGCGCGGTTGCGCTGGTATGCCTATCGCATTCGCTTTCATCCCTGGACCACCGAAGAGCTGCCGAAAATTCTCGGCACGGCGCATGACTATATCCGCCTCATGCGCTTGGACCGCCCCATCGGCATATGGCTGCTGCTGTGGCCGACGCTGTGGGCGTTATGGATCGGCGGCCGCGGCCAACCGAAGCCGCTTATTTTGGTTATTTTTGTGGCTGGGACCGTGCTCATGCGTTCCGCGGGCTGTGCCATCAATGATTACGCCGACCGCAGCTTCGACCCTCACGTGAAACGCACTCAGGATCGGCCATTGGCCGCCGGACGGTTGTCGACGCTCGAAGCCTTGGTGCTGTTCGCGCTCTTGTCGCTGTCCGCGCTGATGCTGGCGCTGCAGTTGAATCGACTGACGCTGCTGTATGCCGTAGGCGGCGCGTTCATCGCCGTCACCTACCCCTTCGTCAAAAGGTTCTTATCGGTGCCCCAGATGTACTTAGGGTTGGCCTTCGGTGCGGGAATCCCCATGGCGTTCGCTGCGCAAATCGAAACGGTACCGCGCGTCGCGTGGCTGTTGCTGTTGGCCAACGTGCTGTGGGTGACGGTGTACGACACCATGTACGCCATGGTGGATCGCAACGACGACATCCGAATCGGCGTTAAATCGACCGCCATTCTGTTCGGCGATTCGGATCGCCATATCATCGCCGTGCTCATGGTCATGACGCTGGCGTCTTTGTATCTGGTGGGAAAAATCCTGCACGCGGGTGCCTGGTATAACGCCGGACTGATCGCCGGTGCCGTGTTCTTTGTCTATCAGCTATGGCTGATCCGGGAGCGGGACCGCGATGGCTGCTTCCGCGCCTTTCTCAACAACAATTACGTCGGCATGTCGGTGTTCATCGGGCTGGCGCTCGAGTATCAGTACGCTCGCCTCCCTTCGTAAACCAACAATTTACACGTTGGTTGACTAGAGAACGCCGCCACCGAATACTGGCCGGCATCAACGGAGGGGCTAAGTGCTGCGCAATAATTGGACTCTCGCCGAGGTCGGCGAACTTTTTGATTTACCTTTCATGGACTTAGTGTTTAGAGCGCACGCTGTCCACCGCCAATTCCAGACGCCAAACACGGTTCAGATCAGCACGCTGCTCAGCATTAAAACGGGTGCCTGTCCCGAGGACTGCGCCTATTGCCCGCAGAGCGTGCGTTTCGATACCGGTCTTGAAGTGTCGGAGCTGATGGAAATCGAAGCCGTCGCCGCCCGCGCTCGAGCCGCCCGGACTTCAGGGGCCACGCGCTTTTGCATGGGCGCGGCTTATCGATCTCCCAAGCAAAAGGACTTGCGCAAGGTGATTGCCATGATCAGCGAGGTCAAGGCCTTGGGGCTCGAAACCTGCGCCACCTTGGGGATGTTGACGCAGGGTCAGGCTCAAGAGCTCAAAACGGCGGGTCTGGATTACTACAATCACAATCTCGACACCTCCTCGCAGTACTACGAAAAAATCATCAGCACCCGCACCTACCAGGATCGGCTGGATACGTTGCAGGCGGTGCGGGATGCCGGCATCAACGTCTGTTGCGGCGGCATCGTCGGCATGGGCGAGGAGCCGCAAGACCGCGTTGAGCTGCTGCATACGCTCGCCACCTTGCCGGAACATCCGCAAAGTGTTCCCATCAATCAGCTGGTGCGGGTCAAGGGCACGCCGCTGGCGGACGCCGCATCGCTGGACCCCTTCGATTTCGTGCGCATGATTGCTGTCGCGCGCATTCTCATGCCGGCAAGCCACGTGCGCCTGTCGGCGGGCCGGGCGCAGATGAGCGATGAGTTGCAGGCCCTGTGCTTCATGGCCGGTGCGAACTCCATTTTTTATGGCGAGAAGCTGCTCACCACGGGCAATCCCAATACCGATCACGATCAGCGCCTGTTTCAACGCTTGAAAATCGTTGCCGAAGCGCCGACTCACACGGCGCAATCGAGCGGCCCCGCGAGCGGCCCCGCGCCCGGCCCCGCGCCGCAATCCTTCCCCCACGCCGCGGGAGCTTTCGTGGCATCGTAATCGCCTATGAGCGATGACATCGGAGCGTACGCCCTCGAACCGCGCTGGGTGCGGCGCTCTTTCGACCGAGCCGCCAAAACCTACGATGCAGCTGCCGTACTGCACGCGGAAGTTCGCGAGAATTTGTTGCAGCGCCTGCAATTGACGACGCTTGAACCCCGCGTCGTCCTGGACGCCGGCGCCGGTACCGGCCATGCCAGCCGCGCGCTGCAGCGCCGCTACTCGAAGGCACAGGTGATCGCGCTGGATTCGTCGCGCAAGATGTTGCAGGAGGCGGCGCGGCAGCAGTCCTGGCTGCGTCCATTCGGGCGCGTCTGCGCCGATGCCGAGCTTTTGCCCTTCGCGGACGGCAGCATCGATTTGATCGTGAGCAATTTGATGCTGCAGTGGTGCAATCCGGACGCGGTATTCGCGGAATTTCGCCGCGTGCTGGCGCCGCACGGCCTGTTGAGTTTCAGCGCCTTCGGCCCCGACACGCTGCGCGAGTTGCGCGCGGCGTGGAAGCAGGTGGACTCGCACAGCCACGTGCATCAATTCATCGACATGCATGACTTGGGCGACGCGTTGGTGCGCGGCGGATTCGCCGCTCCGGTGCTCGATGTCGAGCGATTTACCCTGCAGTATCTCAATGTGCGCAAGGTGGCCGCGGACTTGAAGGCCACCGGCGCGCACAATGCAACCGCCGGGCGCGCCAGAGGCCTCACCGGGTCGCGAAAGTTCGCTGCGATGCAGGCAGCCTATGAGAGTTTTCGGCGGGACGGCCGGCTGCCCGCAACCTACGAAGTCGTGTTCGCGCATGCGTGGGTGCCGGCACACGCGGTGCGGCGCGGTTCTGCTGACGCCGCCAGCGTGTCGCTCGAAGAAATCAAGCGTGAATTGCGGGCTCGGCGCGACAAATAGGGTGATCACCGATGCACGGCCCGCTCCGGGTTCGGCTATCCTTGCCGGCATGGAACAGCGCATCACACTGGCGCCAAATTGTTCGCTCACGCCCTCGGGCGCCAGAGTTTTCTTTGGTGCTACATGCCTGTTTTCCTTGAGTTTTGCCCTATTCTTCGTGCTACGGGGGTATTGGCCGGTTTTGCTATTTTGGGCTTTGGAGATGCTGGCCCTTGGAGTAGCCTTGCACGCCAGCCTGAAGCGGCGGCATTACGGCCAAGTTGTCGTCATTACGGATTCACGCGTCAGTCTCGTGACCCGCTCGGAAAGCGGCGAGGCAAAACAGGAGTTTGCGAGGCATTGGGCGAAGGTTAGACTTCGCAGTCCGCCCAGGCGCTTAGGGACGAGCCGGCTGACGATTGAGAGCCACGGACGGGCTTATGAGGTCGGCAGTTTCCTCACGGAGGAAGATCGGTGCTTGCTGGCGGAGCGTTTGGGTCGATTAGTCGGCGGCATGAATGAATCGCCGCCGCTTGAAGTTGTGAAATAGGGGATCTGTTTAGATGAGAGTTACCAGAGGCAATGTCGATCACAGCACTTCTCGGCCGCGAAAGCGGATTTCGGCCGCCGTGCTTTGCTTAGCCGCGTTGGGATTGGCCGGCAGCGCCGGCGCCAATACCTCGAACGGCTACAACTTGCCGACCGGCGTTACGGACTTGGCGCGCGACATGTATGGCTTGCACATGGAGGTCTTTTGGATCTGTGTGGGCATTGCCGTGGTGGTGTTCGGCGCGATGATTTATACGCTGGTGAAATTCCGCCACTCACAGGGCGCGGTCGCCGACACCGGCATGCTTCACAGCACCAAGGTGGAAATCATCTGGACCATTATTCCGGTGATCATCCTCGTGGTCATGGCAGTCCCCGCCGCCGAACTGATCTTGAAGCAGGAAGACACCCGCAATTCCCAATTGTCCATCCGGGTGACCGGCTATCAGTGGAAGTGGGAATACGCGTACATGGATGCCGCCGAGGGCGTGGATTTCTTTTCCACCATCGCGCGCGACTCGAATTTCGCCCGCCAGGTCAATTCCGGCATCGATCCGAATTCAGTTCCCAATTATCTGCTGGAAGTCGACAAGCCCCTGGTGATCCCCAGCGGCACCAAAGTGCGGCTGCTGCTGACCTCGCAGGACGTGATTCATGCGTGGTGGGTGCCGGACTTCGGCGCCAAGCGCGCCGCCATTCCGGGCTTCGTCAATGAACTGTGGTTCAAGGTCGATCCGGGCAAGGAAGGTCTTTACCGCGGACAGTGCGCCGCGCTCTGCGGCCGCGACCACGGCTTCATGCCCATTGTCGTGGATGTGCGCACTCCCGATGACTTCAAGAAGTGGGTCGATGCGCAGAAAGCCGCCGTCAAGCAAGCGGCGTTGCCGGCTCCGGCGGCGCCTGCGCCTGCCGCGGCAGCGGCACCGCCGCCCACCGCGCAAGCTTTGCCGAATTAACGCCGTTATTTTTCAAGAGAGCTATCCGACTATGGCCAATGTTCACGCGAGCAACACCGCGCATCACCCCGACCACGCCGTCGACGATCATCATGATCAGCCCGCGACGGGCATCAAGCGCTGGATTTTCGCCACCAACCACAAAGACATCGGCACCATGTACCTGGTGTTCAGCCTGATCATGTTTTTCATCGGCGGCGCCATGGCCATGCTGATTCGCGCCGAACTGTTCAAGCCCGGCCTGCAGCTGATGGACCCGGTGTTCTTCAATCAGATGACCACGAACCATGCGCTCGTCATGATTTTCGGCGCCGTCATGCCGGCCTTCGTCGGCTTGGCGAATTGGATGATTCCCATGCAGATCGGCGCGCCGGACATGGCGCTGCCGCGCATGAACAATTTCAGCTTCTGGCTCCTGCCTTTCGCCTTCACATTGTTGCTCTCGACGTACTTCGTGCCGGGCGGCATGGCCGCGGCGGGCTGGACTTTGTATCCGCCCTTGTCCCTGCAGACCGGCGATGCTTTCCCCATGCTGATCTTCGCCATTCACATGATGGGCGCCTCGTCGATCATGGGCGCGATCAACGTCATCGTGACCATCATGAACATGCGCGCGCCCGGCATGAATTTGCTGAAAATGCCGCTGTTTTGCTGGTCCTGGCTGATCACCGCCTATTTGCTGATCGCGGTGATGCCGGTGCTCGCCGGCGCGGTCACCATGCTGCTCACCGATCATTTCTTCAAGACCAGCTTTTTCAATGCCGCCGGCGGTGGCGATCCGGTGATGTTCGAGCACATTTTCTGGTTCTTCGGCCATCCCGAGGTGTACATCATGATTTTGCCGGCCTTCGGCATCATCTCGGAAATCCTGCCGACCTTCGCGCGCAAACCTCTGTTCGGCGCGACCTCGATGATTTACGCCATCGCCTCGATCGCGTTCCTGTCGTTCATCGTGTGGGGCCATCACATGTTCGCGGACGGCATGCCGGTCGCCGCGCAATTGTTCTACATGATGTCCACCATGCTGATTGCCGTGCCCACGGGCGTAAAGGTGTTCAACTGGACCGCGACGCTGTGGCGCGGTTCCTTGAGCTTCGAGCCGCCCATGCTGTTTGCGCTGTCATTCCTGTTCTTGTTCACCATCGGCGGCTTTTCGGGCGTGATGCTCGCCATCGTGCCGGTGGATTTCCAGTACAACCAAACCTACTTCGTGGTCGCGCACTTTCACTACGTGCTGGTGCCCGGCGCGATATTCGGCATCATGGCAGCCGTGTATTACTGGATCCCGAAGTGGACCGGCCACATGTACAACCAGACCCTGGCGAAGTGGCACTTCTGGCTGTCGACGATTTTCGTCAACGTGCTGTTCTTTCCGCAGCACTTCTTGGGGTTGGCCGGCATGCCGCGGCGCATACCCGACTACGCCGTGCAATTCACCGACTGGAACATGGTTTCCTCCATCGGCGGCTTCTGTTTCGGCGCCTCGCAGATTCTGTTTGCCGTCGTGATCGTCCAGTGCATACGAGGCGGCAAGAAAGCCAGCGCCCTGGTTTGGGACGACGCGCGGCCGCACGGCCTGGAGTGGACCCTGCCCTCGCCTCCGCCTTATCACAGCTTCACCACGGCGCCTGAAGTCAAGTGAACGCGGCTGAAAACCCACGCCGCTTGAGGATCAGGAACGCAGCGCTGGGGCTGGCGACCTTGGCGCTGGCATTCTATTTCGGCTTCATCGCGCTGCTGGTCTTTCGCAGCCACCACTGATGGATCGCACGCGCGCCAATCGCAAGCTGATCCGCGGACTGTTGATCATGACTGCCTGCAGCTTCGCGTTCGGCTGGGCATTGGTGCCGCTGTACGATGTTTTTTGCCGGGCCATCGGCATCGGCAACGCGGAGGCCAAAGACGGTCCCGCCGTGGCGCACGAAGCGGTCGATCCGAACCGCGAGGTCACCATCGAGTTCGTCGCGTCGCCGGCATCGGTGGGCAGCTACGAATTCAGGCCCAAGGTAGCCTCGATGCGCGTTCATCCGGGCAAGCTGTACGACACCGAGTTCTACGCGAAGAATTTGACCTCCGTGGCGTCGGTGGCTCAGGCCGTTCCCAGCATTTCGCCCAGCGGCACGGCGCAGTATTTTCACAAGACCGAGTGTTTTTGTTTTACGCCGCAAAAATTCGCCGTCGGCGAAGGCCGCGATATGCCCGTGCGGTTCATTGTGGACCCGCAGTTGCCGGCCAACGTCGATCGGCTGACGCTGGCGTACACGTTCTACGACACGACGCAATCCGCAACACGGCGTTGAGTTCACTCGTTAAACTATTGTTGTTCTAACCGTCAGAGATTTTGCATATGGCGCAAGCGCACTCGGAAGCGGATCGGTACTACATTCCTCACGGCAGTCCGTGGCCCATCTACGGCTCCGTAACGCTGTTCACACTGATGTCCGGCGCCATTGTCACGCTCAATGGCTGGCTGCCCGCGTGGTTTTTGCTGCCGGGCTTCACCATGCTGGCGCTGCTGTTCATTTTTTGGTTCCACACCGTCATCGGCGAGAACCAAAAGGGCATGTACAACATGGCCGTGGACCGCTCCTTCCGCCTGGGGATGATGTGGTTCATTTTTTCCGAAGTGATGTTCTTCGCCGCTTTCTTCGGCGCCTTGTTTTATGCGCGTAATCTCTCCGTGCCCTGGCTCTCCGGCGACGGCGTGAAGGTCTTCAGCAAATTGCTGCTGTGGAACAACTACGACGGCGTCTGGCCGACCAATGGTCCTGCCGCCCTGGGTCCGCGCGCCAACGGCACCTTCGAGATCGTGCCGGCCATGGAACTGCCGCTGGTGAATACGGCCATCCTGCTGTCGAGCAGCGTCACGGTCACGATTGCGCACCATGCGCTGATCGCCGGGCACCGCACCCGCTTGAAGATTTTCCTGGCCCTGACCTTTTTGCTGGGATTCACCTTCGTCGGCCTGCAAGCGACCGAGTACCACGAGGCCTATACCAAGCTCGGACTCACGCTCGGCACCGGCATCTACGGCTCGACGTTTTTCATGTTGACCGGATTTCACGGCCTGCATGTCACGGTCGGGGCCATCATGCTGACGGTGATCTGGTTCAGGGTCTTGAACGGCCACTTCACGCCCAAGAGACATTTCGGTTTCGAAGCGGTCTCCTGGTACTGGCACTTCGTCGACGTGGTTTGGCTCGGGCTGTTCTTTTTCGTCTACTGGCTGTGACCCGGCGTCACATGTTGCGGTTCGATCCAGCCGTTGTAATAGGCGACGATTAGCAGCACGAACAGCGCCACCGACAGCCCGATGCGCCAGGCCAGGGCTGTGACCATCTTCTTGCCATCGTCCTCGCGCGGGCTGGACAAATGGAACAGCGCTTTGCCCAAGCTGATCAAGATCAGCACGAGCATCCCGAGAATGAGATATTTGAATGCCATCTGGCGCGTCTAGAGCTTAAGGACCCGCATTATATCGTGCCCATCCAACTCGGTAATCGCACTTTCGCGCCGCGGCCTTTCACGACGCTGCTCACGATCGCGCTGATCGCCATGCTGGTGTGTTTGGGGCGCTGGCAATTGCACCGCGCCGCGGAGAAGCGCGTGCTGTTCGACTCCTTCGCGGCCGGCGCACAAGCCGTTCGGCCCATCGATCTTACGACCCCCAAAGTGCCGCGCTACAGCCAGGTTGAGGCCGACGGGCACTACGACGACACGCGCCAGGTCTTGATCGACAACATGGTCGAGGCCGAACGCGCCGGGTATTTCGTGATCACGCCGTTCGCGTTGCAGGGCGGTGGTTGGGTGCTGGTGAATCGCGGTTGGGTGCCTTTGGGCTCCAGCCGCGCCGAGCGGCCGGTGATTCCCGTTGCCGCCGGCGCGCGCCGTATCCGCGGCCGCGCCGACAACCTGCCCAGCCCCGGCATTCAAATGGGGACTCCGGCCGCGCCGGCGCCCCCATTCCCCGTGGTCGCCAATTTTCCCACGCATGCTCAAGTGGCGCAGCTGCTCGAGGAGTCCAGCTGGACTCCCGCCGCCGATGTGGTCCTGCTCGACCCCAAGGAACCGGATGGCTATGTGCGCAACTGGGCTGCGCCGGGATTTCCACCCATGCGCCACATAGGCTACGCGGTGCAATGGTTTGGGTTGGCGCTGGCGTTGTTGGTCATTTACATCGTTACCAATTTTCGCCGCTCTCGCCCAGACAACTCAGCATGATCGAGCCTAACGCCCATGATCGCCGCCAGCGGCGCATATTGATCGGGTTGGCGCTGCTGTTCTTTGCGCCCTTGGGACTGTCGTTCTATTTGTATTACGGGAAGAGTTGGCGCCCGGGCGGCCACGTCAATGCCGGAGAACTGATCGAGCCCCCCCGGCCGCTGCCCTCCTTGGCCTTGCCGCTCGCCGGGGCCGGCGCCGGCGCCGGCGCCGGCTCGGGCTCGGGCGTCAGAGAAACCGCGCCCCAATTCCTCAAGGGAAAGTGGACTTTGTTGTATGTGCAGCACGGCCGCTGCGACGATGAATGCCGCAGGCATCTGTACGACACGCGTCAAGTTCGCCTGGCGCTGGATCGGGAAATGAATCGCGTGCAGCGGGTTTTTATCGGCGACAGCGATTGTTGCGACCTCCAGGAACTCAAGGCGGCGCACCCCGACCTGATTGCCATTCGCGCCAGCCCCGCAGACGGGCCCTTGCTCGCCTTGCTGCCGAACGGTGAGGGCGCGGTGAACGCCCATCGTGTCTACTTGATCGACCCGTTGGGCAACGCCATGATGTTCTACGCCCCCGACGCGAGGTCGAAAGGCATGCTCGACGACATGAAGCGCCTGCTGCGCCTATCTTCCATCGGGTGAAACCTGTGAATCCGCAGGCCCGCCTCACGTGGTTTCGCCGCGTTGCCCTCGCCGGCGCCCTGCTGGCCGCGACAGTGGTCGTGCTGGGCGCCTGGGTCCGCCTCACGGATGCAGGCCTTGGCTGCCCGGATTGGCCGGGATGCTATGGACATATCTACCCGCACGCGGACCACAACTTCAGCAAGGCCCTGCACGAGATGATTCACCGCTATTTTGCCAGCACGTTGGGAGTCATCATTGGCTGCCTGCTGGTTTGGGCGCTGTGGAATCGCAAGGATCGGCAGCAACCGCTGAGCGCGGTGATTTTCTTATTTCTGCTGGTGTGCCTGCAAGGTGCATTGGGCGCGCTCACGGTCACGCTGCTGCTCAAGCCCCTCATCGTCAGCGCGCACTTGCTGGGCGGCCTGACCACGTTGGGAACATTGTGGTGGCTGTCCCTCACACCCGAGCGCTCAACGTTGTCGGCGCGCGAAATGGCGTTGCGAAAGTTCGCGCTGCTCGGGCTTGCGGCGCTGTCGCTGCAAATTGCGCTCGGCGGCTGGACCAGCAGCAACTATGCGGCGGTGGCCTGTCCGGATTTGCCCACCTGCCAGCAAGCTTGGTGGCCGCGCATGGATTTCCGGGACGCCTTCGTGCTGTGGCGCGGACTGGACATCGATTACACCGGCGGCGTGCTGGCGAATCCGGCACGCATTGCGATTCACGTGACGCATCGAATAGGCGCGCTGGTCGCGGCTTTGATTTTGACTCTGGTCGGCGCTCTGTGCATCGCCCGCGCCGCAGGCCGCCGCTTGAGGGTGATCGGCGGCCTGCTGATCGGTGCGGTGCTGCTGCAGATCGGCATCGGGGTGACGATGGTGCATTTCGCCATGCCGTTGCCGCTGGCGACCTTGCACAATGCAGGGGCCGCTCTGCTGGTGGTCTGTACAGTGACTCTGCTGCGAACGCTCTGGCCGGAGCATCAAGATCGGCATGGTACCCTTGCGCCATGAGCACCGTCCCCGATAATCCGCCCATTGCCGTCGTGGGCCACGCGGGCTGGCGGGATTATTTGGAGCTCACCAAACCCAAGGTGAGCCTGCTCATCGTCTTCACGGCGATCGTCGGGATGGTGTTGGCGTCGCCGGGTTGGATTCCGCTGCCGGCGCTGATCTTTGGATCGATCGGCATCGCCCTGGCGTCGGGCTCCGCGGCTGCCTTCAATCACATTCTGGATCGGCGCATCGATGGCCAGATGAATCGCACGCGCCGCAGGCCGCTGCCCACGGGGCACATGCGGGAGCGCCAGGCGATCGCGTTTGCGGTGGGGCTTGGGGCCGCATCCATGCTGATTCTCGGGGTGGGCGTCAACACCCTGACCGCGTCGCTGACATTTTGCTCACTCATCGGCTATGCGATGGTCTATACGCTGTGGCTCAAGCGTGCGACGCCGCAAAACATCGTGATCGGCGGCGCCGCCGGCGCCGCGCCGCCCGTGCTGGGCTGGGCCGCGGTGACCAATTCCATCGATCCCAATGCCTTGGTGTTGTTCCTGATCGTGTTCACCTGGACGCCGCCGCATTTTTGGGCGCTGGCGATCGCAAGACGCGAGGACTACGCCAAAGTGGGGATTCCCATGCTGCCCGTCACCCACGGCATTCCCTACACCCGCCTGCAGATCGTGCTGTACACCATCCTGCTGATTCTGACCACGCTGCTGCCCTATCTTACCCGCATGAGCGGTCTGATCTATCTGGCCGCGGCACTCGGTCTCAATGCGCGATTCCTATACTTCGTGCTGGCGCTCAACCAGGGGCGCAAAGCGGACCTGCCCATACGCACCTTCCGGTTCTCGATCACCTATTTGATGCTGCTGTTCGCCGCGCTCATCCTCGATCACTATTGGTTCTTCCCAGGCTAGCGTTCGATCTCCGGGTTATATTCTCGGTTCATGGACGCCATTCAGTATCAGATCGTGCGCGCCAATGGCATCGACTTCAACGTGGCGATGGCCGGATCCGGTGAGCGCCTGGCGCTTTGCCTGCACGGCTTTCCCGAGTCTTCGTTCTCCTGGCGCTACCAGATACCGCTGCTCGCGCGCCTCGGCTACCGGGTATGGGCGCCGGATCTGCGCGGCTATGGCCGCAGCTCGCGGCCGCAGGGTGTCGCGGCGTATGCCCTCGAAGAACTCCAGGAGGACGTAGCCTCGCTGATCGAGGCCTCGGGCGCAAAACACGTGGTGCTCATTGGCCACGATTGGGGCGCGCTCATCGCCTGGTACTACGCCATGTTCGGCCTGCCGCAGATTTCAAGGCTCATCATCATGAATGTGCCGCATCCGGCGCTGGCCGAGCGGGGCCTGCGCACTGTGCGGCAATTGTTGAAGTCGTGGTACATATTTTTCTTCCAGCTCCCCAAGCTTCCGGAATGGGCGCTGGCGCGCAATGGCTGTGAAGCGATCGGCCGCGCGTTTCGCGGCATGGCGGTCGACAAGTCCCGCTTCCCCGACGAGGTGCTGCGCGTCTACCAAGACGCCGCCGCGCAACCCGGCGCACTCACCGCCATGCTGAATTATTACCGCGCGCTGATTCGCGGGCGCAGCAGCTACCGCCTCAACGGCACGCCGCGCATCGACACGCCCACGCTCATGATTTGGGGCGAGGTCGACGCGGCCCTCGGCAAGGAACTCACCTATGGCACGGATCAGTACGTCAGCAACTTGACGCTGCGCTACCTGCCCCAGGTGTCGCATTGGGTGCAGCAGGAAGCACCCGAGACCGTCAACGCCATGATCGAAGCCTGGCTTCTCGACCGGGAGGTTCCGCAGGCGCCCGGCGCCGCGCCTTCAGGTCAGGACCCGGGCCGGGACGCGGGCGCCAAACCTTCGACGGTCAATGGCGGCAGCTGATCGGCCGGCTTGAACCCGAACACCTGGCCGAAGAACGACAACTCGGCCTGCACAGAATTGATGATGGTCTCCGGTTTGCGAAAACCATGGCTCTCGCCGGGATACAGCACATAGGCCACCGGAATGTGCCGTGCGCGCAGCGCCTCGACGATGCGCGCCGATTGATTCGGCGGAACGATGGGATCATCCGCGCCCTGCAGGACGATCACCGGCACTTTGAATCCGTCCAAGTGATTCAAAGGCGAACGGCTGTCGTAGACCGCTTGCGCCTGCGGCAGCGGTCCGATCAGCGAATCCAAGTAGCGGCTCTCGAATTTGTGCGTGTCGCGCGCCAATGCGGTCATATCGGAGACGCCGAAGAAATCGGCGCCGGCACGGAACACGTCGCTGGTGCTCAAGGCGACCAGCACGGTGTAGCCGCCGGCGCTGCCGCCGCTGATGGCCGTGCGCTCAGGATCCGCACGCTTGGCAGAGATCAGAAAGCGAACCGCGGCAATGACGTCCTCGGCATCGACCACGCCCCACTGACCGTTCAACGCCTGGCGGTAGGCACGGCCGTAGCCCGAGCTGCCGCCATAGTTCACGTCCACCACCGCGAATCCGCGGCTGGTCCAAAATTGCACGCCCGAGCGCAGCCCCGGCGACGCCTGCGCGGTGGGCCCACCGTGCACCAGCGCCAGCAACGGCGGCAAGGTGCCCGCGGTTCCCCGATAGCGAGGATTGGCGGGCGGGTAATAAAACGCGTGTGCAGTTCGTCCTCGAGCGCTCGGAAAATCGATGGCAGTCGCGACCGACACGTCTTCCGGTGCAAGAGGCGAAGTGCCGGCGGTGCGCAAGGTCGTTGCCGTGGGCGCAGCGATGTCGATGCTGACGATCGACAAGGGCGCCTTCGAGGCCGAGGCGATGGCCGCAATGTGCCGCTCATCGATTTGGGTGAGGTGCGAGAATTCCACATACGGCAGATCCAGCTCGCGCGCCGTGCCTGCCTTCAGATCGAGGACGGCGAGCTTTCCCAAGCCGCGCTCGCTGAAACACACAACCGCGCGACCGTCGCCGAGGAGCACATAGTTCGACTGACCGAACGACCACAGCGGATCCGCAAATTCGGCCGCGCGCGGCCAGACCGCATGCACGCCGCCATCGCGCAGCGCATAGAGATTCCAAAAGCCGCTGCGGTCGGAAATGAAGTACAGCGTGCCGTCGCGATCCCATTGCGGCTCGAGCACGGACTCGGCCGCGCCGCCGGCAATGAGCACCGGTGTCTTCAAACCCCGTGGCGTCAGTTCAGCCACCTTGAGTTCGGTTCCATCCCAAGGCATGTTCGGATGATTCCACGAGATGAAGGCGAGCCGGCGGCCGTCGGGACTCAAGCGTGGGTACGACACGAAGTCGGTGCCCTCGAACAGAACCTCACCGGCGCCGGTCACGGGCAGCGCCAGGCGCACCAGCGTGTTGCGGACGTTGGCCGCACTCGTGTGATCTTCGCGCACGCAAACGAGCGCCGCGCCGGCATCGCCGGCGGCGGGGAGCGCGATGCAATCGGCGTAGCGGTAGTTGGGCGGCGTCACCGGCGCCGCACTGCCCCCGGCCTTCAGCGCATACAATCGTTGATCGGACAACTGACTGTAGTACACCGTGTCGCCCACCACGATGAAGGGCGCGCCGCCGTATTCATGCACGCGGGTGCGAACGTTGACTCCCGGCGCCGTGACCGGTGCGGCAACGCCGTTGTCGAAGCTGAACAGCGATACCGCTCCCCCCGCGTCGGGTACGTTCTCGGTCCAATATAGGCGCCCATTGACGCTGCGTAGATCGCCGAAATTAATCCCGGCCGCGGCCAGGGCTTGCGCGCTGAGCGGCGAGGCCCAGGATCCGTACGGCGCCGTTATCGGCGCCGGCGCGGTTGCGGCGGGCGCGGTTGCGGCGGGCGCAGTTGC
>Ga0179587_10000188_pt1 | contig 25679 bp, 23 predicted proteins | sample CZODoug2_1_08_16_FD_185932 | JGI IMG/M metagenome (GOLD analysis project Ga0179587, IMG submission 185932) | Vadose zone soil fungal communities from Angelo Coast Range Reserve, California, USA - CZODoug2_1_08_16fungal | ecosystem: Environmental > Terrestrial > Soil > Vadose zone | place: USA...
TGGTCCCAGTAGACCCAGTCGCCCCGGCAGGCGAAGGTCATTCGCGCGTACCGCATACGCCGATTCGGCGGCGCATCGCCCTGCACATGCTGCGCAGCCTCACGCAGGCGCCGCACGTCACCACGCTGTTCGAAGCGGATTTGACGCGCGTGCTTGCGCATCGTGCCCGTCTTGCGGGTAACTTCGAGGCGCAAGGAGCGCGTCTGACGCTCACGGCATATTTTATCGTCGCGTGCGCGCGCGCATTGCGCGCCCATCCCCAGGTCAACGCGACTTTTCACGATGATGCGCTGGAGTTGCACGCGGACGCCAATATCGGGGTCGGCACCGCGCTCGGAAATGAGGGTCTCATCGTGCCGGTGTTGCACCGCGCGCAGGAATTGAATCTGTTTGGCGTCGCATTGCGCCTCGGACAGTTGGTGGCCGCGGCGCGCGCGGGCAAGCTTGCCCCGCCGGACGTTCGCGGCGGGACGTTCACGATTTCGAACCACGGGGTAGGCGGCAGCCTGCTGGCGGCGCCCATCGTCATCAATCAGCCGCAGGTGGCGATTCTCGGGGTCGGCAAAGTCGAGCGACGGGTGTGTGCGTTGACGATCGACGGCGCGGAGATGATCGCGATCCGATCAATGTGCTACCTGACATTGACCATCGACCATCGGGCGATCGATGCGTTTCAGGCGAACGCGTTTTTGGCGAACGTGGTCGCGGTGCTGGAGCAGTGGCCGGCCGACTGACTCCGCGCGCGACGCGGCAGTCGCGGCAGTCGCGGCAGTCGCGGCAGTCGCGGCAGTCACAAGAGTTCGAGACCGCCGAAGCGCTGCATGACGGTGCGGTCGGGCGGGGGCAATGCGCCGTTCAGTCGCGATGCGCATGCGGAGAGATAAATTTCCGACGCGGCGAATATGTGAACGTAGATCTCCCCGCAGAGTTCCGCGGCGCGGGTACCAGGCCAGTTCGCCGGCAACAAGCTCTGCGGCAGCAGCGGGTCCCTGAGGTGCAGCCGGCGATATTCGTGAATGAGCAAGGTGCGCAGAATGAACGCGGCCTCCGGTTCGATGGGCATTCGCCGGAGGGCCGCAAGCGCCCGCTCGAAACGTTGCACGAAGCGCCGGTAGCGTTTGCCCAAGTCAGCCAAGTCCCACCCCAGTCCCACCAACGCGCCGGGTGCGAGGTGGTCGGCGAGATTTGCATCGAAGATGAGCGTATTGGCAGGCAAAGGCGGTGCGGAGGTCCGCAGGGCAACCTCGTTGGCCTGGGCTTCGGGATGCGCGAATACTCCATTCGACAACTCGCCGAAGCCCCACCACACGAGTTCCTTCCGCAATCGCTGCCGATCCGCGGCCCGCATGGCCGGCAGCACCAGCAGTGTCCAACGGCCGGTCCAATTGGCCGAAGGTCCACCGTAGATGCGCATGGTGGCGTCGGCAAAGCGCTCGCGGCCGGTCTTCGACAGACGGTACTCGGAGAGTTTGCCGTGGCGCCGCGCCTCGACCCACCCTTCCTGAGCCAGGCGTGCGGTGGCGGTGCGCACCAGCCGCTCGTTGAGACCAAACGGAACGGCAAGCCGAATCAACCCGCTCAATGCGACCGCACCCCCGCGCGGCATGATCGAATCGCCGAAGATCGTGACGATCAGCGACCCGGCGCGCTGTGGGCGCTGCCGGGACCAGCGCGCGAGTAGTTCGTGGGCGGCGGTGGTGGTGTTCATGGGCATTTTCCCAAGGATTGTAGTATGCCGCGGCATATGACACAGAAAAAATTGCATCGGAGTGATTTGTGTATCACAATGGCGAGAATACAGTTCGGAGGCAGGCATGTATACGCAAGGCCTTGATGTCCATGCGCCGGAACCTCCGGCGCCGCTCGACGAGGGGTTGCTGGAAAAACGCTTCCTCAAGCGGGTCGACGCAGAGGAGAAGATCGAGCCCAAGGATTGGATGCCGGAGCGGTATCGCAACACCCTGATTCGTCAGATTTCCCAGCATGCGCATTCCGAGATCGTCGGCATGCTGCCCGAGGGGAACTGGATCACGCGCGCGCCCACGCTGCTGCGCAAATCGATCTTGATTGCCAAGGTACAGGATGAGGGCGGCCACGGCGCCTATCTGTATAGCGCTGCCGAGACTCTCGGGGTCAGCCGCGATCATCTGGTCGAACAATTGCTCTCAGGCAAGGCGAAATATTCCAGTATTTTCAACTATCCGACGCCGACCTGGGCCGACATCGGCGCGATCGGCTGGTTGGTCGACGGCGCCGCGATCATGAATCAGATCCCGCTGTGCCGATGCTCCTACGGTCCGTACGCCCGCGCCATGGTGCGGATCTGCCGGGAAGAGAGCTTCCATCAACGGCAGGGCTACGACCTGATGCTGCAGCTGGCCCGGGGCACTCCCGAACAAAAACGTATGGCACAGGGGGCCCTCGATCGCTGGTGGTGGCCCGCATTGATGATGTTTGGTCCCCCCGACACGGAGTCCACTCATAGCGGCGATTCCCAGCGCTGGAAGATCAAGCGCTTCTCGAATGATGAACTGCGGCAGAAATTCGTCGACTTCACCGTACCGCAGGCGAAGTTCTTAGGGCTGAGCTTGCCCGATCCGCTGTTGCGGTGGAACGAAGCGGATCAACGGCATGATTTCGGACCGATCGATTGGAGCGAGTTCAATCGGGTGCTCAAGGGAAATGGCCCTTGCAATGCGGAACGTCTGGCGGCGCGCCGGAGCGCCCATGAAGAAGGCGCCTGGGTTCGCGAAGCGGCCATGGCATATGCCGAGAAGCAGCGTGTGCGCAACGCAAGGGTCGCTGCTTGAACGCGCCGGGCCAAACGACCATGCCGGGCCAGGCGACTATTCGGAGTCCGTATGGAAGATAAGCATCAGTGGCCCCTGTATGAAGTGTTCGTTCGGTCGCGTGGCGGTCTCGATCACAAGCATGCCGGTAGTTTGCATGCCGCGGATGCACGGATGGCGCTCGAGCATGCGCGTGATCTCTATACGCGACGCCAGGAAGGGGTGAGCCTCTGGGTGGTGCGCTCCACCGACATCACGGCGTCCGATCCGGTCGACGCCGACTCGTTGTTCGAGCCGGCGCGGGACAAGGTGTACCGTCATCCGACGTTTTACGACATTCCGGACGAGGTCAAGACATTATGAGCGCCGGGATCAAGGTCCGGGATGACGATCTATTCCGCTACGCGTTGCGCCTGGGCGATCTCTCCCTGGTGGTCGGCCAGCGGCTGGGCGAATGGGTGGGTCACTCCCCGGCACTCGAAGAGGACTTGGGACTGGCCAACATGGCGCTCGACCTGATCGGCCAGGCCCGGCTTCTCCTGGGCTACGCCGGAGAGATCGAAGGTCGGGGCCGCGACGAGGATCAGCTCGCCTTCTTGCGTGAGCATGGCGAATATTTGAACCCGACCCTGGCTGAGCAACCGAACGGCGATTTCGCCCTAACCATCGTGCGTCAGGTTCTGATCGATGCCTTTCAATTGGAACTTTACGAACGGCTGACGGCGTCGACGGACGAGCGTTTGGCGGCGATCGCGGCGAAGGCGGTGAAGGAAACCCGCTATCATCTGCGCTACAGTGGCGGCTGGCTGGTGCGCTTGGGCGACGGCACCCTGGAGAGTCGCGCTCGCACATCCTCCGCCCTCGAGCGGCTCTGGTCCTTTACGGCGGAGTTATTTGCCGAGGACGAGGTGGATCGCGCGATGGCCGACCGGGGCATAGCGCCGCGGCTGGCCGATGTACAGAAGGCTTGGAACGCGCGCATCGATGCGCTGCTCGCCGAAGCGACGCTCGAACGTCCGCCCGATCGTCCGTTCCAGTGGTTCGGCAAGCAGGGCGCGCACAGCGAACACCTGGGCTACATGCTGACGGAAATGCAGTATATGCAACGAACTTATCCGGGCGCGCGCTGGTGAACGCGTTCGCCCTGTTCGATCAAGCGGCGGCCGTCGCCGAGCCCGCGGCCATGGTTGCCACTGTTGCCGCGGTGGCCGTTGCCGATGCGCGCATCGCCTCTGCCTGGGCCGCGCTGCGTGACGTCGAAGATCCGGAAATACCCACAGTGAGCGTGGTGGACCTCGGTGTGATTCGTTTCGTGACCGCGCAATCCGACGGCAGCCTGGAGGTGGGTCTTTCGCCCACGTACACGGGATGCCCCGCCACCGAGGTGATTCAGGCCCTGGTCGAGCGTGCGCTCGCCGGCGCCGACGTCGGCGGATTCCGCGTCGTGCGCGTGCTCGCGCCGGCTTGGAGCAGCGATTGGATCACGCCCGAAGGGCGACGCAAGCTTGTCGAGTACGGCATCGTGCCGCCCGATCATTCCTCATCGAGCTTGCGGGATCTGCGCCCCGGTAGCCGGCCGGTAGCCTGTCCCCGCTGTCATTCCACGCATACCGAAACCGTCAGCGAATTCGGCTCAACCCCGTGTAAGGCGCTGCTTCGCTGCCGCGAATGTCTCGAACCGTTCGAATACTTCAAGTGTATTTGAAGGCCTCATGCTCGAATTCTATCCGCTGACGGTGGCGTCGATCGAAAAGGTTGCGCAAGATGCGGTGTGCATCTCGCTGCTCGTCCCGCCGGCTTTGAAAGAAGTGTTCGCATTCCATGCGGGTCAGTACGTGCCCTTGCGCCGTACCATCGACGGGCGGGAGGAGCGCCGCACCTATTCGATCGTGTCCGCTCCCGGGGACACTGTCCTCAAACTCGGTGTGCGTGTGCAGCCCAATGGCCGGATGTCCGGGGAACTCGCGGGTTCGTTGCGAGCGGGGGAATCGCTCGAGGTCGGATCCCCCACCGGGCGGTTCCGTACCCACATCGATCCCAAGCGCGCCTTTTCGTATGTCGCGTTCGCCGCCGGCAGCGGGATTACGCCGGTGATATCCCTGGCGGCGGACGCTCTGGCGCGGGAACCCGCAAGTCGTTTCACGTTGATCTACGGCAATCGCAGCATGTCGCGCACCATGTTCCTCGAGGAGACTCTCGCCCTCAAAAACCGGTATCTGGGCCGATTTGCGCTGCACTTCGTCATGAGCCGCGAACCTCAGCACACCGCGGTGCTCAACGGGCGCATCGACGGGTCCAAGGTGCGGGAACTGGCGCGCCAGGTGGATGGTATCGCCACCGCGGACGAGTACTTCGTGTGCGGGCCCGGCAGCATGGCGGAGGAAGTGCGTGCTGCCGTCAAGGACATCAACGGCAACGCCCCGGTTCGCTGCGAACGGTTTGCCGGCGCGGCGAGTCCGGCCCGTCAGGCGGCTCGCGCCGAGGCAACCGCAGCGCCGGCGCAGGAACTCCTCGCCACGGTGTCGGTCACCATGGATGGCCGCAGGCGGACATTTCCCATGGCGCCGGGGGATGCGTCCGTGCTCGACGCCGCCGAGCGCGCGGGGCTCGAACTCCCGTTCTCATGTCGTTCCGGCATTTGCGCAACCTGCCGCGTGCGCGTCGTTGCGGGAAAGGTGGACATGATGCACAACATTGCCTTGGCGCCGTGGGAGCTCGATGCCGGATTCATCCTGTGCTGCCAGGCGCGCCCCACCACCGGAATGCTCGAGTTGAGCTACGACGAAAAATGATCGATGCGGGCACTGGGAGTTCATGATGTCATACGAAACCATTCTGTTCAGCGTCGATGCGGGCATCGCCCGGTTGACTTTGAACCGCCCGGACAAGCTCAACAGCTTCAATACAGTCATGCACGCCGAAGTGCGGCAGGCGTTGGATCGCTTGCCCGCGGCCGGTGCGAGAGTGCTGGTGCTCACGGGAGCGGGCCGCGGCTTCTGTGCCGGACAGGATTTGGGCGATCGGGCCGTTGCACCGGGCAACCAAGCGATCGATCTCGGCGACTCCATCGAAAAATACTACAAGCCCTTGGTGCTGGCACTCTCATCCCTTCCCATCCCGGTCATCGCCGCGGTCAACGGCGTCGCGGCAGGGGCCGGGGCCAATATCGCGCTGGCTTGCGATCTCGTCATCGCGGCGCGTTCGGCGAATTTCGTGCAGGCGTTCTCGAAGCTCGGGCTGGTGCCGGATTCCGGCGGCACGTGGAACTTGCCTCGGCTGGTGGGCAACGCGCGGGCGCTCGGCTTGACGCTGCTGGGAAACAAGCTGCCTGCCGAGCAGGCTGCGGCATGGGGGATGATCTGGCAATGCGTGGATGATGCGGAATTGGAGCCGACGGTCCAAAGGCTCGCCGAGCAATTCGCGGTCGCGCCCACTCGAGGTCTTGCGGCGACGAAGGCCGCGATCCGCGGTAGCTGGCGGCACTCTCTCGACGAGCAGCTCGACATCGAGCGGGACCTGCAGCGCGAACTTGGGCGGTCGGCGGACTATGCCGAAGGTGTCGCGGCTTTCGTCGGCAAACGAACACCGAATTTTCTGGGGCGTTGATCCATGAACACGGCGCAGGATGATGCCACCGTCGATGCACGTCGTCGTGCGTGGGCCGCGGCCGACGCGTTGTACACGGGCGATGCGGCATCGCGGGCGCTCGGCATCGAGTTGCTCGACGCGGCACCGGGAAGTGTGCGGGTCGCGATGACGGTGCGCGCCGACATGGTCAATGGCCATGGGATCTGCCATGGCGGGATACTTTTCACGCTGGCCGACAGCGCCTTCGCGTTCGCCTGCAACTCGCACGGAGAACCGATGGTGGCCGCCGGCGCCAGCATCGAGTTCCTGGCGCCGGTTCCCAAAGGGGCGCGGGTAACGGCAACCGCAACGGAGACTTCACGGACTTCGCGCGGCGGTATCTATGATGTGGTCGTCGCGAGGGAAACCGGCGAACCGCTCGCTTATTTTCGAGGGCGATGCGCGCGTCTGCGCCTGCCCGCACAACCCGCGCAGCTGGATGACCCGAAATGACCGATGCTTTCATTTGCGATGCGATTCGGACGCCGATCGGGCGCTACAGCGGTGCGCTCGCGGCCGTGCGGCCGGATGATCTGGCCGCGATCGTGCTGCGCGAATTGCTGCGCCGAAACTCAAGTCTCGATCCCGCCGCGGTGGACGACGTGATCCTCGGGTGCGCGAATCAAGCGGGCGAGGACAATCGCAATGTAGCGCGCATGGCGGCCCTGTTGGCGGGACTGCCGGTCGACGTGCCGGGTGTGACGCTCAATCGATTGTGCGGGTCGGGTCTCGACGCGGTGGCCGGCGCGGCGCGCATGATCATCGCGGGCGACGCCGACCTTGTGCTCGCGGGCGGAGTGGAGAGCATGAGCCGCGCGCCCTACGTGATGTCGAAGGGGGCAGTGCCCTTCGCCCGGGACGTGCAGATGTTCGATACCACCATCGGGTGGCGTTTCGTCAACCCGGCGCTCAAACAAGCGTACGGCACCGACTCGATGCCGGAGACGGGTGAGAACGTTGCCGCGGACTTCGGTATTTCGCGCGAGGATCAAGACCGGTTCGCCTTGCGCAGTCAGCAGCGGGCTCTGTCGGCGCAGGCGGCAGGACTCTTCGTGCCCGAAATTGTTTCCGTCTCCATTCCCGGCAAGCGCGGCCAGGCGACCGTGGTGAGCTCCGATGAGCACCCGCGCGAGACCAGCCTCGAAGCGCTGGCAAAACTGCCGACGCCGTTTCGTGCCGGCGGCACCGTCACAGCCGGAAACGCGTCCGGGGTCAACGATGGGGCCTGCGCCCTGGTCGTGGCGGGCGCCGATGCGGTGAAGCGGCATGGATTGAAGGCCCGGGCACGCATCATCGGGACCGCCGTCGCGGGCACCGCGCCGCGCATCATGGGGGTGGGACCGATCGCCGCCACCCGCAAGCTCCTGGCGCGGCTGAAGCTTACCCTGAAGGATATCGATGTCATCGAATTGAACGAGGCGTTCGCCTCGCAGGCGCTCGCAGTTCTCCGCGAACTGGGAATCCCGGATGACGCTGCGCATGTCAACGCGCAAGGCGGCGCCATCGCCTTGGGACACCCACTGGGTGCCAGCGGCGCGCGATTGGTGACCACGGCCCTCAATCAACTCGAACGAGGGGGCGGCAGGCGGTCGTTGTGCACGATGTGTATCGGCGTGGGTCAGGGCATCGCCATGGTCATCGAGCGCGTGTGAGCGCGAACGTCGACCCACAGGAGGAAGACCTGCGCGCAGCGGGCGGTGTGCGCGCGGACTCCCGCCGCGTCGAAGACGTCGGGGTCATCGGGGCGGGCACCATGGGCAGCGGCATCGCGCTCTGCTTTGCCCAGGCCGGCTTCCGGGTTTTATTGATCGATGCTAACCAGCAGGCCTTGCAGGCGGGCACGGCACGCATTCACGCCATCATCGATGGTGCGGTGAAAAAGGGGCGGAGCACGGCGCTCGAGGCGGAGGCCATCAAGGCGCGCGTGCGCAGTGACGGTGAACTCACGAGCCTCGCGCGCGCCGATCTAGTGGTCGAGGCTGTGTTCGAGAACCCGGCGGTAAAGCAGTCCCTGTTTTCGCAGCTGGCGCAGGTGTGCAAGCCGGAGGCCATTCTGGCAACGAATACCTCCACTCTGGATATCGACGCCATTGCCGGCGCGACCGGCCGCCCGCAGGACGTGTTGGGCATGCATTTTTTCAGTCCGGCGCATGTCATGCGTCTGGTTGAAGTGGTGCGCGGACGCGCCACCTCCGACATTGCGCTGGCGACCGCACTTCGAGTCGCCAAGCGCGCCGGGAAGATCGGCGTTGCGGTCGGGAACTGTTTCGGATTTGTCGGCAACCGAATGTTGTATGCGTACGGCCGCGAGAAGGAATTGATGCTGCTCGAAGGGGCGACGCCCGCACAAATCGACGGCGCATTGGAGGCCTTCGGCATGGCGATGGGACCGAACGCCGTAGGTGATCTCGCCGGACTCGATATCGGAGTCGCCGCGCGCCGCGCGTGGCGCGACCGGCCCGACGATCCGCGCTTCTACCGCATTTCGGATGTCCTGGCGGAGCATGGTTGGCTTGGGCAAAAGACGGGGCGGGGATTCTACCTCTACGATCCCGGCAATCGGCAGCGCCAGGAAAGTCCGGAGGTCTTGGCCGTGATCAGCGCGGAAGCCGCGCGCCTTGGCGTCGCGCCTCGCGAGGTGTCACGGGAAGAGATTGTGGAACGCTGCATCTATGCCCTCATCAACGAAGGCGCGCGCATCCTCGAGGAGGGAATTGCCAGCAGGGCATCGGACATCGACGTGATCTGGTGCAATGGCTACGGCTTCCCGCGCGCGCGGGGCGGTCCGATGCACTATGCCGACAGCGTCGGGCTGGGGCACGTGTTGGCGGTGGTGAGGAGATTACGGCGAGAGCACGGCGATCGTTACTGGACGGCGGCGCCATTGCTCGAACGTTTGGAGCGTGATGGCCGGCAACTTGCGGACTGGAGCTGAAACTTATGCAACTGCAGAGCTATGCGTGTGGACAATGGCTTACCGGACGCGACCGGGGCATCGGCATGCGCGACGCGACCAGCGGCGAGCTCGTCGGCAATGCGTCGTCGACGGGCCTCGATTTTGCCGCAATGCTGTCGCATGCGCGAAACGTCGGCGGCCCCGCGTTGCGGGCGCTGACGTTCCACGAACGCGCGGCCTTATTGAAGTCGTTGGCGAAGCGGCTCTCGGAACTGAAGGAGGAGTTCTATTCCTTGTCTTTTCGGACGGGTGCGACCCGAAGCGACTCGGCGATCGACATTGATGGCGGCATCGGTACGGTGTTCGCGTTTGCCGGCAAGGGTTCCCGGGAATTGCCCAACAGCCGGGTGTATCTGGACGGTGCGGTGGAAGGTCTCTCGAAGGGCGGGACCTTCGTCGGCCAGCACGTTTATGTCTCGCGCGAAGGCGCGGCGGTGCACATCAATGCGTTCAATTTCCCGGTCTGGGGAATGCTGGAGAAATTCGCACCCGCGATTTTGGCCGGAGTCCCCGTCATCGTCAAACCGGCAACGGTGACGGCGTATCTGGCCGAACTCGTGGTGCGCCGGATCATCGAGTCCGGCCTCCTGCCCGAAGGCGCGCTGCAGTTGGTGTGCGGTGGTCTCGGCGACTTGTTCGATCACCTGAATTGCCAGGACACGGTGTCCTTCACGGGATCGGCCGATACCGCCGCTCGGTTGCGTGTGCATCCCTCCCTCATTCGGCGTGCCGTGCGCTTCGTGGCGGAAACCGACTCATTGAACTCCAGCATTCTCGGGGCTGATGCCAGATCCGGCACGCCGGAATTCGATTTGTTCATCCGGGAAGTGGTTCGCGAGATGACGGTCAAGGCGGGCCAGAAGTGCACGGCCATCCGCAAGGCACTGGTGCCTGCGCCGATCGTCGACGACGTTGTCGCCGCCCTGCGGACCGCCTTGGGAAAGATCACCGTGGGCAATCCGCGGATTGAAGGCGTCCGCATGGGACCGCTCGTCAGCTTGGATCAGCGCATGGATGTGTCGAAGCGAGTGGCCGAATTGCGCAGTGACGCCGAGCTGGTCGCGGGCAGCCTCGATCGGTTTGAGTTGCTGGACGCCGACCGCGAGCGGGGGGCCTTCGTGCCGCCGCTGCTGCTCCTCTGCCGCGATCCGCATGCGGCGCGCGCCGTTCATGAGGTGGAGGCATTCGGCCCGGTCGCGACCGTAGTGCCATACCGGGATACGGATGATGCCATCGCCCTCGCGCGGCGCAGCGCGGGCAGCCTTGCCGCATCGGTGTTCTCCGCGGACGATGCACTCGCGACCCGCCTCGTGCTGGGGCTGGCTCCCTACCACGGACGAATACTGGTCGTGAATCGCGACTGCGCCAAAGAATCGACCGGGCATGGGTCGCCGCTTGCGCCGTTGGTCCACGGCGGGCCCGGGCGCGCCGGCGGCGGCGAGGAGATGGGTGGGATTCGCGGCGTATTGCACTACATGCAACGCACCGCGGTACAAGGATCGCCGCAGAGCATTACCGTCACGGGCGGCCGCTGGGTGCGCGGCGGCCGGCAGCGCGATCCGGGAACGCATCCGTTCCGCATTCCGTTCAATGAGCTTCAGCTGGGAGACACCCTGCGGTCCGCGGAGCGCGAGGTGACCGTGGACGATATCGAACGCTTTGCCGCGTTGTCGGGGGACAACTTCTACGCCCACATGGACGATCAGGAGGCTCGGCGCAATCCCTTGTTCGGGGGACGCGTCGCGCATGGGTATTTTCTCATCTCGGCGGCCGCCGGGCTATTCGTCGATCCGGCCTATGGGCCCGTTCTCGGGAACTATGGCCTCGATCACTTGAGATTCGTCAAGCCGGTCAAACCGCGGGATCACATCAAAGTGCGCTTAACTTGCGCCGAGAAGAGCCTGCGAGCGGAGAAGGGCTGGGGGGAGGTGGCCTGGGATGCCGAGATCACCAATCAGCACGAGGAGACGGTTGCCGCGTATACCGTGCTGACGATGGTGAGCATTCACGCGGTGCCGGATCTGGCCGTGCCCGATCTTAAAGGGGTGTAGGCATGTCTCCGGACGCGGCCCGCTACGTACGCGAATTTTCGAGTCTGCAGTTCCACGCACCGGAGGACGGAATACTGGAGATCGTCATATCGAATCCGGGCCGGATGAACTCGGCGACCGAGGCCATGCACACGGACCTGGCGCTGGTTTGGCGTGCCATCGACGTCGATGACGATGTGCGGGTGGTCATCGTGCGCGGCGACGGCGAGCATTTTTCGTCAGGCGGCGACTTCGGCATGATCGACCGCATGATCGCGGATCAAGCGACCTTGATCCGTGTCTGGAAGGAAGCGAGCGACCTTGTCTACAATTTGATCAACTGCTCGAAGCCCGTGGTGTCGGCGATTCGCGGCAACGCCGTCGGGGCCGGCCTTGCCGTCGCCTTGCTCGCGGATGTGTCGATTGCCGCCGATACCGCGCGCATTCTCGATGGTCATACGCGCCTTGGTGTCGCTGCGGGCGATCATGCCGTCATTATTTGGCCGCTTCTATGCGGTCTTGCCAAGGCCCGGTACTACTTGCTCACCAATAAACCCATGTCGGGAGTCGATGCCGAACGCATGGGGCTCGTGGGATTGTGCGTTCCCGATGCGGTCGTCCTGGAAACCGCGTTCGAAGTCGCGCGGACCTTGAATTCAGGCAGCCGAACCGCGATCCGCTTCACCAAGCACGCGCTCAACAATTGGCTGCGCCTTGCCGGACCGAGCTTCGATGCCTCTCTCGCCTTGGAAATGCTGGGCTTTCGCTTGAGCGACGCGCGCGAAGGGATTGACGCCGTGAAGTCGAAGAGAAAACCGCAATTCTGACGTTGTGACTGGGAGTGGCGATGAGTCGACATCAAGCTCAAGCGGTTCTCGATCCGATAGAGCGCGCATCCACCGACGAGCTTCGAGCTCTGCAGCTCGAGCGTCTGCAATGGTCGTTGCGGCATGCCTACGACAGCGTCGGCCATTACCGGAAAGCCTTCGACGCGGCCGGCGTGCATCCCGCCGATTTGAAACGTCTCGAGGATCTGACCCGATTCCCGTTCTTGACCAAGCAGGATTTTCGAGCGCAGTACCCGTTTGGACTGTTTGCGGTGCCTCGAGCACAAATCGCCCGAATCCATGCCTCGTCCGGCACCACCGGCAAGCCCACCGTGGTGGGTTATACGCGGGAGGATATCGACACGTGGGCCGGTTTGGTCGCACGCAGCATTCGCGCGGCCGGCGGGCGGGCCGGCGACATGGTGCACGTGGCCTATGGCTACGGGCTGTTCACGGGAGGTCTTGGTGCGCACTACGGTGCGGAACGCCTGGGATGCACGGTGATCCCCATGTCCGGCGGACAAACCGAAAAGCAAGTTCAGCTGATCGCCGATTTTCGGCCCCGCATCATCATGGTCACACCGTCGTACATGCTGACCATCGCCGAGGAAATGGACCGCCAGGGGATGGATACACGGGCCTGTTCCCTTGAAATCGGCATCTTCGGCGCCGAGCCCTGGACCGATTCGATGCGCGTCGAGGTGGAGCGGCGGCTTGGGCTGGCGGCGCTCGACATCTACGGTCTGTCCGAAGTGATGGGGCCCGGCGTGGCCCAGGAGTGCGCCGAGTCGAAGGACGGGCCCTGTATCTGGGAGGATCATTTCTATCCGGAAATCGTCGATCCGGAGACGGGTGCGGTGTTGCCGGAAGGGGCCGAGGGCGAACTGGTATTCACCTCACTCACCAAGCAGGCGCTCCCCGTGATTCGCTACCGGACGCGCGACCTCACGCGACTGCTGCCCCCCACTGCCCGCAGCATGCGGCGGATGGGAAGAATTTCCGGCCGCAGCGACGACATGCTGATCGTGCGAGGGGTGAACGTGTTCCCGACGCAGATCGAGGAATTGATCTTTCGGTGTCCCGGGCTGTCAGCACATTATCACCTGGAACTCACTCGCGAAGGACACCTGGACGCGTTGGCGGTTCATGTGGAGCATGCACCGGACGCCGCCGCCGCGCGCCGGGAGGCCGCCATCCGCGAGCTGGCGCAGCTCGTGAAGTCGCATGTGGGCGTGAGCGTGCGGGTCGAGCTGCATGCACCGGGCGCCTTGGAGCGGTCGACCGGCAAGGCCCGCCGCGTGATCGATCGGCGTCATCTGTCCTGACCGTCGGGTGGAGTCGAGCTCTGACGCACACGGGGCATACAGCATTCTCTCTTGGCAACAGAAATATATTAACAATCAATAGATTATAATATTATTATAAGGTAATTTATATAGCCGCAGCGACTCGTCCGTTGTCGCACTACTGCTTTGGGCCTATCCTCAAAGATGCTCCGGGGGGAGCTCAGAAGAGGAACTTAAAATGAACCAAAACTCATTGTCTTCTCGTGGCTTATGGCTGGTGTGTGGTGGACTTGGGCTTGCGCTAGGTACCAATACTGCGCTGGCGGACAAGGCCGCCGACTTGCTCGTACAGGCCGACGGTTCGGAAATCACGGTGACGCGCATAGCGCAAGGGTCACCAGTCCATATTGTCTCGCTAGCACGGCGGGTTTCCTACGCTGATTTGAATATGAACGCTCCGACTGCGTCTGCGGAGTTGGAGAGGAGAATCAGCGACGCAGCCATAGAGGTCTGCAAGAGGCTCGACGAGCGCTTTCCGGATGCGACTCCGAACGGCCGTGCTTGCATCGAGACTGCGGTCAAGGACGCGCTGCGCAAAGTGCATGCGGGGGAAATGAACGCACAACGCAAGGCGCGAACCTGATCGCTACCTCTAACTTGATCGCTACTTCGAGCCCGCAAGCGGCGAGCCCAACGCCGCAGTGCTGAAACGCGAATCGGAGTGCGTGTCGGACTCGGTATGCGCGTTATGTTCCGCCGCAGATTGAGGATGATCCTGATTAATCGGCAGCCAAACGGCGGCGCGCGCAACCGGGTCCGCTGAAGCGTTGCGGCCGGCTTCGGCGATGGCCACGTAGAAGACCTCTGGGCGCGCGCGCAACGCTCGGGGAACGAGCTTTACGAAAAAGCTCGTCGAGTTTTTTCCCTTCGGAAACGAATGAATCACCTTGGCCTGATGGACGTAGTCGATGCCGGGTTTGGCCGATGCTGCCTCGGTCCACCACAGGAACTCGGTGTCGCTCGGCCAGAGGGACGAACGACGCACACGAATCTCGGCAAAATGTTCACCCGCATGGACCGTATAGTTGCCGGCAGATACCAACACGGGGCGGTCCGACGCGGGCGGCTGTTTCGGCCGGCTTGCGTCATGCCCTCGATTGGTCGAAAGTTTTGGCTGGCTCTCCGGGGTCTGCGGCGGCGTAGTGGAGAGCGCCGCACTGGGCACCCCGGAGTCCGCGGCCGGTGTCCCATCCTGACCGGTCGCGACAGGGGCTTCGCCGGGCTGCCGGTTGGGCTCGTTGAGTTGGTTGGGTTGGTCGGGCTGCCCAGGTTGGTCGGGTTGGTCGGCTACCAGCTCCGGAACGGCATCGTCGCCGGTCGACCTGCTGCCCGACGCCCAACGGACAAATGAAACCCAGACGCTGACCGTCATCAACAGCACGACGAACATCGTCGTGGCTCTCAAGGACGCGCTCGAGCCACGATCGGGAGGCGCGGTTTGCAGGCCGCCGACACCGGGCGCCCGCCGTGCCGCCGCTCGCTCCGTATGCATTTTGTGCAGCCAGGCGCGTACCGAAATCGACCGACCCGCCCGATGCCAGGACAGACCCATCGCAAGCGTTTGCCATTGCTGCCGGGTCAGACCCGGCGGCCGTTTCGGCACTATTCCGAGGTCGCGCGCTTCCGTCGCCGGCCGACGCTGAAAGGGGTGCTCTCCCGCGAGCAATTCGTAGGAGAGGCACGCGAGCGCATACACATCGTCGCGCGGATCGGGAGCGCGCCCCGCCAGGAGTTCGCAGGAAGCATATGCGAGCGTCCCGGAAGAAAAGGCATGTTTCCGATGCACACCGTCTTCGGTGTAATGCCCGACGGCATTACTGAAATCCAGCATCCGGACTTCGCCGGAGTGCGTCATCATGATGTTGTGGGGTTTCAAATCTGCGTGAATCACATTACGGGAATGTGCATGCGCCAGACCGGAACCGATATCTCGAATGATGGCCCAGGCTCGCGGCCGCGACATTGCCGCGGGATGCAGCCGAGCCAGCACGCTGCTCAAAAGCTCCCCTTCGAGGAGCTCCATCGTGAAAAAGTCGAGGTCTCCGTCGCGGTCCAGTTGGTAGACGTTGACGATGCTTTCGTGGGAGAGAGTCTGAGCGCAATAGAACTCGCGCCTGAGGTCCGCAACCAATTCACCGCGATCGTTCGCGGTCGGGTGCAGTATTTTTATCGCAACATATCGATCTTCCTCGGGTAGATCCGAGCGGTAGCGATCGAGTGCTTTGAAGACCGTGCCCCTGCCGCCTATATCTAACCGCTCTTCGAGAACGTACCGATCTCGTAAGACGCAACCAACTCGAATGAGCGATGCGGTATGCGGCGCATCATTGGAATTTGACGAGGGTGCCTCCCAGTTCGCTTGAAAATCGACGGCCATGCTGCCGTTGGCGGCGAAGCTGTCTGTAGGGGCTAGTGTCTCGTTCATAGGCGACTTTAGGTCCATGCCCGGCTCTTCCCGGCCGCACCATCCGTTATGTAAAACCGCTAATCTCGAAAGTACCGCTAGCTCTGAAAGTACCGGGTGTTGGTCCGACGCCACAAACGACACGGAATCCCGGGCTGGAAGCGACTATGAATGCTTGAGGTCGACCTGTATGTCAGACAAACCCCCAAGTTCCAGTTGCCTTTGCGCTTCACTCCATTATCGTGATCGTCATTGTCGTTGTGAAGGTGTCGCCGCCCGGCAACACGAGCACGCCTTCCTTCTCCCTGAAATCGCCCGCAAACCCCTGGAGGTCGGTAACGCCATGCCAAGGTTCGATGCAAATAAAGTGCGCTCCCGGTTTCGTCCAAATTCCAAGGTAGGGCGCATCAGGAAAGCTCACCTCGATGCGCGGTCCGTGGTCGCTTCCATAAATGACGGAGCGACTTTTCACCTCATCGAATATGAGGACATCGTCGCGAAACAAAGCATCCGCAAGTGTCAGACGCCGATGCGAGACCGGCGTCGGATGGCGCGTAAGGGTCAGCAACCCCGCGGAGTCGATACGCCTGATGGGGGCATTCTCCTCGCATTCGAACTCAATGAAATGCGACGTCCGTGGCTGCCCGAATGGCAGCGGCCAACGGAATCCCGGGTGGTAGCCGAAGCTTAAGGGCATGTCCGTATCGCCCTTGTTGCGGATCGACGTTGTCAACGACAACGTCGGTCCGGCCAATTCGAACCGCACGGCCAATTCGAAGCGAAACGGATAGACCAGTAAACTGGCTTCGTCGGCGTTCAGTTTGAATAGGGCGGTGGACGAGGTGACTTCTTCAATCGAAAATGTCCTGTCGCGCGCGAATCCGTGTCTCGGCAGTCGATACGTCTTGGAGCCGCAACGGTAGCTGCCGTTGACCAACACCCCAACGATTGGAAACAGAAGCGGCGCCCGCCCGGACCATACGGCTGGGTCGCCGTCCCATAACAGGTCCCGGGCAGCGCGATCTCTTAAGCTGAACAGCTGCGCACCATGCGCGTCGATCTCGACGGCAAGTTCCGGAGAGTGGAGAGCTATGCGAGTGCGAGGTTGATCTGCCATGTGTCGACCTGCCGAATGACCGCCAGCGCGGCGGCCTTTGAGACCGCCATTTTCCATTACTTGACGTATCGAGTGGGGAGAATCATTCTGATGCAACTTGTTGCTGCACACGCAGTCAACATTCATTTGCAGGAGATTTAAGAATGGCTACGGGTTGGGCGGCCGAGGGCGCGGTTCAGGATCAGATCGATGCAACGGTCAAGGATGGGATCGACCGAGCGAAAAACCGATTGCCGAACGGCCCGGGGCTGACGCATTGCGAGGAGTGCGAAAACGAGATTCCGGCAGCGCGGCGGGCGGCGATTCCGGGCGTTCGCCTCTGCCTGCCTTGTCAGGATGCGCACGATCGGGAAGTGGAGCGGTTCAGCGGATATAACCGTCGCGGAAGTAAGGATAGTCAACTGCGTTGAGCGCGCGCATCCCGGCTCAGAATCCAAAGCGCGGCCGGCAACGCGGTGAAATCGGCCAGCAGCGCCAGAACGAATGCGCACGCAGAGACGATCCCGAACTGGCGCATCGGCGGCAAGTCCGAGAGTGCGAGCGCCAGAAAACCGCTGGCATTGATGAGCGTGGCGAACAGGATGGGGCGGCCGGCCACCAACATCGCATGACGCAGTGAAGCGGCCGTCGAGCCGCCCGCGCGGACCTCCTGAAAATGATAGAAGAAGTGCACCTGATCGTTCTCGGTGGCGCCCAAGATGGTCGAGCCGATGAGGATGGTGGCGATATTGAGGGGAATGCTTGCCGCGCGCATTACGATGAATACGGATAGGATCGCAAAAAACGACGGAATCATCGTCATCAGCAGTGCGGTTGGGCTGCGAAACACCAGCAGAAAGGCGAGAAAAATCGCGCTTGCGGTGAGCACAAAGCTCTGGGTGAGCGTGGGCAGCAGACGCTCGGTGATCTCTCCGGAAAGGGCTCCCTTGCCGGCAAGGCGGCCGCTCACTTTCGCGAGGGCCGGGTCGCCCGACTGCGCCGCGCTCCAGGTGCGTTCGACGAACTCGCGCATCGCTCCGGCTGGGCCGAAGAGTTCACCCCGTCCGCGGACGGTGAGCCGGACGCTCGCGAGATTCGCCACATCGACGTAGCTGCGCGCACCGGGTTCGGTCAGCAGGATCTGCTCGAGATCGGCAGCAAGCTTCGGCCAATCCGAGGGTGCGATGGACAATTGATCCTTGCCTGATTCTACATAGCGCGCCCATCGCAGCACGGAAGTCGGTCCGTCGACCGCATTCACGCCCGGATGCTCCTCGAGACGGCGGGTCAATAGCTCCATGGCAAGGAGGAATTCCGGGTCCAATGCGTGACCCGGACGCGTCTGTACCCAAAGGTCCACGACGTCGAGCCCGTTCGACTGCTCGAAGCGCCGCGTATCCTGGGCCACGCGTTCGCTCGGATTGACGTACGTCAGAGCGTCGGTTTCAAGCGCGAGCGGTGCGACTCTGCCGGGAACGCCGAACAATGCGCCTGCTCCACACAGCATCAACACGATGGCTCCGGCCACGAGCGGCCAGCGGTAGCGGCGGGTGGCGGGAATCAGCGTGTTGACGAAGCCGGGAAACCAGCGACCGGCGGGAACGGAACTTGACAGTGTCGGCGTGCGCAGCAGCGATTGAAGCGCGGGAAACAGCGTGAAACAACTCACCCACGCCACGATGAGGCCGGACGCGGTCCAAAGGCCCATTTCACGCACGGGACGGATTTCCGACACGGCGAGCGCGGCAAAGCCGACCGCCGTCGCGAATATCGAGGCGGTGCATGGCAGGAATTTATTGGCGAGCGCCCGCGCGTGATGCACGGCAGGCGTCGGTGCATCGTCGGGTTCCATGTAGCGGGAGTGGATGTAGACGAGCGTGGCTGTGGTCGTGACTAAGACGGTGAGCGGGACCAGGGTCGAGACAATGTTGTTCGACCAACCGAACACGTCGCCCAGGCCCACCGCCATCGCCAGCACGGTGCCGAGCGTGAGAATGATCGCGGCCAACGTGCGCCATGAGCGATACACGATCGCCACCAGGGTCACCAGGAAAATCCCGAAGAGCGGCATGAACTTCTTCGTGGAAGTGGCGGTCTGCCGTTCGAGCCACGCGTCGAGCCACGGGTTCCCGACGCGCCGGATGGCGGAGAATGGGAGCGCCGCGGACTGACCGCCATTCTCGAAGGACAGCACAAGAGCGTCGATTGCGGCGAGCGCACGATCTCGCTCGGCCGGGGAATCGACTCGAAGGTCGAGAGCGATTCCGAAGTAGTGCTCGCCCAAAAGCCCGGCTCGACGGAACAGCGACGTACCGGTGGCGAACGTACGTACCCGTGCGGCGTCCTCTCGGCTGATATCCGCGGAAGAATCCGCGCGACGAAAGATGGTGAGGACGCTGTGAGCCTCGACCCGCGGAATCTTGCCGAGTTTCCGCTCCAGGCTCTCGGCAGCTTGCAGAGTGTCTTGATTCAAGGGGTCCGGTGCTTCGAGCATGATGAGCGCCTGCTCGCCTTCAGGAAACACCCGCTCGAATTCGAGGGTCGCCTGTGCCACGGGATCGCCGGCCACGACCAGACGCTCGATCGCCGGATCCGCGGGTATCCGCGAGGCGCCGTAAACGCCGGCCACCGCGAGCACCAGGTAGATACCTGCCACCCAGTACCGGGCCCGCAGCACCTGCAGAAAGATCCGAAGCAACTTTGGCGAGACGACGATACTCATGATTCAAGGCGCCCTTTTACTGAACCAGTAGGCCCTCAGCGCCCGGGAATGATAGCCTACCGCCATGAGCACCCTACTGATGTCTGCGGTGGCAACCTTAGTGTTCTGCGCTCCTGGATATCCGGGAGGAGCCGGGGACGCGCAGCCCTTCATCGATCAATTCGCGAAAGCGGCCGTCACGGCCGCGGCCTGGCCGGAGGGAAGCCTCGCCGCCGTCTATGATCCGTCCGAGCAGAGCGGCCTTTCGAAGCTCGGCGGTCCCGATGCAGTGCTTGCCTTCGTGCCGTTTGCGTTCTTTGTCCAGCACGCGGCGGAGCTGCATCTGACGCCGCTGGCGCAGGCGGACGTCGCAGGCGTCGGGCCGCAGGAACGATGGAGCCTGGTGGCAAAGGCCGGTGCGGTGAATGGCCCGCCATTGACGGCGGACTACACCATCTTGAGCGTGGCAGGCTATGCCCCTGAGTTCATTCGGCACTCGGCACTCCCGGCGTGGTCGCTGCCGCCGGACGTCCGGATCGAGTCGACGGGACAACTGCTCAGTGCGCTGCGGCGGGTTGCCGCGGGCGAGCACGTGGTTGCCTTGCTCGACCAGACCCAGGCTGCGGCACTTCCGACTTTGCCGTTCGCAGCCGAGTTGAAAATCGTGGGGCAATCTGCGCCGCTGCCGGTAGCCATCGTTGCAATCGTCGACTCTCGAGTGCCCGCCGCTCGCGCCAAGTCCTTACAGGCGGCGCTGCTGAAGATGGGTCACGCAGCGGCCGGCGCCGACACATTGAGCGCGCTACGTCTGCAGGGCTTCGTCATGCCCCAGATTCCAAGGCCCGCGCCCGCGCCGTGAAGCGTTGGATTGGGTGTGGGATCCTCGCGCTCACGGTGGTTGCGTGCCGGGCGCCGCAGCGGCCGACGATGCAGAGCCCGGTTCCGGTGCCCGCCTCGGTGGAAGCACTGGCCGCGGCCATCGACTCGGACGCGCGGCGTAGCGATCAGGCATCCGATTCGCGAATCCGTGTCGAGCTGGCGACCGAGGCCGGTCGCGACGCCGAAATCTGCATGGCGCGAGAGCCGCTGAACGTTGCCTGTCTTTACGGGAGCGCGGTTGCCCTCGGTCTCGAGGCGCGGGCCCACCCGACGCGAGCCGGTGAGCTGCTCCGTACCATGCTCGGGCGCCTGGCAGGCGCAGAAGCGGCCGATGCCGGGTACGATCACGCCGGTCCGGCGCGCGTGCGGGCGCTGGTGTTGATTCGCGCCCCGGGCTGGCCCCTGGGACCCGGCGATCCCGACGCGGGGTTGGCCGCCGCGCGTCGGGCCGCGGCGTTGCGGCCGGAGTATCCTCCGAACCAACTCGCGCTGGCGGAGGCTCTGGCGAAGACAGGAGACCCGAACGGCGCCCGGAAGAGTTACGAGCAGGCCCGCGACCTGGCGCAGGGATTGCCTGCCGCGAGCGATCGCGACGGATGGCTGCGCGAAGCCGATCAGGCTTTGCGCCGCAACTAGGCTCGTGCGGGAGCGGCTAAAACGCATGATCGAACGCCACTTCCCCCTGCACCGCGACTTGATACGAAGACACCTTGCGTTCGAAGAAATTCGTCAATTCCTGGACATCCTGCAGTTCCATGAAGGCAAACGGATTGCGTGAACCGTAAGTTGCCGGCAGATTCAGCTTCAGCAGCCGCTGATCGGCGACGTACTGCAAGTACTCCCGCATTTCGAGGCGGGTGAGGCCGGGCACCCCGTCGGACAGCACGTCATCGGCGAACGCCACCTCGCATTCCACGGCTTCTTCGATCATTGTTTTCACCTGCGCCGCCCAGTTCGGGTCGAACAACTCCGGTTCCTCCTGGCGCACCGTGTCGAGCACCTGATAGGCGAATGCCATGTGCGCGCTCTCGTCGCGAAAGACCCAGTTGGTGCCCGCCGCCAATCCGGGCAACAGTCCGCGCGACCGGAGGAAGTAGACGTAGGCGAACGCTCCGAAGAAGAACAACCCTTCGATGCAGCTGGCGAAGCAGGTCAGATTGAGCAGGAACCGGCGCTTGTCCTGGATGGACTCGATACGATGAAGACTGAGGACAGAGTCCGTCCAACGCTGGCAGAATTGCGCCTTGCGGCGGATCGAGGGAATGTTGTCGATGGCGGCGAACGCGCGCGCGCGTTGGTCTTGATCCGGCACGTAGTTGTCGAGGAGCGTGAGATAAAATTGCACGTGCAGGGCTTCTTCGAACAATTGCCGGGACAGGTACATGCGCGCCTCGGGAGCGTTGATGTGCTTGTACAGGCTCAAGACCAGATTGTTGGCGACGATCGAGTCGCCGGTCGCAAAGAACGCCACGAGGCGTTCGATGAGATGCCGATCCGCGCCGCTCATGCGGCGTTGTAAATGACTCAAATCGATCTGAAAATCGATTTCCTCGACGCTCCAGGTGTTCTTGATCGCGCCGCGATACATCTCATAGAACTTCGGATAGCGCATCGGCCGCAAGGTCAGATTGAATCCGGGGTCGAGCAAGCGGCTCATTGGCACGCCTCGCAGGCTTCGGGATTCTCGAGCGAGCAGGCCACGGCTGCCGTCCCCCGTACCGTCGTCTTCGCGATGCTGGTCGCGGGCCGCGATCTCAAGTAGTAGGTCGTCTTGAGTCCTTTCTTCCACGCGTACATGTACATGCTGGAAAGCTGGCCGATGCTCGGATTCGCGATGAACAGATTCAAGGATTGGCTTTGATCGACGAAGGCGCCGCGGTCGGCCGCCATCTCGATCAACGCCTTCATCGGCAGCTCCCACGCCGTGCGATAGATGCTCTTGAGTTCGCCGGGTATGGCCTCGATGCCTTGCACCGAGCCATCGGCGAGCTTGACGGCGTCGCGCATCTCCGGCGTCCACAGCCCGAGCCGCTTCAATTCCAGCGCGAGATACGCGTTGACCTGGAGGAAATCACCGGATAGCGTTTCCCGCTTGAATAGATTCGATATCTGCGGTTCGATGCATTCGCAGCATCCGGCGATCGAGGCGATCGTGGCCGTGGGTGCAATGGCGATCAGCAGGCTGTTGCGCAGTCCATGCGCGCGAATCTGCGCCAGGAGGTCCTCCCAACGGCGCGGATTGTCCGGAGTGACGCCCCACGCGTCGAATTGCAATTCCCCCACCGCGGCGCGAGTCTCGGCGAAGCTCGGATGCGCGCCGCCCTCGCGCGCGAGCTCGGCGGAGGTGCGCAGGGCGTGGAAGTAGACTTCCTCGGAAATACGGCACGAGAGCGCCCTGGCGGATTCGCTGTCGAAGGGCAGGCGCAACTGGAAGAAGACATCCTGCAGTCCCATGAGCCCGAGGCCGACCGGACGCCATCGCATGTTCGATCCCCTGGCCGAAGCGATCGGATAGAAATTGAGGTCGATGACACGGTCGAGCTGGCGCACGGCCAACTCGACGGTTTGCGCGAGTTTCTCGAAGTCGAATCCCCGATCGGCGACGTGACGTGCGAGATTGATCGACCCCAGGTTGCACACCGCGCTTTCGGTGTCCGCGGTGATTTCGAGAATCTCGGTGCATAGGTTCGAGAGATGCACCACCGCGTGAGGCCGCGCGGTCTGATTGCAGGCTCGATTGGCCTTGTCCTTGAACGTCATCCAGCCATTGCCGGTCTGGGCGAGGGTGCGCATCATGCGGGCGTAGAGATCCCGTGCGGGCAAGGTCTTGCGTACCAAGCCGCGGGCTTCCGCCTGTTCATAGGCTCGTTCGAAGGAATCGCCCCATAGATCCGGCAGCTCAGGTACATCTTTCGGATCGAATAGCGACCAGGGTTGGTTGGCTTCCACGCGCTTCATGAATAGATCGGGCACCCAATTGGCGAGATTGAGGTGATGTGTGCGGCGCGCGTCGTCGCCCGTATTGTCGCGCAGCTCCAGGAAGGCCTCGAGATCGGCGTGCCAGGTCTCGAGGTACACGCACGCCGCACCCTTGCGCTTGCCGCCTTGATTGACCGCGGCCACGGAGGAGTCCAGTGTTTTCAACCACGGTACGATGCCGTTCGACAGCCCGTTGGTGGAACGAATCAGCGAGCCTTCCGACCGCACGCGATGCCAGGCCACGCCGATGCCGCCGGAGAACTTCGACAGCAGAGCGATGTCCTTGTATTTGTCGTATACCCCTTCCAGAGAATCGGGAGGCGAGTCGAGCAGGAAGCAGCTCGAGAGTTGCTCGTGCAAGGTGCCGGCATTGAACAGCGTGGGCGAGCTCGGCAGGTAGTCGAGCGAGGAGAACAGCCCGTACAGTTCGATTGCCTCGTGCACCGTCGTGCTCAAGGCCACGGCGACGCGCATCCAGAAATAGGGAGGCGTTTCGAGGACATGGCGCTTGGTCGGATGCTTGAGAAGATAGCGATCGTACAAGGTCCGGATACCGAAATACTCGAAGCGCCGGGTGCGCTCCACGTCGATGGCATCATTGAGTTTTCGGGCATGCGCCTCGACGAATTGCAGTACCCGCTCGTTGACCAGGCCGACATCGAAACTTAAGCGAATGCACTGGGAAAAGGAATGAATACTCAAGCCTTGGACTTCCTTGTCGATGAACGCCGAGAGTAATCGTGCGGCAACCTTCGAATACGCCGGCTCGTCAGCCATGAAGGAGGACGCCGTGCGGATCGACAATTCATCGAGTTCACGCGTGGTGGCTCCGTCGTAGAGGCCGGCAATGGTCTTCAACGCCACCCGCATGGGATCCACGTCCGCGATGCCGTCGCAGCAACGCGCAACGGCCCGCACGATTTTATTGACGTCGATGGGTTCGTGCGCACCCGAGCGCTTTTTCACGCTCATCGGGACTCGCGGCGAATGCGGCGGGTTCAATTCGAATTCGGGCTGTGGCGCGTCGAAGATCTGCGTGCCGCCGGTTGCCGATGACGATTCAGAATGCGCTTGTGTAGTCATTGTCGTGTTTCCTAGGGCGAAGTCCCGTGCATCACGGAGCCGGCGGCGAAGCAACGACGGAATGAGGTCACGCTGTATGTGCGTGGACGCGAACATCCCGGCCGCTCCTCCCACGAGAGCTCCAGAACCGAACAACATCTCGTTGGAGATGAGGATCGCGGCAGGTCTTCGGACTTGTGGGCATGCGGCTCGTGTTGGAGCCGGTTCCTACTACGAGCCGCTTCCCAACCCTGCGATTCGCATCGCTAGGGATCAGTGCCAATGGCTTCGTTTCGTTCCCATTCACCGCTGCGGGGCAGTTCCGGATTCGCACCGGATTCCCTCTTAGGCCCAGCATATGTGCCGGACACCGCAATGAGGCACAAGATATTGTGTTTGGGAGTCGCCGTCAACCCAGTCGGGATTGGCGTCGCAGCCGGCTGACGTGACACGTAAAAAATTGTATGGGGTTAGTTCTTTGTGTCAGAGTCATGGACATAATGCCCCGGCGAATCATCGCACGGCGGCGAGGGGACGGTCGTAATTCGTCTTATAGGGAGATCCATCATGAGGATTCGCAGCCGTGGCGTTATATGGTCTGTGGCCGCGTTGTGCGCGACCGCGGTCGTTGCCGCAAACGCCGCCGACACCTCGGCGTCGGGGGAACTCGAGACGATTACCGTCACGGCACAGAAGCGATCCGAAAGCGAACAAACCGTGCCGCTGTCGATGACCACGTTCGGCGCGGCGGCGCTCGAAGAAAAAGCGGTGGTCAATTTCTTCGATTACGGCACGAAGGTCCCCAATCTTGGTTTTGCCGCCACCGGTGACGGCTTGGGTACGGCGCGCACCATCTCCATTCGAGGTGTATCCGGCGACAATGTGACCGGCTTTTACGTGGATGAGACGCCGCTGCCCGACTCGATCGATCCGCGCGTCCTCGATATCGACCACATCGAAGTTCTGCGGGGGCCGCAGGGAAC
>Ga0179587_10000194_pt1 | contig 25312 bp, 23 predicted proteins | sample CZODoug2_1_08_16_FD_185932 | JGI IMG/M metagenome (GOLD analysis project Ga0179587, IMG submission 185932) | Vadose zone soil fungal communities from Angelo Coast Range Reserve, California, USA - CZODoug2_1_08_16fungal | ecosystem: Environmental > Terrestrial > Soil > Vadose zone | place: USA...
TCCAGCAGCACGTTTACGGGTTCATCCTTCGGGTCCTGCGGCACAAGCTCGCCGCGGAACGCTTTGGTGAGGATGGCTTGATCGAGATGATCGACCAGTTTGCGGGCGCTAGTGGTTTTCTAAGGCAATGCGGTCGATCCAAGCGAACGCGCGTACCACTTTCCGAATGGCTGAACGCTGATCACTGAGCGAAGGAACAGTTATCTTCATTTCCCGTAGCGACGCAATGTTCAGTGTCTTCCGCGCAACTTCACGCGTCTGAAAATGAAAGCGGTTTTGTAAATCGAGGGCTTGCAGACGACATGGCCAAGGGGTTGTTCGGGGCTGCTTGTTCTTGGGCTGTTCATCAGCCTCTTCATCGTCAACGTCGACTTCGTCGTCCATTGCCAAATTGTACCACGCGAAATTCGATGATGTTGCAACGGGGTTACATCGTCAAGAAATCATATCAAGTTCGGCAAATTACCTCCGTTTTCGCGCAACTTTCAAGCAAAATGAGCCGTTATGACTGCGCGCGGAGGCAGTGGAAGTGAGATGGTGATTGGCTCATCCGAGCGGCGGGAACGCAGGCGAAAAGCTAGGCTTGATCGCAAACACCTCGAGCCAAGGGCGCGGCGCTTTCTGAAAATTTATCTAAACGCGGATGAGACGCGAAAGCCTGAATTCTATCGGGCGGTCCAAGAAGCGTCTGAGCAGTGCCGCCCTTCGGGCTCAAGTCTGCCGCCTCTCGAATTGGAAGATGCTCAAGTCGCTGAAGCCACTTCCAGCGCAGCGATGCAAATCGTCTTGGAGCGGAGTGCCCTGAACAAAGGCGACCGGAATTCTGACTTCGTAACCGATGCTTGCGCTACCGTAGCCGTCGCATACCATCGCGCGGCAGGTGTCTACATCATGGACAAAGAGATGCAGGAATTGGGAACTGCTGCTGTTCACCTTCTCACGATCGCCACCTCTTGGACGCGCATAACGAATGAAGGGGCGAGTTAATCTATGATGCAGGCATGATCTACCTCTAACGAAATTGAACGCCGGCTTATAACGGCCTGGGCATTCCCTGCCGCAAAATAGTGTCCAGCGCCCTCACAGGATGCCTCGCATAGAACGATAGGATCGCTGCGATGCTGGGGCGGTGAGATCTGGGCTCTGGGGAAAATGGGCTAGTACTACTGCGTCACAAGTTCATACGGTCACGTCGCGCGGCTGAGGCGCGACAGCAAGGACATCGTGGCAAGCGTCTGACGAGCGCGTCGATGATGCGTCGGCGCACGGTGGCGATCGAATTTGGGACGTGGCGCTCAGGCCGCAATGGGGGATCCTCGGGGTCGGTAACTGTCGGGTACGGCAAGTTGCGGGAGCCGCGCGGCGGGACGAGGTCCTGAGGGGGGAATCGTCTCCCTTTCGGAGACCAGGAATCCGTAGGCTGCGATGCACATCGTGGCGTGATGATGAAAGCCACGCCAGCCGCGTCCTTCATAGTGCCCGAGCCCGACTTCCTGCTTGAGCTCCTGATAATCGCGCTCGATGCGCCAGCGCAGCTTGGCGGCATCGACCAGATCGCGGAATGCGATGCTGCTCGGCAAAGTCGAGAGCCAGTACTTGGTCGGCTCCTTCTCGCCCTCTGGCCACTCGATCAGCAGCCATTCTTTGGTCGGTTTGCCGGTCCGTTCATGGCTCGATGCAACGTGAACACGCAACCGCGCAAACCGCGAGGACAGCCATTCATTGCTGCCCTCCCGCCATTGGATTGTGCGCCAAGCGCTCTTCCGCAGTCCGAGGGCGAGGTCCTTGACCGAGATCGTATCGGGCGCGTCACGGTGCCCCTTTTTCGGTGCCCGGCCCGGCCGCGCGCCCGGCTTCCACACCAGCATCTGCGGCTGAATGCCGGCCACATAGCGCTTTCCAAGGTCAGTGATACCCGCGCGCAGCTTGGAATCGTGGCCGTAGCCGGCGTCCAGCAGCGCCATGCTGCCGGGAAGACCGACCTCGCACGCCCAGCGGATCTGTTCGAGTGCAATCTGCGGCTTGGTCTTGAACGTGATCTCCTCGGGCACCCCCGCCTTGGCGCGGCGGTCATCGTCCTCGGCCCAGGCGTTCGGCAAGTACAGCCGATACGCCGCCGGCAGGCTCGCATGGTGATTGGCAAGCGACAGCGTCACCGCCACCTGGCAGTTCGCCTGCTTGCCAAGCTGCCCGCAATACTGGTGTGACACCCCAACCGAGTGCTGCCCCTTTTTGGGCAGGCCGGTATCGTCGATGATCCAGGCCTCGATCGGCCCGTCGCGTGTCATCTGCGGCAACACCATCTGACGTACTTTGGTCAACACATCTTCGTCCGACCACGCTCCTTGACCGACAAAATGCAGCAACGACTGATGCTGTGCCGCGGTCCGCCCGGGCGCCGTGATCGCCGCCATCGGCTCCACGCTCTTGCGCTCTCCAGGCATCACCAAACCCGTGCAATAGTCGCGGAATGGACCCGCCCGATCCGCGTGGCCGATCACGCTCACAAGCTCCTCGACATAGCCGGTAAAACGAGATTCAATGTCTTTCGCTCCGTGGCGACCCATCCCTGCCCCCGTTGCTTCAGTGCGATTCGCCTCCATAAATGATTCGGAAATACCTGTGACTGTGGCTTTCTGACTCAGTAGTACTAGAACACGCATGCTGCTTGTCGTCGAACAATTCCTGAACGGATTGCAGTTTGGGCTGCTGCTGTTTCTGCTGGCGGCGGGGCTGACGCTGGTGTTCGGCATCATGGATTTCGTCAATCTGGCGCATGGCTCGCTCTACATGATGGGCGCCTATTTTGCGGCCACCTTCGTGGCGTGGACGGGAAATTTCGTCATCGGGGTGGTGCTGGCGCTTGGTGCGACGCTGCTGCTCGGCATCGTGCTGGAATTCGTCGCACTGCGGCACCTCTACGGCCGCGATCATCTCGATCATGTGCTGGCGACATTCGGACTGATTTTGTTTTTCAATGACGCGGTGCGGTTGATCTGGGGCCCGGCGGGTCTCGCGCTGCCGCTGCCGGCCTGGCTGACGGTGCCGATCCAGATCATGCCCGGCGTCTATTATCCCGCCTACCGGCTGGCGATCATCGTGGTCGCCCTCGCGGTCGCCCTGCTGCTGTATGTCGTCGTGATGCGGACCCGGCTCGGCATGCTGATCCGCGCCGGCGCCTCCAACCGGGAAATGATCGGCGCGCTCGGCATCAACATCAAGCTGCTCTACACCTTGGTGTTCGGGCTTGGCGCCGCACTTGCCGGCCTCGCCGGGCTGATGCAGGCGCCGATCCTCACCGTTCAGATCGGGATGGGCGAGAACATCCTGATCCTTGCTTTCGTCATCATCGTGATCGGCGGCATCGGCTCGATCCGCGGCGCATTCCTGGCCGCGATCTTCGTCGGCTTGATCGACACGCTGGGCCGCGCGTTCCTGCCCGACCTGCTGCGGCAGATCCTGAGCTCGACCGCGGCTTCCACCGCGGCGCCCGCGCTCTCCTCGATGCTGATCTATCTTCTGATGGCCATGGTGCTGGTGGTGCGGCCAGAGGGGCTGTTTCCGGCCAACCGTCGATGATTGCTTCGCTCAACGCCCGCAACGCGATCGCGGCGCTGGTGGTTGCCGGCCTGTTGTTGCTTCCGCTTTATACCTCGATGAGTGGAAACATCTTCGTGCTGACGCTGTTCACCCGCATCGTGATCTTCGCGCTGGCGGCGGCAAGCCTTAATCTCATCATGGGCTATGGCGGCATGATGAGCTTCGGTCACGCCGCCTATCTTGGAATCGGCGGCTATGCGGTCGGCATTCTCGCGCACGAAGGCATCGGCTCGGGATTGATCCAGTGGCCGGTGGCGCTGGCGGCGTCGGCGCTGTTCGCGCTCGTCATCGGCGCGCTCAGCTTGCGCACCCGCGGCGTCTATTTCATCATGATTACGCTGGCCTTCGCGCAGATGGCGTATTACGTCGCATCCGGGCTTGCGCGCTACGGCGGCGACGACGGGCTCACGATCTACAAGCGCAGCGATTTCGGCGGGCTCATCAACCTGTCGAGCCGGGTGCAGTTCTATTATCTTTGCCTGGCCTGTCTGTTGGGCGGGATCTATCTGATCTGGCGCATCGTCAATTCGCGCTTCGGCATGGTCGTTCAGGGCCTGCGTTCCAACGAGCAGCGCATGCAGGCGATCGGTTTCCCGCCAACCGCTACCGGCTGGTCTGCTTTGTGATCGCCGGCACCATGTGTGGCCTCGCCGGTGCGCTGCTTGCGAACAACACGGACTTTGTCAGTCCGGCCGTGATGTACTGGACCCGTTCCGGTGACCTCATGGTGATGGTCATCCTCGGCGGCATGGGTTCGCTGTTCGGCCCGGTAATCGGCGCGATCGTCTATCTGCTGCTGGAAGAGGCCCTGTCGCAGGTGACGGAATACTGGGCGCTGATCATGGGCCCGCTTCTGCTGCTGATCGTGCTGTTCGGGCGCGGCGGCATCATGGGGCTGCTCGGGAGGCTGAGCCGTGGCTGATCCCTTGCTTCGCGTTGAAAAACTGGTGCGGCGGTTCGGCGGCGTGATCGCGACCGATCATGTCTCGCTCGATGTCGCGAAGGGCGAATTGCATGCGATCATCGGACCGAACGGCGCCGGCAAGACCACGCTGATCAGCCAGCTCACCGGACAGCTGCCGCCGAATTCCGGCACCATTCATTTTGCCGGAGCGGATATCACCCGCCTGCCGGCGTTTCGCCGCAGCGCGCTCGGGCTGGCGCGCTCATTCCAGATCACCTCGCTGCTGCCGGACTTCACCGCATCGGACAATGTCGCGCTGGCGGCACAGGCCCATGATGGGCACTCGTTCTACTTCTGGGGCAATGCCCGCAAGGAAAGCCATCTCCGCAATGCGGCGCTGGCAGCCCTGAAGAGGGTCGGGCTCGAACACCGCGCCGATGTTGTGGTTTCCCGGTTGAGTCATGGCGAGCAGCGCGAGCTCGAACTGGCGGTCGCGCTTGCGACCAGGCCGCAATTGCTGCTGCTTGACGAACCGATGGCCGGACTTGGCACCACCGAATCCGCGCGGATGGTGAAGCTGCTGCAGGAGTTGCGGCGGGAAGTCACCATCGTGCTGGTCGAGCATGATATGGACGCGGTGTTCGCGCTCGCCGACCGCATCACCGTCCTGGTCTACGGACGCGTCATCGCTTCCGACGTGCCGGCGGCGATCCGCCAGAACGAAGAGGTCAGGCGCGCCTATCTCGGCGATCAGCATGCGGTGACCCGTCATGGCTGAGGCAGCGCCCTTGCTCGAAGTCGATGGCATCGAGACCTGCTATGGCCTTAGCCAGGCGCTGTTCGGCCTGTCGCTGCAGGTCCGATCGGGAGAGATGGTGGCCCTGATGGGCCGCAACGGCATGGGAAAAACCACGACGATCCGCTCCATCATGGGGCTGACACCGGCGCGCGCGGGCGTGATCCGTTTCGCCGGGCAAGAGGTTCGTAAGCTTCCCTCGTTCCGGATTGCGCAATTGGGCATTGGCCTCGTGCCGGAGGGGCGTCAGATATTTCCCAACCTGACGGTACGCGAAAACCTGGTCGCCGCGTCCGGCAACCGTCTCGGCGCGGCCGATCCGTGGGGAATCGAAAACATCCACGCGCTGTTTCCGCGGCTGGCCGAGCGCGGCGGCAATATGGGCGGCACGCTGTCAGGCGGCGAGCAGCAGATGCTGGCGATCGGCCGCGCGCTGATGACCAATCCGCGTCTCCTGATTTTGGACGAGGCCACCGAAGGCCTCGCACCGCTGATCCGCGAGGAAATCTGGAGCTGCCTGTCGATGCTGAAGGCGCGCGGCCAATCGGTTCTGGTGATCGACAAGAACGTCGCGAATCTCGCCCGCATCGCCGACCGGCACTACATCATCGAACGCGGTCGCACGGTATGGAGCGGCACGTCGGAAGCATTGATCGCGGAGCCGGATTTGCAGCACCGGTATTTGGGGATTTGAGCTCTCGTCATGGCCGGGCTTGTCCCGGCCATCCACGTCTTTCTTCATCATCGGCGCCTTAAGACGTGGATGCCCGGGACAAGCCCGGGCATGACGAGTCAGAAAAATCTCAAAACATCTCGAAATATTCGCGCTGTTCCCATTCCGATACTTCGGCCAGGAAGCGCTCGATTTCGGCGTTCTTGATGTGAACGTAATAGTCGACAAATTCGCCGCCCAGCGCCTCGCGGAAGAAGCGATCGTCCTTTAGCGCCAGCACCGCGTCCTGCAGGGTCTTCGGCAACAGCGCGGCCTGCGTTTCATACGGCGTGTCGGCGGACGGACCGGGATCCAGCCCGCGATCGACGCCATCGAGCCCGGCGAGAATTTGCGAGGCCATGTAGAGATATGGATTGGCGGCGGGCTCGCCGATCCGGTTTTCAAGCCGCGTTGCGGGATCGTTGGCGCCGCCGAGCACGCGGATCATCACGCCTCTGTTGTCGCGGCCCCAGATCGCGCGATCCGGCGCCAGCGAATAGGAGCGATAGCGTTTGTAGCCATTGATGGTCGGCGTGGTGAACACGGCCGCCGCGCGGGCATGCGCCAGCAGCCCGCCGAGATAACCCCGGCCGAATGCGCTCAATAGCTCGCCGCCTTCCCTGGTCATGAAGGCGTTGTCGCCGCTGTCGCGAGAGACGATCGATTGATGCAGATGCCAGCCGGAGGCGACCACATTCGGAAGTTTCGGGCGGCACATGAAGGTGGCGTGATAGCCATGCCGGTGACAGATCTGCTTTACGGCGCTGCGCAGCAGCACCATGTTGTCGGCCGACGTTAGGCCCAGCGTCGGCTTGAATGTGAACTCGCATTGGCTCGGCCCGAACTCGACCTCGATCGATCGCAGCGGCAGGCCGAGCGCCATGATGTCGCGCCTGACGATCTCGAGCACCGGCTCCATCTGGTCGTAGCGCTGCTCGGTGAGATATTGATAGCCGTGCGACAGCAGGCTGACATCAGGCGGCTGACCCGGCTGGCCGGCATCCCCCGGCGACATCTTGGCGTCTTCGAGTTTGAAGATATGGCATTCGACTTCGAGACCGGCGACGAAGTCGTAGCCGCGCTTTTCGAGGCTAGCGAGAACCGATTTGTAGAGATTGCGGGTCGCGAACGGGACCGGCCGCCCGTCGGCGAAATGAACATCGCACAATAGCCAGCCGGTCGCCGACGCCCATGGCAGCACGCGGAAGCTTAGGGGATCCGGCACCATCAGCACATCGGCGGCGCCTTCCATCTCCGGCATGCCGAAACCGCCGCCGGCGGTGAACACCGGAAACACGGTCCGGTGCGAGGTATCCTTGGCGAACATCGTGGTGGTGATGGTGCATCCGCTCTCGAGCGCGCGAAGAGCCTCGCTCGCGACCAGCGTTTTGCCCCGCAAGATTCCGTGCTGATCGGGGAAAGAGAAACGGATGACCTCGAGCTTCTGCTCCTCGACGATACGCGCGAGGCGCGCTGCCGCTTCCTTCTGCTCGCGCGACCACAGACCGTAACGCTGGACAAAACTCAACGCGTTGCCCCCAGCGGACGCCGAACCGGAAGCGCCATCACTTGATCGCTCTGAGATGGGGCACCTTGTCGGTGATCTCGGCGGGAACCGGTGCGGCCCATGGCGCGCTGCGCCGCCGCTTGACGTCGACTTCCATCCAGAAGGTTTCCCATCCGCGGGTCGGTCCGATGCCGTCCATGGTCGCCGGACCCTGGATGCTGCGCGCATACGCGGCATCGAGGAACATGAACGGCTTGGCGCCGCCGGCGACCTTCTCGATTTCCTGTCGCAGCAGGCGGCGATACTGCACGATCGCCTTGTCGGACTGGCCGAGATGCTCGCGGGTCCGGTCCTGGATCGCGCCCATCGATTCCACCGCCCACTGGTCGTGCACGTTGATATCGGCGCCCATGCCGGTATAGGTCGCGGTCAACTGCTCATGCGGATCGAACCCGTAATCGTTCGACTTGTTCTTGCGCGAGCGATAATCGGGAAGCTCGTACAGTTCGAGGCGCTGGTCGCGCATTTTCTTCTTGTCGACCGGCGTCGAATAGCTGGTGAAGATCGCGTACCAGTAGCAGTTCTCGTCATCGACCGGCACGTGCCACTGCGTAATCGTCATCTCGGTGCTCATCGGGATGACGAAGCCATGCGGGAACAGCTGATTGGTGACGCGCACATGGGTGCGCTCCTCGTCGATCTCGCGTAGCGCGATCAGCCTCAAGCCGTATTCGGTGTGCTCGACATTGATGATCGGCCGGTCATACTCGCGCAGGATTTTGGTCATGGGCATGTCGCTGCCGGCGGATGCGCCGCGAAACTGCTTGCCGTAAGCGCCTGACGTATCCTCGTCTTCGAAAAAGCGATGCAGGAACGAGGCGTGCGACGGATCGATGCCGACCTCGAGCGCCTGCAGCCAGTTGCAGCCGATCAGGCCCTTGAATGCGAAGGTGTGGCTATCCGGCGCCACAAAACAGTCGATTTCCGGAAACGCCGGCGGCTCGCCTTCGCCGAGATACGCCCAGAGAATGCCGCTCTTCTCGACCACCGGATAGGCGCGCTGGGTGATGTTCTTGCACAGCACGGAACCCTTCGGCTCCGCCGGTGTTTCCAGACATTGGCCTGAGACATCGAACAGCCAGCCGTGGAAGGCGCAGCGCAGGCCGCCGTGCTCCAGGCGGCCGAAGGCAAGGTCCGCGCCGCGATGCGCGCAATGGCGATCGATCAGGCCGTAACGGCCTTGCTCGTCGCGAAACAGCACCAGATCTTCGCCGAGCAATTTGACGGCCTTGACCGGGCGCGGTCCCGTCAGCTCATCCACCAGCGCCGCCGGCTGCCAGTACATCCGCATCAATTTCCCGCACGGGTCCTTTGGCCCGGTTCGGGTGATCAGGTCATTCTGTTCCTGGCTCATCATGGCGGCGGGGTCCTTTCGGATTGGCAGTGCGCGCTGAATGTTGTTTGGAATCAAATTACTAGGCTTGCCGCCACGAGCAAGCTGAATCCTTGTGCGTTCCCCGGATGCTGCGCAGCGCGCCGCTCTTGCGGCGTGGTGCGCTGCTGATCCGGGGTCCATCTTAACTAAGAATGGGTCCCGGCTCTGCGGTGCACCACCAAAGGGACGCTGCACCGTCCGGGACACGAGGTTTGGTCAGCCCAGGCAAGCGGATTCCTTAACCACGAGCCATCCATTCCGATCTGAGCAGGGACATCAGGCGCATTGATCGAAAGTTTCCGTCGGCTTCCCGATGAAGGTCGCGAACGATGCCTTCCTCGACAAAGCCGGTTTTCAAATAAGTCCGGCAGGCCCGTTCATTGTCCTCGAACACAAAAAGTTCGACGCGATGAGCCGCCAGATCATCGAAGCAGATTTGCAGGACGGATCGCAGGAAGCTCGATCCGACACCGCGCCCGGCGTTTCGCACGGCAATGCGCTTGAGCAAAAGGCATTGGTTGGCACTTCCGACACCTTGCAAAATTGCGAATCCGGCAACGTCTGCTCCGTCTCGTGCCAGCAGGTATCTGGAAGACGGGTTCTCGATTTCAGCGGCGTGTTGCTCCGCGTCCCATCTGCCGACTAGGCGCGCATAGCCCTCCACGCGCTCCACAAGCATGATTGCCGGGATGTCCAATTTGGTCGCGACTTGAACTTCCATGGTCATAGCTTGACGATCGAGGGCTCCCTAGGCAACGCTGCACTTTGCGGGGCCCGCAGATTTCAAGAATTTGCACATGGAGCGGCATTTGGGAGTTTGACCGTCGCGTTCCCCGGATGCTGCGCAGCGCGTCCGCGCTTTCGCGCCCGTGGCGTTTTGCCAATAGACGCCTCTACACGCGTGACTTGCTTAGCCTTGAAATTCACTTCGCTCCGGCTATCTGACGTCCATCTGGCTAGGAGACGGCTATGACATGCAGTCGAGTTAGGGCCGCGCGCGTGGACGACGCCGCCGTGCTCGCGCAAATCGCGGTGCGGGCGACAAAACATGATGGATACGACGACGATGCCATCGCTCGGTTCATGCCCGGGCTCAAGGTCAATCTTGCGCTAATCGCGGCTGGACTGGTTTTTGTGGCTGAGGACGAACAGGGCGTTCCGCTTGGCTATGTGGCCTTGAGACCCACGGGAATGGGAGGCCTGATTCTGCTCGAAGGCATTTTCGTCGATCCAGTTTGTGCGCGCGGTGGCGTCGGCACGCGACTTTTCGCTGCCGCTGTTGAGCATTCGAGAAAGATGGCGGGAAACGTCATCCTGGTTTATTCAAGCCCGAACTCGGTAGGTTTCTATGCCCGCCTCGGCGCCATTAGGATCGGCATGACGCCGTTCGTATTCTCCCCTGACGTGCAGTTAACGATGCTAGCGTTTTCGATTCCGCCGTTGAGCGAGAACAGAGCGAGCGCTGCCTAGCAAGGGCGGCCGGGTAGCGTTCACCCCCGCGCGAACATGCGCGCCTCGTCATGCAGCACCGGCGCTACCGCGTCGATCAAACGCGCCGCGGCATCGTCCACGGTGAGGCCCGCGGTATCAACTACCGCAGACGCCCGGGCATACAGCGGCTCGCGGCTCCGCAGGATGGTACGCAGCTCGACCATGGCCGAGCGATCGTCCGCCATCGGGCGCAGATCGCCCTGCGCCCGCACCCGCGCCATGTGTTCTTCCGGCTCGGCCTTCAGCCAGATGGTATAGAACGACGACAGGATCAGGTCGAAGGTCAGGGGCTCGGAGACGATGCCGCCGCCGGTCGCCAGCACCATCAGCTCTTTCCGCGCCAGCAATTGTCCGAGTGCGGCCTGCTCCAGCCGGCGAAAACCTTCCTGGCCGTACAGCGCGATGATCTCGGCGACCGACAATCCGTTCTGCGCTTCGATCTCCTTGTTCAACTCGACAAAACTCCAGCCGATCTTCTTCGCCAGCATTTTGCCGAGCGTGGATTTGCCGGCGCCGCGCAAGCCGATCAGCGCGATGCCGGCGAACGACATCCGCCGCTGCGCCGAGGCGCCGTTACCTTGACCGGCGAGAGCGTCCTTGGCCTGCGCAATCTGGTTCGGCGTCGCCTTGCGCACGAGATCGCGAATGACGGGCCAGTCCGGCGAAGGCTCGGTTGCGGGAATGAGGTCTTCGAGATGCGCGCCCATCGCATTCGACACCCGGCGCAGCAGCACGATCGAGACGTTGCCCTTGCCGCTTTCGAGCTGGGCGATATAGCGTTCGGAAATTCCGGAAACTTTTGCCAGTACCTTTCGCGACATGCCGCGCAGGGCACGCATGGTGCGGACACGCTGGCCGAGCTGCTCGAGAAAGCCGGTTTCGGGATCGAGATTTTCGGTCATGTCCCTCGTGGTTCGGTCTGGTCGCGGTGCGGGCTTCAGGAAACATAATGCCGACAAGGATTGACAGCAAGCGCGTCTGGTGCCTTTCTATGAATTATAATTCTTAAAAACTGGGGAGAAGACGCGTGAGTGCCTACAACGCGGTGAGCTGGCTGCTTGATCGCAATGTCGATGAAGGCCGCGGCGGAAAACTCGCGTTCACCGACACCGTTTCCGAATTGACCTATGGCGATCTGCAGAAGCAGAGCTGCCGCGTCGCCAATCTGCTGCGCCGTCTCGGTGTCCGCCGTGAAGAGCGCGTGGCGATGATCATGCTCGACACGGTCGACTTTCCGGCGGTGTTTCTCGGTGCCATTCGCGCCGGCGTGGTGCCGGTGCCGCTCAACACGCTGCTGACCTCGGATCAATATGCCTATGTGCTGGCGGATTGCCGCGCGCGGGTGCTGTTTGTTTCCGAGGCGCTGCTGCCGGTGGTCAAGGACATGGTCGGACGGATGGCCGATCTCGATCATGTCATCGTCGCCGGCAACGATGCGCACGGCTACAAGAAACTGTCCGATGAGCTCGCGGGCGAAAGCTCCTCATTCGCGACCGCAGCGACTCATGCCGACGAGCCGGCGTTCTGGCTCTATTCGTCAGGCTCCACCGGCATGCCGAAGGGCGTGCGGCATCTTCATTCAAATCTTGCCGCCACGGCTGAGACCTACGCCAGGCAAGTCCTCGGGATTCGCGAGGACGACGTCGGTCTATCGGCGGCGAAATTGTTTTTTGCCTATGGCCTCGGCAATGCGCTGACGTTCCCGATGTCGGTGGGCGCCACCACTGTCCTCAACTCCGAGCGTCCGACGCCCGCTGTGATGTTCGCGCTGATGAATAAATACAACCCCAGCATTTTCTTCGGCGTGCCGACGCTGTTCTCCGCGATGCTCAACGACGAAACCCAGAACAACGAACGCTGTGGCTCCCGCTTGCGCATCTGCACCTCCGCGGGCGAGGCGCTGCCGGAATCGGTCGGCAACAGCTGGAAGTCACGCTTCGGCGTCGATATTCTCGATGGCGTCGGCTCGACCGAGCTGTTGCATATTTTTCTCTCCAATGCCCCCGGCGATATCAAATACGGCTCATCCGGCCGTCCGGTGCCGGGCTACAGGGTGCGGCTCGTCAACGAAGCCGGCAGCGATGTTGCCGACGGCGAAGTCGGTGAACTCCTGGTCGATGCGCCCTCGGCCGGGGAAGGCTACTGGAATCAGCGCAGCAAGAGCCGCCAGACGTTCGAAGGCCACTGGACCCGCACCGGCGACAAGTACATTCGCGACGCCGATGGCCGCTACACCTTCTGCGGCCGCAGTGACGACATGTTCAAGGTGTCCGGCATCTGGGTGTCGCCGTTCGAGGTCGAGAGCGCGCTGATCACGCATCCCGCGGTGCTGGAGGCCGCCGTCGTGCCCGAAGCCGATCCGGAAGGATTGCTGAAGCCCAAGGCGTTCGTGGTGCTGCGAGCGGACGCGGACACCGACGGCCTTCATGAGGCGCTGAAGGAGCACGTCAAGCAGAAGATCGGCCCGTGGAAATATCCGCGCTGGATCGACGTCGTCGATAGCCTGCCGAAAACCGCTACGGGCAAAATCCAGCGGTTCAAGCTGCGGGACGGGGCGACGTAGTGAGGGAAGCATGATCGCCTCCACGAGTCGTCCCGGCGAACGCCGGGACCCCAGCGTGAGCGCAATTGCGCTCATCGCGGCGGCGCGGACTCGCGTTTTGGCCGGTGGGGCAGATACCATCTGTCAACATCGGCGCCAGGGGTTATGGGTCCCGGCGTTCGCCGGGACGACCCGCATGAGAATTCCGACATGTGCATTACTTTTGGAAAACTAATTTCATGCAAACTCTAACCCGCACCGGCTTCCTCCGCATCGGTGCGTCCGATCTCGAATACCGCATGATCGGGCCATCGCCGGATGACGCGCCGACCATCGTCATGCTGCACGAGGGCTTGGGGTGTGCCGGGCTGTGGGGAGATTTTCCGGACCGGCTCGCCACCGCCACTGGCGCCGGTGTGTTCGTGTATTCACGCGCCGGCTATGGCGCCTCGACAACGGTCGCGCTGCCGCGCCCGCTCGACTACATGCATGTCGAAGCGCTCGATGTGTTGCCGAAGCTGCTCGATAAAATCGGCTGTCGCCGCGGCCTGTTGCTCGGGCACTCCGACGGCGCTTCGATTGCGGCGATCTATGCCGGTGGTGTCCAGGATCATCGCGTCCGCGCGGTGGCGATGATCGCGCCGCATTTCATCGTGGAAGATATCGGGCTGACGTCGATCGCGGAGACCAGGAAGGCCTATGAGACCGGCGGCCTCAGGGAGAAGCTGAAGCGCTGGCACGGCGATGTCGACAACACCTTCTACGGTTGGAATGACGCGTGGCTCGACCACAGGTTTCGTAGCTGGGATATTTCGGAGTATCTCGCCTACATCCGGGTACCGCTCGCGATCCTGCAAGGCGCCGACGATCAGTACGGGACCATCCGTCAGATCGAGATCGCGCAAGAAGAATGCTATTGTCCGGTCGAAGTGACGATGATTCCCGGTGCCGGACATTCGCCGCATCGCGAAGCGCCGGAGCCGACGCTCGATACGATTTCAGAATTTGTTGAACGCATTTTGTATTTGCATGAAGGCTCGGAAGGCCGAGCCGCTTAAAACATTGGCCGACGCGATGCCCAGATGAGCATCTCTCCTTCGACCGTCGTCAACCTCCCGCTGCCACGCTGGGCCTATGTCCCCGGTGAGAGCGCGGACGCCGCGCCCGATCACGACACGTTATGGCAGGCCAAGGCGCTGGTGCCGTCGCAATTCCGCGGCTTTGTGCCGGCGCGGCATCCGGCGCTGCGCTACGGGATTGCGCTCAACGACGCCGGGTATTTCTGGGAGTCGCATCAGGTGCTGGAAACGGTATGGGCTGCGGTGCCGCAGGGTGGGCGCGAGCGGATCCTGCTGCGGGCCTGCATTCAGATCGCCAATGCCAATCTCAAGCTCCGGATCAACAAGCCCCACGCGGCGGTGCGGCTGTTCGGCGAAGCGCTGAAAGAACTCAATGCGCTCGGCGCGCGCGTGGCGACCGTCGCGGGCGGCGGATTTGCCGATCTATTCCCGATAACCGCGCTCACGGCGGTCCTGCAGATAAAGCTGGGGAAGCCCTCGTTATCCGCGTCCGATTGGATCAAGATCGCGTCGGCAGGCCGGACATGAAGAAAAATGCAGATTTTAGGGCCTGAAAGCCCTAGACCGCGTCCAGAACATGCATTATTATGCATGCTAAGATAATCCGAACCAGATAAGGGTGGCCCATGGCCGGTGAAGATCGCGTCCTTGCTGGCGGCGCCAGGCACATCGATTTTCAGACCGATCCGTCGCGCTACCGGCACTGGAGGCTTGATGTCGAAGGCGATGTCGCGACGCTGACCATGGATGTCGACGAGAATGGCGGGCTGTTCGAAGGTTATCAGCTCAAGCTGAATTCCTACGACCTCGGCGTCGACATTGAACTCGCCGACGCGGTGCAGCGGCTGCGCTTCGAATATCCCGGCGTGAAGGTGGTGCTGCTGCGCTCCGGCAAGAACCGGGTGTTCTGCGCCGGCGCCAACATCCGGATGCTGGCGGGTGCAACCCACGCCCACAAGGTCAACTTCTGCAAGTTCACCAACGAGACCCGCAACGGCCTGGAGGATTCATCCGAAAATTCCGGCCAGCGTTTTGTCACGGTCATCAACGGTACGGCTGCGGGCGGCGGTTACGAGCTCGCGCTTGCCACCGATCACATCATCCTCGCCGATGACGGCTCGGCGGCGGTGGCGCTGCCGGAAGTGCCGCTGCTCGCGGTGCTGCCGGGCACCGGCGGGCTGACGCGGGTGGTCGACAAGCGCAAGGTGCGCCGCGATCACGCCGATTATTTCTGCACCATCGAGGAAGGCATCAAGGGCAAGCGCGCGGTGCAATGGCGCCTCGTCGACGAAATCGTGCCGAACAGCAAGCTCGAAGCCAAAGTCGCCGAGCGCTCACGCGAATTCGCCGCGGCCTCAACGCGCAACGGCAACGGAAAAGGCATTTCGCTCGCGCCCCTGACGCGCAGCTTCGACGACAATGGCATCCGTTACGGTTTTGTCTCCGTCGATATCAATCGCGCCGAGCGCATCGCCACCATTTCGATCAAGGCGCCGGACGTAAGTGCGCCCGCCGATATCGACGGCATGATCGCGCAAGGCGCATCGTTCTGGCCGCTGCAGGTGGCGCGCGAACTTGACGATGCGATCCTGCATTTGCGCATCAACGAACTCGAAACCGCGATGCTGGTGTTCAAGTCGCATGGCGAGCGCGCAGGCGTGCTGGCCTGCGATGCATTTCTGGAAGCCAACAAGGCGCACTGGCTGGTCAACGAAGTCAGGCAATACTGGAAGCGGGTGCTCAAGCGCATCGACGTCACCTCGCGTACGCTGGTGACGCTGGTCGAGCCGGGGTCCTGCTTCGTCGGCACGCTGGCCGAACTCGTGTTCGCGGCTGACCGGTCCTACATGCTGATCGGCCAGAAGCAGGGCGACAACCGCGCGCCGCCGACGATCGAACTCTCGGCGATGAATTTCGGCCCGTACCCGATGAGCCACGGGCTGACACGGCTGCAATCGCGCTTTCAGGCCGATCCAACGGATCTGGACCGCGCGCAGGAGAAGATCGGCGAGGCGCTCGATGCAAGCAAGGCCGAGCAGCTCGGCCTCATTACTTTCGCGCTCGACGATATCGACTGGGATGACGAGGTCAGGGTGTTCTTCGAGGAGCGTACCAGCTTCTCGCCCGACAGCCTGACCGGCATGGAAGCCAATTTGCGTTTCGTCGGACCCGAAACCATGGAATCGAAAATCTTCTCGCGCCTGACCGCGTGGCAGAACTGGATCTTCCAGCGCCCCAACGCGGTCGGCGAACAGGGCGCGCTGCGGCGTTACGGCACCGGCCAGAAGGCGCAGTTCGATATGACGCGGGTTTAACGAATTTTTGCTGCGTCATGGCCGGGCTTGTCCCGGCCATCCACGTCTTTTTTCATCGGTGAAAAAGAAGACGTGGATGCCCGGCACAAGGCCGGGCATGACGGAAAATGTCTCCAATGTCTCCAAGGAGCACGCCATGAACATCATGAACGTCGATTACAGCACCAAGATTCCCAACAACGTGAATCTCAGCGAGGATCGGCAGGTGCTCAAAGCCCTGGAAGGCTGGCATCCCGGCTACATGAACTGGTGGGGCGACATGGGGCCGGAAGGCTTCCAGCAATCGCTGGTGTATTTGCGCACCGCCTATTCGGTCGATCCGCGCGGCTGGGCCAAGTTCGACTACGTCAAGATGCCGGATTATCGCTGGGGTATCCTGCTCGCGCCGCAGGAAGAGAACCGCGTCATCCCGTTCGGCGAGCATTTTGGTGAGCCGGCGTGGCAGGAGGTGCCGGGCGAGCATCGCGCCATGCTGCGCCGCCTGATCGTGATCCAGGGCGATACCGAGCCCGCATCGGTCGAACAGCAGCGCCATCTCGGCAAGACCGCGCCGTCGCTCTACGACCTGCGCAATTTGTTCCAGGTCAATGTCGAGGAAGGCCGCCATCTCTGGGCGATGGTCTACCTGTTGCAGAAATATTTCGGCCGCGACGGCCGTGAGGAGGCCGACGATCTGTTGCGCCGCCGCTCCGGCGACGCCGACAGCCCGCGCATGCTCGGCGCCTTCAACGAAGCGACGCCGGACTGGCTCTCGTTCTTCATGTTCACCTACTTCACCGACCGCGACGGCAAGATGCAGCTGCACAGTCTGGCGCAGTCCGGCTTCGATCCGCTGTCGCGCACCTGCCGCTTCATGCTGACCGAGGAGGCGCATCACATGTTCGTCGGCGAGACCGGCATCAGCCGGGTCGTGCAGCGCACCTGCGAAGCGATGAAGGCCGCCGGCATCAGCGATCCCTCCGATGTCGCCAAAGTCCGCGCGCTCGGCGTGGTCGATCTTCCGACCATCCAGAAGAAGCTGAACCTGCATTACTCGCTCTCGCTCGACCTGTTCGGCTCGGAGGTCTCCACCAACGCGGCGAACGCCTTCAATGCCGGCGTCAAGGGCCGCTTCCACGAGACCCAGATCAAGGACGATCACCGGCTGCAGAACAGCACGTATCCGGTGCTCAAGCTGGTGAATGGCGAGATCAAGCGCGTCGACGAGCCGGCGCTGACCGCGCTCAACATGCGGCTGCGCGACGACTACACGCAGGACTGCGTCAAGGGCCTGCTGCGCTGGAACAAGATCATCTCAACGGCCGGCTACGACTTCAAGCTGACGCTGCCGAACGTCGCGTTCCATCGCCAGATCGGCGAATTCAAGGATATTCACGCCACGCCGGACGGCGTGCTGATCGACGATGCGACCTGGAACAAGCGAAAGGGCGAATGGCTTCCTTCCACCGATGACGGCGATTTCATCGCTTCCCTGATGATTCCGGTCACCGGCGTCGGCGAGTTCGCCTCCTGGATTTCGCCGCCCAAGGTCGGGATCGACAACAAGCCGGGCGATTTCGAGTATGTGAAGATCGAGACGTGAGGGTTGTTGGTGGCGCTGCGATGGCGCCGACGGCGCGCCACATCACAGGTCGTCATCATCCGCCACCGGGTCGGCGCTGCGCGCCGCCCGATGACAGGCTCCAGCGGGTGATCCAGTAAACACAGATATCAATTGTAGAAACGCCGCGGCCAATCAATTGAAGCCGCAGCGTACTGGATACCCCGCATTCGCGGTATGACAGCTTGGGGGCTAATCCCACCCATCGCCCTTGATGCCGGGATTAGCGTAGACGATGCCGCCATCGACCGCGATGGTGGCGCCGACCACGTAGTCTCCGGCGCGGGAGGCGAGATAGATCGCCGCACCCGCCATATCCTCATCCGTACCAATCCGTCCGGCCGGCACGCGGCTCGACACCTCATCGGCGTTGTCGCGCGCCGCCTTGTTCATGTCAGACTTGAACGGTCCCGGCGCGATCGCCGACACCACGACGTGGTCGCGGATCAGTTTCACGGCCATCCGCCGCGTCAGGTGAATGAGGCCCGATTTGCTGGCGGCGTAGGAATAGGTCTCCATCGGGTTGACGAAGATGCCGTCGATCGATGCGATGTTGATGACCTTGGCGGGCTTATCCGCGGTGGCGGCAGCCCGCAAGGGTGCTGCCAGCGCCTTGGTCAGAAAGAACGGCGTCTTGAGGTTGAGGTTCATCACCTTGTCCCAGCCGTTTTCCGGAAACTCGTCGAAATCCGCGCCCCACGCCGTACCGGCATTGTTGACCAGAATATCCAGCTTCGGCTCGCGCTTGCCGATCTCGGCCGCCAGCATCTCGATGCCCGCCATGGCGGAAATATCGATCGGCAGCGCGATGCATTCGCCGCCATACTCAGCCGTCAGCTCCTTGGCGGTCGCCTCGCATGGTCCGGCCTTGCGCGCGGTGATGTAGACCTTCGCCGCGCCCTGGCTGAGAAACCCGGCGGCGATCATCTTGCCGATGCCGCGCGATCCCCCCGTCACCAGCGCCACACGGCCCTTCAGCGAAAACAGATCCTTGAACATGTCGCCCTCCGTTTGATTTTGTCAGCGGTTTTGGGCGGAGCCACGCAGCGAGTCAAGGAACGCCAGGTAGCCCGGATGGAGCCAACGGGTCGCGCGAATGCGCGCCCGATGATAAACTCCGCGCAATCCGGGATAAGTTTGGCCGCGCGCGAGACAGCCCCGGATTGCGCTTGGCTCCATCCGGACTTCTACAGTTTTGGCAACTACGCCGCGTCGATGCGCCGAAAACCGTTCCACATCGCGGTGGCGGCGCCGGAGGTCAGCACCGGCAAAATGCGTGTGTCCTGATAGTTGCCGTTGAGCGAAACCCGTGGCAGCGCCATCAGATGCTCGGCGCTTTCGGGAAAGATCATGCCCGGCCGCGTCGTCACCGCGGTCTTGTATCCGGCCGCCTGCGCCAGTGCGAACTCGCGGGGGCCGGCGGCGGTCTTGTCGCCATAGGGATAGGCAAGATCGACGACGGGACGCTGCAGCACGCTTTCAATCCGCGCGCGGCTGATCGCCATTTCGTGGGCAGCGATCTCCTCGGTCTGCCTCGCAAGATTGCAATGCGTGATCGTATGCGCGCCGATCGTGATCAGGGGATCGTCCGCGAACGGTTTCAGTTCATCCCACGACATGCACAGTTCGCGGCAAATCGCGGTTTCATCGACGCCGTAGCGCGCGCACAGCGCTCCGATTTCGCGCCAGAGATCATGTTCGCCGGGCAACCCGCGCAGCCAGTCGTGCAAACGGTCGAACGCTATTCGTTTTGCAGCCGGCGTAGAGGTATCGAGGCGCGTCGCGGTGCCATCGATCGGGACTTCGATAAAAGAGGCCTTGGCGATCACCGCCTCCAGCGCGATCCACCACACCCGGCCGGTACCTTGTGCGAAATCGCTGGCGACATAGACGGTGCACGGCGCCTCAAACTCCCGCATCACCGGCAATGCAAAGTCTCTGTTGTCACGATAACCATCGTCGAGGGCAAAGCAGGCAAAGCGTCGCGAAAATTCATGTTCGACCAATCGCCGATGGACCTCGCTTATGGTGATGACATCGATGTCACGCGCCCGAAGGTGCGTCAGCATGGCGCGGAGAAATTCCGGCGCGATCTCGAGATGGCGATTAGGCTGGAATTCGGCGTCACGGCGCGGGCGGACATGGTGCAGCATGAAAATGGCGCCGACACCCGCGAAAATTGGTCGCAGGAGATAATGTGCTCCGCTGAAGTAAAGCGCTTCCAGTCCGGCGCGGATGACGTTGTTGCGAAACTGCTTCATTAACAATGGCTGGCCGGTTGGGCGTGATTCCGAAGCTAGCGGGGGACCGCTGAAGAAACAGTTAGTTCGTGGGGCTAACCATCGCCGGACTATTCCGTGTTATTTCCAGTTTGACAGCCTCGCAAGGGTTTGTTTTCTCTCTGATCCAGACCCGCAGGATATCGAATGCACGGACTTTTCAGGTGGAGCAGCAAATGGTGGCCGGGCGTGATTCCACTGGTCGTCTTTTGGGCTATCGCTGCCTGGACAACCACCCCACCGCTGGAATCCGATCTGGCTGCGCGCAGCGCCGCCGCGCTCAAGGATAGTTTACTCGACAAGACGAGGATTACCGTCGCTGGCCGCGATGTCACGTTTGCGGCCGATGCATTCTCGGAAGACGGCCGTCGCGGCGCGGTTGCGTCGGTGGCGGCCGTGCCGGGCGTGCGGCTCGTTAACGACGAAACCCAGCTCGTTCCCGAGGCCAAGCCGTTCGTCTGGTCGGCCGAGCGGGACGTCGTCAGGGTCACATTGGGCGGCAGCGCGCCGTTGCCGGCCACTAAGGGCAGGTTGCTTGAGGCGGCCCGCGCAACGCTTGGCGGTGTCGAGGTGGTCGATCAGATGAATTTGTCGCGGGGGGCGCCGCCACGCTTCGACAACGCAGCGTTGTTGATGCTGGATCAGATCTGGAAATTGAAAGACGGCAAGATCACGATTTCAGATGCCAAGGTCAGCCTTGCCGGTATGGCACGCGAACTGGGCGGCCGGGAGGCGATCGCGGCCGCCCTGAAAAATCTCCCCGAGGGATTTTCGGTGGCCGCCAATGAGATCAAGGCACCGCCCTATATTTTTCAGGCCTACAAGGATCCGGTCGCGGTAACGCTGACGCTGACCGGCTATGTGCCTGATAACAATGCCCATGCGGCGCTGGTGGCGGCGGCGGGGCGCAAATTCTTCAACGAAAAGGTGGTCGACAATATCAAGGCCAGCCTGGGCGCGCCCTCCGGATTTGCCAACGCGGTGGTGCCGGCGCTGGGCGCGCTGTCGCGGCTTTCCACGGGTACTTTGGTAGTGTCGGACCGGGAAGTGAAGCTCTCGGGCGACGCCTTCTATGACGCCGCGGCGGCTCAGATCCGTGCCGGCCTCAAGGATTTCCCGCAAGGCTGGCAGTTCAAGGCCGATATTTCGGTCAAGCCCGCGTCCGCGCCCGTGGATGGCACCGTATGTCAGCAGTTGTTTTCGGGTTTGCTGGCCAAGGGAAAAATCCGCTTCGAGTCCGGGCGCGCCACCATCGATCCGGATTCAGCGGGGCTGCTCGACCGCCTGATCGAAACGGCGCTGCGCTGCCCGAGCGCCAATATCGAGATTGCCGGACACACCGACGCCGATGGCGAAGATGGTTTCAACCAGGCGCTTTCCGAAAAGCGCGCGCAGGCGGTCATGGATTTCCTGGTGAAAGCCGGTTTGCCCGCTGAACGCTTCACGGCGATGGGCTACGGCAGCACCCAGCCGGTCGCCAGCAATGATACCGACGAAGGCAAGGCGCAGAACCGCCGCATCGATTTCGTGGTGAGGTAAGGGCGAATGGCATATCTGGTGACATTTCATTGGGGCTGGCTGCTGGCGTCGCTGCTGCTGGGTCTCGCGATGGGCTGGATCGCGGTGGTTCATCGCGCTCAAGCGGTATCGAAAACGACGTCGCGGTGGCTAGGCGTGTTGGCGGCGGCGCTGGTCGCGGCGGCGGTCGCACGGGTGATCCCCGGCCGCCCCGGCTATTGGCTCGACCTCGGTCTCATCATGTTCGCACTGTATCTGGCCGGTTGCGCGGTGGGATCGTGGCTGCGGGACTGGGTGGTTTCGCGTCACGCCCCGGCGGCTTGAGATTTCGCAGGCTCGAACAGGAGATCAAGTCCATGACTCCGGTTGCTCATTATCGGATGTTCGGTCATTACAACGCGTGGGCCAACAGCCGGCTGTACGATGCGACGGCGCGGCTCAGCACCGAACAATATCGCGCCGATCGCGGCGCCTTTTTCAAATCGGTCCATGGCACCCTCAATCATCTGCTGGTGACCGACCGGATCTGGATGCAGCGGTTTACCGGCGAGGGCGACGCGCCGAACCGGCTGGATGCGATCCTGTTCGAGAGTTTCGACGACCTCCGCGCCGCGCGCGCGGCGGAGGACCGGCGGATTGTCGATTTTGTCGACGGGCTTGATGATGGCCGCATCGCCGGGACGATCAAATACCGCCGCGTCTCGTCGCCGGAAGAATTCGAGCAGCAACTGGCGCCGGCGCTGGCGCACTGGTTCAACCATCAGACCCACCACCGTGGGCATGTGCACGCTTTATTAACTGGCCTCGTCGGCGAAGCGCCGGAACTCGATCTGCTGATTTTCCAGCGGCAATCGGTAAAATCCGCTGCCTGATATCACGAAAACTTCACCGCTTCGCTCGCAGGGTCGCAGTCGCGGGATTTGCGGCGCCGGAACGAATGCAGCAATACTGTGCATCCGGTGTCATGAACGCCCCCTAATATGTTGAAGGAGCGTGTTTTATTCATGCCAAGCGAATTCCACTCCGGCCCAAAACGCGCTACGACATCGAGCCAGGGAGCTGGCGTGGCGGCGGCCGCGGCAAAAGTTCGCACGGCAGCCATCGCCGTGGGATCGCAATTCGAGGTGGAGATGCTGGAAGCAATACGCAGGGCGATGTCGTTTCTGCGCCAGAAGCAAATCCTGCATAAGCTAGGTGTTGTGGTCAGCATCACGGTCATCGGGATCGCGTGCTACGTGCTCTATCATATGCTGCGGGGCATCGATGTCGCAGAGGTCGTCGAAGCCATCAAGCAGACCGAGCCCAGCCAGATCGCGCTGGCGGCGGTGTTCGTGGCGGCGGGTTACTTCACACTGACATTCTATGACCTGTTCGCGGTTCGCGCGATCGGCCGCACCGATATTCCCTACCGCATCAACGCGCTCTCCGCCTTCACCAGTTATTCGATCGGGCACAATGTCGGCGCCAGCGTCTTCACCGGCGGCGCCGTGCGCTATCGCATCTATTCTGCCTGGGGGTTGAATGCGATCGACGTCGCCAAGATCTGCTTTCTGGCCGGCCTGACATTCTGGCTCGGCAACGCCGCCGTACTGGGACTGGGTATCGCCTTTCATCCGGAAGCGGCGGCCGCGATCGATCAGCTGCCGGCCTGGCTGAACCGCATCGCCGCCTTCGCCATCATCGTCGGGCTGGCGGCGTATGTGGTCTGGGTCTGGACCCAACCGAGACGGGTCGGCCGCGGGCCGTGGACCGTGGTGCTGCCGGGTGGTCCGCTGACGCTGCTGCAGATCGCGATCGGAATCGTCGATCTCGGCTTTTGCGCGCTCGCCATGTACGTGCTGGTGCCGGACGAACCCAATCTCGGTTTCGTCGTTGTCGCGGTCATTTTTGTATCGGCGACGCTGCTGGGCTTCGCCAGTCACTCCCCCGGCGGGCTCGGGGTGTTCGACGCCGCCATGCTGGTCGGCCTGTGGCAGATGGACCGGGAAGACCTGCTGGCAGGGATGCTGCTGTTTCGCGTCCTCTATTATCTTGCGCCATTCGTCATATCTGTAATCTTGCTGACGTTTCGGGAAGTCATACTCGGCGCGCGAATGAAGCGCCTGCGTCGGGCGACGCCAGGGCTCGACGCCGCCGAGCCGAAGCGCGAAGCCGTATACGTGCGGGAGCGCGGGGATACCGGCGCCTGACGATACGGACCCGAAGGGAAGAGAGCCGGCCCGATGGCAATAGACGATTCCTCTTCTTCCTTCTTCACGCCGTGGCCGGATCGGCTGCGGCATTCGGCCATTATCCTGCTCGCCGCCGGTATGGCCCTGACGGTGCTGGTCGCGTTCGGCGAACTGTCGCTGGTGCGCGCCGTCGCGGTTTTCATCTGCATCGGTGCGGCCGCGCTGGTGCCGTGGCGATTGCACGACGCGGCCGCCTCGCGTGAGGATGTCCGCGGGGTCAACCCGGTCGAAGCCGCCGCGGTCAGCGCGCTCGTTGCCGGCATGCCGGATCCCGCGGTGCTGCTCGACCGCGCCGGCCGGGTGATCCACCTCAATGCGGCCGCAGCCCAGCTCGCGCCGGCGCTGCGCAAGAACGAACTCGCCCAGTTCGCGTTGCGCTCGCCCGAAATCATCACCGCGCTGCGCGAAGCCATCGCCACGACGGAAACCCGGCGCGAGACCTATCTCGATCACGTGCCGGTCGATCGCTGGATGGAACTGATCGTCACCCCGGTGCCGGTGCCGACGCTGTTCGGCGGCATGGACAGATGCATGCTGATGACGTTCCACGATCAGACGCCGCTGCGCCGGGTCGAGGAAATGCGCGCCGACTTCGTTGCCAATGCCAGTCATGAATTGCGCACCCCGCTGGCCGCATTGTCGGGCTTTATCGACACGCTGCAGGGGCCGGCCAAGGACGATGCCAAGGCGCGCGAGCGCTTTCTCGGCATCATGCACACGCAGGCGACGCGAATGGCGCGGCTGATCGACGATCTGCTGTCGCTGTCGCGGGTGGAACTCTCCGCCCACGTCCGCCCCGATGCGGTGGTGGATATCGTCCCGATCATCCGCCAGGTCGCCGATGGGCTGGAGCCGCTGGCGCGCGAGCGCCAGGTCGCGATCAATATCGAATTGCCGGACGCGCCGGTCGTGATCGCGGGCGATCGCGAGGAGTTGCTGCGGCTGTTCGAGAACCTGATCGAGAACGCGCTGAAATACGGCGCTTCCGGCGGCAAGGTCGTGGTGTCGCTGACCTCGGCGATGTCGGGCGAAGGCATGCCGGAATTTCGCGTCATGGTGCGCGATTTCGGCCCCGGCATCGCGCCGGAACATCTGCCGCGTCTCACCGAACGGTTTTATCGGGTGGATGTCGGCGACAGCCGCGCGCAGGGCGGCACCGGGCTCGGTCTATCGCTGGTGAAACATATTGTTAATCGGCACCGCGGCCGGCTCTTGATCGAAAGCGTGCCCAAAAAAGGGGCCACCTTTACCGCCTGTTTTCCCCAGGCGCGACCGCCGTCGGCGGTCTAAATCCTTGCGTTTT